>JAEEGK010009414.1_pt1 | contig 22817 bp, 9 predicted proteins | sample 8958771 | NCBI WGS metagenome assembly JAEEGK01 (sample SAMN16246547, study PRJNA631951) | gut metagenome | biome: gut microbiome; feature: rumen; material: SC-attached | host: Bos | place: Iran: Karaj | collected 2018-10 | reverse complement strand
AATCTTCTATTAATTTCTTATAATCTGCTATTTCTTTCTTATATATTATTTCTTTTTGTTCGTGTAATGATTTTAATCTTTGTAATTCTTCTTCTTCTTTTTTTTGTTTTTTTTTAGTTCCTTCAACAAAATCTAAAAAATTCTTATAATCTGAATCTAATTTATTTTCACTATCTCTTAAAGCTTTTGTAATATTTCTTTCTTTTTCATTTATATCAGTTCTTTTTTCTTTTAATAATCCAATTAAATAATTTTTTAAACATATTTCTTTGGTATCATTCATAACAACACTTTTTAAACGTGATTTTGAATTGATTGTACTTCCTTTATTTTTCATTCTTTCTCTCATAATTTTATTAGCTTCATTAATAAAAGCTTTTTGATCTCTTCCTTTAAATTGTTCGTTAAATGTATCTCTTGTAAAATGAGAATCTGTTGTCATAAAAGATTTTTGTGTTCGAGCACTTCTTATTGATGATGATTTCTGATATGTTCTATTTGCGTTCATTATTGATGATCCTATATTTGCCATTGAATTCATTTTTTTTGGTAGTTTATTTATTTTCAATTTTTTAAATTTTTTTTATTTTTTTAATTAGATTTAGCAAATAAATGACTATATGAAAGTAAATATTTATATAAGAAATGACATTATATTATATTGAAGGTAAAGAATAATTAAGTATAGAAGGTTTTAGAAAAACTAATATTGTTAAAAATTTTAATAATTATTTGTTTTTTTGATGAAATTATGATGATTCAAATATTCTAAGGAATTCTTAATTATAAGTATAAAGTTCGACAAAAATTCTGATAGTTTTCCTCATCAAATTAATTTTGATTTATTGTATTCAAATGATCTTAGTATATATGCTTTAATTCTTACTATTTATTATCTACTTGTGTAAAAAGTCAAAGTACTATTATCATATTTATCATTATTTCTTGAAAAACTTTTTTTCTTAATACTTTTATTTTGGTATAATGAGTTAATTTTTAATAATAAATTAGATTATTCAAGAATATTTTATATTATTAAATTATTTTTTAAGTTAATTTCAACTTATGAAATTTGAAATAAGATATATTCAAATTATTTATTATATCAATTTTTAAATTATTTTACTCTTTATCATCCAAAAATAAGAAAGAAAATTACTTTTTCAATCAATATTAAGTTTCAATGACTATTTCAATTAAAACTTTAAAATTTAAAAAAAATCAAATGAGAAATAAAAAGTCAAGAGAAGAAGTTAGTAAAGTAATAAATGAAGAAAAAACTAAATATTCTTTAATATAAACTCTTTAAATAAAAATATTTTTATATAGGGCAGTTGAAAATCTCAACGCTGTAAATTTGTCCAACAAACATTGACAATTAATTGTTAATTATTATTTATCTTCTAATGGGAGATACCCTAAAATTCAAAGAAAAGATAGTTAATATTATAATTTAATCGATTTTAATCATCTTTAAATGATAGTTATAATAATCTAAATTATAGTATTAATAAAAGATATTTATGATGATTTTAATAAAGAATTTAATGATAAATGAGTTATAATAGTTTAAATAAATTGTTTCATAAATATTTTTTATTATCTCTTTCTTCTTTTGATTTTTCTTTTTCTAATTGTATACTATTTTTTTGCATAAAATGTGTTAAAAATTATTTCTAGTCTTTGATATATTCTTGATGTTTCTTCATTGATTATTATTGTGTAATCTTCTTCAACAGTTATTGTTTCAAAAATATTTATCTGAAGATAAATTTGTATAATCTGTTTTCAATTTTTTAATTATATTAATTTAATTTTTAATATTTTTTGCTAATTTTATTTATTTAAATATTAATTTTCTTATTTTATATATATTATATATAGATTATATTTATTTTCACTATAATAATTTTTGATTTAAAATATAAATATAAAATATTTTTGAATTAATTGAATTTTTATATTTAACACATAAATGCTTTTAAAATGCATAAAAACTTAAAAATTTTTTTTAAAATTCTGAAAAAACAATTAAATATATAAAATGCAAAAAAACACTAATAAATTTCAATTTGAGAAATATAAATCAAATAATATTAAAAAAGGAAATAATATTACTAGATATGATTCTACTGAAACTAATTATTCAAAAAACGAAATAAACGAATTTAAATTTGACTTTGAAATTCCAGATTTTTTTAATGACAAACCTAAAATTTATTGTAAATTTTATTATGTATATCCTCTAGTTCCAGAATGGTATGTGAATATTAATAAACAATGTTTAGGTTTGTCAACTGAAAATTTTGATGATGAATTATTGTTTACCTAAACAGTAATTAAATGTAAATGCATTAATAGTATTTAAACCAAGATATATAGTTAATTATTATTTAAAAATATTATTAATATTTAAAGGGTATTCTAATTTAAAATCATTTTTTTTTTTTCAATTTCTATTTTATTGAGATTTTATTATATAATTTAGATTACAAAATTTATTTAAATAATTCAATTAATTTTATTTCTACAGTATTCAATATAAATAATTAATGGGAAATATATTTTGATTCTAAAGTTTATATTAAATAATTATTATATTATAATTATGACATTTATATATATAAAATATAAGATTATCAATTAATTATAACTTAATAATTAATTAAATAGAATTATTTTAAACATATTTTAATAATTTAACAAACATATTTATTCTATATAAAAAAATCCTAAAAAAAATATTTATTAATAAAATAACAATAAAATTATTTCTTTGCCTCTTTTTCCTTGTCTTCCTTTTCTTTAATTTTTGTAAATTCCTCAACATTACTTTTAACATTATCAGAAAGAAACATTAACTCTGGAAAAATTTCAGTTAAAGAGTTGAAAAAAGGTAAAACAATAAAATTCATGAATCCAATTTGACTTTGTGCCTTAGTAACAGTTAATCTATCACAATTCATTGAAACTTTTAGTCCTAATTCTTTTTCTTTATCACCTTGTCTGAAGAATTCAGTAACAACTCTATCAGCCCAAAAAGAATATATATTAAAAGGTTTTGTTGGGTTACTTATATCACTAGCATGAATAAATATTTCTAAAAAATCTTGTTGTAAATCATATAATTTTTCTACATTTTCCATTATTTTATCTCTATTTTCACCTTTATTAATATTAAATTTTGATATTTTATCTTTTACAAAATTAAATTGTTTATTATGGAATATCATATCAGTGGCAAGAACACATCCAATCATTCTTTTTCTTACCAAACGATAATTATCATTATCAATTTCTGAGAAAATATTATATTTTTCATCAGATTGAATTAATTTAAATGTTTGACTAATATGATAAGCTTCAAGAACATCAGTATCATTAGATCTAATTGCAATTGGAGAATTAATATTGATTAAAAATTGATTTGTATATCCAGGATGTTTATAATCATGAACAATACAAGAAATAAATAAAGATGCTAGATCCAATGAATTTAAATTTAAAAATTTTGCTAAATTTGCTTTTTTAGTATATAACATTCCTGTTTGTGTTACATCTGCTGCATGTAAATCTGTATGATATGGATTTTCTCTATTATAACCTTTTGTTATTGCTTGTATAAAATTTTCAAATTTATTATAATTAAAATATGAATATAAACCATTTGAATTAAATATATAATATGATACTACACTTAACGTATTTTCCGAACCTACTTCTTCTTCTAATTGAAATATATTAAATTCCTGAGTTTCTATCTTATTTATTGATTCTTCTGAAAATGAAATATATTTTTCAGGTTCTATAGGAATTAAATCTATATTTTGTGAATTATTCTGGGCAAATTTTTTTAAAGTTGATAATGAAAGAGGTTTATTTTGAAGTTTTTCTAAATTATATTTTGCCATAATATTTGGCTTTAATTTTATATTTGTACAATCTCCTAAGAAATTATATAATATGTGAAATTCATCATTTTCACTTTTTAATTCTGTAAAACTTTTACTTGAAGAATTTTTATTTTGAGATGAATTATCATTTGATTCTTTTTCTATCCAATTTAATATTGTTAATAAGTAATTTTCTTCTAGAAAACTTAATTTTTTTCGTAGGATATTAAAAAATAATTTTTTTATTTTTTCTTTATTTATTAAGGCATTTGGATGTATATTATATGTTCTTGAATTCGGTTCTGCTAAATCTTGTTGAAATTTTATTAATTCTTCTTCATTAAAAATTTCTAATAAATTAACATTAAATTTTTACCTGTTAATTTAACTTGTTTCATTTTCATATCCAAAAAAAATATAAGACAAATAAATTTTTAAAATTTAAATAAATTATTATCATTCCTGTTAAAATTATATTTTAAAAAAATTAAATAAATCTTTTTTTCTGAAGATAAAGTAAAAATGTCATATTTAGCAAATTTATTAAAAAAACATTTAGAAGAAAGAAATTTAACTTACGAACTCAGGGAAAATTATTTAAATTATAAAAAGAATGAACCTTCAATTATCGAGCCAATAAATTATAAAATTTCTTTGAGTGAAATTCGTCCTCAAATTATTAATTGGATTATATTTCTCTGTAATAATTTAAATTTTTCAATTGAAACTTTATTTAGATGTGTGATAATATTTGATCAATATCTTGGAAAAGTTAAAAAAGAAAAATTTAATGAAAATAATATTTTATTAATTGCAATAGCATCTTTATCCCTTGCTACAAAAATAGAAGAAATTAATTGTAATTACATTAAATTTTTAACTGATAAAGTTTTAAATTCTCCAGTAAACAAAAAATATACATATAAAGATTTATCTAAAATGGAATTTGAAATATTGAAAACTATAAATTTTAAAATTTTATATTCAACACCAATTCATTTTGGAAAAATTTTTTTTGAATTACTTAAAAAAACACTTTTGTTAAATGAAAATATATTAATTAATTTATGGAATTCTTATGAATTTTATTTAAAAAAAATATTAATTAATGAAATGTATATTACAATGCTTCAAAGTGATATTGCATATTATTGTTTTGTTGAATGTTGTAATGATAATGGATTAAATAATAATATTATAAGAAAAATATATAATATAATTAATTATACTGAGAAAGAAGAACATGTTACAAAAAATACTTTTTATAATATGATTGCAATTCGTTCATTATAAATTTCAATTTTTGATTTATTTATTTGCACGAAAGTTAAGCTTAATTGTATATTTGAAATTGTGAATAAATTAAATTGAATTATATAGATATGATTAAATTGTAAAAATTTATATGAACACTCATTTTTGTATAAAGTTAAAATTTGTAACTAATATTCTTTGAATATTTAGAATTAGTGTAACAAGAGTTAATATAAAATTTTTAATCATTGGTTTTATGTATATTCTAAAAACTTTTTCTTTTAATCATTCATTCTTTAAAGGATAAATCTAGTTATAAATAAACCATTTATAGAAATATATGTTTAAAAATTGTTCTAATCTTATATAAACATTTTTACTTTAATTATTGATGATATTTTTAGTATTTACATAAAAATTTAAATATTTAATTTTTAAATTTGTAAAAATATTATTTTTAAAATAATTTAAATTAAATTAAATGATATATAGAAAAATAAAAATAGATGAAGATGAATTTGATGAATATAGATATAAAAATGAACCAGAATATAAAGCACAATATGATGATTTACAATTGATAAAAAACTCTAAACATTATAAATTTAAAAAAGACAAATATTATTTAGCATGTTATGATGTATTAGAAGATGAAATTTATTTTAATGAATTTTTTACAGGAGAAATAATAAAAAATAATAAAAGATTAAGTTATCAAAAAAAAAAATATCAAAAAAGACTTTATGTATTAAGAAGTTATTGGGGAAAAATAGAAAAAATATCAGGATTTAATAAAGATTCTTATGTAAGTACAAGAGCAAAAAATTATTTTAAAAGAACAATTAATTCTAAATTTTTATTTAATGAAACTAAAGGCTTATTTACAAATAATAATTGTTATGCTTTACCAAATATTTTTCAATTATATGGAGGAGTTAAAATTGAAGTTAAAGTTCATTTTTCAGTTTTTGATATTGAAAATGAAAAAGAAGAAGTTAAAAATATTATTAATGAATTTGACGATAAAGAAAAAAAAAAAGAAGAAAATGACGAACAAATAAATCCTTTAATTGAAGATTTTGTTTATAAAGATAATATACCTTTTTTATATGTAGTTGATACAATTATAAAAGAAACTTTACGATTACTTCATAATTATATTAAATTAAGAGTGAAAATAGAAAAAGAAAAAAATTCCAAAAGTGAAAAAAATAATAATGAAGATATATTACAATCATCAAAAAAATCAGATGAAGAAACAACATATTTAAATTATAAAAATATGTTTCAAACTTTAAGAGAATCAATGCAAATAAATTCGAATTATAAGTTCGTTTTAAAATTATATGGTTTTGAAGAGTATTTATATGGAGATTATTCAATAGGTTCTTATGAATGTATAAGAAATTATGTAAGACAATTTGAAAAAGTTAAATTAGTATTATATAAAAAACCAAAATATGAAATTAATCCTCCAATAAGTTCTTTTCCTCCAATAATATTATCTGAATCAAATAAAGAATTTACTTATTTTGAATTATTAGATAAATATTTATATAATTATCCACATCACAGTGCAATTTTTCGGTTTGGAGAAAGTGAAAATAAACAAAGAGAACAATTTTTAAATATATATAAAAGTAGACAAGAAAAATTAACTCAATATACTGAAAGTGGAAATTGTGATTTTCCTTTACAAATTACTTTAGTTGGTGTTTATAATATTAATTCAATTTTTAGTAAATGGTTAAATGATGAAAATTATACTAAAAATGAAATGATGCTTCCTTATTTTAATGAATTTCAAACTAAACAAGAATACGAACAAAGTTTATTTAAAAATAAATTATTCAAATTTTTCGGGTGTGGAAAAAACCCTTATGATAGTTCAGAAAATAATAATACTGAAAATATTTCTCCTGAAATTCAAATAATTACAAAAGAACAAAGTAAAAAAGATAAAGAAAAAGCAAAGGAAAAAAAAAAGGAAAAAGAAAAAGAAATTAAAGATAAAAAGAAAGCAATAAATTTAATTCATAAATCAACAAAACAGAATATAACATTACAAAAGAATTTAAATTTTTTTAAAATTTTTCATAAAGAAGAACAAGAAAAATTAGATACTTTAAAAAATAAATTTACAGCACCAACTTTACCTCAAGAAGCAAATAATAAAAGAGATGAATTAGAAGATAATCCATTTTACAAAGAAAAAAATTCAAAAATGAAACATTTAAAATATCCTCCAATTTTTATTAAAATTCAATTAGATATTTTATATGGTTCTTTTCAAGTAGAAACTTTATTAAGTAAACATTATATAATATCTAATAATATTAATATGATGGAAACAATAACTTTTAATAATGATAAATTATTAATCAGTCATTTACCAAGAGAAACAAGATTAGGAATTACTCTAATAATGTTAAATAGAGATATTAGTTCTCCTATTGAATTAGGATCTTGTCAAATTCCTATTTTTACTGAAGATGGTGTTATGAATTCAGGAGAAATAAAATTAAATTTTTGGCCTTTTTTTAAAATTGAACCTAGAATTAATTGTTGTGATCCTTTTTTATTCAAAAAAAATAATGCTGATAAAAATAATTTAAATAATAGTGGAAATGATGGAAATGCTAATTTAGATAATAATGAAAAAAATGAAATTAAATTAAATAATGATAAAATTGATGAAATTAATACTAATAAAAATAATGATTTAAAATTAAAAAGTATTATTAAGGATATGGTTGAAACTACTTTAAATAATAATAATTTAATTAATTCAACTTTAAATGATAATAGTCAAAAAAAAAATGAAGAAGATAGTGATGAAGAAGATAAAAATATAGAACCATATCCAGAATATAAAGAAACAGAAATAGATGAAAGTAATTATTGTTATATAATAATTCAATTTCCAAAATTTGCAAAAAATTTAGCTCATGTAGAAAAAAGTCCTTCAAATTATAGGAAATTTCTTTCGATTAAACATAAAGGAAAAAACCCAAAAGAAATTTATTCTGAATTTAATGAATTATATGGAACAATGATAAGTGAAATAGATGATATAATGGATGAAATAAAGGAAATAGGAAATAAACAAAAAACATCAATATATAATAGTAATACAAATATAAATAATAAAGAAATGTATTCAAATAATAATAAAGAAAGTGAAAAAGAAATAATGTTAGATTTAACTGAATTTGAAAAAAATTTAATTAAAATAGATAAAATTTTAAAAAAAGAACCTTTAGCTCCAATTAATCAAGAAGAAAGGAGACAAATATTAATTTGTAGAGATTATATATCAACAATACCAAAAACAATAGATATATTTTTACGTTCAATAAATTGGTTTAACCCTCTTCAATCATATATAGCACATTTATATTTAAAAAAATGGAATAAATTAACACCAGAAGATGCAATTGGATTATTAGATTCAAGATTTCCAGATATTCAAGTAAGAGAATTAGCAATAAAAACATTATATAATACTTCAGAAGATATTATTGAATTATATTTAATGCAACTTTGTCAATGTTTATTCTATGAAAATTACTTAGTTAGTCCTTTAGCAGATTTTCTTATTGAAAAATCACTTTCTAATCAAAAATTATTAGGAAATAAATTTTATTGGACTGCAAAAGTAGGTTGTGAACATTTTTTATTTAAAGATAGATTAAATATAATATTAGCTCAACTATTTATGGTAAGTGGTCCTCAATTTATAAATTCAATAACATATAAAATAGAAGTAAATAATGAATTTAAAAGAATAGCAAATCAAGCAAAAATATTATATACAATAGATAAAAATAAAGTAGGTCCCAAAGTAAAAGAAGAAATAAAAGAATTAAAAAAAAAAGGATATGTAAATTTTGATTTACCAGTTCATCCAAGTTATTATGTTTCAGGATATGATTTAACAAAAGTAAAAGCATTTGATTCAAAAATGGTTCCAATAAGAATAGTAATGACATCATCAGATGGAGGAAAATTTGGAATCATATATAAAATAGGAGATGATTTAAGACAAGATGTTTTAATATTACAAATATTTAAAATAATGGATAAAATATGGTTAGAAAATGATTTAGATTTAAAAATGTCAATATATAATGTATGTCCGATAGAATTAAAATGTGGATATATGGAATTTGTAGATGGAACAGTTTTAGAAGGAGTTCAAAAAGATGAAGGATTTTTAGGAGGTGCTTTAGATAGAGAATTACTCTATAATTATTTAAAGAAAATGTCAATTAAAATTAATATTAATGATGAAGAAACTTTATCTTTCGAAAATCAATTGGATAATTTTATTAGATCACTTGCAGGTTATTGTGTTGCTACTGGGGTTTTAGGTATTGGAGATAGACATTCTGCTAATGTTATGATTAAAAAAAATGGGATTTTTTTCCATATTGATTTTGGTCATATTTTTGGAAATTTTAAAAAAAAATTCGGGTTTAAAAGAGAAAGAAGTAGATTTTTACTTACTCAAGATATGGCTTATGTTTATATTAAAAGTAATAATGAAGAAAAATTTAAAAATTATTGTGTTAGAGCTTATAATATTTTAAGACATAATGGACAAAGACTCATTAATTTAACTATTACTATGGCAAGTGCTGGAATGCCAGAATTTTCTAGTATGGTTGATGTTGGTTATTTTCAAAATATGCTACAATTAAATAAAAAAAATGATGAAGATGCTGGAAATTATTTTATTAATTTAATTAATGAAAGTGTAAATGAAAAATATAGAATTTTAGATAATTTAATTCATAATATTATTCATGTTTAATGGGATTTTTTTAGATTGTATATTTTTGTTTTTTTAATATTTGGGTTTTAATTATTTTTTATGGAAATCATAATGATAAATATATCAATTTTTTAGTAATAATTAGTGAAAAAGAATCTCTTTCTGCTTAATCTAATAATTATAATATTTTTCAAAAATAATTCAACAAATGAAATTATAGTTTAATCTTTTTAAATTTATTATTTTATTAATTTATTTTAATATGAATAATAATATTTAAGATTTTAATATTATTCTTATTTAATGGAAAATAATTGAGCAAATAATCATAAATTTAAAAAATAAAAGTACAAGTAAATATGTCTAGATAGTTAATTAAGAGATATATTTAAATTTTAAATATAAATCAATTAAAAAAAATAATTGAAAAAAAGAATAAAATAATTTGAATCTATAAATTACCTTTGATAAATTTTTAATACTCTAAATTTTTATTGATTCTATATTATTATTTTTATTTATTTAATTTTGTAGACACATGATGTGAATTTTTTCTCATTCACATCCGGTCAACATCCACCTATTCATTAGTTTGTTTAAACTTATATTCTTTATTTTATTGTCTTATAGAAAAAATGATAAAATATATCTTTATTAATATATAAAAAAATGTATTTTAAAATATATTTAAAAATAATTTTCGTCCATTTTATCATTGAATCAAAAAAAATGGAAAAAATGCAAAGAAAAAATAACAGAAGACCAACAGCTCCTATAATCCATCATTCAGGAATGAAAATAGGAATATCAAATGAAGAAAAAAAACAATTTATTACATCATTTTTCGAAAATTTAGCTGAATTAAATATTGCTTTAACTAATAAAAGTCTATTTAATATTCTTATTTTAAAAGAATCAAAAAGAATTTTATTCACTGAAAATATATATACTAAAGATAATGAATTAAATAAATTTGATAAATTTATGAATATATATAAATATTACTGTATCATTTTAATTATATTTGCTTTTTTATCCAAAGATGAAAATTTATATAAATTTAAAGTGGAAAAAGTAAAAGAATTATTTAATCAATTTATTTATGAAGGTATTTTAAATGTAGAAAATATGATAAATCATTCAAATAAAATAAAAAATATATTAAATGAAAAGTTAAAAATAAAAAATCAAAATATAATTCCCATAACAAAAAATATAATAAAAATAACAATAGACCAAAAAAATGAATATATAAATATTAAAAAATCAATACACCAACTTTTAGATAATTGTCAAAATTTAGATTTAAATATGATAATAAAATCAATAAAAGAAACAATATTATTTTGTTTTTTAAATAAATTACCAGTGAACATTCATAATGAAATAGATGATGATGATAAAGTTTTAATTCCTCCTTCACCATTTATAAAAAAACCATTAGAAAAAAATTTTTGTTTAGTTCTTGACCTTGATGAAACTTTAAGTCATAATTCAAATTTATCATTTGGTAATTATTTTTTATTAAGACCTGGAGTAATTAATTTTTTAACTAAGGTTTCTATATATTTTGAAATAATCATTTTTACATCTTCTGCTCAATCTTATGCTAATAGTATTTTAGATAAGATAGATCAACAAAAAAAATTTATTTCTTATAGATTATATAAAAAGCATACTTCTTTTGAAGGAGGAAAAACTATTAAAGATTTATCAAAAATTGGAAGGGATTTAAAAAAAATTATTTTTGTTGATAATCTTAGAGTTAATGCTAAATATCAATTAGATAATTTATATTTAATTAAAACTTGGACCGATGATATAATGGATAATGAATTAGAAATATTAGGTAATTATTTAGAAAGTATTGTAAATTCTGGAAAATTTAATGATGATATTAGAAAAGGATTAAGCAATCAAAAATAAAAATATATAGGCAGAAATAATATTATATTATACTAAAAAAATTGTTTTAAATAGTGAAATAAATAATATAAAAAAATATAAAATTTTTTTTATTTAATAAATATAATGAATGAAAATCAAGAACAATTAGATACTTTATTAGAAAGAAAAGATACTTTTGAAATAACAAAAGAAGAAATTTTAGGAATAATTTCTCCAGATAATATATCTTCATTAAAATCATATGAAATTATAGATCAAATTGGAGGAATTAAAACTTTATGTGAAAAATTAGAAGTCAATCCAAATATTGGGTTAACTTCAGATGATTATTATAATAGTGATAATCCAAAAATTCAATCAAAATCTTATACTCTTAGAAAAAAAAATTTTGGTTCTTTTGATCCTTCTTTAAATAGTCAAGAATATAAAAGCTTTATAAGATGTTTCTTTGATTTTTTTTCTAGAAAAGTTTTTTTATTTATTGTAATTTTAGCAACAATAAGAATGATAATAGATCAAATTTATTTAAATCCAGAAATTTTTGATTATGCATCTTTATATTTAATTTTTTTTATTATAGGTTTTTCAACAGCTTTTACTACTTATTTGATTGAAAGATTATTATATAATTTTAAACATAAAATTAAAAAAAATGATATAAGAGTTTTAAGAAATAAAGAAGAAAAAATTATAAGTAGAGCTGAATTATTAGTTGGTGATATTGTTATTATTACTTCAGGTGATATTACTGTTGTTGATGGCATTGTTATTAGAACAAGTGCTTTAAGTATTGAAAATAAAAAAGGATTTAAAAAATTTAAAAATTTAAACTATATTAGTGATGATAATATTTACAGTTTTCCTATTTTACTTCATGGAACTAAAATTATTAAAGGTTATGGTTATTTATTAGTTTTAAATGTTGAATGCTATGAAAATTTAATTAAAAGAAGCAATAAAATTCAAAACAAGGATACTTTACAATTTAATAATATTGATAATGTTATTGAAAAAAATAATAAATATTCACTTAATGAATCTTTATTATATGAAAATTATACATTATTAGAAAATAAAGGAAGTGTTTTAGATGAACATTTTGAGAAAAAGAGTAATTCAGAAATTCATTCAACTCCAATTCAACAAAAATTAGAAATAATATATAAAACAACAACATATATTGGAATAATAGTTTCATTTATAATAACAATCTTTTATGCTTATAGTTTATATTTAAATAAATCTTATGATACAATATATGGGAATAAAATTAATTTTATATTTATTTTAATAGATTGTTCTTTTTATTATTTAATATTACTATCATTAATAATTCCAAGTGGAGTTGAATTAAGTTTTTCTTTACCATTAACATTTTCAATATTAAAATTACTCAAAGAAAAAACAATAGTAAAAAATGCAAGTGCATATGAATATATGGCGGGATTAGATAATTTATTTACTGATTATTATGGTATTTTAACTCAAAATACAATGCAAATAGAATCAATATTTTTAGAAGATTCACAAGTTGATAAAGAAAATTTATTAGATTTAAAACATTTAGTGAGTAATGAAATGTTTTCTTTTTTTACTGAAAGTATATCAGTTAATTCAATTGCTTTTTCAGCTCAATTACATAATGAAGTAAGATATTTTGGAAATAATATTGAATGTTGTTTAATAAGATATTTATTCAGTTTAGATGTTAATTACCGAAATTTTAGAAATTCTTTACAAAGACCAATAATAAGTTCATCTCCATATTTATCTGAAAGTAAATTATCATATACAGTAATTAAAATGGATGATAAATGGGAATATGTTAGATTATATATTAAAGGAACTCCAGAAACTCTTTTAGATTATATGACAATGTTTATTCAACCAGGACAAGTTTTAGGTAAATTTAATAAGGATTATTATGATAAAATTAAAATGAAAATTAGTGCTATGTATGGTAATTATACTTATCCTCTTATTTTATGCTATAGAGATATTCCTATTAATGATTATAATGATTTTGTTCAAAAAAATAATAATTTGGTAGCTAATTCAATTTTAGATAAATTTATGAATAATTTGACTTTTATTGCTTTACTTGGATTAAAAGATGAAATTAAAGATAATATCGAAAATTGCATAAGAAAAATAAAAAATGCTGGAATAGATATTAAATTAGTAACTTCATTAGGAATAGAAAATGCAAGATTTATTGCAGAAAAAATTGGTTTAATTGATAAAAGTGATTTAAATGATGATATAATATTATCTCCAACTACAAAAAGTTCCAAAAATAATATATTAGAATTTTTATCAGAAGACAAAAAAATAAATCAAGATACATTTAATGAATCATATTTAAATTTAAACAAAAAGAAATTTGAATTAAAATATAAAGAAGAAGAAGAAAATAAAAATGATAATGAAAACGAAGAAATAAAAATAATTAAGCCAAAAAAAAAGAAATATATAACATCAAAAAACATAATAAATGCAGAAGACTTGAAAAATCATGTAGAAATAAATTATGATGAAAAGCAAAATACATTTACATTTGATATAGTAAATTTAGATTTATTTGTAGAATCAATAAATGAATCTCATGTAATAGCAAATGCATCTGGAAAAGATAAATTTATATTAATTTCTTCTTTAAGAGAAAAAAATCAATATATTGCAGTTACTGGTGAAGGAATATCTGATTCTATTCCAATGAAAGCTTCTCATGTTGCTATTGTTTTAGGTAAAAATTCAAATGATATTTCTAATGAATCTAGTGATATTATTTTACAAGATAATAATTTTAATTCTATTATTACTACTATTATTTATGGAAGAAATATTTTCGATTGTGTTAGAAAATTCCTACAATTTCAATTAAGTTTTATTATTTCTATTATTCTTATTATGATTTTTACTTTTTCACCTTTTGTTAATGCTCAAATGTATCATAATAAAATATTATATTTAAATTTAATTGTTGATACTTTTGAAGCAATTGCTCTTTCAAGTGGAAATCCTCAGGAAAAAATTTTATTGAAAAAATCTCCTTCTTTGTATTCTTCTAATCAAAAATTAATTTCTAGAAATTTATATGTTAAAATTATAATTCAATCTATTATTCAATTAATCATTTATATTATTATTATTGAAATTTCTTCCTCTCAAAAAATCAATACTATTTTATTTAATACTATTATTTATGTTTTAGTTTTTAATGCTATTGTTTCTAAATTATATGAAGAAAGCTTTTTTCATCAAATAAAATATTTTTATCAACATATTGTTTTTATTATTATTCAAATAATAATAATTGGAGCTCAAATATTTTTTACAACTTTTGGAAATGATCTTTTAAGAATTGAACCCCTTTCATTTACTCAAAATTTAAAATGCATTATTATAAGTCTTTTAATTTTTATTGAAATTCCTTTAGTTAATTATTTAAAAGAAAATGATATTTTATTCAGTGAAGAACATTATGATAAAAAAAAGTTAAAAAAAGAATTTTCAGATTTATCTTTCTTTAAAATTAAAATTAGAGATGAACATACTGAAAATAAGTTAGGTCCTGAATATGAAAGTTTAATTCCTGTTCCTAAAGAAAGAGACATTGATTTAGACGATTTGATTTAAAAAAAATTAAATAATTATTTAATATATTTAAATTGAATTTAATTTTTTTTAATTAATTCTTGGTTAAATTACATCATCTGCTTTTTAAAATTTGAATAAATTAATATTATAAAATTCAAGAAATAAAATTAAATTCTTTAATAAATTAAAATAATGAAAAAATTCTCAAAAAAAAATAAAAAGCAAAAATCCAAAAAAAAAAACTGAAATAAAAGTTTTAAAAAAAAACACTTTTCTTAATAAAATAAAAAATATATATAACCAATTTTTATAAAATCAAAATCATATTAAGTTAAAAAAACTAAAGAAGAAAAAAAAATGAGTATAGAACTTGAAAACTCAAAAAATAAAGACAAAGATCTTTTAGTATTAAATGAAAAAAAAAACGAAAATTCCACGTCATCTCAAAATAAAGAAAACATAGAAAATCAAAAAGAAGAAAAAACACCTGAAGAAGATGAAGAAGAGAGAGAAAAAAGAGAAGAAGAAGAACTTCAAGAAAAATTATCAGCAAAGAGAAATTTAATGTTTGAGCAGAGGAGTATATCAATAATAAAATTATATTGTCACTTAAGTTACGGATGTGAAATAATATTGATGATATTAGGAACAATAGGATCGTTAGGAGGAGGAATAGCAGGACCATTAATGGCATGGTTATTTGGTGATTTAATAAGAGACTTTTCTTCAACTCAAAACACTAATTTTGATACTTCATCAATGACTGATGAAGAATTACAAGCTCAAATGGAAGCATTTTTAGATGTATTTATGAAAAATATTGATAAAATGGTTAAAAAATTATTATTTATTGGAGTTGGAATGTTTGTTGCTTATTTTTTAGCAAATTTTATGTGGCAATATGTTGGATTAAGACAAATGCATCATTTGAAAGAAAAATATTTTGCTACAATATTAAAACAAGAACAAGGATGGTTTGATTCAAATAATGCATATGAATTTGCCACAAAAGTACAAGCTCAATTAGAACAAATAGAATTAGGAGTTGGTGAAAAATTTGGTTTATGTTTACAAATGGTGTCTCAATTAATAGGAGGTATTGTTATTGCATTTACTACAAGTTGGAAATTAACTTTAGTTATGCTTTCCGTTTCGCCTGCTATTTTTCTTAGTATTTTATATCTTATGAAATCGCTTAAAAAAACTATGATTGGTGCAAGAATTACTTATGAAAAAGCAGGAGGAGTTGCTGAAGAAATGTTATATAATATTAAAACTGTTGCTTCTTTTGTTAATTTCGATTTCGAAAAAGAAAGATTTGGTGATTTAATTAATAAAGTACATGATTATGATAAAGAAAAAGCTTATAAATTAGCTATTAGTATAGGTTGTATTTTATTTTTTATTAATTTTACTTTTGTTGTTGCTATTCTATATGCTAGAATATTAATTGCTAATAAAGAATGGAATAGTACTAAAGGAAGAGAATTTTCTTCAGGTGATGTTCTTACTGTTATTTTTTCTACTTTAATGGCAATTATGTCTTTTGGTTCAATTTCACCTAATATTAAAATTATTCAAGAAGCTGCTGTTGCTTCTTCAGATTATTTTACTTTATATGAAAGAGAACCAAAAATAGATACTTCAAATTCAACATATAAACCAAATAGAGATGAAGTAAAAGGAAAAATTGAATTTAAAGATATTGTTTTTATTTACCCTTCTGACGTAAATGAAAGAAAAATTCTTGATGGATTAAGTTTAGAATTTGAACCTGGACAAAAAGTTGCTATAGTTGGAGAAAGTGGGTGTGGTAAAAGTACAACAGTAAATTTAATTGAAAGATTATATGAACCTATTTCAGGTGAAGTTTTAATTGATGGTAGAGATATTAAAGAATATGATATTGAATCTTTAAGAAATTTAATTGGTTATGTTCAACAAGAACCTGTATTATTTAATAGAACAATAAGAGATAATTTAATTTTTGGAAGAGAAGATGTTATTAAAGAATTAGGTGATGTTGAAACTTTAATGAAAGAAGCTTGTGCTGAAGCACATTGTAAAGAATTTATAGAAAAAAATGCAGATAAATATGATTATATAGTAGGAATTAAAGGAAGTAAATTATCAGGAGGACAAAAACAAAGAGTAGCAATAGCTAGAGCTATTTTAGCAAAACCAAAAATATTAATATTAGATGAAGCTACTTCTGCTTTAGATAATAAAAGTGAAAAAGAAGTTCAAGCTGCATTGGATAATATAAGTCAAAAAAATGTAACTACAATTATTATTGCTCATAGATTAAGTACTATTAAAAATGCTGATTTAATATATGCTCTTAAAGATGGTAAAGTTTGTGAAAAAGGAACTCATCAAGAATTACTTGCTAAAAATGGTTATTATGCTGGTTTAGTTAAAAGCCAATTAGCACAAGATGAATTAGAATCAAAAGAAGAAAATAAAATAAGTAAATTAGAAAGAAGAAGAAGTTCATTAAAGAGATTAGCATCAATGAAATTAAGTGAAAGATATTCTCAATTAATGATAGACCCAGAAGAGCAATTAAAAGAAGAAGAAGAAATAGAAGAAAAACAAGTAGAAAGATCTAAATTATTTAAATTATTAGGAGATCATAAATGTGATATTTTCTTTGCATCATTTGGAGCCTTATTGTCAGGAGGTTTAATGCCAATTTCTGGATTTATTTTATCAAAATCAGTAAATGCTTTAAGTCAAACTGATGGAAATAAAGTTAAAAAAGATGGTTTATTTTATGCAATGATGTTTGTTTGTGTTTCAGCAGGAAGTGCTCTGTTTGTTTTTCTGAAAATATGGAAATTTGAAACTATTGGAAGTGTAATAACAACAAAAACAAGAAAACAAGTCATCGAAAAATATTTACAATTACATTTAGGTTACTTTGATATTGATACTAATTCACCTGGAGCATTATTAACGAAATTATCAATAGATACAACTCAATTAAATTCATTAGTTTTATCAATAGTAGGTGATGTCTTTCAATGTCTTGGTGTAATTATAGTAGGTTTAACAATGGGTTTTTATTATGATTGGAAATTAACTTTAATAGCTTTAGCATTTTTACCTTTTATAGTAACAGCTCAAGTAATTACTCAAAAATCAAGAAGAGGAGGACGAGATATTGATAAGAAAATAGATATTGAAGCAGGAAGTGTTTTATCAGAATGCGTAATAAATACAAAAACAATATATTCATTTAATTTCCAAGATTCAGCTGTTGAGATGTATTTAAATATATTATCTCAAGGAACTGCTACTTTTGTAAGAGATTCTTTCATTAAAGGATTATTCCTTGGTTTAGGTGCTTTTGCTATGTATGCTAGTAATGCTACTATATTCCATTATGCTGGGTATTTTATTAAGAAAGGAACACTCGATTTTAATACTATGAACGTATGCATGAATGTTGTTTCTATGACTACTAATGGTGTTTCTCAAGGATTAAATGGTGTTACTGATTATAGTAAAGCTAAAAAAGCTTTTATTTCTATTTATAATACTTTAGATACTGAAACTGAAATTAATCCATATGAAAATGCTCAACAAGGGAAAAAAAGTGCTAATGAAATTCAAGGGAAAATAGAATTAAAAAATGTAACTTTTGCATATCCAACAAAACCAGAACAAAGAATATTAAAGAATATATCATTGACAATAGAAAAAGGTCAAAAAGCAGCATTAGTAGGATATTCAGGATGTGGTAAAAGTACAATAATTCAATTAATAGAAAGATTTTATGATGTAAATGAAGGAGCAGTATTAATAGATGATGTAGATGTGAGAGACTATAATTTATTTGAATTAAGGAAGAAAATAGGTTTAGTCAGTCAAGAACCGGTATTATTCAAAAGAAGTGTATATGAAAATATATTATATGGAAGGTTAGATGCATCAAAAAATGAAGTTTTTGAAGCAGCAAAAAATGCAAAAATCGAAAAATTTTTTAATGATAAAGAAATGGGAACAAAAGAAGATCCTGTTTCAGGAGGAGAAAAACAAAGATTGGCAATTGCAAGAGCATTTTTAAAAAATCCAGTTATTTTATTACTTGATGAGGCTACTAGTGCTTTAGATAAAGAAAGTGAAGTAGAAGTTCAAAAAAGTATTAATGTTTTACAAGAAGGAAGAACTTCTATTTCTGTAGCTCATAGATTAAGTACTATTGAAGATTCTGATATTATTTTTGTTCTTGAAGCTGGGAGAGTTGTTGAAAAAGGAAATCATAAACAATTACTTTCTCTTGGTAATAAGTATGCTACTCTTTATAAATATTCTGAAGGATAAATTTTCTGGTTTTTTTCTTTTTTTTGATATTTTATCAAATTATTGTTTCTTTCTTTTTTGTTTTTTAGGAATTTGATTGTAAATGTTATCAATTTAGTTTTAGTTTGACATATTAATGATATTTATTTTTATTAAATAATTTATAAATATATGGTAAATTAACTGTTTTTTTCTTTGAAGGAATTATCTTCTTTTTCATTTCAAGAATGAAATTTGACGAATTTCGAAACTCAGTAAATATTCATTTAAAACATTATACTTCTTTTAATCATTTAATAAATAATTGTTTAGATTAATTTCTTTTTCTTTCAACAAAATTTATTTACCTGATAGTAATTATTTAATATTTTTCCATTAAATAACTTTGTTTCTCTTTCATTTCATTACTCATTTTCTGTAATGAATAAATTCAATAATAAAAAAAATTATAAAATAGAAAATAAACAAATAAAAATTGGAATTTTCAATATAATTTTGTTAATGAATAATTCTAAATCATATTCGATAAAACTAAAATTGTTTATAAAAATGTAGCTATTAAAATTTGACATATTTATTAATATTCCAAAGATAATTATGAGATTTATTTAATTAAAAAATTTTTAATCATCATATTTTTACTTTAAAATTAATGTTTATATTAACAATTATATCTTTTTAGAAATAGATAATATATGTTTTATAAAATTAAAAATAAATTAAAGTATAAAATAAAAAAATAATTAATCAAAAAAATAACATTTAACAGTCTAAGATTTTTTAGAATGACTTCTTTGATTAATTGAAAACAATAATTATAATGATTAACAAGTAAAAGAAAAGATATATAATTAATAAATATTTTAATTGTGATGTTAAAATGTTAATTTTGTTATTTCTATTGTTTCCAAATTTATTTAATTATTATTTGTTTATATAAAAAAAATAAAATTTATATAATGTCATTTGAAGAAAAAATCGGAAAGAAATTTTTTGCAATAAAAAAGGAAAAAATAGAAAAAATAAAAAAAAAAGATAAAAAACTATTAAAAGATTCATCTTATATTTCTCCAAAAGAATTATTATTAAAAGATAAAAATTTACAAGAGAAATTAAAAGCTATAGATGATAAAAAAAATTTCCAAAATTTAATAATGGCTCATCCATCTGAAAATTCTTTAAAAGAAAATTTACCCTCTTTAAATTCTCAAGAGAACAATAATTTAATTTCAAAAAAAGAAAAAATAAAAATAATTAGAGCTTTAATATCTTTTGGAGAAGAAAATAATTTAATTCCAAATATTCAAACATTTGAAAAAAAACAATTAAATTATAGTAAAAATGCTAATGAATCAAAATTACAAAATGAAATTTCAACAGCAATAAATTTATTAATAATAAAATATTTTAATAAAAATATGTTAGAACCTGATTATAAATTATTAGATGTTTTAAAAGAAAAATTTACAAATATTGAAATTTTTGTTTTTAAATCTTTAATAACTTCAATTATGAATTTTATTCTTGATTGGGCAATTAATATAGAAAATTTAGATTCATTTTTTGAAAATGATTATAATAATCCTTCAGATTCAGAAAAATTTGTAATAATATTTGAAAAATTTAATCAAATGATGAATGTTTGCCAAAAAATAGAAAAAAATTTTAATATAATATTTGAAAAAATTAAAAAAGAAATAGAATTTGAATTTACTTTAATTGAACTTTTCACTGATTTATTTTGGGATTTTATTTTTAGAATACATCAATTAAATTGTAAATTTGGATCAGTGTATTTCGATGGGACATTAGATAAAAAAATAAAAATCATTTTAGAAAATATTGTAAATATATTATTTAATATAAAAACTCCATTAAAGAAAAAAATAGGTGAATCAATAAATTTAACTTGGATACTCAAAGAAAAAATTTATTTAGCAAATTATATTTTAAATTTAAAAATTAAAAATAACATTTATAATTTTGAAATTAAACCAAAAATTACATTACCTTTACCAGCACCAATTCCAATAATAAATTTAAGAGAATCTTTTAATGGAATAAAACCTCCAGAAGCAATTAAACAAGAAATTAAAGAAGATAATAAAATTGAAGAAAATAAAGATAATAAAATTAAAGAAAATAAAGAAAATCAAAATAAAACTGAAGAAGAAAATAAAATAGAAAATATTGAAGAAAATGACATTGAAGAAAATATACTTGAAGAAATTGTTGATAATAAAGTGAAAGGTAATATAATTAATAATGAAAATATTGAATACAAAAAAGAAAATAATATTATAGTTGAAAATATAAATACTAAAGATGAAGAAATTCAAACGAATGAAAATAATATTATTGAATCAAATAAAATTTCTTTAGATGAGTTATATGATTCTATTATGAATATTAATGATTCTGAAAATAATAATAAATCAAAGAAAAAAAATAAAAAAAAGAAAAAGAAAAAAAATAATAATATTATTCAAAATGAAGAGTCATTTTCAGATAATGATCCTATTGTAGATAAATTTAAATCTGAATTAAATTCTTTTAATTCAAATGGAAATCAAAAAATAAAGCCTAAATTTTCAATAAACTGGCTTAAATCAATAAATTTAACTATTGATTAATTTTTTTGTTTATTAAAAATTATTTATTTACACTTTTTTGATGGTGGAAATATTTTTTTAATATTAGAATATACATTTAAATTTTTTTTTTGTTTAAAAAAATATATATCATCAAAAAAATAATAATATTAAAACTTAATTTCCGAATTTTGATTCTCCAAAATAAGAGGTTATATTAATTATGATATTTTAATATTCTTATTCATATTGTATTTAATAATTGGGTTTTTTTCTTCCAATTTTTAAAAATTAATTTATTTTATTACTTTTTTCTTTAATACTTGATTTATTAAAATTAATTTAATCTTTTGGGGATTGGGCCCAATACCCAATCCCCAATCCCCAATTCCCAATCCCCAATTTCCATTATAAAATTATTCAAAAAAAAAATTAAATAAAAAAATTTAATTTATTTACAAACTTTTAATTAAATAATAATATATA
>JAEEGK010009413.1_pt1 | contig 22818 bp, 20 predicted proteins | sample 8958771 | NCBI WGS metagenome assembly JAEEGK01 (sample SAMN16246547, study PRJNA631951) | gut metagenome | biome: gut microbiome; feature: rumen; material: SC-attached | host: Bos | place: Iran: Karaj | collected 2018-10 | reverse complement strand
ATTAAGTCCACGGGGCATCGCTATGGCATTGTCGTACATGCTTATGGCTATATCAAAAGCAATGAACTCTATGACCAGGAAAAGCTGGAAGAGCTTGTGGGCAATATCATAAGAACAGTCTTTGACGAGCCCAAGCGCTACACCGCAGGTGACCAGGCAGGCAATGCGCTTTATACGGCCGTCATTGACACGCAGACCGACCGGGTCATTTACTTCAACAGTGTCCTCTCCAATGCCGACCACCCGTTGAGCAGAAGAAATGTCGGCAGCCAGATGAAGAGACTCCTCAAGAAGTTTGATTGAAAAAGTACAGTATTTTTCATTCAGTGAAAACAACAAACGAATTAACCCAATTATTAACCTTAAAAAATCAAAGCTATGAAGAAAGTTATTTTCTCTTTCATTGCAGTGGTCGTCATGGCCTTGAGCTTTGTTTCCTGCGGCAACAGCGGCAGCAACGGTGGCGACAAGGGCAACGACAAACAACAACAAGGTCTCGTTGGTAACTGGTACTACAACGACAACACCTACTACACCTTCAACGAAGACGGCACTGGTTCCAACACGGCTTATGGTGTTTTGGTCGGCAACTTCACCTACAGTGAAAGCAACGGCAAACTCACCCTCAACTATGAAGGATTCACCGATCCCACCGTATTCAACATCAAGGTGGACGGCAAGACCCTAACCATCCTTTCTGGTGAAGGAAACATCGGCAGCGAGGTGGAATACACACGCAAATAAACGCTTTTCCGTGACTTTGTAGAGATCTACAAACCTAATCCTAAAAAGGGCGCATTGACTGCGTCCTTTTTTTGTTTTGCGGAAAGTAAAATGCCAGCAAAGCCTGCATGGCCTTGATTCTCGACACGATCCATGCCGTTGGGCGAGAACTGGCGGCGGTGTAAAGAGAGGGCGCGACATGATTGCCGCGCCCTCTCTTTGGTCTTTCTTATTTCCGTATTGAAAATGCTGATATTCAATGCTTTCGAATTGCAAATTCGAAAGAACTAAAGCTTCAACAGGTCATAGTTCAAACACAACGCTCCATTCCTTACACAGTTTTTCTAAAGTCCAAGAAGCGTTGAGACCGCTTGTTTCTGGCAAACGAAACACTTTGATGGATTGTCCGAACTGATTTTGTAGTTTTTCTCCAAACTCTTTGTATTTTCCATAACCATTTATGGCTATCTTTGTTATAGTCGGATTTTTTCTAACAAAACCAACAATATCGTTTGGAGTTCCTTCTAGAATACCTTTATCCGTGCTATTAGTTCGCTCAACAAACTGATAATAATCCCAAAGCACGACATGCAAATGTTCTAATAACACCTTTTTCTCGGTATAATTTGTAGGCAATTTTTGTGTTGATAATTTTGCCAACATCTTCCACATTCGATTGCTATTATCATAATAATACTCATTGGCACTAATAGAATTCTTCCCTGGTATTGTTCCCAAAAGCAATATTCGAGGCTCATGACACATTAGTGGAGAAAAACCTTCTACAATAGTTGAATCATTCTTTTTCATGTCAGTTTAATGAAGATAAGATAGATTAGTATAATTCCTCAGCCCCACCATAGTAATCGTAGACATCTTGATAATCAAGGTCTAATTGTTCCAAGATTTCCTCTGAAGACAGGTTGGTATTTATCTTGTTATCACCAGGTAAAGTTAAGACTACTCCATTGTTCCCATCATAGCTATTTACCCTTGGCATAATAGATTCTCCTTTTTTAGGGATTCTTTCCGGATGAGCTAAAATGGTATCATCTGGATACTCATACCTTGGATAATTATGCACATTCTCCACTTTTGGAGCTGAGTATCTTTCATCTAAATAATTCACAAGCAACGCTAACGGAATAATCCAGATAGGACTTGTTACAAGCATTATTAATAAGGCATTATTACCCTTATTTTTGTTTGTTTTCATAAAAGTCCTCTTCTCTTTAATCATACAATTGCAAAATTACAAAAGTTTTGACAAAGTAAAAGTGATTTTTTTGAGTTTAATTCATCGAAACATCGTACCTTTGCAGCATCAATCAAAATCGCATAAAATACACAATTATAATGAAAAAAGAAGTAAAATTCAGCCTGGTTTACCGCGATATGTGGCAGTCGTCAGGCAAATACGTGCCCCGCAAGGACCAACTGGAGCAAATCGCCCCCTTGATTATCGACATGGGCTGCTTCGACCGCGTGGAGACCAACGGCGGCGCCGCCGAACAGGTCAACCTGCTTTATGGCGAGAACCCGAACCCGTCCGTCCGCGCTTTCACGGCAGCACTGCATAAAGGGGGCATCGAGTGCCACATGCTCGACCGCGCCCTCAACGCCTTGAGAATGAATCCTGTTCCCGCCGATGTGCGCCAACTGATGTACAAGGTGAAGAAAGCCCAAGGCGTCGACATCACCCGTATCTTCTGCGGCCTTAACGACGTGCGCAACATCATCCCGTCCATCCACTGGGCCAACGAAGCCGGCATGATCTCGCAAGCCGCCATGAGTATCACCTACTCGCAGGTGCACACCGCCGAGTATTATATGCACATCGCCGACCAACTCATCGAAGCTGGCGCAAAGGAAATCGCTTTGAAGGACATGGCCGGTGTGGGTCGTCCCGTCAGCTTGGGTCGCATCGTCGAGCATATCAAAAAACAGCACCCTGAAATCAAGGTACAGTACCACGGTCATACCACCCCCGGCCTCTCGATGGCTTCGATGCTTGAGGTCTGCAAGGCCGGTTGCGACTATGTCGATGTGGCCATGGAGCCGCTGTCGTGGGGCACCGTCCATCCCGACGTCATCAGCGTGCAGGCCATGCTGAAAGACGCTGGTTTCCTTGTCAAGGACATAGACATGAAGACCTATATGGCCGCCCGTAGCATGACACAAAGCTTCATCGACGACTTCCTCGGCTATTGGATCGACCCGCGCAACCGCTACATCAACTCGCTGCTGGTGGGCTGCGGTCTCCCTGGCGGCATGATGGGCTCGCTGATGGCCGACCTCAAACCGGTCCATGCCGCCATCAACATGAACCGCGAAAAGCAAGGCCTGCCGGCATTGAGCGAAGACGAGATGCTTGTCGAACTGTTCCAAGAGGTACAGGACATCTGGCCAAAACTCGGCAATCCGCCTTTGGTCACCCCGTTCAGCCAATACACCAAGAACATCGCATTGATGAACCTCTTCGCGCTCAGCAAGGGCGAACCTCGCTACGAAACTTCCATCGACCCCGCTGCATGGGATATGATCCTCGGCAAAGCAGGCAAATTGCCTGGCACCCTTGCTCCTGAAATCGTGGAACTGGCCAAGAAGAAAGGTTTGGAATTCTTCACGGGCAACCCGCAAGACAACTACCCGAACGCCTTGCCGCACTTCATCGAAATGATGAAGCAGGAGGGCTGGGACCGTGGTCAGGACGACGAAGAACTCTTCGAGTTTGCCATGCACGAGAAGCAATACCGCGAGTACAAGTCGGGCGAGGCCAAGCGCCGCTTCAACCAAGAGTTGGAAACTAAGATGAAGGCGAAATTTGAGAAAGCTGGCGGCGAGGTCAAGATTCCGGACCTGCGCGCCTTGCGTCATCCCAACGCCGAACCCGTCATCGCTCCCGTCAGCGGCATCGTGATGTGGGAAGTCGACTTCGACGACAAGAGCATCGCACCTGCACCAGGCAAGATCTACAAGGAAGGCGACCTGCTGTGTGCCATCAACAGCGAACATGGCATGGAACCCGTCTACGCCCTCTGGTCTGGCAAGATTGTAGAAGCCACGGCGGAACAAGGCAAGCGCGTCACAAAGGGTGAAACCATTGCTTTCATAGAAAAATAAGGCATTTTCGGAGATTTTTTCCAAATTAGACCAAAAAACTGGCATGCAATTTGTTATTTTTGCCTCGTTTTAAAACACGAAAGACAACTAACCTATTACTTAACCTAATTATTAACTAAAACTTAATCAAAATGAAAAAGTTATTCTTAGTCCTGGCCCTGGCCTTTGCAGGCATTCTCACGGCCAATGCTCAAACTTGGATTGGTGGCGGCGTCGGTGCCCAAATCTATGATGATCACACCCACTTCTCCATCTCTCCCGAAGTTGGCTACAACATCAACAACCATTGGACGGTTGCCCTTGGTGCAAGCTATGGCTTCACCCAAGACAAAGTTTTGGGCGAGAGTGTTACCACAAACGAACTGAGCCTCGAGCCTTACGTCCGTTACATTGGCGGCACCATCGGCCACAAGTTCTCCTTGTTCATGGATCTGACCGGTGACTTCGGCCTGATCGACAAGAGCGGCTATGCTGTGAGTCTCCGTCCCGGTATTGCTTGGGCTGCTACCGAGAAGTTCACTGCTGCTTTCCGCTTTGGCTTCGCAGGTTATGACCATGGTTTCTATGGCCCCAACAACGGTTTCTTCCTGAATTGCGAGACCGTCGCCCCTGAAATCAGATTCTACTACAGCTTCTAATTCCTAGAGTTGCATACATATAGAGGCGCAGCATGCTGCGCCTCTATTTTTTTGCCATCTAGTGCCTCATACTTAAATCCGTCCGTACACCGTTGCCACGCGGCTCACATTGTAGATTTTCATTGTGATGGCATCTCCTTTCTTTTCTGAAGGGAACTTCACGTTCGCATCAATGTTTCCAAATCCACCAAAAACTTTATCGTCAGAGGTCAGGATGATACGATAATCGCCCGTCTGTCGAACGGGAATCTTGTAATCAGGAATGGATTTGGGACCCCAGTTGAATACAAAAATGAGGTTGCCTCGCTCGTAGACAACAGTCTTGTTTTCCTCGTCGGCATAGAGCATCCACGCAGGTGGTGCCTGCATCACGGGATGGTGCTTCACGAAATCGAGCATCGCCTTGTCGAAAGCACCCATGAAGCGGTATTTCAGGTTGTCATTATCGACCAGCGACCATTGGCGACGGGCATAGTGGTAACTCCAACCATTGTCAAGGCGCGGAAAGTCAATCCATTCAGGGTGACCGAACTCATTACCCATGAAGTTGAGCCAAGCTTCTCCCCCTAAAGTGAGCGTGAAGAGGCGAATCATCTTATGCAGGGCAATGCCACGGTCGACGGTCATGGAAGGCGTGTCAACACTCATTGAGGTGTACATCTCTTTGTCCATCAAGCGGAAAGCAATGGTCTTATCGCCTACCAACGCCTGATCATGACTTTCGGCATACGCCACCGTCTTGGTCTGGGGCAGGTGGTTGGTCATGGTGAAGAAGAAATTCTTCATGTTCCACTGCTCCTCGGGTTCGTCCTTCAGCACCTTGATCCAAAAGTCGGGCAGCCCCATGCCCAAGCGGTAGTCGAAACCCATGCCGCCATCAGCGATGGGGTTGCAGAGACCCGGCATGCCGCTCACATCCTCTGCAATGGTGACGGCTTTCGGATTCAACTCGTGGCATAGTGTGTTGGCCAGTTGCATATACGTGACCGCATCGTCATCCACATTATCGCCAAAGTATTTCTCCGGTGCATCGAATGTCGTTCCAATGCCATGATCGAGGTAGAGCATGGATGTTACACCATCAAAGCGGAAGCCATCGAAGCGGAACTCTTCCAACCAATAACGCACATTGGAGAGCAGGAACTGCAGCGTCTCCTCCTTGCCGTAGTTGAAGAGTTTGGAATCCCAGAGGTCATGGTTGCCACGCGCTCCAGGATGCAGGTATTGGCTGTCAGAGCCATCGAAGAGGTTGATACCTTCGCGGATGTTTTTCACCGTGTGGGAATGCACAAGATCCATGATGACCAGCATGCCCATGCCGTGCGCCGTGTCGATGAGCTCTTTCAACTCTTCGGGCGTACCGAAACGCGAACTCGGCGCGAAGAAATTAGAGACATGATAGCCGAACGAACCGTAATAAGGGTGCTCAGCGATAGCCATAAGTTGAATGGCATTATAACCGTCCGCTTTGATGCGTGGCAATATCTTTTCTGTAAACTCCTTGTAGGTCCCTACCCTTTCCTCCTCCTGCGCCATGCCGACATGCGTCTCATAAATCAACAGCGGTTCGTCCTTCAACCGTGGAGCAGTATGCTTATATATATAAGGTGTAGGCGGATTCCAAAACTGACCAGCAAAGTCCTTGTTGCCTTCGTCCTGAATCACCCGCTTGATATACACGGGAATGCGCTCATGCTCCCCAATCTGCGACTGCACCAGCACCTTCAGCTTGCTGCCATGCACCAGTCGGTCGGCAAACTCGCTGTCGGGCAGAAAGATCTCCCACAAGCCTGCTCCTGCCAGTTCCAAAGGATACTCATAGCGGTTCCAGTTGTTAAAGTCGCCCATCAGGGAGAGGTAATGTGCGGCAGGTGCCCATTCGCGGTACCACCAGCCATGGCGGCGTTTGTCGTAGTTGAAACCCAAAAACTGGTGTGCCGTGGCGAAGGTTTTGAGGCTGCCATAGCGGGCGATGATACCTCGCAGCCGCTCTTCATAGCGTTCGTGACGTTTGTCTACCTGCTTGACAACAGGTTCCAGCCAAGGGTCGTTTTTTACAAGGGGGAGCATAGCCTAGTTCTTTTGTATCGTGCAAAAATATCAAAATCTACTCAATTCCAACCGTTTTCAAACACAATCTTTGCCGAATCCAAATCGATAATCTTTGTCTCGGCTGGCGCCAAATGGACAGCATGCACCTCTGATGCGAAGTCGTTCATGTCAAACTCATTGGCTTTGCTTCGGCCCATCATAGCCAAGGCGTCGTGCGGGATCTTCACCTCCACATCTCTCACCTCGTTGCGGTTGAAGTTCACAACCACCAGCAAACGCTCCGTTTCGGAATAGCGCAAGAAGGCATAGACAAATTGCGGATCGAAGTTCATGTACCAAGGGTTGCACCACATCAGGTCGTAGAACTTGCCTTCGCTGATGGCAGAATGTTCGTTCCTAAAATGAAGCAGTTTTCGATAATAGTCAAACAATTGCTTTTGCGCCTCATCAAAATGACCGCCATCAAACTTGCCACCATTCATCCACTTCTGATGCTCGGGCATGTGGCAATAGTCGAAGATGGAAGTGCGGCCATCGTCGCCGCTGTAACCCACTTCACCGATGGCATTCTCGCCGCTCTCCTGACCGTTGTAGACCATGAAAGGTCCCGTGTTCATCAAGGCGGAGAGGGCTACGGCCGGCAGGGCGGCAAAGGCATCACCCACAAACTGCGGCGAGGCCAAGCGCTTCTCGTCGTGGTTCTCCATGAAACGCAACATATGGGCATCCATCTCGTGCAAGTCTTTCCACACCTGACTGATCTCCTTCGCTTCGTGACCTTCGCAAAGCACACGCTCCAAGGTGTTGTACAAGCCCACCTTATCATAAAGGTAGTCAAAGCCTGCATCCAAGAAGGGCTTGTACAGGTCAGGCTGATAGATTTCTGCAATCATCAGAGGTTGGTAGTCTTTCCGCAAATGCTCAATCACCCACTGCCAGAAGGCCACTGGCACCATCTCGGCCATGTCCACACGGAAACCGTCGACATTCTTGCCACACCAGAAACGCAAAATCTCGAGCATCTTTTCCCATGTGTCGTGCTCATCGTAGTTCAGTTTCACCGTGTCGTACCAGTCGTTAATACTTGGATTGGGCGCAAAGACATTATTTCCAGTGGCTTTAGCGGGAAATTCTTCGTACGGGTTTTGAATGCATAGATTCTCTTCGCCTTTTGAAGGCATGTCATACCGAGCTTGCAAAGCGAGTGTATCTATGCCTTCAAAAGACTCGGAATGACATACATTCAAAACCCTTGGGGACACAAATGCTTGACCTTCACAATAATAGAAATTGCAAGGATCGAAGCCTTTGTTCTGCCGCGCCAAATGATTGGGAATGAAATCGATAATGACTTTCATCCCTTTTCCGTGGATACGCTCAACCAATTTCTCAAAGTCGGCCATCGTACCCAAATCGGGGTCGAGGGCGTGGTAATCAGTCACAGCGTAAGGCGAGCCTGCACGACCTTTGGTGATGTCGGGATGAGTTCCTGTGCTTTCAGAGGCATGTTCCAAGATTCCCGTCAGCCAGATATGCGTAAAACCCAAGTCCTTGATGGCCCCAAGGGCGGTTTCGTCGATGTCATTGAAGGTGCCGCAGCCATTTTCGGTCTTGCTGCCGTTGACGCGGAAGTCGGTTTGTTTGTTGCCAAACAGTCGAGGGAAGAGTTGATAGATGTTCATACGGCAAAATTAGAAAATCTTGTACAAAAAACCAAATCAAGGAAAATTGTACTACTTTTGCACATTATGAAAGTTCAGAAAACCATTTTCCTTATCGCAGCATTGCTCTTCAGCAACCTCCTTTCCGCCCAAGTGCAGCCCACTTGGGAATCCATCAACGAGCGCGGCTATCCGCAGTGGTTCTCCGACGCCAAGTTGGGCATCTTCATCCATTGGGGTGTGTATTCCGTGCCAGCCTATGCCAGCCTCGAAGGCTATGCCGAGTGGTACTACCGTGGCTTGATGGCCAACGACGACCGAAAAGACTTCCAAGAGCGTATCTACGGCAAGGATTTCAAATACGAAGACTTCGCACCGATGTGGAAAGCCGAACTTTGGAACCCTGAAGAATGGGCAGAGTTGTTCAAAAAATCGGGAGCAAAATACGTCCTGTTGGTCTCGAAGCACCACGACGGCTTTTGCCTCTGGCCGAGTCAATATGCACCCAAATGGAACTCCGTGGAAGTCGGTCCACATCGCGACATCTGTGGCGAACTGACTGACGCCGTGTGCAAACAAGGCCTCAAGATGGGCTTCTATTACTCTTTACCCGAATGGAAAAGCGACATCCACCGCTGGTATGTTGACCCTGACGACCAAATTGGCACATACGTAGATACGCACATGATTCCGCAGTTCAAGGAACTCATCACGCGCTACAAACCCACTGTCCTCTTCACCGACGGTGAGTGGCGCAACAATGCAGAACAATGGCATGCCACCGAACTGATTTCGTGGTACTACAACACCGTGGGCAAAGACGCCATCGTCAACGACCGTTGGGGCGACGGACAACAACATGGTTTCCGCACGCCTGAATACAGCGCGGGCATCACCCTCACCGACAGGCCTTGGGCTGAATGCCGTGGCTTGGGGCGCTCGTTTGGCCTCAACCGCAACGAACCATTGGAAAACTACATGACCTCCGACGAACTCATCCGGCATTTCTGCGTCCTTGTGGCTGCTGGCGGCGGCATGACCCTCAATGTGGGACCTGCTGCTGACGGCAAGATTCCGTTGTTGCAGCAAGAAAGATTGTTGGACCTCGGCAAGTGGCTTGATATTAACGGCGAAGCCATTTATGGCACCCGACCTTACAAGAAATTCTACGAAATGAAGCCTGTCAATGTGATGCGCAACGACAGCGAAATCAACTTCGACTGGAAGCGCAACGCACCCGACCCCGCCATCAGCTGCGACCACTTCCAAGCGCACTGGCTAGGCGTGTTCTCCTGTGAGAAAGACAAATACACCTTTGAGATTCAAACCGACGACAAGGCAACATTAATCATTGACGGCAAGACCGTTATCGAGGACACAAGAAGAGCAAAGACTGGCAAGATGAAACTTGACGCCGGGCAACATAGCATCGAAGTCTTCTATGAAGAAGACGAGCTCGAAGCCACAATTGCCTTATATTGGTCGTCAAAGAACCTGGAGAAACAGGTCATGAAGGACTTCCAAATGGGGCCTATGCTTCCCGCGATGGGTTTGAAAGCCACCTATACCTGTGAACAACCCAGCGTTTGCTACACCCAAGGCAAAGACGCGCTCTACGCCATCGCTTTGGATTATCCTGAAGACCAATTGGCATTGAACCTCGACAAACCAGCCGACAACATGAAGGTTACCCTGTTGGGATGCCCGAAGACACTGCCTTGGAAATACAAAGACGGTCAGCTGCTCATCGACACTGGCGGACTGAAACACAGTGACATTCGCAGTACTGCAGCTTGGGTGTTCAAGATGAAATGAAAAAAAACCGTTTCTGAGAAACCGATTCTTTTTAGTCCGTCAATTCCTTAAGTCCTTGCCAACGGAAGATGCGATTGGTTCCTTTTGGCACCCTCGTGACATAAAACCGTTCATCTTCCTGCACAAACTTAAAATGTAGCAAATCTCCTTTCGGGAAGCAGTCAATCGCACTGATTCTCATGATATTGTGCGTCTGATAGGAAAAGTCGGAAGTCTTCACAAAGGTAACACGTCTCCCCGATTTGATAATACTCTGGGTAAAACCATCAAAATAGTTAGGATTGCGCCACTTCCCAACAAACTGGGCGGGTTGTTTCAAATCGTGGATATAGACGCGGAACTGCTTGTCGTTCTTGGGCTTCACTTCTAGGACTTTCTGCAATACCACCTGATTGCCCACCGATGCCTCTAGATAAAGCCACTGAAACTGGTTGCCCGAACTTTCCCAAATGGGGGTAAAATGCACATCAGCCGTGGTCGAGTCATTGACAATCATGGTATAATCGCCCTGCATCGTGCGATAAAACTGCTTGGCATCTTCTTCGGTGTATTTGTTTTGTGCAAAACCACTAAATGTCAGAAAGATAGCGGATAATATCAATGCAAATTTCTTCATCTTAAGTAACTGTTCAGAATTAAACTACATGTTTTTTGACGCGGGACACGGGACTTCGAGACAAACCCATGTCTCGCAGTCCCATAGTCTTATGTCCAATAGGTAAACCAAATATAATCATAATTTTGAGTTGCAAAAATAAACAATCTCTCACATTTTGCCAATTTCTCTACTCTATTTTGTGCCAAACTGGTTCAATAACGATGGTTTCTCCAAGTTGCTCCACAAAACGGTCAAAGTTTTCCTTTTCGGTATACTTGTCGTTTACAATGTAATACTCGAATTCCGTTTCCATTTCGTCGGAAAAGATGTTTATATCCAAATGCATGAAGGCAGACGCCACAACGCGACTGTCCTTTAGCACACAGTAGCCCGCCTCAGAATGGCCAGGAGAAACATAGCTCCGATAACCTACGGCATTCTTGAAAAAATCCATATCACAACACCCATCGGCAAAGGCCAAAATCTCTACGCTATCGCTACAAATGGCATACACACCCTGCCAAGACTGTTCCTCAACGCTACGCACCCACAATTCTGGCTTTCCGTCTTCGTCAAGGTCTATTAGAGCATAATCCATATAATTCAACGAATCGTCCCAAAAACAATAATATAAGGCTTCCCTATCTATGGATTCTCTGTATTTGTTGAAGTCGAATGATTTGTCTTCCTGTGCCTTCGCCATACTACCAAAGGCCAACAGAACCACAAGAATAAGTTGTATTTTTCTCATTGCAGCACTGTTTTTCGTTAATGGAATCCACTCTTCAGTTTATTTCTTCGACTTTAACGCGTCGAACGCCTTGTCAAAATCGCTTTCAGTGTAGCTATCGTCTAAGACATGGCGCTCGGGGCCCATGGTCCCATACATCGTGTTCTCGAAATGGAAGAGCAACCGACCCGTTCGAATCAGTTGGTCGTTGTCATAGTCGTCAGGGAATGACCCCAACCTATCGAAGATTTCCTTGGTAATCTCATAAAGGAAGCGGGTCTGCCCTTCACGGTCGGTGTACATAAGATAGCCATAGTACTTTTTGCGTTGTTGGTCGTAACAAGCCTTCCAACAATTTCCTTCTTTATAGAGTTTCATTATTCTTCGTTTTTAAGTGATATCACACCTAGTTCGTCCAGCATAAAAGCATATTCCAGAGCGACTTCTTTATAGCCTTCGAAACGTCCCGAAGCGCCACCATGTCCGTAATCCATCTCGGTCTTCAGGTACAAAGAATTCTTGTCCGTCTTCAAGGCTCGAAGCTTGGCTGCCCACTTGGCTGGTTCCCAATACTGCACCTGACTGTCGTGCAATCCCGTAGTAATCAGCATGGCAGGATAGTCCTTGGCCTCCACATTGTCGTATGGCGAATAGGAAAGCATGTAGTCGTAATACTTTTTCTCGTTGGGATTGCCCCATTCGTCATACTCGCCCGTGGTAAGCGGGATGGACTCGTCTAACATAGTGGTCACCACATCGACAAATGGCACCTGCGCGATGACACCTTTCCATAAATCGGGACGCATGTTAGTCACTGCGCCAACCAAAAGGCCTCCTGCGCTTCCGCCCATGGCAAACATCTTTTGTGGGGAAGTGTAGCCATTTTTAATAAGGTATTCAGCACAAGCGATGAAATCAAGGAAAGTGTTTTTCTTGTTCAGCATCTTGCCATCGTCATACCATTGGCGACCCATTTCCTCGCCACCACGGATGTGGGCGATAGCCCAAACGAAACCACGGTCTAAGAGACTGAGACGTGCCAAAGAGAAATAGGCGTCCATGCTCGAACCATAAGAGCCATAGCCGTACAATACGAGCGGCCGATCAAGGGTCCATGAGCCTGTCGAAGGGCCCGACCCTTTTGTGCGCGGCCCTTCGACGGGCTCAGGGACCGCGGCATTAACGTTTTTCTTATACACAATCGAAATCGGCACCATCACCCCATCGTGCGAAGGCGCCATCAAGCGCTCGGTGACATACTCTTCCGGATTATAGCCACCTACAATCTCCTGCCTTTTGAGCAAAGTCTTGGTGCGTTGTTCCATGTCCCATTCATAGACCGATGAAGGCGTGGTCATCGAATTGTAGGCATAACGTAAAGTGGTCGCTTCGAAATCGGGATTGGCACCCACACCAGCAGTGTAGGCAGGTTCGCCGAAGTCGAGATAGTAGTCCATCTGACCATCCCATGACTTGACGCGAATCTTCACCAAACCACCTTCTCGCTCCTCGATGACAAAGTATTTGTCGAAGATGGTAAAACCTTCAAGCATCACTTTTTCGCGATGTGGAACGACTTCCTCCCAATAGGCCTTCTCGGTCTGCTCCACGGGTGTCCGCATAATCTTGTAGTTCTTCGCTCCATCGGCATTGGTCTGAATGTAGAAATGCTCTCTATAGTGATCGATGCCGTAAAGCATATCGGGTTGGCGCTCCTGAAACACACGAAACTCATTCATGGGTTGGCCACTCTCGAGGATGCGGCATTCCGACGACAGAGTTGAATCCGAGTTGATAATCAAGTATTTTCTTGATTTCGTCTTGCTGATGTAGCACACAAAAGTCTCATCCGTCTCTTCGTAAACCTGCACGTCATCGACTGCAGGGGCCCCTAAACGATGGCGCATAATCTTGCAGGGGCGCAAGGTCTCATCTTTCACGCCATAGAAAAGCGTCAAATTGTCGCTGGCCCAAACCACATTGCCCGAAGTGCCCTTAATGGGTTCTCCAACCAACTCGCCTGTCAGCAAGTCTTTGACATAGACATCGTAAATGCGTCGACTCACCGTATCGATTGAATAAGCCAGCAGGCGGTCGTCTTCGCTCAAACTCACCTCTCCGATTTCGAAAAAGGCATGACCTTCTGCCAAGACATTGCCATCGAGAATGATTTCTTCTGGTGACTCCAGACTATGCTTCTTCCGGCAGTAGATGGGATATTCCTTTCCTTCTTCATAGCGTGTGTAGTGGTAATAGTCGCGAATCTTTATGGGCACCGAGTTGTCGTCCTGTTTGATACGACCTGTAATCTCCTTGAACAACTCCTCCTGAAGCGGTTCAGTATGTTCCATGCATGCTTTCTCATATTGGTTTTCTGCCTCAAGATAAGCAATTACTTCAGGATTCTCGCGCTCGTTGAGCCAATAATAATTGTCAATACGGGTATGACCGTGCATTGTCATCGCATGCGGGCGGATGGCAGCCTTAGGGGGTGTCGGTAAAGATTTCATAAGTTGCTCAAAGTATTAGAACGACAAGGTCATGCCTAAGGTCGGAAGGATAGGCAGCTGGCGCGAAATCTCACTTGTCACCAAGTTAACATAGAACACGTTGTTGCGATTGTAGACGTTGGTCACGCTCAAGTCAACTTCCAAATTGACGTTTTCGGTGAAGAAGAACTTGCGCTTCACGTCGATGTCGAAACGGTGGTACGTGGGCAGACGGCCTTGGTTGAGTTCGCCATAAAGCACGCCCAGTTCACCGTTGGTGGTGGTGTAGTCGAAATTGATGCCATCCTGGAAGGAGTAGTACTCATAGAAGCCTTGCACCTGCGTAAAGGGAAAACCCGTACCAAAGTTCCAGCGTCCGCTGAACTCCCACTCACGCTTGGCACCGGCCGTATAGGTCAAGATGAGATTGACGTTGTGGCGACGGTCGAAATGAGGCGCATATTGAACCATCTCTACGCCTTCCTCCACGGCTTTCTCGTACTCGCGACTGACAAACCCCAAGGCATACACCGCCCACAGATACCAATGCTGGTCCTCATACTTCAGAGAGATGTCGGCACCATAGGCATTGCCTGTCTCCTTGGTAAAGTCTTTTTTAAGCAAGTCTGGAATATCTGCATTTTGCGGCGTGTCAGCATAGATCTTGTTACGGTTGATGTTGGTCAGTTGAACGAAGTCTTTCCAATAACCCTCAATATTTACCGTAGCCTTGTCCGTCAAGTCATATTCAGCGCCCAAAATGAAGTGATTTGCCTTCTGGAGGAAGCTGTTGATTTCCTTGCCGTCGTATGTCTTGGGCAAGTTGTCGATACCCGAGAGGAAACCATAAAACAGATTGACCACATCGCGATCGCTGGTGGCTGCCACAAAGTTCTGCGAATACATGCCAGCAGCGGCTTTCAGGCGAAGGCGGTCATTAGCATTGTACTTAACTGCCAAACGCGGTTCAGGCGAAAAGTCGGGCAACGAGGCGTAGTATTGCAAGCGCAAACTCGGCTCAAGCAGGAAATCGCCCAACACCGCTTTGTATTTGACATAGGCACCAATCTCCGTTGAATTCAACTTTTTGCCAATTTTATTGTTTCCATAGACACTATAAGTAAGGTAATCCGTCGTGTAACCCAGCATCTCAATACCATACTTAAGAGTGTTCCTTCCCATGAACTGGCTAAAGTCGAAGCCCATGTTAAAACCATTGATGTTGCTGTAACGGTCTGGGCTACTCTCCTCCTGCATTCGCGAAGTATAACTCGAATAGGCAATATTGCCTTCAATCATGATAGGCGCCTTACCTGGGATAATAAGGAAGTTAGTGCCAACGCCAAAGGATTTCCAACTAAAGTCAGACAGCGACAAGTAGTTGTTTACCTGATCGTTGAACGAAAAACCAAACAGGTTGACTTTACTGCCGTTAGGAGAATTCAACGAGACTTTTCCGTACACATCCTGGAAATTGAAAGGCAACCCTGTCTCTGAAGCGTAAGGGTAAATGTATCGGCTAGTCTGCTCGAGATAAGAATTCTTTGCCGAGAGGATGAACGAAATGGTGGCATCATCGGGCGCCTTAGCCTTTTTCAAAGGACCTTCCACCATCACCTTGGCGCCAAAAGTATTGCCTCCAATCTTGCCAGAAATGCGTTTCTTATTGCCATCACGTGTAGAAATGTCCATGATTGACGAGATACGACCGCTGTATTCGGCGCCAAAACCGCCAGTATAGACATCGGCATTGCGAATGATGTCCGTGTCAAAAACCGAGAACAAACCGATGCTATGGAAGGGATTGTAGACCACCATGCCGTCCAAAAGCACCTTGTTTTGTATGGGCGAACCGCCACGGATATAGAGCTGGCCTCCTTGGTCACCTGTAAAGATGACGCCAGGCACCACCTGAAGGTATTGCGCAAAGTCGGCTTGGCCACCCACACTCGGTATTTTTGTAATCGTCTTGGGCGTCACGGTAATGACCGAGGTCTTGGTTTCGGTGCGCGACTCAATCTTGTCGGCGGTAATAGTCACCGTCTCCAACTTCTGGCTGGTCTCCTTCATGTAGTACTTGCGGCTGACCGTTTGGTTTTTCGAAAGGTTGAACACCTCTGAAATGGTATCATAACCTACGCTAGTAACCAGCAGCGTGTATCGCCCATCGGGGATGCGGTTAATGTTGAAGTAGCCGTTCTCATTGGTCGAACCTCCGTAAGTGGTGCCTTTGAGATAAACGTTTGTGAACATCATTGGTTCACCCGTCGACTCTTCATACACGAAGCCTTTGATGCTGTTGTCGTTTTGCGCAATAGCGGCAGCACCCGTCAAGAAAAAGAGCAACAAGGTGATAATCAATCTAGTAGAATGGCGATTAGTCATGATAGTATTAAAGGATTGTTCGTTAGTTACTTTTCCAATTTCTCTGCAAAGAAAAGGAAAGTTTTCGAAATAAAAACAAAATATTGAAAAAAATGCAAAAAAATCCAATTCAAGCCATCAAACAGTCTTTTCAAAACAAAAAAGGGCGATGTCAGAATCGCATCGCCCTCTCTTAAGCTTTTCAAAAGAACTTACTTCTTGACCACGAATTTCTCGGTAGCCCGAGCTTGGCCGTTGACCATCATGGTGCAGAAATAGATGCCTTCTTTGAGATTGGCGACCGAAAGGGTCATCTGGCCATCATTGGCGTTCAGGTCTTGGCGCAGCACCTCCTGACCCAGCAGGTTGTAAACCACCGCAGTAAGACTACCGTTGAAGTTGTAGTCGAAATGCACTAGCGACGAGGCGGGATTCGGGTAGGCCTTGCTCATCGTCATCGGACGAGAGTGATCGGCGACACCCACATCCGACTTGGTGAACACGACATCAATAGAGATGCGGTCAGTGGGTTGGTCAGCGGAATAAGCGTAATATCTCATCTTAACCTTCCCAAATACTCCCTCCTCAAACATCACGTGGAACGAAAGATCCTGTTCGCCTGTCACGCTGTTGGCGGCAACCGTCACGGGACGTGTACTAATAAAAACATTGGGATCGAAGCACGAACCCCAGCAGAAGAAATTCATGGTTCCTTCAAGGTCTTCCAAAATTTCCTTCTCGACGATGACGGGAATTTCACCAGAGGTCAGATTCCTAATCTGCATGTGTTGGATGTACTCGCCAATCCCGTATTCATCGTTGGTGCACTCAATCGTCTCACCTTCGGCAAACACTTGACCGTCCAACTCAAATTGCAGCGACTGGGCTGAAACAACGCCCGCCAAGACTAGCAATACCAATGTAAAAAACGTCTTTCTCATAGTTTATAGTTTTTAAATAATTACGCTTGTTTATACACAATTACTATTATCCTGCAAAGATAGGAAACTTTTTTTAATAACCGACAAAAATATTGCCATTTTTTCAAAAATGACTAATTTTGTACACCTTTTTTTCAAGTCAAGGACAGTCTACTCATGAAAACCAAATACCTTCATTTCAGTCTGCTCGACTCCACCAATGCCTACCTGCAAAGAATGCAGTCGGAAAGAGACATCCGCAACTGGGTGGTCAGTACCGATACGCAGACGGCAGGCAAAGGCATGGGGCACAACGGATGGGAAAGTGAGACCGGGAAAAACCTAACTTTTTCCATGACATTGGACATGGGTTTCCTGCCTGCCGAAAGGCAGTTCCTGCTCTCCGAAGCGGTACCCTTAGGGATTATAGAAGTACTGGATGAATTGTTATCTGACAGTTTTAAAGGCATAGATACACTCGCCCTGCCGTCCATGTCATACCGACCGACGAGAGGAGGGAGCGTATCTACGGACGGCAGGCCTCGGTATGACATGCCTTCAAAGATCAGCATCAAATGGCCTAACGACATCTATTACGGAAACCACAAACTCGCCGGCATCCTTATCAACAGCACGATAAAGGCCAACATGATGGACATCTCTATCATCGGCGTTGGACTAAATGTCAACCAAACGCGGTTCCAAGACTGGCCAACACATCCGATTTCGATGAAAATGATTACTGGCAAGCACTACGACTTGCAGCCGTTGCTAGAAAAAATCGTCGAGCGAATAACAATAAAAGTGGAGCAACTGAAAAGCGACCCCACCTCTATTGAGCAAGACTACTTGAAACGGTTATTCCGCTATCAAACTTGGGCAGATTATGAAGTCGATGGAAAAACCATGAGACTATTCATGACCGGCATTGACACATTCGGACGACTACAACTCGTTGATGCGCAACAGAAGTCGCACAGTTACGAAATCAAGCAAATCAAGTTCTTGGTTTAATTCCACTTGTCGCTCCAGGCCTGCTGGTCTTTGCGCCATTCTTTCAGCGACTGCACGTCCTCCTCGGTGACATAGGCCTCCTCGACGGCCTTCTGGATCAAGGTCTCATAGTTCGACAAAGTGACCAATTGGCAGTCCTTCTCCTCGAAGTTCTTCTTGGCGAGTTCCATCTGATAGGTGAAAATGGCCACCATGCCCTTCACCTCAGCGCCAACCTCGCGCAGGGCATCAACGGCCAAAAGACTCGACTTGCCAGTAGAGACCAAGTCCTCGATGACTACCACCGACTGACCCGTGTTGATAACGCCTTCGATCTGGTTCTGCATGCCATGCGACTTCTTCTCAGAACGCACGTACACGAAAGGCAGGCCCAACTCCTGCGCCACCAGTGCACCTTGGGCGATGCCACCTGTGGCCACACCAGCAATCACATCGGGTTTGCCATAAACCTGCATGATCTTCTCCACAAATTGCTGGCGGATATAAGTCCTCACAGCCGGATAGGAAAGCGTGACACGGTTGTCGCAATAGATGGGACTTTTCAGTCCGGATGCCCATGTGAACGGGACCTTGGGACTGAGTTTCACAGCCTTGATCTGCAACAGATGCTGGGCCAAAGTCAATGCTGAATCTTCGTATTTCATGGTTGCTCGATTTGTTTCTTACATTTCTGTAGTTGCCACGGTGTGACAGACCTACATTCAACAAATATGTGTATTTTTGTCGCTTGAAAACAAGTTAAACAGACTGCAAATGTACAAGATTTTTCAAGAAAACAAAGCATTGGTTTTCCCGAAAATTGAAGGCGATGCTTTGAAATTCGATGCAACGTCCCAAGAATCCGACAGATACGACGCTGAACTTTTGTCCGATTTTTTGCCTGAATGGCTCGAAGACTCCGACCCTGGCGACACTTTCATCCACGAAGTGGGTGAAAACGCAGTGACGCAAGCCCTAAAAGAGACCTTCAGGATGGCTCCTGCAGCAGGCGGGATTGTCGTGAAAGACAGCAAATTCGTCAGCATCATGCGCAAAGGCATCCCTGACCTGCCCAAAGGCCATATCGAGCAGGGAGAAACGCCCGAAACAGCCGCCTTGCGCGAGGTGGAAGAAGAGACTGGAATCGGCAACTTAAAGATCGTCAGGACTTTGCCAATTACATGGCATTGCTATCTAGAACATGAGGCATGGACTCTCAAGCCGACCTATTGGTACCTCATGAACACATCCGAGGCCATCCAACCCAAGCCACAAACCGAAGAGGGCATCACAGAGATAAAACTTATTGGAAATGAAGAGATTGATGCATTCTTAAAAAACACATTCCGTTCGATAAGTGAAATTCTTGGAAAAGATTTGCGCCAAATCATAACAAAGTAATACTTTTGCAGGCTGAAAAAAGATGCGAGACTACGAGACTGCGGGACTATGAGACAAAAGACCCAGCGTCCCGAAGTCTCGAAGTCCCGAAGTCAACAATCAAACCTATGAAAAGAATAGCCGTATTCCCCGGTTCCTTCGACCCCATTACCTTGGGGCACCGCAGCATCGTTTTAAGAGCCCTCCCTATGTTCGACGAGATTTACGTTGCCGTCGGCATAAACATGGAAAAACGTTCCACTTTTGATTTGCAAGAGCGCATCAAGTGGTGCGAGGCCGTCTTCGCCGATTACCCGCAGGTGAAGGTGGAGAGTTACCAAGGCCTCACCGCCGACTTCTGCAAGAAAGTGGGCGCCAATACCATCATCCGTGGCCTGCGCTGCGGCAGTGACTTCGAGTACGAGAACATGATTGGGCACGCCAACAAGCGCCTGCACCCCGAACTGGAGACCATCTTTCTCCTCACCGAGAGCGAGTTGGTAGGCGTCTCGTCGAGTGTTGTCCGCGACATATACAAGAACGGCGGCGACACTTCCAAATTCCTACCCGCCGAGGTGAAGTTGCCTGAACGATAAAACGCCTTTTTTGCAGGCATGTCATACCGAACGTAGCAGCCTATAGATACACTCCCTCCTTCGTCGGTCGGTATGACATAGGCTGCGGAGTGAGTGTATCTATGCCTTCAAAAAGGCTTTATCAGCAATAATCACTTTGTTTTTTCGTTCTTATCGCATGAAACGAAGCATTATCACTTTATTCTTATCCCTGCTTTTTCTCACGGCAAGCGCGCAAAGCGTGACCATCACCGGACGAAGCAACAAGACCAACACGTTAATCAGGCTCTTCTCTTACGAAGACCTCGTCAACGAGACAGGCATCTTGCTTGACCAAAACAATACCGACCCCCAGGGAAATTTCATCCTTGAAGGCAAGGTGAAGCAAATCCTTCCCGCTCGCATATATGTGGGTTTGGAGTATGTCGACCTTTTCCTCACCCCGAATGCCTCCTATGACATCGAAATCATCGTACCAGAACAAAAGGACAACGTCTCCTATTTCGAGAAAGAGTTGCCCACCATCCGCGTGAAACGCGCCACCGACAAGGGCGTTTACCGCCAAATCATCTATTCTGAGGAGATCATCAACGGCTACATGATTGAGCATTTCAACCAAATCTATCGCGGTCGCCAATTGCGCTATCTCGACTCCATACAGAACGCCATCAACCGTGAGGTGCCCGACATCAAATTAGATTATGTGAAGAATCACAACCGATATAAGATTGCCGCTATCCGATTGGGAATCAGCACTGACGGCGGCAAGAAAATCATCAAGGACTACTTTGACGGGCAACCCGTGCTCTATACCCAAAGCGCCTATGTTGACCTCTTCAAAGAACTGTTTGACGGGTACTTCAACAGCGCCGCTTACGACAGCCACCTGCTCAACGACGCCTTCGCCGAAGGCCCTGCTGCCTTCAAGAAATACCTGGCCACCGACCCGCTCATGGATAGAAACCCGCAACTCGCCGAACTCATTACCATATACAATTTGCAGAAACTCTGCTACGGCGACCGCGGCACAAGCCGTCTCGCCAAAGACCATCTGAATTACATCAAAGCGCAAACGAAATACTCTGAACACAAGACTATTATCAGCGACTTCTTCACGAAGTTCAACCGCCTTGCCCCCGGCGCTGACGCCCCAAAATTCACTTTGAACGACAGCAAAGGCAACGCAGTCAGCCTCACCAACTACAAAGATGGTTTGGTGTTGCTCCAGTTCGTTGATGGCACCTCGGCAGTCAGCGAGTACCAGTTTGCAGAGTTGCGGAACTTACATTACCAGTGGCGCGACACCATTCAAATCCTCACCATTGCACCCCACGAAAAAATGGAGTTCTTTAAGCAACAATTCACGGAGAAACGGCAAGACTGGCCCCTCCTCGACCTCGGCGACAACATCCTGCTCTTGGAGGCCTACAATGTCCGCACTTTCCCCGAGTACATCCTCATCAAGCGCAACAACAAAATCGGCGAGGCTCCTGCGCCTTCACCAGAGCGGTATTTGGAGGAACGGGTGAGGCGATTGTATGGGAAGTAAAAACGGAAAAAGTCCCTTTTTGTTGCAGAAATAAAACTTTATATTGATGATTATCAATCTATTGACAGACTTTCAATCTCCGTCCGTAAATCATCCAATATTTTGCCATTGTAACTGAAATACTTTGGACCTTGATACGCGCCGGATGTGTTACGTTTATCTTCAGGCATAAATGTTCCGACAAAAGGAGACAATTTATAAATCCTGCCTTCATACTCAATTTGATCATCACTTGCCACTTTCACTTTAATGCCTGTAGGAATGAAAGTCAAAACTGCACCAATTGGAATGTTTACCATGCTGAACTTAAAACGAGGTCTCGCTTTCTTGTGAGGTTCTCCCTCTTCCTTTGCCTCTTCACACTTTTGAATAGGCTGATTGTCCTTATAGAGAATCACTTCCGCATCATCGATTGTTGAAGCAATATCATTAAAGATATCAAGAGCTATTTGAGGAGCAACGTTAAAGAACTCGCGGTTTTGCCGAATGCGCAAATCCGTAAGACGATCGATGGTTTTATGGACCAATTTCTCAACCTCATTATATTTGCAGGTTTTCATAGTCGCAAAAATCTCAAACGGCAACGGGACCGCCGTGTTATCCAACTCCTTGGATCGTACATCAACAGGTCGCAAACTCTTTCCTATCTTAACCCAGTCTTCCTTAAAACTAGGGTTCGTCAATATATACACATAACCTTGTTTTGAGTCATTTTGCATGGTCGTCTGGTTTTATTGGTGACAAAAGTACAACTTTTTTCACAAAAAGAAAGAATAGTTTGTTTCACTTATGCCTACCAAAATTATGCTTGCGCCAAAGAAACACTCCACTTCGCCACAGGCACAACATCTATCCCATAACCATTTTTTTCTACGACTCGCTCCTCGTTGTTCGTCACGACGACCAGATTGCTGCAATTCAGTTCCGCTGCACATTCTATGAGGCTGTCCACTTCCCGCTTTTCCATCTTGGAACTGCTCATATCATAGCACACTTGCACCAACTGTTCTATATGAGTGCCCTTACGTAAAACGAAATCCACCTCCTTATCGTTGCGCGAACGATAATAAAACATGGTCTTATCGGTGTCATACCCTTGCCGCAGCAATTCGACGAACACCTGGTTTTCAAGCAGTCGCCCCAAGTCGTCACTCAAAGAGAATGCCTTGGCGGCAATAAAACCGTTGTCAACCACATAGACTTTCCGA
>JAEEGK010009410.1_pt1 | contig 22822 bp, 21 predicted proteins | sample 8958771 | NCBI WGS metagenome assembly JAEEGK01 (sample SAMN16246547, study PRJNA631951) | gut metagenome | biome: gut microbiome; feature: rumen; material: SC-attached | host: Bos | place: Iran: Karaj | collected 2018-10 | reverse complement strand
GCCCCCACGTTTCGCGAGCCGCTGCCGCAGTCAAAGCCTCGCGAAGCACAAGCGCCGGTTCACCGCCGTGTTCGTCGGGGGGCGTCAGCGTGGCGGCAAAAATCAGCGGCTGCGGATAGATCCAGAGCAGGTCGGCCAGATAGGCCATCTCTTCGATCGCGTCGGCTCCGCAGGCGACAACGACGGCAGACGCGCCGCCGGTGACCTGTTTGCTGAGCAGATCGACCAGATCGGCAGCCATGCGCATGGAATAATGGCTGCTGGGCTGGTGGCTCCAGTCGACGATCTTGACTTTTTCCGATAATTCTTCGGGAAGCCAGGAGTGGATGCGCGCCTCGTCAAGCTCTTTCTGTACGGACGTCATCGTGCCGGACGCACGCATCGTCAGCTCGCCGCCGGCGATGACGAGCGTGATGTCGGGGGCGGCCATGCTAATACCCCAACGGCTCGCCGACAAGGATCACATATGACTTTTTACCGGATGGCATCGTCGGCGCCTGTTCGGTGATGAGCACGGCGCGGCACAGGCTGGCCGGGCTGACGCAGCCGTTTTTCGCGTGGCAGCCCGTGACGGCGCAGGGCGTTTTACATCCCAGACGCAGTGCGTTGGGCGGCGTGGCGCACTCGCGCACGCGCGCGATCGCGCTTTCGATGTCGGGACAGACTTTGTTCATGCTGACGACAAAGATGCGGTCGCCGCGGCTCCAGCACATGGCGGCGACGCGGTTGCCCGAGCCGTCGATATTGACGAGCACGCCTTCTTTCGTGATGGCATTGGAGCTGACGAGCAGCGCGTCGCAGTTCATCTCCTCAAAGCGCGCCTCATCGCGCTGCTGCGGCGTGAACGACGGATCCCAGTGATGGACGACGCGATTGCCGCGAGCGACAAGCGCATCGACCGCCCCCAGCTCGCGGATCGTCACCGTGCCGGGGATGCCCACGCTTGCGCCCGCAGGGATCAACTCAAGGACTTTGGCAAGCGCTTCTTCTGCCGTTTCACAGTAAAACGGAACGTGGCCGCGCCGGGCCAGTTCCTTGCTCATCGTCTCGGCAAGATTCCGATAGTTGTTCAATACGGCCTTGCTCATCGGAGTTTCTTTTTTCATGGAGACCTCCATCGTTGGATCCGTGCTGCCTTCGGACGTTCACCGCAGACAGGAAACACGGACAGATTAAGAAGATAATATACAAATAATTTTACAATTTTTATTCTACCACGACTTTCCGGAAAAAACAAATCACCCCGTCAAGCGAAAATACTTGACACCCTCGCAAACGTCGTCTATAATGCCAAAGTCGCAAAAAAGGAGTGACCCGTCATGAGCGAACAGGAAGTTCTCGAGCGCCGAATCCGCGTCTCACGCCTGTACGATCTCTACGGTCCGCTCCTCACGGAACGACAGCGCCGCGTATACGAACTGCGCGAACTCGACGACCTGTCGCTGTCCGAAATTTCTGACGAGCTCTCGATCAGCCGCCAGGGCGTTTCCGACCAGCTCAGCCGCGTGCGCGAACGCCTTGAGGAGATCGAAAGCCTGCTTGGTATGCTGGGACGCTTTGACTTCATCGAAAAAGAAGCGGAGCGCATCGCGCAGGGCGAAAATCCACAGGTGCACGCATCCCGTATCGCCGAAGCGTGCCGCGGAAGGACGATGAACGATGTTTGACGCACTGAAGGAACGGCTTGAAGGCATTTTCAACAACCTGCGCGGCCGCGGCAAGCTCACCGAAGACGACGTGCAGCTGGCCCTGCGCGAGATCCGCAGAGCGCTGCTGGAAGCCGACGTCAACTACAAAGTCGTCAAAGACCTCGTCGAGAAGATCAAGGCGCGCGCCATCGGCGACGCGGTGCTGAATTCGATCACGCCTGCGCAGCAGGTCAGCGCCATCGTCTACGAAGAGATCGCCCGCGTCATGGGCGAAGGTTCGCGCGGCATCACCATCGCCCCGCAGCCGCCCACACTCGTGATGATGGTCGGCCTTCAGGGCGGCGGTAAGACCACCAGTGCCGCAAAACTGGCGAAAAAGCTGAGTAAAGCCCATAAGCCGATGCTCGTCGCCTGCGACCTTCGCCGTCCCGCTGCCGTGCAGCAGCTGCAAGTGCTTGCCGGACAGGCCGGCGTAGCCTTCTTCGGTCCCGAAAAGGGCGAGACCGACATCGTCGCGCTCTCGCGCCGTGCTCTCGACTACGCCGCTTCGCATCTGATCGATGTGCTCATCTTCGATACGGCCGGACGCCTTGCCATCGACGAAGAGATGATGGCCGAGCTCGACCGCATGAAAGCCGCGCTCAATCCCCATGAGATCTTGCTCGTGGTCGACGCGATGAGCGGACAGGAAGCGCTCAACGTGGCCGAGGCGTTCAATTCACGCCTCTCCGTCACCGGCGTCGTTCTCAGCAAGCTCGACGGAGACGCCCGCGGCGGCGCCGCGCTGGCCGTTCTGGCAGCCACCGGCGTGCCGGTCAAGTTCGCCGGCGTCGGCGAAGGACTTGACGCGATCGAGCAGTTCGATCCGCGCCGCATGGCCGAACGAATCATGGGCATGGGCGACATGGCCGGCCTGGTCGAGAAGATCCGCGAGGCGACGACAGAAGCCGACGTGAAGCAAATGGCCGAGAGCATCAAGAAGGCGCGCTTCACGATGGACGACATGCTTTCGCAGTTTGAGCAGATCCAGAAGATGGGACCTCTGGAAAAGGTCATGGAGATGATGCCAGGCGAAATTTCCAGCAAGGTCAAAGATCTTCCGCCCGAAGCGCTCGACGCCCGGCGCCTGCTTCACATGAAAGCGATCATCCAGTCGATGACAAAAGCCGAACGGCGTGATCCCGCGATCATCAAGGGCAGCCGCCGCCGGCGCATCGCGCTGGGATCCGGCACCAGCGTGCAGATGGTGAATCAACTCATCAAGCAGCACGCGCAGATGGCCGAGCTGATGAAGCGCATGGGGAAACTGGGCAAAAAACGAGGCCTGATGTCCGGGCTCGGCTCGATGTTCCACCGCTAATCTATCGGAAAATCCCGTGATACGGATTTTTATAAACGACAATAAGTTTTCAGGAGGTGTTTGTTCATGGCAGTTAGAATTCGTCTTTCCCGCTACGGCCGCAAGAAGGCTCCCTTCTATCGTCTCGTCGTGGCCGACTCCCACAGCCCGCGCGACGGTCGTTTCATCGAGGAGATCGGCACCTACGATCCCATGCAGGATCCCGCCGAGATCAAGGTCAATGAGGAAGAGGCCGTGAAGTGGCTCCGCAACGGTGCCCTTCCGTCCGACACCGCCCGTGCCCTTCTCAAGAAGGCCGGCGTGTGGGCCAAGTTTGAAGAGAAGGCCGAGTAGTTCGCATGGATTACCTGGCTCTCGTCAAAACCATCGCGCTTTCGCTCGTCACCAAGCCGGAAGCCGTCGAAGTGACCTCGAGCACTGAAGAAGGCGTTCAGCGCCTGCTGCTCCACGTCGCCGACGAAGACACCGGCCGCGTCATCGGCCGCAAGGGCGCTACGATCAACGCTATCCGCCAGATCGTCCGCGTCTCGTCCGCCAAGGCGGGCGACAGCGTCGAAGTCGACGTCGCCGAAAACGCCGCGGAGTAACGTCCGCGCCATTCCCGCAGACGGCAGAGTCGTCATCGGCCAGGCACTGGGGCCTCACGGCGTGCGCGGAAGCGTCAAAATCAGGCCGCTCACCGATTATCCCGAACGTTTTTTCAGCATGGAAACGCTGCGATTCTATCGCCGGGGTGAATTCGTCGGAGCTTACACCGTCCGCGACATGCGTCTCCTGGAAGGCAAAGGCACGTTTCTCGCCTCGCTAGAAGGCGTTGACGACATGGACGCGGCCGAGGCTCTGCGCGGATGCACCGTCGAGATCGCGCCGGAAGAACGCGTGCCGCTGCCGGAAAACGAGTTCTGGATCAGCGACCTCGTCGGCCTTGAAGCGTTCGATGAAAACGGAACGCGGCTCGGCGTCGTGAAGGACGTCGTTGACAGCGGAGCTTCCCAGCTGCTCGTCATTACCGACGAGAACGGCAAAGACCATTACGTTCCCGCCGTGCCGGAGTTTTTCCTGAGCGCCGATCTTGAAAAGCGCAACGTCGTCATCCATCTCGTCGAAGGGCTGTGGGAGCTGTGAAAGTCACCGTACTGACCGCCTTTCCCGAATTCCTCAGCAGCTTTCTGTCCACCAGCATCGTCGGCAGAGCCGTCGAACGCGGACTGATCGACGTGAAGGCGGTGGATCTGCGCGATTTTTCGCAGGGCAATTACCGTCAGATCGATGACTACAGCTTTGGCGGCAAGGGCGGCATGACCATCATGCCCGAGGTACTCGACCGCGCGCTCGCCTCCGTCAGAAGCGACGACGCGAAAGTCCTCTTCCCTACGCCGACCGGCTCGGTTCTCACGCAGGACCTTGTCGAAGCGCTGGCGCTGGAAAAGGAGCTCGTGATCATCTGCGGCCATTACGAAGGGCTCGACGAACGGTTCGTCCGCGAATCCGTCGATCTTGAGTACTCCATCGGCGACTACGTCCTCACCGGCGGAGAGATCCCCGCGATGACCCTGATCGACGCGCTTTCCCGCCTCGTTCCGGGCGTCGTCGGCAAGGAACTTTCCGTCACCGACGACTCGTTTTACAACGGTCTTCTTGACACGCCGCACTACACCCGCCCCTCCGTCTGGCACGGGCAGGAAGTGCCCGCAGTGCTCACTTCGGGTGACGACGCCCGCATCGAAAAGTACCGCAAGCGTACTGCGGCGTTCCTGACGCGGTCACGCCGCCCCGACCTTCTCAGCCGGGCGAACGTGATGGACTATCTGGAAGACGAAGTGTACGTAGGGATCGTCGTTTCGTCTGACACGGTCAATCCTGCCGGGATGCGCGGGATCGCTCAGTCAGCCGGCGCCTATGGCGTCGCACGGGTGATCGCTGCCCCCGAACGCCGCGAAGATTTTGACGCGCTGAGAAACGCGCTCGCATCAGTTCCCGAGATCAAATGCGTCCCTTCCGTCCGCCGCATGACGGAATGGGCCGGACGAAAAAAACACGCTCCTCTCCTCGTCATCGCCGCCGAAGCCCGGCCGGGAGTCCCCTGGCTGGAAGCGAAACGGCGTCTGGTCGAGACCGGCGGGCCGACGCTGATCACTTTCGGCGCGCCCCCGACGGGAGAGAACGTGATCGCGATGCGGCCAATTCAGACTACCGGTGGAGAACTGCCTCACACCGCTCTGGTCGCAGCCACACTGGACCGTTTTTTCGGTTCACGATAATCACACATTTGCATTAGCAGGGAGGTAAGCAGTATGGATCCCAGAGTTAAACTCGTAGAGCAGAAATACATGAAGGCCGAGGGCGAAATCCCCGCCTTCCGTGCCGGCGATACCGTGCGCGTTTCCGTGAAGGTCAAGGAAGGCACGCACGAGCGTCTTCAGGCTTTTGAGGGCGTCGTCATCGCCCGCAAGCACGGCGGCATCAGCGAAAGCTACACCGTCCGCAAGATCAGCAACGGCGTCGGCGTCGAGCGCATTTTCCCGCTCCATTGCCCCAGCGTCGCCAAGATCGAAGTGAAGCGCCTTGGCCGCGTCCGTCGCGCCAAGCTGTACTATCTGCGCAAACTCAGCGGCAAGAGCGCCCGTATCCCCGAGCGCCGCGCCTAATACGTTCAGCAGATATTTATCGACAAAAAAAAGCGGTGTCCCCTGTGGAACACCGCTTTTTTTTTTATGAGCTTGCAAAAGGAAAAGACTGTGAAAACGCCCTGCGCCGTTTAAAACGGCGCAGGGCGTTCTGCATTCAATTCGATATCCGATTACTTTTTCAGGTTCAGCAGGACGGCGTTCTTGCCGAAGACCCAGCCCGTGCCGTTGCCGTACTTGACCTGATACCAGTTGGCCGAAGACCCCGCGGGGCGCTGCGTGTCGAGCACTTCGGCGACGGCGTCCGTCAGACGGCCGATGACTTTCGAGCCCTTGTCCGAGTTCGGGACGGTGCGCACGTTCGTGCTGCCGCGCATGTAGACGTACTTCTTGTTCGTCGCCGCCTGCGCCTCGGCCAGCTGCGCCTTGACGGCCTCCAGCTGCTCGTTCAGCGCCGCGATCTTGGCATCGCGGTCGGCGTTGCCCTTCGTCAGTGCGGCGATCTCCGCGTCCTTCGCGGTCCCCTGTTCGGTCAAGGAAGCGATCTTCGAGTCGCGCTCGGCCACAAAGCCAAGCTGCTCCTGGACCTTACCGTTCATCGCGGCGATCGAGGCGTCGCGCGCCTTGAGCTCGCTGTCAAGCTGCTGATAAGCAGGGTCGTTCGCGCGCGCGTTGCTCAGTCTCTCGGCCAGCATACTCTGATTGTAATACCACATCAGCGCGCCGCCGGCGACAGCCGCGAACACAGCTGTGAGGAAAGCGCCATGGAGCGTGAGCTTCTTCGAGGGAACGATCTTTTCCTCGGCCGCGCTGACAAACGCGCCGCTGAGCATGGCCGCCAGAGCCAGAAGCAGGATCGTCACCCACGAATAAGCGTAGAACGGAGTCCAGCTCACTTCCGAAACGATCGAACCGATCATCGCCGCAAGCAGCAGCCACGTCGCCAGACGCACGCCGAACAGCGAAAGCAGGGCGCCAACAGCGGCAACTGCCGCGATCACGACGATCGCCTGTCCTCTGCAGTCAAGCGCGGCAAACTCGGAAGCCAGATTCAACGAGCATCCCTTCGCCGCCCAGGCGCAGCCGATGCGGCTGGCATAGAGCGCAAACGCCGCGGCGGCAAGCCCGAAGAGGAACGCGTAGACATACGCGCCCGTATAGCGGCGGGCGGAACGGGCTTCGTCAAATCTCTGTCCGGGCCAGGCGATCGCGGCAGCCGCAAGGCAGATCACAAAAGCGCCCCACGACCACGGATAGAGCGACCCGAGTTTCACCTCGGTCACACCGCAGACAACGGCAGCGATGAACAGCAGCGTCGTGCCAAGAGTGCCCTTGAAGAACGCGATCACACCGCCCAGCACGGACAGAGCGGAAACGCCGAGCACGATCTTCGTCTTCGTGTCAAAGGATGCAAAACCCTTCAGCCAGGACAGATCGGTTCCATGAGCAGCCACCGTGTCCCAAAGGCCGCTCATGTAAAGCGAATAACCGGCGGCAGCCAGCGCAGCAATCAGTCCCCAGAAATTGACCTTTGACGGCGCTTTGGGCGCTGCCGCAGCAGGCGCTTCGGGAGCGACCTCTTCGGTCACAGGCGCCGCAGCGACGGCCCCCTCGCCTTCCGCCTCGGCCGGAGCGGCCACGGCAGATGCCTCAGCAACGACTTTCTCAGACTCAGCGGGCTCGACAGGCTCAACGACGTCTTCCCACTCCTGATCTTCTTCCTCGTCCTCATCGTCCTTGCTGCGGAACCAGCCGAACACGGCAGCGGCGCCAAACAGACCGGCAGCAGCGCGAACGTAAGGATAGACAAGACCGAGTTTGAACTCGCAGTACAGGCAGACGCCGGCAGCGGCAGCCAGAAGCAACGAACCGAAACGCTTTTTGCCGAGCGAGAACAGCGCGCCCAACACAGCCAGCGCTGACGAGGCAACCACGCACATCGACTTCGGATCGAGCGTCGTGAAATAATCCTTCAATGCGGCAAAATCCGCACCGCGCGCGACGACTGCCGCGTACACATCGCTGTAAACAAGCGAAAGCGCGATGCCGACGACCGAGAGAAGAAAAGCGAACACGTGCATATATATCCCTCCTAAAAATGTGAGAAAAAAACGAAACTCAATGATCTCGCGATCATTCAGAAATTATAACATACATTTCCCCGTTTCCAGCAAAAAAAGCGACACGATCTTAACAAATCGCGCCGCTTTTGGCGTTCTGTAAATTTATGATTTCGTGTACGCCTCGCCAAGTCGATGGAACCAGTCGATAAAACGCTGTTTCAGGCCGCGGTTGGGCTTTTTCACGGCGGGGCTTGTTTTATCCGAAGACACAGGCGTTTTTGTCGTCACCGGCGCTTCCGTCCCTGCCATTTTGGGAACGACGGGACGCCCCTGAGCGAGACGATCAAGGATCAGCAACGACAGCAGGATCTCCACAAGTTTTTTATTCGGGCCGGTCAGAGAGGCGGCCAGTTCATCCCCCGCAAACAGCCCGACAGCATAAACGGGAATGCTCTTTGAGCCGCCGCAGGGAAGAGATATTTTCATATGCGACAGTCCCGCGCTTTTCATCTGATCGCCGACGAGCAGATCGGGACGCGGCGGGATCTCAGGCTTTTTGGTTTTGGCGGGGATGTTCAGGCGTTTCAGCACGACCGGCCACATCCGCGTCTGCGTGACGGCGCGGACAAGTGCGTACAGTCGGGCCAGCGCCTCGATCGAAGCGGCCGCTTCGGTCAGGCTGGTTCCCGTGCCTACGCTCAGGCGGCACGAATAAAGATCGTCGCCTTCGGCGCGCGGCAGAGGCTCGAACTTTATCTCGCGGCCGCGATTTTTGCGCAACTCGGCGCAAAATATGCTTTCAAGCCTCGTTCCAAGATCCTCAATATCGCTCCGCAGCCACGCGGCACGCCCCTGTTCTTCTGCGGTCAGCACCTGCACGACGAGCCAGGCGGCGTTTTCCTCGGCGCTTTCTCTATCTTCCGCTGTCGCCGCGACGATCATCTCTTTGTTGAGATACAAAGCGGAAACGCACTTTGGCTGGCGCGTCTTCTGCGACACAGGCATATCGACGTAACGAGGCTCGCCGAGATCCAGACCGTGACACAGCTTGCGCAGCCGCTCTTTTACGTCGGCCGGCACGGCGGTCGGAGCATATGCCGGGTTCGTTTTCGCCGCAACAGAAGGCGCATCTGGCGACACCTGCAAGGACGTTTTGCTCTGGCTCGACGGTGATGCTTTCGGCACGGACATTTTTTTGGCGGCTTCTTTTTCGGCGTCGCTCAGGCTGACGACGCCCGCACTGCGCGAAGCTTTGATACGGCCGGAAAGGACGCGGCGGAAGTGTGCGCGCTGCACGGCGGCGCGCTTCTGCTGCTCGGCGGCGGACACGCGGTTCAGCCGTCCGAGCGCGTCGCGCGCGGCGTTCCGCTCGGAACTGATCTGATCCTTTCCGAGCCCCGTGCCGGCTTCTTTTCCCCCAAGCGTGACAGTGGTCTCGAAGATACGGCCGCCGTTGGCGAAGCGGCGCACGGTCTTGAACTTCGGCGCTCCCAGCTTCTCAAACTCGCAGTCGCGCTCAAGATGACGCCGCGCGTCGAATCCCGTGCCCTGATCGGGATAATCGGCAAAGCTCTGCAAAAAGCTCTTCACAGCTTCCAGCCCGCCGTCGAGGAACAGCGCGCCCGCCACGGCCTCAACGCAGTCCTCCACCATCGCTGCCGTGATGAGGACGTTCTCCCCGGCCGAGATCATGCGGTCAAAACCAGCTTCATAGCCCCAGGCCGAGAGATTTTGCCCGCACACCAGTTTCGAGCGCTCTATGGTCATGAATCCTTCGTCGGCCTCGGGGTATTCGCCGTAGAGCGCCGCCCCCACGAGCAGGCTGATCGCGGCGTCACCAAGGAATTCCAGACGTTCGTTGTTCTGGCTGGGCGCCTGCGAGCTTTCGTTCGACCTCTGGACGAACGCCAGATACAGCAGCTCGGGATCGTTAAACTGGTATCCGATCCGTTTCTGAAAACTGACGGTCCTCTGCAGAAATTCATGTGATAAATTGATTTCACTCATTTCACTCACCTCCTTCCGTCGTCTTCAGACCGCACGATCCGCGTGCGGTCATGCCGGTTCATTCTACCATACCCGCGCCGATTTTTGTCCAGAAAAAAGGGCGCGCCGCGCTCGCAACGGAGCATGGTGCGCCTTTGAAACGCTTTGCTTATCCTTTGACGACGAACGATCTGACAGAGATGCCCAACTCGTCGAGCTGCTTCTGCTCCACGACCGACGGAGCTTCCGTCATCAGATCCTGCGCCTTGGCCGTCTTGGGGAAGGCCATCACCTCGCGGATGCCCTTGCAGCCGCACATCAGCATGCAAAGACGGTCGAAGCCGATCGCCAGTCCGCCGTGAGGCGGCGTGCCGTAGCGCAGAGCCTCCAGGAAGAAGCCGAAACGCTGTTTCTGATCTTCCGGCGAGAAGTGCAGGCACTTGAAGATTTTCTCCTGAACTTCCTCGTCGTGGATTCGGATCGATCCGCCGCCCAGCTCGATACCGTTGAGCACGAGGTCGTAGGTGCGCGAACCGCAAGAAGCGGGATCACTCTCCAGCTTGTCGAGTTCGTCGGAGTTGGGAGCCGTGAACGGATGGTGCGTCGCAACCCAGCGCTCTTCGTCGGGGCTCCACTCGAGCAGCGGGAAGTTCGTCACCCAGAGGAATTCCCAGCCCTCGTTCACAAGGCCGTGGGCCTTGGCGATGTCAAGACGCAGCTGGCCCAGCACCGTGGAGACCATCATGACGTTGGCGTTGGCGATCAGGAAGATCGCGTCGCCGTCTTTCGCTCCGGCCATCTCCAGGAACATCGCCTTGTGCTCGTCGTCAAGGTACTTGGCCAGCGGGCCTTTGAGAACGCCTTCCTTGATCTGGAAGAAAGCCACATCGGGCGCGCCGAGTTTTTTGCCCTCGGCCGAGACGTCCTCGCACTGCTTGCGTGACCATTTCGCGCCGCCGGGAACGGCAATCACGCGGACCACGCCGCCGGCTTCGACGCACGATGCGATCGGAGCAAACGACGTGCCGCGAAACGCCTCGGTCACGTCACGGATCTCGAACGGGATGCGCAGATCGGGCTTGTCGCTGCCGAAACGGGCCATCGCCTCTTTGTACTCCATGTGACGGAACGGCGCTTTGATCTCCACGCCGAGGATCTTCTTCCACAGGCCGACGACATAGCCTTCAAGCAGCGCATACACGTCTTCTTCGGTGACGAAGCTCATCTCCAGGTCGACCTGCGTGAACTCCGGCTGACGGTCAGCACGAAGGTCTTCGTCGCGGAAGCACTTGGCGATCTGATAATAGCGGTCCATGCCGGAGATCATCAGAATCTGCTTGAGCAGCTGCGGCGACTGGGGCAGCGCGTAGAACGAGCCGGGCGTGACGCGTGAAGGGACAAGATAGTCGCGCGCGCCTTCGGGCGTGCTGCGCATCAAAATCGGCGTCTCCACCTCGGTGAAGCCGTTGTCGTTCAGATAGGCACGTGTGTACTGCGCGATGTCGTGACGCACGCGCAGATTGTTCTGCATCTTTTCGCGGCGCAGGTCAAGGAAGCGGTACTTGAGACGCAGGTTCTCGTCCACCGCGTCGGTGTCTTCACCGATCTCAAACGGCGGCAGATTGGCGGCAGAAAGCAGCAGAAAATCGCTGGCCACCACTTCCCACTGGCCGGTCTTCACGTTCGGGTTGAACTGATGATCGGGACGCTCGCGGACTGTTCCCTTCACGGCGATCACATACTCGCTGCGGAGCGCCCCCGCATCCGCGTGCATCTCCGCATCACGTTCCGGCTCAAAAACCACCTGCACGATGCCTGTCTTGTCCCACAGCTCGGCAAAGATCACGCCGCCATGGTCGCGACGGTTGCGCATCCAGCCGTTGAGCACGATCTCGCGCCCTTCGCAGGATTTATCGACTTCACCGCACTTGACGGTCCTTTTCCAGCTTGAATCAAAAACTCCCTTGCGCATTGAATAAAACCACCTTACTGAAATCTAAAAGGCGCGCGGATCAGGCGCCTATTTTACTGACGTGCAGCCAGCTCGGCCACGCGTGCGCAAACCTGATCGAACGGGACTTCCGTCTGCTCGGCCTTCGTCAGATCGCGCACGGCCACGACACCGCGGGCGACTTCGTCGCCGCCGAGGATGCAGGCAGCCGCCGCGCCGCTGGCAACGGCGGTCTTCATCTGCGCTTTCATACCGCGCCCGGCGTAGTCCATGTCGGCCCGCAGCCCGGCACGACGGAGGTCGTACATCAGTTCCATCGCGTTGAGTCTGACCGTCGGATCGGGACAAACGACATAAGCGTCCATGGCCGGCTCAGCGCCAAACGAGCAACCCTGCTCGCTCATGACCAGGATCACGCGGTCAAGTCCGGCCGCAAAACCGACCGAAGGCACATGAGGCCCGCCGATCGACTCGGAGAGGTTGTCGTAACGTCCGCCGCCGCACACGGCGCTCTGCGCGCCGAGGTCGCCGGATTTGACCTCGAAAGCCGTCTTCGTGTAGTAGTCCAGACCGCGCACGAGCGTCTTATCCAGCGTGTACTTGATGCCCAGCCGCGTCAGCCCTTCGGTGACGGCTTTGAAGTGTCCGGCGCACTCGTCGCAGAGACTGTCGAAAATGTCCGGCGCGCCGGCAACGATCTCGTGGTCTTCCTTGCAGTCGAGCACGCGCAGCGGATTACGGTCAAGACGACTCTTGCAGGTGTCGCACAGCTCGTCATAATGTCCCTTGAGGTAGCCGACCAGTTTCTCGCGGTAGACGGGACGGCATTTCGGGCAGCCGACGGAATTGATCACCACTTCGAGGTTCCGCATCCCCAGGGTCCGGAACAACTCGATAGCGGTCATGATCACCTCCACGTCGACAAGCGGGCTGTCAGACCCGACTTCTTCATAATCCAGCTGCCAGAACTGACGATAACGGCCTTTCTGCGGCCGCTCGTAGCGGAACATCGGCCCAGCGCCCCACAGCTTGGTCGGGTTGCCGCCGGGCACGCCCAGCGTGTGCTCGACATAGCTGCGCATCATGCCGGCCGTCATTTCGGGGCGAAGCGTGATGCTGCGGTCGCCTTTGTCGGTAAACGTGTACATCTCTTTCTCAACGATGTCGGTCGTGTCGCCGACGCCGCGGCTGAAGAGCTCGGTATGCTCAAAGATGGGCAGTTTCACTTCACTGTACCCGAAACGGCGCGCGATCTCGCCGGCCTGATTCAGCACATACGCCCATTTCCACGATTCGTCGGGGAGAATGTCGCGAACCCCGCGGGGCCCCTGGATCGATTCTGACATCGGAATACCTCCTGATATAGGCGCGTTCTTTCAATGCGCCGCGTTAAAGCAAAAAAAGTGATTCGTTCACTACGAAAAATGTATTATACAACGGAAATCCAATCTTGAAAACGACAAATTTTCCCATTCCAAAGCAAGTTCATTCCCATGCCATCATGCAAAAATCGCCAAAACCGCTCTTCCTTTCAACAGGGAAAGTGGTTTCGGCGATTCAGTTTCTGAAGACATTTGGCACTTTTTGCCATGTTTCACGAGGGACAACGGTCAGGATCCGGGCGAAAACAGTGCGCTTACGGTACTGCGAACCTCGCGGAGCGCCTCGTTTTCGCTGAGCAACGCGTGGACGAGCGTGTAATACTCGGGCAGTTCCTGCCCGTTCGACCACAGCAGGCGGATACCGAGCAGGTCTTCGCTGATCTTCGTCAGGTCAAATCCGAACGCGTCAAGAGAATACCGCAGTTTTTCAGGATGCCGACACGGTTTTTCGTCGATACGCGCGCAAACTTCGCAGAGATGACAGCCTCCCGAGCTGAGCTGGGCGCTGTTCGGCACGAGAGCTTCACAACGGAGCAGCGCGTCAAACAGCCGAGTCTTTTCCATTTTGAGCGCGTTCCAGGCGATCGCGCGCAGCGTTTCAGGCGAATTCGCGACGGCACGTTCGGTGTCGTCAAAATTGATTTTCGCCGCCACAAACGTCGCCCAACGGTACGGTCGCAGATATGCCTCCGGATCGACCGTCAACGACGGACAGGCCCAGCACCTGTTCCAGCGCTCGCAGTCGCGGCAAAATCCGATAAAATGTTCCGGATCACGATAACGCGCTTTAGCCCGATCCAACGGCAACGAAGCGAATGAATACTCAACCCTGCTCATCGTTGAAGAAAAACGCCAGCCACACGCATGGGGGCTCGGTGCTCGTGTACGTGACGCGATGGCGCGCGTGTGCGGGGATGAGCAGCCAATCGCCGGCTTTCAGCTTCGTTTTTTCGCCGTCTTTCCACGTCAGTTCTGCGTTTCCCGAAAGCAGCGCCACCCACTCGTCCTGCTCCTGATCGTACCACTGGCCTTCCGGTGTCGTCTGGCCCGTCGAGACGATGCGCTCGACACGACTGTTGTGTCCATGTGCCAGGACCTCGAGCAGCTCTTCATCTGCGGGAGAAGGAAAGCGTGCGGCATCAAACAGCGACGACACGGATGGGTGCTGATTCAGTTCCTTTTGTTCACGTTCCATCGGCAAAGCCTCGTTTCCGGCAGCGCAGGCCGCCATGAAAAATAGGAGCGTTCCCGAGAGGAACGCTCCGCGAAAAGTCTTGAACTACATTCAGCGCGTACAGCAGTTTCTACCAGTGACGAGGAGGCGGGCGATGTCCGGGACGGGGACCAGGACGCGGACCGGGAGGAGGCGGCGGAGGACGATGTCCGGGACGGTGGCCGGGAGGCGGAGGTGGCGGCGTGTGCGGGCCGCGCCACATGCTGGTGAACTTCCAGCCGCGCTCAGTCTCCGTGATCACGATCTCGGCGCCATGTCCAAACCAAGAAGCCGTGCGGCGGCCTCTCTGATCGGACCCGTAACGCGGTTCTCCCCAATGTCCGGCAGCAGCGTAAACGACGTCCTCCCATCTCGAGCTGCGGTCCGAGACGCGGCCTTCGACGCCCCAGAAGCGGCTGTCATCGCGGAAGATATAATCGATTGTGTTCAGGCGGTAGCCGATCCACTGCGGATGGCTGTAGATCTTCTCATAATAGTAATTCCCGTCGGACGCAGGACGGCGCGAGGGACGGAACTGGTTGGCCATGCCTTCCCAGCGCGATCCCCAGGCAATACCGTTGAATCCGGTCGGCTCGTTCGGGAACGCCCACGCGGCAGCGCTCAGTGCAAACACAAGCGCAAAAGCCGCAAACGCTTTTCTGCTCAGTTTCATGTGTCTTTTCCTCCTTTGATGGGATTGCTCGCCCTTCGGCGAGGTCCGGCGTTCACGCCGGTGCCTGTATCTATTGTTCTTTTGTTTGAGTTCATTCTAAACAAAAAAACCGAAAAACGCAATTGGAGTTTTTACCTATTCTGCCCGTGTATTAACCTCTGATTCCCGCCCCTGCGCGCTCAACGCCGTCGAGCAGTTCGGCAGCGCTCGCATAGAAACGGACGCGCTCTGCCAGAACCGCGCCGATGAAGCCTTTTGAAACTCCCTCTTCAAGCAGCATTCTCAGATGCCGGTAACACTCGTTTACGTCCAGAACGGCAAGCGGTTTGTCAAGCTGCCCCAGGCTGATCAGCGCCAGCGTGTCGAACAGCTCGTCATACGTGCCGATACCGCCGGGCAATATCGCGAATGCGTCGGCCTCCGTCTGCATGACGTTTTTTCGTTCATGGAGATCAGCCGTTTTGAGCACTCGCGAGCAGCCGGAATAGATGAAGCGTTCGTCGTCAAAGAGCGACGGCACGACAGCGGTCACATGGCCCCCCGCTTCAAATGCGCCGCGCGCGACCTCGCCCATCAGGCCGCGGCCGTAACCGCCGTAGATCAGCTCATGTCCGCGGCGCCCAAGCTCCGTGCCGAACAAACGACCGGCGCGTAAAAAACTTTCGTCGATACGTTCGGACGACGAGCAGAAAACACAGATCTTCATCGCATATTCCTTTCCGGTACATGAAGAACAACGCCAAGTTTTCCATAGCTGCCGAGCACGACAGTCAACCATCCTGAATCCATCCTCTGCTCCCCCTTGCGTCACCAACAGCATGGCGTCATTGTACCAGCTTCATGAGCGAAAGCAACGCCTGGAACTTGCAAACTCGAAGAATGACTTCTATAATCGGCTATCATTCCAAGGAGGGACCATCATGAAATTCACCGTTGCCCCACAGGTCTTCGAGCGTCTTCCCGACGTCTGTTTCGGCGCCGTCGCCGCATACGGAATCGACAACAAGGCAGATTATCCCGCCATCGCTGCCAGGCTTGACGAAGCGATCGCCGCAACATTTGCACGCTTTGAGGGGAAAAAGGTCAGGGAAGATCCGGCCATTCTCCCCTATCGAACAGCGTTTCAGTCGCTCGGCGTCAACCCGAACAAGTTTATGAGCTCGATCGAAGCCATGTTCACCCGCGTCGCCAAGGGCAAGGGGCTGCCGCACATCAATCCGATCGTCGATCTGGGCAATGCCTTATCGCTCAAATACGTACTGCCTATGGGTGCTCACGATATCGAACAGGCCGAAGGACACGACATTGAGGTGCGCTTTTCAACGCCTGAAGACACGTTCATCCCCTTCGGCGAAATCGAAGCCGAACCGATGCCAGAAGGAGAGCTCATCTATACCGTCGGAACACACGTGCGTACCCGCCACTGGATCTGGCGTCAGAGCGAACTGGGAAAGATCGGACCGGACAGCCGTGACATCTTCTTCCCCATCGACGGTTTTGCGTCGTTCAATAAAGACGCGATCCTTGCTGCCCAAACGGAACTGGCCGAGCTGTGCCGCTCGGTTTTCGGCTGCAAGACCGTCAAAACGGGCTTTGTCTGCGCTGAAGCGCCCGCTTTTGAGCTGTAAATAATTCTATTTCCCTGCGATACAGATAAAGCCGCCGGAAGCTCAAGGGCCCGGCGGCTTTTGTGTTGGAGTGTACGCAGCGCGTCGCATAATCTATAAAAATCGTACGCGCTTCCAGCGGATCGTTGTTCATTGCAAATCGAAATTCGGCACTGCTTGAGCAGACTGAATACCGGGTGCGGCGACGATCCGGCAGGAAACGCCGCCGCATGTTTGGTACAGAGAGAACGCTTATTTCTCCTCTGCGGCCTCGGAGACCGTCTCCTCTTCTTCTTTCTTTTCGGGCGCGTCGGGACGTATAAAGTACTTGATGCAGGGACGTCCGCCCGTCTCGTAATCGACAGAGCTGTCGATCTCGCCGATCTCGGCCAGGTAATTGAGATAGCGGCGCACCGTCACCTTCGACAGTCCGACGACGCCGGCCAGCGTATCGCACGTGCAGGTCTCGCCCTTCATCTTTTCCAGATGCGAACGAATCATGTCGAGGGTACGCTGCTGCAGGCCTTTCTTGAGATCGCGCACAGGCGCCTGCTGCTGCGGGGCGCCGACACTGACAAGCGCGTCGATCGCATCCTGATTCAGCGTCGAAGCGTCCTTGAGCACGTGTGCCTTCTTGCGGTATTTTTCGATCGCTTCCATGAAGCGCTCATACTCGAACGGCTTGACAAGATAATCGACAATACCCAGCCGCAGGGCCTCCTCAACGTTTTTCACGTCGTTGGCCGCCGTCACCATAATGACATCTGACTGGATGTCGGCCTTGCGGATCTCACGAAGCAGTTCCAGGCCGTTCATCACGGGCATGTACACGTCCAGGATGACGAGGTCCGGCTCCTCCGTTTCGATGTACGCAAGCGCGTCTTTGCCGTTATTGAACTCGGCGGCGACCTGAATGTCGTTCGCCGTGTCAAGATAACGCCGGTTGATCTGGGCGACCATCGGGTCGTCTTCAACGATAATCGTCTTAATCACAGTTTTTTCCCTCCTTCGTGAAGCACACCGAAATCGATGTCCCCACACCTTTTTCCGAATCAATCTGCATTTCCCCGCCGCTGGATGCAAGTACAGAGTGAATCAGCCTCATACCCGTACCGCGATGCCGTCCTTTGGTGCTGTAACGGCCCTTCCTGATGCGCTCGATGTCCTCTTCGGTCATGCCCTCGCCGGTGTCGTCCACGGTGATCATCAGCGCGTGATCGTCCTCATGGACCAACAGCGAAACTTCGCGGTCGCCGTCGTCCTTTGCCTTGGCGTTGACCGCCTCGATCGCGTTTTCAACCAGATTGCCGACCAGCGTTTCAAACGCGTTGCCCGTGAGGAAACGGCTGTTCGCCGGAACGCTGCTCGAACCGACCAGGTTGAAGTTTATGTCCAGTTCACGGCAGTGTGACATCTTGCCGAGAATCAGAGCACCAAGCGTTTTGTTCTGGATCTTCTGCAGCACCGGCGCGATGACTTCAGAATGTTCGCGCGAAATGCTGGTGATATATTTTTCAGCTTCGTCGGGTGCGCCGATACGCAACAGACCGAGAATGACATGCAGCTTGTTCATGAACTCATGCGTGTTGCTCCGAAGCGCATCCATCAGATGATTGACGCCCGTCAGTTCTTCGGCCAGGTGCGTCAGCTCAGTGCGGTCACGGAGAATCGCCACCGCGCCGAGGACTGAACCGTGCTCGTTGACCGGGATACGATCACAGAGGACGTTCACGTCGCCCCATGTGACGCCGTTATTGTAATAAGGCTCACCCGATTTCAGGGTTTCACTGATGCGGATCTGCGGGAAAAGCTCGTCGAGCACCGCACTGCCGACATCGTCCTTGGTCAGCCCAAGCAGCGAGATCGCCGCCTTGTTGGCCATCGAAATACGACCGGCCGTATCAACAGCGACAATTCCCTCTTCAAGCGCGTTGAGGACCTCGCCGCGCTCCATGAAAAGCTTGGAGAACTGCCCCGGCTCATAACCGAGCAGCGACTTTTTGATGCTCCGCGCCACCAGCCACGCGCTCGCCAGCGCGATACAGATCACGACCACAGCCACCTGCAGATGCCTGACGACGATCTCACGGCGCTGCGACTCGATCGACTTGATCAATGACCCGACTAGGACAAAACCCATCTGCTTTTTGCCGGAAACATCAAAAACCGGTGTGAAATATCGTTTTTCGTCGCCCATAACGCCAACAGCGCGGGAAAAATAACGTGTCCCGCGCAACACCGGCCCCTCGTCGCCACCCTTAACGGGCTCACCTACGCGCAGTCGGTCAACGTGATAGAGACGGCGCGAATGCATGTCCGCCACGGTGATGACGTCCAAATCGCTGACTCCGGCGATCAGATGATCAAGATAAAGGATCAGATCCCCGTTGCTGCTGCCATCCTGACACGCATGAACGACCAGCGGATTCATGGCAACCATTTCGCCCAAGTCATGGAGCGTTCCTTCAAGACGGTGTTCCTGAAGCGTGATGTTGAGCCGCAGAACCATGACGAACGTAAGGGTTATCGTCAGCAGCACAAGGAATGTGCCGCCAAGCATCAACTTCTGGGACAAAAGCAGATCCGGCAGTTTGTTTTTTTCTTTTCCGGCCTTCATGACGCACGAAACCTCTCTCAATTTTAAAAGATCTGCTTCTGGTTGAGGAAGCAACGAAACAAAAACATTATACCTTATAAGTAGATTTCTGTCATTTTAACAATTCAGTTCGTCCCCTAAAAAAGGTTTGTGCGTGCTTATGCACATACGCGCAAGCATGGAAAACCATCCATCAACAAGACAAATGCTTGGTGCAAGCGACATTAAAAGACTTTTACAAACAACTCACACTGTTTGCGTATATTTTAACACATCACATTGCCAATATGCAATAAAGAAAAAATGCATTCCCGAGGGGATTCAAAATCTTAACAAATTCCGCTCTCAGTTATTCCAGCTTGCCGTTCCACAAAAGCCGGATTTATATGCAATTTCAGCATAGTTCCTTGCAATCTTTTAATAAGAACGCATAAAACAGAACATTCCGAACGCTATTAAAAATGAAAATCTCTCTTATCGTCATATATTCAAATTTCGAATATACATTGACGCTTATCAACCAGATGAAACTCAGATAGTGAAAAACGAGCTGTCCGCGAAAGGCGGACAGCTCGTTTGCATGACGGATTTCTAGTGAAGCATCGAGGCCAGCTCAGCAGGAAGCGCGGAGGTGACGCCAGGTCCGATCGGCAGACCGAAGTAATCCCAGACGATGAAGAAGATGATCCAAGCGATCTGCAGCCAGAAAGCGATGGGAACCAGAGCGGAGATCAGCGTACCGATCTTGAGGTTCTCGTCGTACTTGGCCTGCGCGACGCTGAGAACCATCCAGATGTAGGGGCTCATAGGCGTAAAGGCATTGGTCGGCGAGTCGCCAAGGCGGTACAGCAGCTGAGTGAAGCCGGGGTGATAGCCCAGAAGCATGAACATGGGAACGAAGATGGGGGCGAAAATGGCCCACTTCGCCGAACCGGACGACACGAACAGGTTGACGACCATCGAAAGAAGGATGAACGCCACACACATGGGGATGCCGGTGAAGCCGATGCCCTTGAGGAAATCGGCGCCGCCGATGGCAAGCATCGTGCCCAGCTTGGTCCAGTTGAACAGCATGTTGAACTGTCCGGCGAAGAAGCAGAACACGATGTACGCGCCCATGCCCTTGGCCTGGTGGACCATGCCCTTGTTCAGGTCAGACGAGCTCTTGATCGAGCCGGAGGTGTAACCGTAGGTGATGCCGCAAAGAGCAAAGAAGAAGAACAGAAGCGGGATCAGGCCCTTCAGCATGAGTGAGCCGACGAACACGCGAGAGCCGTCGGGATTGACCTTGGCCAACGGTCCCCAGAAGAAACCGACGACCAGCAGGGCGATGTAGGCCAGAGCGACAAAGCCGGCGTTACGAAGACCGCGGCTCTGCTCGGGAGTGAGTGCCTCGATCTTGTCGTCCGTCGAACCTTCGTACTTGCCGAAGCGGGGCTCGACGACCCAGGTGCAGACGCCGCCGATGACGATCGCGCAAAGGAACGTGGACGCCATCATGAAGAACCAGTTGCAGGTGACCTCGACCGTGAACGTGCTGTCGGGGATGAAGCCCTTGATAGCCAGGTTGGTCAGGCCCTGAAGCAGCGAGTCGGTGCCCGCGATCATCAGGTTGGCCGAGAAACCGGCCTGAGCGCCGGCGTAACCGTTGATCATGCCGACGATGGGGTTCTTGCCGACGCCAATGTACGCGATTGCCGCCATGGGAGGAATGACGATCATCGCCGTATCGGAGGCGATGTTGCCCAGAGTGCCGAGGAACGCGACAACGAACGGGACCAGCGTGGGCGGCACATTGCGCATGCACTTGGCAAGCAGCGCCTTAAGCAGTCCGGCTTCTTCGCACATTCCGATAGCCAGCGTCATCGTGACGACAAGGCCCATGGGGGCGAAACCGGTGAAGTTCTTGACGAGGTTGTTCAGCAGCCAGTTCAGACCGTTGGCCGAGAACAGATTCTGCGACTTGACGACAGCCTTGGCGGGATCCTTGATGGCCGGGTTGATCATCGAGAAGTCAGTCACCGTGAAGATGGCGCCGACGATCGCAACGATGACGAACAGCCAGCAGAACAGAATGGCAGGAGGCGGAAGTTTATTGCCGACGCGCTCGATCGCGTCAAGGCAGCGGCCGCCTAACGTCTTTTTCGTAACGGTATTGTCACTCATTTGAAGAAACAGCTCCCCTCAACAGATATAAAATTGTGCAACGACACGGGAAAGCTCTCCCCAGCTTTCCCGTTCGTGCGACCCTCTCATGAGGGCCTCACTTTCTAAAATTATACACGGTTTCTTTAAAAAGTACAACCGGAAATTTTTATATTTTTCTCATTTCCCATGTCTTTTCCTATGCTACAATAAGAGCAATTTGATACAAGCACCGCCATTTTATCCCATGAAAGAGGTCGTCAACCGTGGAATTCAACTTTTTCGGATTTCATCTCCAACTCTGGAAACTGCACTCCGCCAAGGAATACATTACTTTTGCCCTCAGCCTGGCGGGAGGGCTCGTCCTTCTGATTCTGACCACAAAACGCTGGGGCAAAAGCCGCAACGACGAATCAGCAACTGAACGCGTCGGCAAGAAGCTGCGCAGTCTCGGCGGGAAACGCTGCGCGCTGGTACCTGCAGGTGCTTTTCCACAGGGCAGAGGTTTTGCAAATCTCCTTTTCATCTCCACGCGCGGAGTCTACACCGTGCGCTGCATCGGCTGGGGCTATCGAGCTTCCGGCAGTCTCCGCGCCCGGGAATGGCGTGTCGGCGACGCAAAAGAAGAGCGTTTCATCGCCAATCCCTACGCTCAGGCCACGCTCGCTTCCGAAGCCGTTTCCGCATACCTGGCCGACAAGGGACTGAACGTCGCCGTCGAGCCCCTTGTCGTCTTTGCCGATCCTTTCCAGAACACGCCCCGTTTCTCCCTCGAAGGCGGCGCGCACACGATCGGCTTCGCCGAGCTGAAAAGCTGGTACAGAGGTCTGTCCGGCAATACACTCGATCAGGAAACCGTTGCGAACGTCGCGAAGGCGTTCGACAGAAAGGCTTAGTCACAGCATAATCCCCCGTTTCCTTCGGCCGCGTCGGAAAGTTTCAACGCTTCCGGCACGGCCGTTTTCTTCTTCCGAATGGCAAATCCAGGACAAATTAAATATAGGCGAAATGCGGCAAAAATGGTAAAATAGACAGGATTAAATTTCCGCTGTGTTTTTGAAAGAGACGAAGCGATCCAACACGCTTCCGTGCGAATGGGCAAATGGAGGTTTCTTCATGGAAGAACAACAGGATATGGGACGGGTCATTCTCAATCCGCTCGTCCCCGAGATCAAAAAAAGCTATCTTGATTACGCGATGAGCGTCATCGTCGGACGTGCGCTGCCAGACGCCCGCGACGGACTCAAACCGGTTCAGCGGCGAGTGCTCTACGGAATGCTGGGTCTGGGTATCCGCCACAATCAGGCATACAAAAAATCGGCGCGTGTCGTCGGCGAAGTCATGGGTAAATACCACCCGCACGGTGACGCCTCGATCTACGACACGATGGTCCGTCTGGCGCAGCCGTGGAACCTCCGCTATCCGCTCGTGGACGGGCAGGGCAACTTCGGTTCCGTCGACGGCGACAGCGCGGCCGCCATGCGTTACACCGAAGCGCGCTTCGCCGAGCTGGGCGAGCTGATGCTGGCCGACATCGACGAAGACACGGTCGATTGGGGCCCCAACTTCG
>JAEEGK010009408.1_pt1 | contig 22822 bp, 20 predicted proteins | sample 8958771 | NCBI WGS metagenome assembly JAEEGK01 (sample SAMN16246547, study PRJNA631951) | gut metagenome | biome: gut microbiome; feature: rumen; material: SC-attached | host: Bos | place: Iran: Karaj | collected 2018-10 | reverse complement strand
AATGCGTGGGCGGAGCGCCAGCGCTGTTGCGGATAGCGGCCTGCTTGCGTTCGACGATGGAATCCGCGATGGCGCGGACTTTTTCGGTAAGCCAAAGCCACGACTGGCTTGCCGTTTCGTAATCGGCTTCACCGAACATCTGCACGCGATTGTCACGACGCAACGCATCGACTTGGCGGAACGCTTTCACGTCGCCTTTGGGATAAACGGCAAACGTGCTGCCGCCATTGTAATTGAGGATGCTGAACGCCGGCACATCGCTCGGGCCGTCGGCGATATAGACCATGTTCTCGAAAGGCACGCGGCGGCTCTCGCGGGCGATTGAAGAATTGACGTCAATCGTTTCGGGATACTTGTTGCTGCCCTTGTTGATTTCAAAGAGGTAGCGCGTTTTGGAAGTATTGTCGAGCGCAGATGCAATTTGCGAAATTTCAGAATGCGCGGGAGACGCGGCGTTTGAAATGCCCGCGGTTGCAGAAGAAATGCCGCCGGATTCAATGCCTTCCAAATAGCCCGGCTGTGCAGGCGATTCGATAAACTCGCAGCCGTAAATACCATCGACAAACGGCGCAATGGCGCTCCCGCGAATCGTCTCGGCAAAACCGGTACTCACGACATAATGTTCCAAGCGGATATCGAAAGCCTTGTACTTTTCGTCATCGTTGATAAGCGACTTCACTTCGCCGAAAAATTGCGGAAGCCCCGGATAAAATTTCAGCTCCTTGCCGAACTCGCGGAGCAAAGCGTTGTTAAGGCCCTTGAAAATTCCGGCTTTCACGTAAGTCAAGATGTGGTTCAAGTAGCTCGTATCCGAATTGACGGAGATTCCCTGTTTGCCGTAATACGCTTTGAGGGCGTTCACCTCTTGCCAAAACTTTTTACCATCGACATCGAAGTGCTTAAAAAGCGGATCCTGCATGTACGAACTGATGAGGGTCTTATCGCAGTCCCACACCATGGCGATAATATTTTGTTCAAAAGGTGATTTCATGATTTAGTAGGAAGTTAGAAGTAGGAAGTAGTTGGTAGTTAGTAGTAACTTGGAACTCAGAACTCACTTAGTAATAAAATAATCCTCGGGGTTAACGGGAACGCCGTTCACGCGAATTTCGTAATGCAAGCCAAGGCTCGACTGAAGCCCGCTCTTACCAATAATTGCAATCGGATCCCCGCGACGAACTTTATCTCCTTTATCCAAAAGTGTTTTTCCTAAATGTGCATAGAACGTTTTTACATGTTCCAAATGTTCAATCTTCATGGTGTTTCCGAAACCACGATGTTTGCGAACTTCAACAACAGTCCCCGCTCCTGGCGCATAAACGGTATCCCCCTCGGCAGCCAAGAAATCAATACCCCTATGCGGGAGCTCCTGGTCCGTAAATGCATCGAACACCATCTCGAAACGGCTCTTGATATCGTGATGGTTTCTAAGCGGATGGAGCACCGGAACACGAGCTGCAAGGGCGGAATCGGCTTCTAGCTTATTAAGCGTTTTGCGGAATGTCGATTTCATTTCATACAAATTCTTTCTCGGAGAAGCATCATCTTCCCCCAAAGTTCCTTCGATTGCAAAACCTAGTCCGCCCAGTTTCATGGAACTATCGCGGACAACGCGCGTTTCTTCAATTTTCAAGATGGTCGTATCAACAACCGTGCGGATTTTCTTGATTTCCTTCTTGATGACGGAGTTTTGGTGATAAACGTCTATCAGGTTGCCGTTCGACAAGTTTTCTACAATCTGCATCGGCGAGAACAAGACAAAGCCCAAAATGGCGCAGATACCTATAACAAGGTAAATAACAGCCTTACGTACAGAGAACGTCACATCACGCCCTCTGGAATCCTTGTTCGGATAAATGTGCACCTCAATTTTTTTCACTGGAACCTTCAGCCTTGTTCAGTTTCTGTTCGATTTCTGCAACCTGTTTTTTGATTTCGAAGATGGCGCCCACGGTTTCAACCGTAGAAGGGTTGTCTTTGATGGACTCCAGGCGGCCTTCCTGAATCGCTTCGTAAACCTGTTGCCCGAGGAACTGGAACTTGGCCTTGAGCTTGGACTGCACCATAGACAATTCGACACGAGAGAGGACGTTGGATGCACAGTCCTTTGCCGTGTTTTTCAGCTTATTTAGAGTTTTTTCGTTCATAATATCATCTCGACTAGCCTTTAAAATAGTAGATTTCTCGATATAAAACAATGGAGATTTTTCTATGAGTCGCAGCGATCGCAGAAGAGCAAAGCAAAACGCCAAAAAATTCGTCCCAAAAAAATCAAATGCGCTGGATAAACGAGTTATCGTACTCCTCGCTATCATCGTCGTTGTATTTTTCGTAGGAACAATGCTCATTCAAAGAGGTGCTTAATCCATGAAGTTCACTATTCAAAAGAATGTATTGCAGGACGCCCTGCAAGCGGCAATTAGCGCCGTTCCGAACAAATCAACCATCCAAATTTTAAACAACTTTTCGCTCCGTTTGGAAGGGAACTTCCTCGAAGTGAGCGCAACCGACTTGGACCTCGGTATCAGGGTCAAGGTGGAAGTGCAGGGCGAACGAGATGGTGCAGTCGTCGTTAACGCACGTAAGCTTTTCGACCAAGTGAAGAGCCTCGTGGATCCGAGCATCACGAACATCACTTTTGACGCACAGGACTATCTGGTCAAGATCCAGTGGAGCGAACGCGGCAAGGCAAGCATCATCGGCTTCGACGCCAACGACTTCCCGCCGTTCCCGGAAATCGAAAATGGCGAAACGCTGAACATCGCCGCAAGCGAACTCGCGTTCCTCGCCGAAAAGACCTTGTTCGCAACCTCTACCGATTCCACCCGCTTGAGCCTGAACGGCGTGTTCCTCGAAGCGAAGGACGGCAAGGTTTCCATGGTCGCCACCGACGGTCACCGTCTCGGTCGCGCATCCATCGACCAAGAAGGCGCAGAACTCTCGAACGGAGTCATCATTCCGCACAAGGCTTTGCAGCAGATTTTGCACATGGCCAAAGGCGATTCCACGGTCGAAGTCCGCACCTCTGCAACGCACATCCTCTTTAACACGGGTTCCATCCAGGTGATTTCCAAGCTGTACGAAGGACCATATCCGAGCTACCGCTCCGTGATTCCGCAGCAGTTCGAGCGCACTGCACAGGCAAACACTACGGAGTTCCAGAACAAGATCCGCAGCGTGATTTCGATGGCGAACGCACGCACCCGCAAAATCCGCCTGCAGTTCGACGGCAACATCCTTGAACTCAGCGCGACGGACCCGGATGTCGGCGGCGATTCCCGCGAAGCACTCGCCATCACGCACAACGGCGAAGGCAGCTTCTGCATCGGCTTCAACGGCCAGTTCCTCGCAGAAATCCTCAGCATGTGCAAGAGCGAAGAAGTCATCATGAAGATGAACAACCCGCTTGGCGCCTGCATCATCGAGCCGGTAGGCGACAACATGAACTTCTCGTTCCTCTTGATGCCGACGCACCTGACGGACAACTAACCGAAGTTCAAAAAATTTAAGGGCTCTCGCGAGAGAGCCTTTTTTATTAAACTGTATCTGCAATGAGTACTGCACCTGCAAATGGAACCGTACTCGCACGCAAAATCGCGCATATTTTGGATAAAGTAAATGTCTAGTCAGATTCGCAAGAGAGTCAACAAGAAAATCACGAAAGCCATTCACGACTTCAACCTGATTGAAGACGGAGACCGCGTGCTTATCGCCACAAGTGGTGGCAAGGATTCTAGCGTGTTGTTGATGGAACTCGCAGCGCGCCTCGGCAAATTCGGCCCCAAGTGCGAACTCGCCGCCATCCACATCCAAAGCGATTTTGCAGACAAAGCGCCCCGCGAATTCTTGCAGCGCATGGCAGAAGAATACCCGCAAGTGCCCTTCTACTTCAAGGACGTCGCCGTAGAAGCCCGCCTCAAAGAAGGCCGCAAGCTCAACTGCTACTGGTGCAGCACGCAACGCCGCACCGAACTCATCAAGTTCGCCCGCGAAAACAACTTCAACAAAATCGCGCTCGGCCACCACATGGACGACATCGTCGAAACATTACTGATGAACATGCTGTACAAAGGCGAATTCAGCGGCATGCCACCGATGGTGCCGTACGAGAAGTACCCGTGCAGCATCATCCGCCCGCTCTGCTACTGCGAAGAAAGCGAAATCATCGCCTACGCCGAAGACGCCGACATTCGCAAGTTCACCTGCACCTGCGAATTTTCGAAAGCAAGCCACCGCAAAACCATCCGCGAAGAAATCAAGAGCCTCACCAAAGGAAGCTCCACGCTCAAAGCAAACTTGTTCGAAAGCATGAGAAATATAAGGATGGATTATTTGCTGTGAAAAGATTCCTCATCATAAGCGTTTTCTTTGCAAGCCTCGCATTTTGCCTATGCAGTTGCAGCTGGCAAAAAGCACAAGTCACGGAAGGCATATTCGATGTTTATGCACCCGCTCCTTACACCGGAGCCGCATTTTCGATGGATGAAAAATCCAGTGCCATGCGTGTAAGTTTGCAAATTCGCAAAAACGACAAAGAAACATGGCAACTCGAAGGCATTGAAAACGAATACATTCACGAAGATGGGGTTAAATTACAAGGAGGCGACGCGAATATCGCTTACCGATTCAAGAGATTCCCCGTCACAGGTTCATTTGATTACTTTAGCAAGAATAAAATTTCAATGTGGGGTGCCGGAATCGGCCTCGACCCCTACCCTTTTATCCGCGGAGCCGTTGGAGTAAATTCACAAAACGTTGAGGCGGGCATAATAGCCTATTTAAACGTCAGCATGAATACATCCAACAACAAAATTGAATGGGTATCCCATGAATACGAAGGAATGATGTACGGTTACGAAGACCATGAGGGTGCAGAGGAAGGCAAATATCAAGAAGTCAAATTCAATGGCGGGATTGGTGGATTTATAAACTTCTTCCCCATAAAATCAATTGCGATTTCTTACGCACCATTCCTTTACAGGCCTTGGTGGGATGACGAAGTTCGTGATTACGAAATTTCATTCCGATTCCCATTCATTTTCACGCAATACTTCGGAGCGTCCGTCCTCATTGCAAAACACGTACAAGTTTCTGCGGGAGCGACACTCTATTTGAGCACCGCCGTAAAAGGGAGTCACTGGTTCTTTGATTCGGGAATCGGTTTCATATTCTGACGGCAAGGGTATTGGCGATACCATTTTTTCACTTGTTCGCTATTCCTAAAACGCTGGCAAGCACGTTTATTTTTACTATTCACTACTCCTCCAACAATATATGCAGTAGGGAGCCCAACAAACGCACCCGTAGCAAATCCACCAGCAAATGCACCCTTGCCTCCGCCAACAATACTACCCACAATCGTTCCAATTCCAGCTGCGGTAGCAAACGTAAGCAATCCAGCTTTGAAACCACTTGTATATGAAATAGAATCTAACTCACATGGTAAAAAATCATTGCTGTAATACGTATTCGTTTTTTCAGGAAATGGTTCATACGCCCAAACCAAATCAGACCTCGAATCGTAGCAAACAGATGTTGCAGGTGCAAAAGTTGATTTATTCTTATTACGTGCAAACTTAAGGAATAAAAGTTTATCTGAATCAACTTTATACATCACAGCTTCAGACGATTTTTTTGAGAGCGGCAAGGCTTCTGAAATTTCATTACGTTCATAAATTGCCGTATCTTTTTTTGCCGAGACTTCTGTTGAGATTTTTTTCGGAAAATCGTTAACAATAATTTTTTCAGTACTCAATTGGTCTGCGGTATGGGTAGCTAAAGGCGGCACAAGAATAGACATTAAATTTAACGGAAACGGCAAAAGGAGAAAAGGAACAAATCCTCCGACTATGCCGCCAACCAAAGCAGTAGTCGTATTCCTATCATACTCATCCGTCACTACGATAGTTGAATCGTAAATAACGTTTCCTAAATGGTTCAAAGTAATTCGATGTTCGCCAACAGGAAGCGATGCGTTTAAAGGAGTAGCTCCAATAAAAACACCATCCATGCTTACTGCGGCATTCCCCACTGCATTAGTAATAAGAACTTTGCCCTTTGTTCCTTTCTTCGGAAGGTTTTTTGCAGTATTGCCGGAGGTTGCACATCCATACAGCAAAAACGATAGCAGAATGACGACGAAGAACTTATTCATTTCGATACCAACAATATCAATAATTTAGAAACAAATTATTGATTATCGGAGACACACCGCACCGATCTATAGTCTTCTTTCGCAAACGCATTTAAACTCGCAGCATCGCTGCTGAACGATAAGAACAAATAGTATGCCAGCGACTCCGGGAACTCATCATCTTCCGTTGCACTCCAAAAGTATGCATAACCGCCGATACCATCAAACTTGCCGCCAGTAACTGCACCATTATCCGCTTTCGAAACGGCATTACGATACCCCGCCGGGAGAGCCTTGAAACCCAAAGCATCCGAACCGTTCCCTTTCTTGAACCAACCGTCTTTAGCTTTCAAAGCCGCGCCAGCATCGCCCTTAGATGACGCCACGCCATCCTTGAACATCTCCGCAATAAGCTTTTCAAAATCCGCTTTCGTCGGCAAGCGCCAACCCTCCGGACAAACAGACGCAGCCTCTGCCCATGTATAGAGACGCCCCAGCCGCTTGCAGTTGCGGGTATCGCCATCAGGGCAAGCGCTTGACTCCGTTGCATAATTCAGATTCTCAGCCATCCATATCTGCTCGCCGATTTTCACGACACCATAAGACTGCCCGTCACGCGAATCTGTAAACGATTCGGAACAAGCGGAAAGGAGAAAGAAAAGAACAAGTGCGCCAAACCTACCGAATGCGAGCAACGAAGAAAATGGCGAACGCAAGAATTGATTATTCATATAACTAAAAATATATTTTTTATATTACAAAATCAAGATATCCACAATTGTTGATAAGTTGTTAAATAAATTTCCTTATCTGCAATGCCGTTTGAGCGCCGCGATATAAGCATCGGCATAACGCGACTTCGTAATACCTTTCCGCATAACGTAACCGACCGTCATCTTGTCGTGAACGTCGAGGCGCTTGGCAATGATGTTCTTGCCATTGAGCTTATGGCTAATGACACCGGAGCAAATGGTGTAGCCATCAAGGCCGATGAGCAAGTTGAAAAGTGTAGCACGGTCACGGACTTTGATGTTTCGCGGGCAATCGAAATCGATGGCGGTAAGGGGTTCTTCGGCAAAGTAAAATGAGTTGAAATCGCCTTGTTCGTAGGTCAGGTACGGGAATGGTTTAAGGTCTGTAAGCGTGATTTTGTCTTTTTTCGCTAGCGGGTTCTTTGATGACATGAACACGTGAAGCGGTGTTGCAAAAAGCGGTTCAAACACGAGATTGTTCTTTTGAATAAGCTTGGTGATGACTTTCTCGTTTTTATCGCTGAGGTAAAGCACGCCCATTTCGCTTTTCATTTTGGCGACATCGTCAATAATTTCGTTGGTTTGCGTTTCACGAAGCGTAAAGTCGTAGCTGGGGCCACCGAACTTGCGGATAACATCGACAAACGCGTTCACGGCAAAAGAATAGTGCTGGCAGCTCACAGAAAAGATGGTATTGCCGCCCTTGCCGCCTTTATAGCGGTCTTCCAAAAGCGTCGCCTGTTCCAGAACCTGCCTTGCGTACGAAAGGAATTCATCGCCTTCGTTTGTTATGGTCACGCCTTTATTGGAGCGGTTGAAAATCGTCACGCCCATTTCTTCTTCGAGTTCATGGATGGCGGCGGTAAGGCTTGGCTGCGAAATAAAGACCCGCTTGGACGCTTCGGTAATATTTCGCGTGTCTGCAATGGCAATGGCGTACTTCAGTTGTTGTAAAGTCATGATTTTTGTTGTCATGCCCAGCTTGACTGGGCATCTCCTTTTTTACATCATTATAAATTAATCTTATAACCAGTTATCAGATTTCTGCGTTGGTTCGGCTAATTCGACAGGCTCATCAACCGGCTCACCAACCTTACAAGGTCCCTGAGCCGATGCACTGAGCTTATCGAAGTGTTGTCGAAGGGCATCATAGAAAAAATCTATGGTGAACATACAAAAAATAGTATTTTACCTATTTCAAAAATGAAAATATATTTGGGAGCGTTCAAGAAAACAAGTAAAAAGGTAGGTTAAATTAACTATGAGCAATAAAAAAACATCTGTAATCGGTTTCCCGCGTATCGGCAAGAATCGTGAACTCAAGTTTGCAAGCGAGAAGTTCTTCAAGGGCGAACTTTCTGAAGCAGAACTCCAGAAAGTCGCCGCAGACATTCGTCTGTACGGTTGGCAGAAGCAGAAAGCCGCAGGCATCGACTTCATTCCGTCCAACGATTTCTCGTTCTACGACAACGTTCTCGACATCGCATTTTTGTTCAACGTTGTGCCGGAACGCTACAAGAATCTAAACTTGAGCACGCTTGAAAAGTATTTCGCAGCCGCTCACGGCTACCAGGGCGATAAAGGCGACGTGAAGGCGCTCCCGATGAAAAAATGGTTCAATACGAACTATCATTACATTGTTCCGGAAATTGACGATGCTACCGAATTCAAGCTTGTCGCCGACGCCAAGCCGATTCAAGAATTTAACGAAGCCATAGCTGCCGGAGTCGAAACCATCCCGAGTTTGATTGGTCCTTACACATTCCTCCGTCTCGCCCGTTACAACGGCCAAAAGAAGGCCAAGGATTTCGCAGCCGCAGCTGTCAATGCGTATATAGAACTCGCCGAAAAACTCGCCGACGCAGGAGCCAAGTGGCTTGCACTCGCAGAACCGGCTTTGGTATTTGACATCACCGAAGACGAAAAGCGCCTTTTCAAGTCCATTTATGAATTTTTCTTAGATCAAGTTCGTGCAAAGACGTCACTAAAAATTGCATTGCAGACGTACTTTGGCGACATCCGCGATGTTTATCAAGATGTCATTGCACTTGGTTTCAACGCGATTGGGCTCGACTTTGTTGAAGGCTTAAAGTCTCTTGAACTTCTCAAGACGGGATTCCCGAAAAACACGCTCCTCTTGGCAGGTGTCGTAAACGGTAAGAACATCTGGCGCGCCGATTACGCACAGAAAAACAGTTTACTCGCCGAAATTGAAAAGTACGTAGTCACAGAGAACGTCGTTGTTGGCACTTCTTGTTCTCTGTTGCACGTGCCTTATACGGTCGCTGCCGAAACAAAACTCCCGGCAGAAACGCTCCAGCACTTTGCATTCGCCGAAGAAAAACTCACGGAACTTGCAGAACTCGCAAGCGGTGATGACGCCGCACTTGAAAAGAACAAGGCCTTGTTCGCGACAACTCGCGTCAAGGAGAACAGCGCCGTGCAGGGCCAACTCTCCACCCTCACGGACGCTGATTTCGAACGCAAGCCGAGCCGTCTCGAACGACGCGAAGTGCAGAAAAAAAGATTCAACTTGCCCGCATTCCCGACAACGACAATCGGTTCCTTCCCGCAGACAGCCGAAGTCCGTGCCAACCGCGCTGCGTTCCGCAAAGGCGAAATCACATGCGAACAGTATGTAGAATTCAACCGCAAAAAGATTGCCGAATGCATCAAGCTGCAAGAAGAAATCGGCCTCGATGTGATTGTGCATGGTGAATTTGAACGCAACGATATGGTGGAATATTTTGGCTCCAAGATCGACGGTTTTGTGTTCACGCAGAACGCCTGGGTGCAGAGCTACGGTACCCGTTGCGTGAAGCCGCCTATCGTCTGGGGCGACGTGAGCCGCAGCGCTCCGATTACCGTTGAATGGTCTGTTTTCGCACAAAGTTGTACGAACAAACCCGTGAAGGGAATGCTCACCGGCCCGGTCACCATTCTCAACTGGTCTTTCCCGCGCGAAGATGTTTCTCTCAAGACGCAAGCTCAACAGATTGGCCTTGCCATCCGTGACGAAGTCCTGGACCTCGAAAAGAACGGCATCAAAATCATCCAAATTGATGAAGCCGCTCTCCGCGAAAAGTTGCCGCTCCGCAAGAGCGACTGGCACAAGGAATATCTCGACTGGGCGATTCCAGCGTTCCGCCTGGTTCACGCCAAGGTGAAACCCGAAACACAGATCCACACGCACATGTGCTATAGCGAATTCAACGACATCGTCCGCGATATCGACAACATGGACGCCGACGTCATCACGTTCGAAGCCAGCCGTTCGGACCTCAAGTTGCTTGACGCCCTGAACGAAGCCAAATTCCAAACGCAAGTGGGCCCGGGTGTATATGACATCCACTCGCCGCGCGTACCTTCCGAAAAGGAAATCGTCGACGCCCTCCACAAGATTATCGCAAAGGTTCCGCGACAGAACGTGTGGGTAAACCCCGATTGCGGTCTCAAAACCCGCGGCGAAACGGAAACCACGGCTAGCCTCAAAAATCTTGTCGCCGCCGCGAAAAAACTGCGCGCTGAGTAATGCACCGCATCGCCATCCGGAACTGAGACTGGATTCTTCCGCCTCCGGCGTCAGAATGACATATTGACCGTCATTCTGAGCGTAGCGAAGAATCCAGTGAATTCTTTGACGAATTCTTCACGGCACAGTGGCCGGGGTGACAGCGCAAAAAGTTACACCTCTACTGTCATGGCTAGGCAGCGCCTCTCTTGATAGACAGATTCTAAGTTCGCTCTAGTCTATCGCCTCACGCCTTGAAATGGCGGTGAACGAAATAATCCCCGTGTGCGGTATGCCGCGGGGATTTCCTGTATCCCTCCACCACCAAAATTGTTTATTAAGCAAATCCTATTGACACCGGCATTCAATAGTAAAAAACTATAATACAATATAAAAAAGTAGTATAGACAAAAGTCTTGTGTTCACTCCGTCCCTTTGCTATCTTTGTGCCGCATTTGTGGTTCGACGAGCTCACCAACCGAGCTCAGCACAAGCCACGAGGATGACAAAGCGACAATAGGAGGCAAAAATGGAAAAACGCACAGGACTTTTTTCTAATGGAATTATCTGGTTTGGCGTCGCCATCTCCGTTTCCGAAATTGAAGCGGGTATAGAAATTGGCGCAGCCGCCGCAAGGGATTCGCTTTGGCTCCCGCTTGTGCTTGGGCACATCTTTGGCGGCATCTTGCTCTTTTTCGTGGGCCTCATCGGTGCGCGCGTCCGCTTGAACGCCATGGAAACGACTAAATCCACATTCGGCAAATACGGTTCCAAGTTTTTCGCCGCATTGAACACGTTCCAGTTGCTCGCCTGGGTGGCCGTGTTGAACGCACAAGGCGCTTCCGCTTTGGCAGGGCTCAACTTGCCGATTTCATTCCCGCTCACGTGCGTGATTCTCGCAGCGCTCATTGGAGCTTGGGTCTATGTGGGCATTCGACGTTCCGCCAACGTAACGACCGTCGTGATGGCTGCCCTCGCCGTTTTGCTCGCCATTTTATCTGTTAAGTTGTTCGGACTCGACAGCGGTTCAAGCTCTGTCGCAAGCGCCGCCGGAGCAGCTGCAGCGGGAACTGCCACCACCGCGCTCAAGTTCTGGAACATTTTCGAGATTTCTATCGCGATGCCGATTTCTTGGCTGCCGGTGATTTCGGACTACACGAAGGATGCAGAAAAGCCCGTGAAAGCGACCGCCATTTCCGCAATCGCATACACGTTCGCAAGTCTCTGGATGTACATTCTCGGAATCGAAATTTCGGGCATCGGAGCAAACAACAACATCGCGCAAGCCATTCTCCTTGCAGGCCTCGGCATCCCGGGAATCATCATCGTGGTGCTCTCGACCGTGACGACAAACTTCCTCGCCGCCAATTCCGCAGGCGAATCTTCCAAGGCAATTTACAGCAAAATAAATCCGAAAATTGCAGGTGTCGTCGTGAGCCTCTTGAGCGCTGCCCTCGCCATTTCGGGAATCATGGAACACTACATCAGCTTCCTTTACCTGATCGCTTCCGTGTTCGCCCCGATGGCAGCCGTTCTTCTGGTATCGTTCTACTTCTCTAGGGAACGCACCGAATCGCTCGGCGTTTGGCTCTGGAACATTTTCGCTTGGCTCGCGGGCTTTATCGCCTACCAGGTGGCAGAACGATTCGATTCTGTTTTCCTCGGCCCGACGCTCCTCGCGGTAATTGTATCGGCGGCGTTCGCCTCCGTGCGGGTACTGTCGGAAAGAAAATGAAAAGCATATACATTGCACGAGATTGCCGCGTCGCCTTCGGCACCTCGCAATGACGTATTCAATTTTCTAACTTTTAACTCGTCATGTCACAGAAGAAAATCGCGCTCATTAATGATGTTACAGGATTTGGTCGGTGTTCCATCGCAGTTATGGCTCCGATCGTTTCGGCGATGAAAATCCAAGCGGTCACAGTGCCGACTGCGATTCTTTCGGCGCACACGCAGTTCCCCGAATATTACTTCGATGACTACACCTCAAAGATGCACGATTACATTCAGACCTACAAGGATTTGAATTTAAATTTCGATGCGATTGCAAGTGGATTTTTAGGCTCCGAAGAACAAGTCGATATCGTCATTGACTTTTTCAAGACATTCAAGAAAAATGGCACATTCACATTAGTGGACCCAGTGATGGGCGACTACGGCAGGCTTTACGAAACTTACACGCCTAGTTTGTGCGAAAAGATGAAGGCGCTAGTTCATTACGCCGACATATTGACGCCGAACCTCACCGAACTTTGCACCTTGACCGATGTAAAATACCGCGAAGAGGGATTCAACGACGCAGAACTTGCGACCATGTGCCAAAAGCTCGTAGAACAAGGCCCAGAACACATCGTTGTCACAGGCATCCGTTACAACAGCAAGCAAATCATGAACTACGTCTATAGCAAAGGCGAAGAACCGCGAATCGTCATGGTCGATCGCATCGGCGGCGACCGCAGCGGAACCGGCGACGTCATCAGCTCGATTATTGCTGGCATGTACCTGAACGGGCACGACTTTTACGAGTCCGTCAAAAAGGCTGCGGAATTTGTCTCTAAATGCCTGCGCTACTGCGAAGACAACAACGTGCCCACGCACTGGGGACTTTGCTTTGAAATGTATCTCCGCGACTTGATGGAGGATTAAATGATCGTATATACCGTTACTGGGAAAGTCGGGGAAGCCGGATATCTAGACATCGCGAACAGCGGCGATATCACAGGCAAGAACATTTACGTGAACATGACCAACCGCTGCCCGTGCAGCTGCGTTTTTTGCTTGCGCCAAACGAAAAAGATGATGGAAGGCAATTCGCTTTGGCTCAAAGGCGGCGAACCCAGCGTTGATGCCATTATGAAAATATTCGAGCCGTACGACCTTTCCGTCATCAACGAGCTCATCTTTTGCGGTTACGGCGAACCGCTCGAACGCCTTCATGATGTATGCAAATTAATTGATTTGCTGAAAAACAAATACCCCAATTTGAAAATCCGCGTCAACACGAACGGACTTGCCAACCTGATCTACGGAAGAGACATCACGCCAAAACTCGAAGGTCGCTTCGACACCGTTTCCATTTCGCTGAACGCCCCCGACGCCGAAGAATTTTTGGCTCTCACACGCTCAAGATTCGGAATCCAGTCCTTTGACGCGCTGAAAGAATTCGCAGCGCTTGCGAAAGAACACGTCCCGAACGTAGTGATGACCGTCGTCGAAAAAGTAATGCCCGAAGAAAAAATCGAACGCTGCCGCAAGATTTGCGAAGAACTCGGCGTCACGCTGAGAGTCCGCCCGTTCGAAAACTAAGGAATAAAGCTAAGAAATGCTGCCGCCGACAAAATCGGCGGCATTTTTTTTCGCAACTCCCTACGTCATTTCTTTCCACTTGATAAACAGGCTTTTCGCTTTCTGGAAATAGGCGCGGGTCTTCTCGGGTTCGATAAAGAATGTCGCTACACAAACAACAAGGAATGTACTGAATATCAGTCCAATAAAAACGCCAGCCACATAATAGCCGCCATACATGTTTTCGCGCATATACCCTAGCGAGCCCCATAACATTTGGACAAACGCTATCACGGCATAAATTTTCAACACCAAAGAATTTCTTTTCACGATGGCGAACACGCCTACTGCAATAGGTAATAAAATCAACGCCGCATTCATAATGGAAAATGATTCTACAAAATTTTCCGGACCTTTACTAAACAAACTCATAACAGATTTAATGACGTCATTTGCCCCATCGACCAAAAAGAATGCCGCGCAAAATTGAAGCAAGCCAAATTGCGTAGCCGTTCTAGGTTTAATGAAAAATACCGCAACAACAAAAACTATCATGGGGGTTACAATTCGTCCAAGCAGACTATTAAAGAGATAATCATAGCCAACACCAAGCGGCAAATAAAAGCGGTTAAAATTCATGACATCTACTACTGTTCCGAACAAAATAGAACCGACTATCCACACGGCGTAGATTTTCAGAATCAGCACGTTCTTTTTAACAAGTGTGACTATTCCTAATGCAAAAATAATCACACAAAAAAGAACAGATGCAATATAAAATCCTAAAGGTTCGATATCGCCCGTCATTTCCTCGTTAAACTTCTTGAAAAGCAGACTTGCAATGTTATACAGCGAGCTCATAATCATGACAGCCGCACAGACCCTAAGCAACGCCAAGTTCATAAATCACCCTTTCATTTTCTGCAAGCAAGATTTCACCCACTCGGGTTTAATGAAGAATACTGCAATAGCAATCACAGTTGACGTATTGAAAACGGCATGTGAAACAAGCGGGCCCACCATATAAGGGTCTAATCCAGATATGCGGATAAAATTGAGCCAATTCAATAAAATTTTTACAAACATCATCAAAGAGCCAGCTATCAGAACCGCAGGATTCTCTTTGGCAAGCGCAAATACACCGACCGCTAAATTAACAACACCGAAGAAAGCAAGTTGAAAAGGGGGAGATTGTGTAAAAAGGGGAGATTGTGTACAAACAAAATGAGCCAAGCTGTTCAACCCGCTTACAATAAAAAAGATGGCGCAAAGACGGAACAAGCCCAAATTAAACGGCTCTTCCGCAGCGGCAGCCCCACTTTCATCATGCTTTTTAGATGCAACAAAGAACGCAGCCACAGCAACAACAACATTCACGTTAAAAACCATGTTAATGAAGTTCTGGACATCAACTTTTGTTACTGCCTCTCTCATTAAAACATGGATGGGAATAATGATGAACACGATCGCGAAAACCCAGATAAGGAGCAGCACCGCCAATATTTTTAGAACCATCACGTTATTTTTGACAATCGCAAATACCCCTAGCGCAAGCAAAACGACAAAAACCAAAACACCGAGCAGCACAGGCAAGCCAAATCCACCGTACCCAGCCATAAAGGACATATTGAAGACAAATTTCAATACATTCACAATGTACACGATAGCGCAAACCCTAAGCAAAGCCAGGTTGCCGGTGAATTGAATTTTTTCTCCTTCGCTCATTTGACCCCTCTATTTTTGAATTAAATACTTTTCCAGTTCCGGGAATGTGTCGGATGTAAAGAACACCATTCGACCCTTAGCCCTCAGACAGCCAGTCCATCCCTTTTTAGAACCATTCATTTCCGTAAACTTAAACTGTTCCTGTTTTATCGTAATGCTGTTGCCAAGCATAAATGTAATCCGCACAAGTTCATTTTCAAGGAATTCAACTTTTTGCGGAGCCATCTGAAGGGCCACAAAGCAAAAATAAATAACTATCAAGTAAAACAAGACACCTATAAAACCAAAAGATTCATACGAACCAGATCTTACCAAAGTGACAATACTATGAACAAATATAAATAAGGCAAGAATAAACGCAGCCACACCTTTATAAGTCATGCTTTTGCTTTCAGCCTTATACACTTTATTTTCTTCCATTCAATTACCTCGTTCTAAAAATACAAAAAACGGCCCGGATTTTGATTCCGAGTCGTTTTGAAATGTTACTGAATCCTTCGCGTAAGGAGGTGCCCGCTCAGTGGCGGGCATGACATCGCGAGTTATTTCACGAAGGCGGCGTAAATGGCCTTGATGGCCTTCTCAGCATCGGATTCGTCAACACCGGTGATGATGTTGATCTGGGAAGAACCTTGGTCGATAATGCGAACGTTTACCTTGTTCTCAGCGAGAGCCGTAAAGAGCTTCGCGGCAACACCAATCTTGTTCGTCATGCCGTGACCGACAGTAGCGATAAGAGCGATGCCCGGGAAAATCTTGATACGGTCCGGACGCATCTGCTGCGTGATGTCTTCGAGGACAACGTCCTGCACGGCGTCGAGAGCCTTGGAATCCACGACAATGCTCATGGAGTCGATTGCGCTCGGGCAAAGTTCGTAGGAAAGTCCTTCGCTTTCGAGAACGGCGAGCACGCGGCGGCCAAAGCCAACTTCCTTGTTCATCATGGACTTTTCGATGTAGATCATCGAGAAGCCCTTGCGGCCTGCAACACCCGTAATCGGGAGCTTTGCGCTTTCCGGGGTCGGGCCAATGATGGTGCCGGCATCTTCCGGGCGGTTCGTGTTGCGGATGTTGATAGGAATCTTCTTCGCGCGGCACGGAGCGATGGATTCGTCGTGGAGCACGCTTGCACCGGAGTAAGCGAGTTCGCGGATTTCGCGGTAGCTCACGTATTCGATCGGGAGCGGATTTTCGACGATGCGCGGGTCCGCCATGAGCATGCCCGAAACGTCAGTCCAGTTTTCGTACTTGGCAGCGTCAATGCCGTTCGCAAGGATAGCGCCCGTGATGTCGGAACCGCCACGGCTGAAGGTCTTCACTTCGCCACGGAGGTTAGAGCCATAAAAGCCCGGCAATACGTACAACTGATTTTCGTCGCCGAGAGTTTTTGCAATTTCTTCGTAGGTCTTCGGAGCGATGCGGTACTTGTCATCGAAAGTGATGAGCGGGTAACTATCGACAAAGTTTGCGCCGAGATACTTGGCCATGAGACGGGCGCAGAGGAATTCGCCACGGCTTACGAGGAAGTCCGTGCTCACGGATTCCGGATGGTTCTTGAGCTTGTCTTCGAGACTGTCGAGGTCTTCGGTAAGCTTGTCTTCAAGACCGAGGTCCTTGCAGATTTCGTCATAACGGGCGCGGATGAGATTCCACGGCGTGGAGAAATCGAGGCCCTTGGAGGCGAGATCATAGGTGCTGTAGAGGAGGTCGGTCAGTTTGGTTTCTTTCGGGTTACGCTTGCCCGGAGCAGAAACGACGATGACTTTACGGTTCTTGTCGCTTTCGACAATGGCCTTGATTTTCTTGAACTGACCTGCGTCGGCGACAGAGCTGCCACCGAACTTGCATACGATTCTTTGACTCATTTTTTCCTTTCGGGCCACCAAACCTCTCAGCTTCGAGCGCAGTCGCTTTCCTCACGACCGTCGTGCCCAAGCCTACCCATCTGGCCAGCCACTTTGGTAATATGGTTGTCTATGTCTGCGATAGGAAATTCTATCGCGCGGGCAAAAATAGAATATTTCTGAAATGATGTCTAGGGTTCGTATTCGGAACGACACGACCCTTAACGTCATAAATGCCAAATTTCGCCTTTTGAGCCGTTTTTCTCATGGCACTTATAGAGCTTTTTCCGGGGTCATAGCCTTCGACACCGGCTCCATTCAAGACCGGGTACGGATCCACGCCGACCTTCTGACCCCATACTTGGCCGTCCACACTTTCACTGCGGAAATCGTGTAACTGGGTTGCAATTGTACCGTTCGCAAAATCTTCCGGAGAATGTACTACCACAGAATCATCAGCCGTCAAAGTTTCGTAAAAGACATTTTCGAACATGTCAGGAAACTCGCAATTTTGGCAAGTCAGCAGCGCATCGTAAGCCAAGGCGCTGCCTACAGTATAAGAATTTTTGAAAGAAACCCCCACATTCTGGGTTTTTATCAATCCTGCACCTTTAACCGTATGCTCTCCATATTCTTCTTGTACTGAACCTTGATTGTACGAATTGGCGACCTTCACTTTACTTTCGCTCAAGATTCCAATAAGACCGCTTGCGCCCACGTAACCCCTGTCAAAAGCAACCACATTGCCGGTATTATACGAGGTAGAAATATTCAGGTCGGAGTCCTCTATACGAGCAATTAACCCGGCAACTTTTTCACCACCCCGAAGCGCACCGCTATTATAGGAATTAGACATTACCATCGTCCCGCTCATATACTCAACAAGCCCGCCAACAGACGTCAGGCCGTTCAATTCACCCGTATTGTACGAATTTTTGATAACGCTATATTTGCTAAAGAGCCTGCCGACAAGGCCACCAACCTCGCCACTGCTTTCAAGTGGAGCCTTATTATAACTGTTTTCGATAATCAACGTGTCAATGTCTTTTTCATTAGGGGTAAATATTCCACTATTTTCCCCCACACTTCCTACAAGGCCACCCACGATAACAGAATCACTGAAAGAATCGTGATAAAACGTATAAATATTACCCTCATTGTAGGAGTCATAAATCTTTACCACAGACCTTGGCCCGACACATTCAATCAAACCACCCAATTCAAAAACTTTTTTATAATGAGTTAACAAGCCTGAATAATGGGAATGGCTTACGGAAACAGAAGACGAATCCCACACCATGCCGACAAGGCCACCAGCCATATTTCCTTTAATGGTCATGTGAACATAAGAATTGCTGATAGCAACCTTCGTATGCGTGCTTGTGCCGCCCACAAGACCGGCAACCGCATTTTCGCCAACAAAATAAGAATCAACTATACCCAAACTATCAATGATAACACTGTCTTTGGCGTAACCCACAAGTGCCACACCGCCTTGCAGATAGTTGTCAAAATACAAACCACTAATAGTATGGCCCTTTCCGTTGATTCGCCCCGAAAACGGATGATAAGACTCACCTATGGGAACCCATCGCAACAGACGTTCCGCGTCAGCACCCAATGAATCCTTGGAATTCAAAACCTTCTTGTTCACCACAATGTCTGCGGTCAGTTCTGCGCATACATTATTATCTTCGTCAAAATGGTCTTGCCCGTTTACAGTGTATGCCAATCCGTAAAGTTCGTTGACATTGGCAATCTGGTAGCACCCATTCACCTTCTTCGGCTTTTTGACTTCAAACCATTTTGCATAAAAGGTTACGGTATCGCCTTCTGTAACAGAAGGGAGTTCTATTCTAGCCCCCGCCACATAGAAGGTATCAAGGGCGTCTTTTTGCAACGTCCATCCCTGAAAAATATAGCCATCACGCTTTATGGAATCAGCCCAAAAGAGAATGCACTTTGCAGTAGTACAATTCTTGTACTCATACTTCAATCCTGTTCCACCATTCTGGTCGGCATGTATCACGAAAGACAGAGTGTCGGCCGCATTTACCATAGCAACCAAGGCGAATAGCAGAACCCAAACTTTATTCATCATCATTTCCTCTCTATGGATATAAAGTTAATAACATTCAAGACAAAATTGTAAAAAAAACAGGTGCGAATGTAAATTATTCGTGCTGTTGCCCACAAAAGTCTCGAAAAAAGCGTGTATAGTATAGAGGCTTTATGAACAGACACGAATCCATGTTACGTATTGCGGCAAGCTCCGACATCTCGGTGCTCTTGCTGGGGGAATCAGGCAGCGGCAAGGAGGTCGCCGCTAGATTTATACACAAGCACAGCCCACGAAGCGAGGGGCCGTTCATTGCGCTCAACTGCGGAGCCATCGCAAGGAATCTCGCCGAGAGCCTTCTGGAAGGTGCCAAGAAAGGTTCTTACACCGGAGCTTCCAACGACCATCAGGGCATCGTGCAGGCGGCAAATGGCGGCACGCTCTTCTTGGACGAAATCGGCGAAATGCCGCTCGACATGCAGAGTAAACTTTTGCGCATTTTGCAAGAACATTCCGTGCTCCCGCTCGGGGCCACGCAAAACGAACCTGTGGATTTTAGACTTATATGCGCAACAAACAGAGACTTGCAAAACGAAATCAATGACGGTAATTTCCGCAAGGACCTTTTCTTCAGGCTGAACGCCTTCCCCATCGTAATTCCACCGCTCAGGGACAGGGACGATTTCGCCGAAATCGCATCAGCCGTGTGGAACGACGTCACAGCAAGGACTTTCGCAGAACAATTCGCGCTACGCAACAGGGAAATCAAGGCGCTTTCCAAATACAAATGGCCGGGCAACATCCGCCAACTGAAAAACGTACTCCAGCGTTACGCGCTCTTGATGCAGCACGACATTTCGCTCGAAGAAATTCTCTCCGAAGAATTTTCGGAAAAGTCGGTAAGCGATATAACCGAATACAACATGTACTGTACCAACCGTGCATCGGCGCCAAGCTGGTCATTTATTCAAAAAGCACTCAACGACAATGGAGGAAACAAGAGCCGCGCCGCCAAAGCCTTGAGAATCAGTCGCGGCTGTCTGTGCTACCAAATAAAAAAACACGAATTCCAACAATGGAACTCGTGCAAAAACTTGGCAGAACGTACGTCAGCCTAGAACTTCACACCAACAGCGATATAGTGGTTGCCGCCTTCGAACGCCGGACGCGGGCTGTAAGCGTAATCGAACACGACCATGCCAAACGTCACGCCGAGACCGCCGCTGATGGCATTTTCAGTATCCGGGCGAATCGCATAACCCATGCGGAACGAAAGCATGTCAAAATAGACCACCTCACCGCCGAACAAAAGCTGCGCCTTCGTATCGGCACGGCGATACGCATCTACAGACAAATGAATCATCCAACGGTCCAGAATCGGGATGAACCCCGTTACGCCAGCCTGGAGCGCAAGCGGAGCCGCTTCTTTCTCGTCTTCGTACTTGCTTGCAAAACCGAGGTTCGTGAAATTCGCACCAAAGGCAAGATACTGATTCACGCGGAAAGAGCCACCCGCATCGAACGTGAACAAGAAACCCGTCTCGTCATCGATGGTCTGCGTCGCAAAACGCATCGAAGCCGCCCAGTTGAAAATCTTCGACCTGCTACCAAAACCGGCCAAAAGCGACCAGGCGTAAGAACCGTACGACGCAGTCTTTAGACCGTTCTCGTCACGACCTTCGATATCATCGTAGCCCAAGAAATCAACCGCAAACGCAAGAGTAAACTTATCCGCAATAGGCAGTCCGTAATAAGCGGAGACGAAATTGTCGGCACCACCTTCACCAAAAATAACCTGGCTAAGTCCAAATTCAGCTTCACTGGCGGTACTCATCGCAAGCGGATTACGTGAAACTTCGGAAACGCGACACGGATCAGCGACACCGGCACCCGAAAGTGCAGCAGCACGCGGCGCAACCGGCATCGACAAGAACTTCATCGTCACACCGCCCGGATCCAAATGCCAATACTCCCCAGCAAACGCAAGGGAACCAACAGCAAGTGCGAGCGCAATAAACTTTTTAAACATACGAGGTATAAGATACTAAAAAGTAGGAAGCAGGAAGTAGGAAGTAGGAAGGAAACATCATAGCATTCCTTTCATTTTGTCATGTTCGCCTCTGAGCGAAACACCTCACACTCGAAAAAAGGAGATCCCCGAACAAAGTCGGGGATGACAATCCAAAGAATACTACTTCCGCCAGCCTTCCATTATCTTGAGGCAGTCTGCGAGAAGTTCCGCGCTGCGTTCCTTGCCTTCAGTTTCCACGTAGCAGCGGAATTCCGGAGCGTTACCGCTCGGACGCAAGTGGATGATGTCGCCTGAATCGAATTCCATGCGATAGCCATCGACTTCGTTCAACGAAACCATCTTGCCCTGGAACGTCTTGTCCTTCGCAAACTTCGATGGCTTTGCAGCGAGAGCGCCGAACAGCTTTTCGCCGAGATTCTTTTCGCGGATTTCGGCGAGTTTCGCCTTGGACTTTTCGGTCGGGAATTCCTTGAGGCGGTCGCTCACGGTAAAGCGCTTGGGCAACTTGCGGAGCAAATCTACAACGCACATACGTTCCTTGCGGACCATCACCATCACGGCAATCATCGGGAGGAGCGCGTCACGCGTCGGGAGTGCCTTGAGCGTGCGGCCGTCAAGCGTCAAATCCGTTTCGAGCAAGAAGCCGCCATTCGCTTCGTAACCTGCAACCGTGAGGCTCTTGTCGTTTGCATCCACCAGGCTTTCCATGCCAGCAATCACATACGGGCTACCAATGCGCGTACGGCAAATCTTTTCGAAGCTGCCAGACTTTTCAAGCGAAGTATTGCAGCTCACCGGAGTCGCAATGCGCTTGATGCCCAGAGACTGTGCGGCCAAAATGCCAAGCACGTCGCCACGGAGCCACATGCCCACATCGTCAGCCAAAAGCGGGCGGTCCGAATCGCCGTCGGTGCTGAACACGGCATCCACGTAATCCTTGTGGGTAAATTCACGGGCAAGTTCTTCGTCTTCTTTGCGGATTGCTTCGGTATCGACCGGCACAAAGACATCGCTACGGCCAAACGGCTTGACCGTCGCACCGAGGCTTTCGAGAACGCGCACGACAATGTCGCGACCCACAGCGGAATGCTGATAAACTCCAATCGTGAGTCCGTGCAAAGCGTCGCTACCGAAAAAGTCCGGGTAACGCTTGCAGTAATTTTCTTCGGCTTCCGCTTCAACCGCCGGGAGTTCAGGCGCATTTTTCAACATGCCCTTGTCGTCAAAAAACGCTTCGTCAAAATCCACCGACTGCGAGACGATTCCCTGTTCGTCGGCCTTCGTGATTTCGCCATTCGGGTGGTTGAACTTGATACCGTTGCGGTCTGCCGGAATGTGGCTACCCGTCACCATGATGGTCGGCAGATGCTTGTCGATGCCGTACATCGCAATAGCCGGGCTCGGGATGCGGCCGCAGTAAATGACATTCCAGTTCGCATCGGCGCCAGCCTGCACGAGCGACTTCAAGATGCGTTCCG
>JAEEGK010009407.1_pt1 | contig 22823 bp, 6 predicted proteins | sample 8958771 | NCBI WGS metagenome assembly JAEEGK01 (sample SAMN16246547, study PRJNA631951) | gut metagenome | biome: gut microbiome; feature: rumen; material: SC-attached | host: Bos | place: Iran: Karaj | collected 2018-10 | reverse complement strand
ATGTTTAAAATCTTTTTTTGAAGAAATAGTTTTTTTTACTCGGAAATCTACTTAAAATTTTATTATTTATAGGTGAAAAAGTAATATTTTCAATTAGACCAATATTATCTCTTTTATCATATTTTTTCCTTCTTTTTTTATGACTTATTAAGTTTTCATTTATTTTAGAATTTGATTCTAAATCTTATTTAATTATCCGTTTGGATATTCTTTTTCCATTATTATTTATATTTATATTTACATTTATACTTGAATTATTTGAATTAGCTGTTATTTCTTTATGACTTTCTTCTAATTTATTGACTTTTTTGCTTAATTTATCTATTTCATATTTTAATTCTGAAATTCTATTTTCATCTTTTTTTCTTTTAGTATCTGAAATTTTTAAATCTTCTTCTAATTTAGAAATTGTATGTTTTAAATTTGAATTTTCTCTTCTTAATATTTCAATTTCATTTTCTTTTCTATCATTTTCTAAAAATTCACCATTATTATATTTTATTTTTAATTCTTCAAATTTATCTTCCATTTCCATGTATGATTTTATTCTGATTCTCTTTGAATTCGATAAATTATATTTTTTTTAATATAAAAACGTAATTGACTTTCATAGCTTTTTAATTGATTATTATATTGATTTATTATATAATCTATATTTAATGCTTTATCACATTTATTTCAATTTGAGTTTAGATTTTATCTTTATTCACATTTAAAATTTTGTGACATTCATCTATTTTTTTGTTTATTAAAATAGGAACAATTTGTTTAATATAATTAATTAAAGTTCCTATTTTAGTATTAAAAAAATTTTCTTCATATTCTTGAGAATTTATATTAATAGGTTTACCTTGAATTTCTTCAACTAAACTATAATAATATTCAAATAACATTGTTCTGTTTTGTATTTCTTCTTTAATTATTTCATCCCATGAATAATTATTCATAATTTTAAATTTTAATCAAAAATAAAATTAAAAAAATAATAAAAAACAAAATTAAAAAATTTAATTATCCAATGTCATCAAAGGAAAACATAACAGAACCTGAAAAGGAAAAAAGTGCATTTCGAAATATATCATATTCCAAAAGAGACATATTTTACAGAAAAGCAAAAGAAGAAGGATTCAGAGCAAGATCAGTATATAAATTAAAAGAAATTCAATATAATTATAATATATTATCAGGCTCTTCAAAATTTGTAGATTTATGTGCAGCTCCAGGGAGTTGGACTCAAATGTTAAGAATATTAACTAAATCAAATAAAAATTCAAAAATAGTTTCTGTTGATATTCAAGATATAGTTCCAATAGAAGGAGTAAATATAATTAAAGGAGATATTACTAGACAAGATACAATAGAAAAAATATTATCTAATTTTAATAATGAAAAAGTAGATGTTATTATATTTGATGGTGCTCCTGATGTTACTGGATTAATTGATATTGATATGTATATGCAAGTTGAATTAATTATTTTTTCTTTAGTGATTTGTATGAAATTATTAAGAAAAGGAGGAAAATTTGTTGCTAAAATGTTTAAAGTTGGAGCAAGAGAAGATTATGATGAAGTTATTACAAGTAGTTTATATTCTGTTAAAAGTGATTTTTACTATGAGAAAGTTAAAATTTTATTTGATAATGTTTTCTATTTTAAACCTTCTTCTAGTAGAGCTAGTTCACATGAAACTTATTTAATTTGTGAAGGCTATGATATTGAAAGTGATTGTGTTAAAAAAGTAATTGAAGAATGTACTATGGAAGATATATTTGATTTTGAAAATAAAATAAATGATAAGGAAACTAAGAATTTTTTGAAATTTCTAGTTAAAGGAGCTTATAGTATATAAAGGATTTTTTTTCTCATTTATTTTTTATTAATTTAAAATACACTAATATTAAAAAAAAATAAAATACTTAAATTCAATTTATAAAAAATAAAACAATATACTAATAATTATTAATGTATATTATATATACAAAAAAATTTTAATTTAAAAAATATTTTTTAACTTGTCAAACTGAAAGTAACTTCAGAAGAAAAGCTAGAATATCCAGCATCGTTGAAAGCTCTAACCTTATATAAAAAGTCATCAGAATCTCCACTTTGTTTAGTAATAATATGATTATAAGTCAAATCATAAACGTTAGTAATTGTTGCAAGTAAACTAAAAGAAGCACTATTAAAATTTTTATAATAAATTTCATAAGCAATCATACATCCACCATTATCAGTAGAATAAGACCATTTAAAAGATATTGATGTACTACTTGAAGTAAGTAAAGTAGGATCGCCTGGAACAGAAGGAATATCACAAGCATAAAAAGTAATTGACTCTAAAGAACTTTCACCAATAATATTAACAGCAGAAACACTCATAGTATATTGTTTTTCTTTAGTAAGTGAAGAATAAGAATAAGTTAATGATGTGATTTGTTCTAAAAGAGAATTATCTAAATATATATTATATCCAATTATACTTGCTCCATTATTGTTTGATGGGATATCATATTTTATTGTTATTGAAGTACTTGATAAAGACTCTTTTGTTAAACCTGAAACAGGATCTGGAACTGAAGCTATTGTAACATATTGATCTGATGAATATTCACTTGAACCAATTGAATTCACTGCATTTATTTTTATTTTATATATATTCCCAGAAATACGTGATGACCATGAATGTGTCAATGATGTCATATCTGTTTTTGTAATTGGTGATGTTGTATCATAATCATCAGTGCTTAATGCTATTAATATATTATTTGAAGTTACATCTAAATTGATATTATCTCCATTATCATTTTTCCAACTTATTTGTAAATTTCCATCTTTGTCAACTGAAACTATAGTAATATCAGTTGGACTATTTGGTACTGTTCCAACTTGAAATGATTCTGTAATGCTGTTTGAATTTTTAACATTATTATAATATTTTAATGTATATGATAATGTATCTCCATTTGATAAACCAGTATCTGTAAAAGATAAAATATTATAATCCCCTGAAAAAATTTTAGAAGTACCTCTATAAAATTCAAATGATTTAATTGGACATTTTGTATTAATTATGTCTGAAGAAGATGGAGAAAATGAAAAAGTTATTGAATCAGATGTTCTTGAATCAACAGTAATAACTGGAATTCCTGGAGAACCACAATTTAATATAGTTATTTCATCTGAATAATCTCCATTCCCTAAATTATTATGTGCATAAACTTTAAATTTAAAAGTACTTCCTTCATTTGATGTAATTGAATCAAGTGTATATTCTAAATTTAAAGAATTATCAATTGGATTATCTGAATAACTTGAAATTGGTGATGATGAGATAATATAATAGTGATCAATAAGATTATTTAAATCAGCAACATTATCAGGTTGTTGATAAGTAAATGTTATTTTTGTTGAACTTATATAAGTTGCTTGTAAATTTAAAACTTTCCCAGGTTTTATTCCAACATATGTTTTTAATTCTGAACTATCAATACTATTTCCTACACTATTTGTACAATAAATTATATATTTTTGAGTTGGAGATGTTGGTGAAGTGTCAGTATATGAAAAAGTACTTGTTGAAGTTATAGTTTTTAATATTATATATGTTCCACTATCAATTGAGGTTTCTCTTTTAATCGTATATGATTTAATTGATGAACCACCATTATCACTTGGAGTTTTCCAAGTTATAGTAACTTGATTTTTTACTAATTTCGAAGTATCTTGAGTAAATTTTGTTATCTGTCCTGGAACAGAAGCAATTAAAACTGATATTTCATTACTATATTTTAATAATGTAGGATCAGATATAGAATTATATGCTCCTATTCTAAAATTATAAATTAAACCAGTTGTTAGTGATGAATATGTATATGTTAAAGTACTTATTCCAGGTAAAGTTTGACTATTTGAATATGATGTTTCTGTAGATAATTTACTTTGTAATATATAACCTTGAATTATTGTTCCTCCATCAAATACATCAGTTATTGACCAAGTTAATTTAACTGAAGTTTTTGTTATTGAATTTGAATCATATGTTAAAGAAGTGAGAGCATCTGGAACAGATGAAAATAAAACACTTAATAAATTACTTCTTGTAGAATAACCTCTTTCATTTTTTCCGCTAATATAAAAGTAATAAGTATTTCCAATTATAATATTATTGTTATCTTGATATAAAGTATAAGATAATACATTAATATTAGTATCTTCATATATTGTTGATATTGTTGAATCATCATCACTTGATAATTTCATTTCTAATTTATATCCTGTTATTGTGATATCATTATTATTATTACTCCAAGAAAGTTTAATAAAAGGAATTTTACTATTTCTATTATCAGTATTTAATCCATCTAAAATTGGAGGATCCAAAATATCAGGAATGGAACTAAAAGTGCTTTTTAAAACATTACTATAATCACTGTAACCTACTCTATTACTAACTCTCAATCTAAATTGATAAATTTCTCCATAAGCAGGAACTGAAAAAGAATAAGTTAATTCATTTCCTACATAAATTTCATAATAATCTACATTACTATATGAGACTTCTAAATGATAATTTACTGAAGTGTCATAACCAAATTCTTGATTTGTAATCAAAGTATTCCAATAAATTTCTCCACTTAATTTATTTATATTTTGAATATATATATTTTCGACACTACTTGGTTTATCAATGGCATAACCAGTTAAATCACTAGACCAAATATATTCATTAATATCAGGATTATCAATAGTATATTGATTAATTGCTCTTACTTTAAATATATAAGAACTTCCAGGAGTAATATTATTTGTAAATGTATAAGACATAATAGTTAAATCACTATTAGTTTCAAGAGTAGTAGTTTTATCATCATTATATACTATTAATTCATATTTTATGATTGAATCACCACCGTTATAAGTTGGATTTTCCCATGAAATTGAAATCAAAGTTGATGATTGAGATATTATTTTTATGTTAGTTGGAGCTGAAGGATAAGTTGATAAAGTTATTGAAGTTTTTTCTGATAATGGACTATCACCAAAATAATTAGAACATATTAATTGAAAATAATATGAATTTCCAGTATTTAAATTTGAAATTGTATATGTTAATGTTGTTGAATCACTTGTACTGAAAATTAATATTGAATTCATATATAATTTAAATGATGTTATTGTTAAACCTGTAGAACTTGTTCCACCTGAATTTAAATTAGAAGGATGAGTCCAAGTTAAAGTCACTGAATTTTTAGTATATGAAGAAATTACTGGAGATGACATTTCTATTGGTTTTATTCCTGATATCATTATAATTGAATCTGAATCTTCTCCATTTCCAATTTGATTGGTTGCTTTTATTTTAAAAGAATATTTATTCCCTGGTATTAATGATGATATTAAATAAGATGATATAATAGGAGATACTTCAATTTCAGATTCTGTATTACTATTTGTAATATCAGTTAAAGTAATTATATATTTTAATATAGGAAGATTGGAATTTGAACTTAAAGCATCCCATTGTATTTTTACTTTATCTGAATATATTGTGTTTAAGGTTGTAATATCAAAATTTAAATTTGTTATTTTATCTGGCAGTTCTGATAAGAAAATTGATATTTCATTTCCATAATTTAATTCTTCTTCGTTAATATTATTTTTATCATAAATTATGTTACTTATTGCATATTTAAATTTATATGTTGAACCAATTGTTAATCCTTCTACATTAATAAGAGTACTTATTGTACTACTTATTATATTGTTATTCATTTTAATATAATATTTTGTTGGGTTTATTGAACCATATATAGAAGATGTAATAGTAGGAATTTGAATGTTTATTAAATTTAATTTTGGATATGAATTATAAGTTAGAAGAGTGTCTGGTTTTAATGGAATTTCACCAGATATAATTTTTAATACATTTGAATAATCACTTTCTTCAATTATATTATATGAAGTAACAACAATATAATAATAATTTCCTTCAGTAATAGAATTTTCAGTTGAAGTTAATTCACAATAATTAATGGTAGAAGATAATTCTTTACATTGAGAAACATCATTATAAGTACTTCCATCACTAGAAAAATAAACATTATATCCTATAATATTTTCACTTAATAAATCCCATTTAACTTTAATTGAAGTAACTCCATTTCCATTTAAATTCTTATCTTTTCTATAAACTAATTTTAAATTAGAAGGAGATGAAGGAGAACTTCCAGTTAATATTTTAGTGCTTATTGAACTTTCACTTTCTCCAATAGAATTACTAACAATAACTTTAAAATAATAGTTAGTAAAATTATCTAAATTAGAAATAGTATAAAATAATTCTTTCCCAGTGTATATTAAATTAAAAGAAGAAATATCATTTTTACTCATATATAAATTATATTTAATATCATCAGAACAACCACCATTATTACTTGTAGAAATTTCATTCCATTTAATCTGAAGAGTATTAGAACCAATTTTACTTACTGTTGGAGTTTCAGTATTGTAATTTTGTGGAGAAGACTGAGAAATAGCATTCACATAATAATCAATTGATAATTCACTTTCCTGATATGAATTTTCGCTTGTTATTGTATAATAATAATTTGTACATTGAGATACTGTTGTATCATCATATTCTAATATAGTCGAATCTAATGAATTGGTTAATGAATCTATTTTTTGAAAACTACTTAATACATTATCTGTTCCTCTATATATATTATATTTAATTATTGGAATTCCTCCATCATTATTTGATGGATTAAAGTTAATCTTAATATTTGAAGAACTAAATGACTTTAAATATATATTTATTGGAGATGAAGGAGAACCAAAAATAGTATATGAAAATGAATCACTTGAATCACTTTCTCCTATTTCATTGGTTGAAGTTAATTTAATTGAAAATGATGAACCTGTAGTTAAATCTTCAAATAAATATCTGTTAATATATGTATATAATATTGTTCCATCCAACAAAAATATTTTATAATATAAAATATTTGTTTCACTTAAAGGGGCAATCCAGGATAATTCAATTGATGTAGATGTTCTTGATATTATATTTACAGTTGTTACTTTTTCTGGTTTTAATGAAATTAAAGAAGTTAAGGTTGAATAAGTTAATGATTTCAATGGATTATATGAGAAAAATTTAATTAAATATTTATTTCCTTTCAATAACTTTTCTGTAACAGTACATGTTAAATCAGCATTACTGTTTTGATTATATAATTCAATTTCATTTGAATCAATTGTTCCATCTGAAAGAATTAAAAATGCACTAATTGAATAACCTGTTATACTTTTATTTTCTTCTGAGTCTTTATTTGACATTTCCCAAGTAAATGTTACATCACAATATGAATTATCATTTGAATTTTGTATTATTGAAGTAATTTTCATATTTTGAGGGGGATCTGGGTAATATAAAATTGTAATGGTTTTAATTGTACTATTAACACTTTCACCTACTGCATTTAGAGAATTTATTTTTACTGAATAAGTATTACCATAAGTTAAATTATTTATGATATAATATGTTTTATCAGCCACATAGATTTTATTATTATAATCATTACCTTCAATATAGATAAAATAATATAATATATTTAATTCACTTCCTGAAGAAGTATAAGTCCAAGAAACTTTAATTTGATTTTTATTATAATTTTCTAAAATAATGTCATTATTTGCAATAACAGAAGGAACAGAAGCAGCATAAAAGATAGCAACATTACTATAATCACTTTCCCTATTTTCAGAATCAATATCACTAACTTTAAATTCATATTGTGATAAAGGAGAAATCCCACTAGTAACATCATATTCTAAATCACTTCCGGTATAAATCACACTAAAATCATTTCCTGAATTATATTCTCTCATATATAATTTATATGATACAATACTTGAATAAGAAATTGAAGGAGGCCTCCATTTAACTTTAATATTATTATTACTTGAAGAAACTAAAGTTATTTCACCAGGAGAATTAGCAATTGGATTAGTTAAGCATTCAATTTGATTTGATTCACTTGACATTCCTGCTTCATTCACAGAAACAACTGTATAATAATAATAAGTGTTTACTAAAAGAGATGTATGAGTGTAAGTTAATAATAATCCTTGATATATAATATTATCATCATTATATAAAATATATTTTGATATTGTTGAACCAGTTGGTGGTGTAACTGAAGACCAACTTAACATACAATAATTTGTATTTTTTTTAGTTAATGTTAATATAGGTGGTCCAGGTAAATCAACTGCAATAACAGTTAAAGAATCACTATGAGAACTTTCACCAATATCATTAATTGCTGTTAATGTTATTGTATAAGATGTTCCAATAGCAGAATTTAATGAATAAGAAAGTGTTTCTCTGCTTAATAAATCATTATTCGATAACACCCCATTATTATATATATTAAAACCATTTATTTGAATATTACTTCCTTCATTATTTGAATCTGTAAATGACCATTCTATTTCTATTAAAGATGAAGAAAGTGAAGTTAATATAATATTATTGGGAGGAGAAGGAACTGAACCACAAAGTAATTTTAAAAAAGGACTTTTATCACTTCTTCCAGCTTTATTGTAAGCATAATATATAATATTATAAAAATGCCCATTGATTAAATTTGATATTATAACTGTATTTACATTATTAATATATCTTCCGTCATATATAGTTGTATAATCTGAGTTTTCAACACTTAAATCTTTGATCATAACATCATATCCAAGTATTGGAAGTGATGATGTTATTATAGATGTATCCCATGTAATTTGAAATGATGTAGAACTTCTTGAACCAGATACTAAAGTTGGTGCATTTAAATTTGTTGGAACTGATGATGAATATCCTACTATTGTATTACTTTTTGGACTTTCACCATTTGAATTTTTAGCAGTTATATATATTTTATATTGGGCATCTTGATTAAGGGAATCTAAAGAATATGACGTTATTAAACTATTTGTTTCTTTTCTTTGAAGAGTTGATGAGGATGTTGTTAAATCTAAGTAATATATTATATATGTTATGATAGAAGAACCATAATTATTTAAAGGTTTTTCCCAATGTAAATTAATGATTTGATTATCCGTACTTAAGATTTCTAAATTTAATGGTTTAGAAGGAACTGATGAAGGAATAAAAGAATCAATATATTCATCACTTGAGCCAATAATATTATAAGCAGCAATTTTTACATAATATGTATTTCCTATATTTAAATTAGTTATTAAATAAGAAGCTATTGAATATGTAGGAATATTTAAGTTATGAGCATTATATTGAACTCCATCTGAACTTAAATAAAGGGAATATTTTATAATTGAAGTTCCTCCATTATGAGAAGGAGCTGTCCAAGATAAATAAACATTACAACGATTATCATTTGAATTTATGATATTAACTTTATTTAATTGAAGAGAAGAAACTTCTGAGGGATAAGTTCCACAAATCATGGAATAAATATCTTCACTTTCATAAGTTCCAATAATATTATTTGGTTTAATTATAAAGTTTAAAGTATTACCTTGATTAAGGGAATTGAAAGTATATCCTAAATCACTTATTATGGTTGAAGTATCAATTGAACTTATTATAGAATTATCATCAGCATTGTAAATATAATAATATAATATTGAATTTCCACCATTATCTTCAGGAGGATCAAACAAAATTGAAATAGAAGTTTTACTTAATTTACTTACATCTCTTCTAACATTTATAACTTTTGAGGGAATTGTTCCTGCATAAAAATTTAAAATATTACTTGTTGTTTCACTTTCACCTAAGGCATTAATGGATTTTAAATAAACTTTATAGTTTTTCCCAGGAGTTAAATTTGTTAAAGTATATTCAACTCCTGTTGTCGTGATTGTATTTTCAATAATAGAATTTAAATAAATATATATTACATAACCTAAAGTTGGAATATTGTTAGTAATTTTTATATCAACATCCCAATTAATTGAAATTGAAGTTTTACTTATTCTTTTATTTTCATTTAATTTTAAAGGTGGATTTGGCAAAGATGATAATGTTACTGTTAACAAAGATGAATAAGCACTACTTCCTATTTCATTAATACTTTTTATTTTATAAGTTATTTTATCTCCTATATTATAAGTAGATATTGAATCTGTGTCACTTATTATAAAATTTCCATTTGAATCATATGAAATTTCAGATATTTGATATTCTTTATCAGTTTCTGTGTTTGTTGTTAAATAATTTTTATTTAGAGAGTATTTTATAATAGGAATAATATTTCCTGATAAATTGTTTTTGAATTGTATTTTTATGTAATTATTTGTTTTACTTAAATCATTTAATTTTAAATTATATGGAGCACTTGGTAATTTTCCATATTTAAATTGTTTGAAAACTTTATTAGATTCACCCGCAGAATTATAAGCAACAATATATACATAATATAATTTATTTTCTAAAATAGAAACATTAGTTTCATTTACGAATTTATATTTATAAATTCCACTTTGTTTCTCACTATCGTATATTAAATTATAATAATTTAATTTTGTTTGATCGATATAATGACTCAAATAAATTCTATAACCAATATCATTATTTCCATTATTATCAGAAGGGGCAGACCAAGAAATATAAAAAAAATTGTTGTTATTACTAATTGTGACAGCTTGAGGTACGCTTGGTGGATTTGCAAATATAAATGTAATTTCATCAGAATGTTCACCTTCTCCAATATCATTTTCAGCACTAATACTTAATTTATATTCAGTTCCTAAATTTAAACTATTTACTTCTATTTTGTTATTTTGAGCGACAGAAGAAATATCTTTTTGTTCTTTTTTAATTTGATCTAAATATATATTATAATATAAAATAGGCATTCCACCATCATAAACGCTATTATCTATAGCAACTGTTACAGTTGAAGTACTAGTATATTCATAAATAATTAAAGGATTCATTTTATTAGGAACTTTTGCACTATAACCAGAAACTGATTCACCATTTTTGCTATCATATTGGCAATTATAAGAATAAATTTTAAATGTATAATAAGTGGAACCAACAATATTATGAGCGTAATTAAATATAAAATATGGATATGAACCATTATATACTAAAATTCCATTAGATAAATAAATTTTATAACCACAAATATCGCATCCACCGTTGTTTGAAGGAATATCCCAAGTAAGGAAAATTTGAGTGGTATTACTTTTATCTTTATCTATATTAAAATTAGTAACATCATCAGGTGGGTCTGCTGTAAAATATGTAACATAATTACTCCAATCACCGTTTCCGTTTGAATTTTTAGCTCTTACCTGTATTGAATAATAAGTTGAAATAGTCAATGAGTCAAACGTATATGTTGTCCCTTCAACATTAATTTCATTTTCATAATTTTGCCCAAATTCACTTCCATCATTTCTTCTTACATCATATGAAGTGATTCTACTTCCTCCATTATCACTTGGAATATTCCATTTAATTTCTATTTTATCATTTGAAGCATCCACTAAACTTATACTTGTTATTTTACCAGGAATTGAAGATGAATAAATATTATTTATTGTAATTTTCTCCCCTTCACCTATAATACTATATGCACTTACACTAATTGAATTACTTATACTAGGTGAAATATATGATGTGAATGAATAAGATAATATATTACTTTGCAAAACTGTATTTAAAATATCATTTAAATATATTTTATAACCTAATATTGGCAATCCACCATTGTCACTTGGAGCTTCCCATATAATTGATATGTACCCTTTTTTTAAATTAGATGAATCTTTTTGTAAATTTTGTGGTGCTGATGGTAAAACTGCAGCAAGCATTCTTAATGATAAATCACTTTTTGGTCCTTCACCATTTGAATTTACTGCAGAATATTGTATTGAGTAGCCTTCACCTGTTGTAACTGATGAATAAATACCTTTTAAATTTAATCCATTATCAATTGGAGTTGAATCACCATTTATATATACATTATATTTTATTATTGGAGAACCATTTGAAGATGTAACTGGAAGATAAGAAAATGAAATTTGATTTTTATTTGTATTTGATGAATCTATAATGGGGGGGGTTTGGGGTTTTGATGGTTTAGAACTATATAAATATGGAAGTTCAGAATAAACCGATGAATTTCCTCTTTCTGTTGAACAAGATATTTTAAATTTATATGTATGTCCATAAATAAATTTATTATTTTTCACATTATATATATATGTTCTATCTGTTCCAGAGTAAATTTCTCTATATTGAGAATTTGTAATTGAACTATCTTTATATTCTAAATAATAAGATATTATTGGATATGTATTATCTCCTTTTCCAGTATCTGATGGGATATCCCATGAAATTTTAATATTTTCTTCATCATATAAAAAAACATTTAAATTTAAAGGTTCTGTACTTAAAATTATACTATAACAAGATAATTCATCACTTTCTTTTCCTTCTCCTAAAGTATTAATTGCAATAATTTTATATTTATATTCATTACCAGCTAAAATACTATCACTGTCTGTATATGTAAATATATTATTTGCTAGTGTTATTAAATCAGTATAAGATGATGAGTCTTCATCATATTTTTGAATTTTATAGTTAGTAATTTCACTGCAACCATTATCTGATGGAGCTTCCCAATTGAAAGTCACACTTGATTGACTATATAATGAAGTACTTTCATAAAATTTTGTAATTTTAGATGGAGGTGAATATGTTAAAATATTAATCTGCTTATTTTCTATTGGAATTCCATCTCCTATATCATAAAATATATTCCCATTATCTGAATTCATTGATGTTACTGGTTGACTTGAACTATAATAACTAAATAATAAAGAAACTATACTTTCCGCAATATAAACATTTAATCTAAAATTGTAAAATGTATTTGCTACTAAGGTTTTAGTATATGTATATTGATTTTTTAATTCAGATTCAAAGGAATTTATTACTAAAATATCATCAATAAATAATCTAATATTATTAGAATTTGTATCTACAATAAAAGTATAATCTTCACTATAAGTTGCTTTAAAATAAAAATTAAATTGAACACTTTTATATAATTTATCATATAATCCAATTAATAAATCTTCTTCATCTAATGAAAAAGAAACTTCATTTGTAGTAATAGAAATATTATAATTTCCATTTAAATAATAATTCATATAAATATATTCTTTAATTCCGTTTTTTAAAGCATATGAATGAATTTTTCCAATTCCACATCCACTATAAGTATTATTTAAAGCACTTATGGAATAAGTGACAGTATATAACGATAAATCAGTTGGATCTTCAGTTATAACTCCTTTGACTTTACCGAAATTTCCTTCAACAACAGAATAAATATTATAATTATGATCTTTTATTAAATTTGAATAATCATCTTTCAAAACAATATTAAATGAATTTGAATCATCAAAATTAACAGAAACACTAGATGATAAACCACTATATTGTGATTTTATATTTGAAGGAATATTATTTGTTAAAATCATACTACCTGAATAAACTTGATTTCCACTTACAGTTAAATTAATTGTATACTGACTTTTTGTAACATATGCAATATATTTTATAACATATTTTTCATTTGTAGAATCATAATATATATTTTCATTATTAACAGTTTCATCATTTGAAGAAATTGAACTTTGAATAATTATATTGTTTATGCTAGCTGAAATCTTATTATTTCCAGAATCAAATAATTCTAAATATATATAAGAATCTTCACCAGCAATTGCATTTGTTAATCCATCACCACTAACTATAGTTTTGGAAGTATCAATTGTAACTGAAGAACTTTCACTTAGACAAGAAAAAATTTTAAATGAACTTAAAATATTTTCACTTCCTATTCCATTGACTAAAATAGATATATATAAATTATATTCTCCTGAAGTTGTTATTGTATATGAAGCAGTATATATATAATTTGAGGAATCATATGATATTGTACATGGAAATTTTAAGGAACTGTCAATTACATTCACTAAATATGCTGTTATTGTATCTTGATTTAGGGTTTGAATATTGTCATATAAATCATAAATCTTAAAAGTAAAAGTACTTATACCATTTAATGAACATTTTTCATTATAATTATCTGTCAAAATAGTTAAACTATTCGGTGATGTATCTGCATTAATTACATTTAGAGTTTTTTCATCATTTTCCAAATTATATAAATCACTATATAGATTATATTTTGGAATTATTTGCTTTTCCACAGTGTCACTTTCCCAATACATTCTTAAAACTGTTATTAAAACATCTTCTTCTTTAATGTATAATATTTTTATTGGGGTATATGTTGAAGAATCTAAAGCTATATTTACAAAATTTTGTGTATCAGATGAACTGGTTTTGGAATTTTTTGTATCTGAATAAGAAATCGCTAATTTATTATCTATATATACTATTATTCTTCCTTGAACTTCAAAAGTTATTGTATAAATTTCTGATGAATCTGGTTTTAAATAACCTTCCCAAACAACAGATATTAATTTACTTGGATAATTATCCAAAAATGAAGAATAACCTAATGAAAAATCAATTGTTTCATCTATTCTTGTATAATATTTTGAATATAAACTAGGATGATAATTTAAGGCTATTTTATTTAATAAATTATGAAAATCTATATTTTGATAATAATAGCCAATTAAACCATAATTATTTGTAATTTTTAGTGAAATACTATATTGACCAGTTTTGTCTATTAAAATACTACTAAATAAATAATTTTCAAAATTTGTGGAATCATAATTATATTTTCCAGAAAAAGAATAAATAATAGAAGTATTATCTTTATTGATAAAATCTAAAAAAATTGTTTCATTTCCTTGTTCAATAATTAAATTATTATATTGATCATATAGTTTAGCCTTATAAACATTATTACTACTTCCAGCTATAACATTACTAGTAACATAAGTACTAATTATACTATAATGACTAGCAATATCAGGAGTAAATTTAATATTTGAAAAAGGAGAATTAACAATATCATTATCATTTAATTTTACATTAAAAGTATATGTATCAATATATTTTATTTGTAAATTATAAGTAAAAATTCCATTACCTGAACTTTGAGCAATATATTCTTGATTATTCAAAGAATTAGATGTATCAGCTCCTAAAGGAATAATTTTATATTGAGAAGAAGTGTCACTGTCAACTAAATTTTCATTAATATCATAAGAAATAATTTTAAATTGAATATATTCTCCAACAATATAACTAGATTTAACATTAAGAATAGTGGCAATAGATTTAGTGTAATCAGCAATAGACGGTTTGACCACTATTTCAATTTCAGGAATTAAAATATTATCTATACTAATAGATATATTATAAGTCCCTGATTTTATAGGTGTAAAAGAAGCTTGATAACAACCAACCATTCCACTAATATCACTAATACTTCCACTTTCAGAATAACTCTTATCACTCAACAAGATAATTTCTGCTTTATAAGAATTAAAACTACTTAATAAATTTTGAATATTATTTCCATACATATCTCTACATTGATATTGTATTGTTATTGTTTCTCCACTATTAACAGTATATGAAGACAAAGGGACACTAAGGCATTTATCAGCATCAATTAATGATGGTTGAACTTCAATTGAAAAAGGACTTGATTGAATTTCTTTATTATTAATATATATATACATTTTATATGTTCCTGCTTTTAGCATTGACATTGATAATTTGTAACTACCATCTGAATTTGATTGTGAATTTCCTGCATATTCACTTGCTAAATTTAAATCAGGATCTACTATTCCTAAAGGTGATAGATAATTATCTGAATTTTCGAATTTTGAGATTAAAGTTATTTCTGGGTCATCTGTTGGTTGACTAGAATATTTATTATTCATAACATCATATAAATCCATTTGGAAATTAAAAGCTATCCCTGCTGTTGCAGTATATGGGGTATTTAAATTTGATATTATTGAATATACTTCACTTACATCTCCAATTAATACTGTCATTTCAACTGGGATATCTTTAATATTTTCACCTCCATTTGAAACATATAATTTATAAGTTCCTGGAATTAATGGTACGAAACTTACAATAAATTTAATATTTCCATTATCGTATAATGATTGAGTATATATATTTCCCTTTGTGATTGTTAAATCTGTGTTTATTAAACTTACTGAAAAATATATACTTTGAAAAGCTGTTTCATCAGTTGTCATTTTATTACCTTGAACATCAACTGGGACAATATTAAATGATGTTTTTTTCCCTACATATATTTTACTTTCTATTTTTTCAATATAACAATTTTGAAAATATATTAAATTTGAAGTTATTTCAACACTATAAGGTGAATTAGGTACATATTCATAATAAAATAAATACTCTTCAGGAATTATTTGTTTAGGAATACTTTCACTTTCCCAAAAAAATTTCATTCTAGCTTCTCCTTGTTTTTGAACATATTCAATAATTAAATTATAATAGCTTCCTTGAACTAAATTATAAGTAAAAGTACAATCATCACAGCACGAATTAATATGATCTAAGACAACTTCATTATTAATTAAAATTCTACTTCCATCATCAGCACTTATAGTAAAAGTAAATAAAGAAGTTTCGGGAGATAAAAGAGCTCCTACCCATCTAATAGAAATGAAATCAGATAAACTATTAAATATATTATCATTACCCCAATTAAAATTTATAGTATTATCAATTTCAGTTAAAGTAGAGGGTTCCATAAACCAAACATTATCATAATATTGTCCTCTTAGACCTCCACTGAATAATTGGAAAATTCTCAAAGTAATCCAACCATTAGCAATTAAATTATATTTTGCAGTATAAGTCCCATCATTATTATCAGTAAAAATTCCATGAATATAATCTGATTCTGATAAAAAGATATTATCATTGTAATGTGAATCAGTAGTATCTGTTAATCTCTCACATAAAGAATATGAATTTAAAGAATTTATAGTACAATAATCTCTAATATCATACATAAAAATTCCACCTCCAGTAGTCATTATAGTATTAGTAGAATCATATGCTTGAATATAAATACTTTTATCTTGGTCACTCCAAGTAAAAGAAGCCAAACCATCTCCAGTCAACTGACAAAAGGAATAAAAAGGTATATTTTTTAAAGTAACACTTAAAGTAGGTGAATTACTATCATTTTCAGTAAAAGAATTATCAAATAAAGCAACAATAATATTAACCGCGAATATTTGGAAATTATAAGTAGTAAATTCTAAATTATTTCCTTTATAAGAAGATATAGTAGTAGTAGTGGTTAAATAATTAGAACCATCATAAACTACAGAATAACTAGTTTCACTATTTTCTTTCATTTTAATATAATAACCTAAAATAGGACTTCCACCATTATCATTAGGAGGATTCCAAGTTAAAATAATTTTAGTAGTGTCAGATAATAAAATAGAAGGTGTTTGCATTATAGAAGGAACAGAAGCACAAAAAAAAGAAATTTGATTTGAATAATCTGATATATCACCTAATGTTTTATATAAATATGATATTAATATTTTTTCACCATTTTTACTAGTACATGGTATATTTGCTGTACTTGATGTTTGATCTGATAATATATTTTCTCTACCATCTGAATATATATATTTAAAATCATATGATATTGCATCTGTGAATGAATCACCTTCTACTGTTATTTCATTAGAGGATGTATAGGTTACCCATTTTAAACCGTTTGGTGCTGTTAATGTTGAAGTTGTTTTTTTTATAAGAAAGAAGATTATTGTAAATAGGTAAATTGAGATTATTTTTGACATATTTTTTATTGTTTTTTTTTCGAAATTTTTTTTATTATTTTTTTTAATGAATGCTTTTTTGATTAGTATTAATTTATTTATTGTTTTCATTAATATTTTTTTTGAAAAAAACAGTAATTTAATTTTTCAATTATGAATTTAAAATTATTATTGAATAATTAAAAAATTTAAAATATTGTTTACTTATTTTTTAAAAATCAAAAAATACTAATAATAAACAAATTCAAATTGATTTTTAGAAAATAATTCTTTTATAAAAAGGCTACAGGAATACATAAAGTTATTAAAAATGCTCTTATAGGTATAAAAAAAATTAAATCATCAAATCCATCCTTGTAAACAGCATCATTAATAATTCTCAAAAAAAAACCAATAATCCAGACTAAAAAAGTAGTAATAACTGAAGCAACTCTTAAATCATTATTTCCTTTACAATATGAACATATAAATAAAACTATAATTGCAATAATACCTAATTCATCAATGGTAATTAAAACACTTTTAAATAAAACTTTATAAGATAAAAAAGTTATAAATTCAAAAACTAAATATATTATTAAGATAATAGCACTAATTAATTGAAAAACTTTACAACATCCAGTTTGTATAGTAAAAGAAGGATTTGGTAATACTATATTATTATTTTGGAAATGATATTGAGATTGTCCAGGATATAAAACAGTATTTTGGTTATATACTATATTTGGTTGTTTAATATAATTGTTTGGATAATAGTTTGGATTATTTATTTGATAATTCAAATTTTGATTAACATATGCATTTGGATTTTGTTGGATATTATTGTTTAATTGGTAATTATTTGATGGAATATTATTTCCTATTAATACATTATTGTTGTTATTAATTGCAGATGGAACATTATATGAATTTTTTTCTTCCACAATTGGAGTGTTTAAATTTCTATAATCTGCCATTTTTATATAATTATTAATTATGATATAAATAATTTATTTAAGAACATATTTTATCATATTTATTAGCTCACATTTTTTTTAATTTTAAAAATATGTAATTTTATTTCATAAAAGAAATTTCAATATAAATTTTATATTTTAAAAATATTTTTTAAATTTTTTGTTAAAAAATTATAATGAATTCTTAATTAAAATATTAAAGTATTCTAAAGTAAATTCTTCAATATTTGAAATTATTACTATAACTTTATTTTTATTAATTAAATTAAATTCAATAATTACACTTTATTTTATGAGTATCATATAATTTATCATCAATTACCCCTTTTTGTTTTTTAGTTAACTATTATTTATTTTTTGTGAAATAATAAATCAGTTATTTATTTTTCTTTAACCAAATTTTAAAAATAAAAATTAATTTTCTAAAGAAAAATTTTTCTCAATCTCATAAGTGATTCCCTTTTTATGTATCAGTTCAAATTTGTTTCCAATTAATAATTGCATCTTCTATTGTATTATCTTTTATATCATTAAACTATGTTTTTGTAAATGATAAAACTTTCAATATTTGTTATACACAATGAAACTCAAATAGCATTATTATCATAATTTCTTGTTAAAGATTGGAAATATTCTATTGTTTCCCATAGTTGAAATTTTATTAATTGATTATCAATATAAATATTCTTTACTGTCTATTCTACTCCTAATTAATTACATAAACATTTATATATTCTCCTGATATAAATAAAAATCCCTGATTTTATTACTTCTTTCACCTAATCTTGTATATTTTAATAAATAATCATATTGAAGATTTCCATTTTTATTTTTTTTTTCAATTGTCCTTTAATAAATAAATATTGATTTTATTAAAAATATTTTTTTGTTGTTTATGAAAATAAAATTAAAATAATTTTCAATATTTTTTGATTCAGTAAAAATTATTTGAAAATAATTTTCCATCTTAAAATTATTATATATTAAACATTAAATTACAGTTGTTAATTGATTTGCCTAAAGTTTTGCTTTGAACATTTATGAATTCAAAATATTTTTATATTCTATTAAACTATTTTATATATTTGATTCCATACAATAATCGCAAAGAAGAATCATTTTAATTTTTTTATTTTTTATTTGTATTTTTTAAATTAAACAATATTATTTAGATTAAATTTACTGATATTTAAATAAATCTTATTTTTTTCAAAATTATTTTTTTTCTTTATTCCAAAGTTAAATCATTTAATTCATATATTTTCATTTTTAATTCTTTTAAATTAATTTTTATACATTTTTCATCAGAAATAACATTATTAATTTCTTTTTCATTATTGATTTTTATTTTTGAACATTGCTTATTTAATCCATAAATTTCAATATTATCATAAATAGGTATAATATCTTTAATATTATTTTCATTTGAATTAAAATTTTTATTTAAATTTACAACTTTTAAATTAGATTCTTCAAATCTAAATTCCATATCAATATAATTATTTTCAATATCTATAGAAATTCCATCATCTAAATAATAATAACCAATACTTTTCATATTATTATCACAACAAATTTTCAAAGTCAAAGGTGCCCTCATAACATAATAAGAACAATTTTTAATTTCATTAGTAAAAGGAATAATATTTCCTCCAATAACTAATTTCCTAAATTTATCTTTATTATCATCTTTAATAAATTTTTTTATTATTTTACAATTATCAAATAAATCATATAACTTAATATTTAGATTATTTAAAAATTTAATTCCTTCATCACACAAAGTCAAATAATTAACAATTAAAATTTCATCACCAAAAACAAAAATAGAACTCATATCTTTTAATTTAACTAAATCATCAAAATAGTTATTAAAAACCATCCAAATAGGTTTTAAAATAGAAATACCATCAAAAGTATATTTTCTAAATTTTGAATAAATATACATTAAAATATTATATCTTTGAACAATACATTTGATAATATAATTTAAAGTCTCATTTGAATATAACCAGAATTCTCTTCTTTTAGTATTAATTGCAGAATGTCCTCTAAAAAAAATATAACAAATTCCTAAATTAAACCAATCTTTTAATAATTCTTCACTTGGATTATCAAAAAAGCCTCCAACGTCACTTCCACATGAAGAAATACCACAAAATCCATTTATTATATTAGTTTCTATTGAATTATTTAAAAAATCTTTATTTGCTTTATTATCTCCTGTCCAAATAAAACCATATTTTTGACTACCTGAATAAAAACTTCTTGACAATATAAATGGTCTTTTTTTATTATTGAATCTATTTTTAAGTGAATTATATGCTATTTTTTGATATAAGTAACCATATAAATTATGTATTTCTCTATGTTCAATATAATTTTCTCCATCAAAGTGAATTGTATTTTTTGGTATTGTGTTTTCAATGTCTTTATTAAAAGTACTTGGTTCATTCATATCAACCCAAGTTCCTAAATTATCATAATTTAAAAAGTAATCTTCTCTTTTGAAAAAGTCATTATATATTTTTTGTAATTTTTCATAGTTTAGTACATCAATATAATATGAAAAAGTTGGCCAACAATATCCAATATATTCTTCTAATTTATTTTCTTTATTTTTAATTTTAACAAAACAATCATTTTTTTTTAATATATCTGCAATTTCATAATTATCACATTTTTTAATATGAGGATCAATAATTGTCACAAAATATCTTTTTTCATCTTTTATTCTATTTAATAAATTCTCAGGTTGAGAAAAATTTTTTGGGTCCCAAGTAAAATATTTTTTTTCATTAGTATGATCAATATCAAACCAAATAACATCATAAGGAATATTTAATTCATTAAATTTTAGAGTAACATTTTCCATATCATTTAAATCTTTATACCCCCATTTACATTGATGATATCCAAAAACATATAAAGGAACTAATTTAGAAAAACCAGTAATTTTACTAACTTTATTTAATTGATTATAATAATTTAAATCACTAAATAAAAATAAATCAATTATTCCTCCTTCAGAAATCCAATTTATATTTTTAATATTATTATTTATTGTTTTTATTTCAACCCATTGATCAGTTGTATTATTATTTAATATTGAAATAATATTATTTTTACTTATTCCATGAATTAAAGGAATTGAACCATATGTTGGATCAGTTGAACCAATTATTTGATCTGAATTATCTACATTAAATATTCTATATGAATCATCTTTTAAAAATAAATGGGAATCTCTTTCTGAGAGTCCTATTAAAAAATTGGTATTTTCATATTTAAAATCAAATGAGTTTGATTTTATTTTTTCTGTTTTTGTTTCTATATTTAAGCAATTAAGTGTTTTTTCTTCATTTAATGAAAATAATTTTATTTCGTTTAAAAAATATGTTAATGTAAAATTTTGTAAATTTATTATTAAAGTGTTTTTTTGGTTTGAATTATATTCATTTGTTATTATTTCACATTCTATTTTTTCTTCTGATATATTTATTGTTTTAAATGGCTTTTCTTTTAATGAATTATTTGGAATATCTGTTTTTGGTTTATAACGAATTTTTTTATCTGGATAATCAAAAATAATTTGTATTATTCCATATTCATAATTTTTTATTAATAATTCTATTTCTATTCCATTGTGATTTATTGGTATTTTAATTTGAGAATCTGATATTTTTTTTGGTTGCCCACAAATATAATTATTAAAATTTTTGGTTAACACATAAAATTGTGATTCTTCTTTCTTTTTTAACCATTTATTTCCCATAACTAAATAAAAAATCCAAATAAATATATTTATATTATTATTTTTAATTTTTAAATATGAGAATATTGAATTAATATATTAAATAAAATTCTCCTATTAATTGCATAACTTTTTATTGATGAATTGTATTAATTACGTTTTGTATTTATACAAAATTAAGAATTATATTAAATAAACTTTAATAGATAAAAATTTATTATATTAAAGATAAAAAGTGAATAATTTTTTATTATAGAAAATCAATA
>JAEEGK010009404.1_pt1 | contig 22826 bp, 23 predicted proteins | sample 8958771 | NCBI WGS metagenome assembly JAEEGK01 (sample SAMN16246547, study PRJNA631951) | gut metagenome | biome: gut microbiome; feature: rumen; material: SC-attached | host: Bos | place: Iran: Karaj | collected 2018-10 | reverse complement strand
CTTCTTTGAAAGAAATATATAGTGTATGTTATCTTAATAATGGAAGTATATTAACAGGACATTTTAATGGATTTATTAAACAATGGGAGTTAAAAGATGATAAATTAAAATATATTGGAGAAAAAAAAATTCATGATGATAGAATTAGAGTTATTTCTCAAATTAATAATTTAATATTATCTGGTTCTAATGATAAAACAATTAAAGTGTTTAAAATATAATCAATTTATATTATTAAAAAATATTTTGTATTTTTATAATATAATTTATTATTTTTTCATCAATTATTTTTGTACAAACTTAATTTGTTGTTTCTTTTTGATAATTTTGATAATTTGTTTCTTGACTTTTAATTATTTTATATTTTAATCATTATTTAAAATTATTTTATAAAAAAAAATTTTTTTATATATTTTAATAATAAAAAAAAATAAATAATTATATTTAACTCATTATTTTTTATAAAATATATAAAAATTAATGAAATTGAATTTAAATGAAGTTGAATATTATAATATAATAAAACATAAAATAATTAAACATAAATATTCAATTTTTTATTATAACTTAATAATTTTATGAATCTCATAATATTAAATAAAATGAATTAAAGTGAGATAATTTTAAATTATAAAATGTTTTATAAATTGTTTTTTTAAAAAAATAAATGATAATTTGATTTTGTATAATAAGATTTTAAGTAATTTTTTATTTGATTATTATTATTATCAGATATATTTTCAAAGAAAGGTATATCATTATTAATAATATAAATAACATGATTAAAAATCAATTTATTACAATAATCATTATTTTATATTTTTATTCGATTATTTTTAAATAATTTTTTATTTGTATGTTGGGGTGTTTAGGACATATATTTAATATTAAATGAAATTATAAAAAAATTATTAATCATTTAACTATACATCATTATTTTAAATGAAAATTTAACAAAATTATTTAATTAATTTTAAATAATTTTTTTAAATTTTAATAAATGCTTTATCAATTTAAATTTTTGATATTTATTTTTATTAATGTATTATGTGATGATATAAAACAAACAAAAGATAATAACAATACAAAAAGTTTTTTTATTTCATTTGGAATTGGATGTTTGATTAAAATTATTATAGAATTTAATAAAAATAAAAATTTACCTAATAATAATCATAATATTGAAATAAATAATATTTTTTTAAAATTAAATGAAATAAAACAAGAATTATCAAATAGAAAATTAGATAAAATTGAAAATGAAAAAGAAGAAGAAAAAGAAATAAATAATAAAAATCAAAGAAAAAGTATAAAAAATAAAATTAAAAATATGAAAAAAGAAGAAGAAAAAAATGAAATTGAAAATATAATAATAGAAAAAAATAAAAATATTGAAAATGAAATAAACTCAAATTTAAATAATGAAATATTAGAATTAAAAGAAATAATATCAAAAATAAAAGAAGAAACAATAAAAAATGAAAAAACAAATGAAAATATTCTTAGAACAATAGAAAATTGTCAACAAGATATTGAATCATCATTAAATAAAAAATAAATATTTAAATGTATAAAAAAGTTTCAAAATTTGAAAATAATAAAAAAACAAATTATTAAAAATAAAATTTTTACTTTTAAGAATTAGTAGAATAATTAGAAAAATAATCATTGTTATATTTAGTATTTAAAAAAGAATTAGATTTAAATAAATTTTTTTTTTCTTTATTTTCAAAAATATTATTATTATCAAAATCAATAATAGTGTTTTTTCCTTTAGATTTTTTAATAAATTGAATAATTTTAATTGCATTATCTTGATTCATTTTTTTATAATATTCTAAATTTTTATTTCCACAAGGAGGGCAATGAGAATAATAAGGACCATAAAAGTTAATGCTTTCTAAATATTTTTTTACAATTGGATTTTTTATTTCTATTTTTTTTTCAAAATCTACTAAAGTTGAATTTAAAAAAGGACTTAATTTTTTATTTTCTATTTTTATTTTATTTTTACTTTTTTTTATATTTGAAGATTGAGCTCTTAAATTTATAGGGATAAATTTATTAAAAATATTTTGTCTAAAAAACTCTTGTCTTTCGTTTTTTTTCATCTTTTCAAAATTATTAAAATTATCATTCAAAGTTTTGGATAAATTTTCTTTATTTTGTTTTGTTATTATATCATCCATTTTTTCTTTTATTGGAAAAGCATTATTATAATCTTCTAAAATAGTTAACACTTCTTTTTCTGAATAAATATTATTTCTTCCTTTTTTCTTATTATTAAATTTATTTCTTATTACGTTATAAATTCTTTTTGATTTTTCTTTTTCTTCATCTTCTGATAATTTTATTTTATTAATTTTATTTAATTTAACTGAAATTGATTTTAATTTTTTATTATTTTCATTATTATCTAAAATATTACTTTTGTTAGAAAAAAAATTAGAATTTGAATTTGAAGTATTAAAAATAGTAGTTTTTGTTTCTAATAAATCATTACTATTAGTTGTTTTATTATAATTTTTGATATTTCCAATTTTTCCAACATATAATAAAAATTTTTCATCTTGAGAAAATAAATTTAAAACTTTATTTTCATATTCCTTTTTATTTTTCCATTGAATTGGTATTTTATTATTTGTATATACACATTCTTTTATTGTAGCAGATTTTACTCTATTTAAATTTTTTTTTATATTTTTTATTGTTAAATCTTTTTGTTGAATATCATCATAAAAACTTGTTATTTCATTTATTAATATATTATCTGCAATTGGTTTATTTTCTTTTTTTTCTTTTACACTAAAAAAATATTTTTGAGATAAATTTTTTTTCATTTTATTCAAAATAAAATTTGTTAATTAATTAAAAAAAAATTTTAAATAAATCAATTAAATAAATTAAACAAAAATATAAAATAAAAATCAAAAAAAAATAAAAAAAAACTTATTCTTTTATTATTCTAATTCAACTTTAATATAAGAATTATAATAAGAATACGCACTAAAAATGACATATAATTTTCTTTTCCAATTAAATTGACTTTTATATATTTTCATAATTTTATAAGAAGTAAAAAAATGATAAGAAAAAAAACCAAATTCTCTAAAATAAAAAACTATAAAAGGAATCAAATGAGTATATTGATATAAAGGTTTAAAGGAATCTAATAAATAAATATTAATCCCTTTATTTTTAATATCATCTCTATGATTTTTTAAATAATAAACTAAACCATTATAACAAGAAATATGATTTGGATGATTTGTTATTCCTATTTCATCAAATGTTAAAATTGTTTCAATATCTTTATTTTCATTTAAAAAATTAGAAATTTTTTCTGATACTATTTTTTCATCCCAAAATTTTTTCATACTATCTTGTAATTCAGGAACATTTAAAATTTCATTGTCTTCTAATTTTAAATATTTAGAAACTTTTTTAAATTCTTCTGTTCTTTTTTTTCCTTTATTTTTAGAATTTCCATTTGATAAACATAATATTTTTAATTTTAAATTTAAACTTTTTAATTTTTTTAATGTTGGTGTCCAAAATAATATTTCATCATCTGGATGTGCTATTATTAATAATATTGATTTTATTTTATTTAATTCTTTTTTAGTATCTGAGATATTAAACATTAATTTTGTTTTCTTTTCTATTTCTAATTTGAAATGTAAAGATATTATTAAAATAAAATTTGATATTATTAATATTGAGAAAAAATAACGAAATATATTCATTTCTACTATTTGTTGAAATAATTCATTTATCATATAAATAGATAATTAAGTAAATAAATTATTTTTACAAAATTAATTTGAAAATATATGATTTTCATAAAACTCATTTTTCAATATATTAAATGAATTTATTGGTTTTACAAATTTTTTTTGATTTTTGTTTTTAATTGATTTGAGAAAAAAGTTAAATTTATTTATTTTAATTCAATAATTGAATTGAATTTAATTAAATTTAATTTTAAGATTTCATAATTTATTGCTATTATTTAAGGAATTATTACGTATTTTATTATATTGATTAATTCTTATGAAATTATTATTTTGTTTAATTTAAAAAATAATCATATTTATATTTTTTTATATAATAATTGATTAATAAAATATTTCAAATAAATTTTTATAATTATATATTTATCATATTTATATATTTATTAATTATTGATTTTGAGATCCATTTACATAAAAATAATTTTGAATTGGATATTGAAAATTAAAATTTCTATTCAAATAATTATTATTAAATAAAGCACTATTAGTATTATTTAAAAAAATATTTTCTTCATTCCCATTATTTATTTTTTTATAATCACCACAAAAATATTTTTTAAAATTACTATTAAATTTATCATTATCAATAGAACTTGAAGAAGAAGTTTTTATATCATTATTACATTGATTATAATTATCATTTAAATAATTATTATTCTTTAAATTCAATAAATTATTATTAATATTTGATAAAGGAAAATTATTTAAGTCAAATAAATTAAATTGTTGATTTAAAATTAAATTATTTGTATTAAAATATATAAATAATTTTAATAAATATAAAGGATCATTCGAATCTAAACAAAAATTAATAAATTTTTCTATTTCTATCATTTTATTTGGTTCAATTCCAAAATTATTTATTCCATTTAAACTATTATACATTTCTTCATAATTTATCTTAGTTTCTGATATATTTCTTTTATTTCCTAAAAATAAATTTAATAATTTTTCATTTAAATTTGTTTTTATTTCTTCTTTATTTATATATTCTTTTTTATTTTTTGGAATTTTTAAAATTTGAAAAATTTTTTCTTTTTCTTTTAATTGCTCACAAATTTCAAAATCATCATAATCAATTTTTTCATAATCATTAATATAGTATTTATTATCAAAAGAATCACAATTATATTTTTTAAATATAAAAAGTATAATTTTTTCAATTTTTTCCATATCATAAAAATTAAAATTATTAATATAATTTTTAATAATATTATTATTATTAGAAAAATCTTGAAAAATTTTATCATTAAAATTTATTTTTTGATATTTCATATTTAATTTAATTAAATATTTCTGAGCATGAGATCTTATTTGACCACTTGTTCTTGTTTTAACATATTTTTTTAATTTTGTCCAATCATTTCCATAAAGCAAACATCCTTTTATAAATCTAATTTGTTCTTCTTTATTCCATCTTCCATTTAAAATTTTATTTTTTTCTTCTATTGATTGATTATTATTTGTAGAATATATTGTTTTATAGAGAAGTAAATCATCTTGTAAATTATTTTGTTTTGATATTTCATTTTTCATTTTAAATTGTTTATTTTTTTTGTTATTATTATAATATATATCTTACTATTATTTTTTATCATTATGTAATAATAATAATTTTTTTATTATGATTCATTGTAATTATTATTATTTTAAATAATAAAAAAGCAATGACAAAAAAAAATTTAAATAATTTTCATAAAAAAAAATGTATTTTCAATTACCAAAAAAAAATAAAAAATAAACCCATAACGTTATTAAAAACAAAAAAAATAAAAAAATAAACCCCTTAAAAAAAAAGAAAAAAATGTCACTTTTCCAAATAATACTTTCATCATTCCTAATATATAAAACAAGAGAAGCAGTAACAGGGCATACATGTGCATATACAGACAATCAATACCATCCTACACAAGCATCCGAATGTACATATCAAGCATCAGATGATGGAATATGTTTCTTCGTAAAAACATCAAGTGGTCAAACCTACTGTGCAGTATCACCAGGTGTCACAAAAGAAGACACATTAAATAGTTACGCAAACCAAAAATCTTCTTTAGGTGTTGATGAAATAGTAGGACCAGAACCATCACTAATTCCTAATAATTGTGGTTTAGTTGGAATTTTAGAACCTCTTTCAGAAGAAAATTGTACTGCTATTACTATTCCTGAAGCTCATTGTTGTTTTGTTACTATTAATTATGAAAACAATGGAAAATCACAAAGTCATGTTTGTAGGAGACTTAAAAAAAAACCTAAGAAAAATAATGATGTTAGTGAAGTTGAAGAAAGTTTAAAAAATTTAGGTGCTACACCTACTGAAATTGTTTGTATGGGATATTTTATTAAGAGCTTTTTATATTTTTTTGTTTTGATTTTGATTTTTTAAAAGAAATAAGTCTTTTATTTGTAATTTTTTTTATTTATAATTTTTTTTTTTGAATAAAATATTATAGTTTTTTTTTTAATTTATTTTTTTTTTTTGGGATGGACGTTTTATAATTCTTTTATTTTAGGTGTTTTTATTTATTATTTTTAATCGATTTTATTTAATTATATTGAATATATGATTTTGCAAAATTTAATTAAAAATATTTTATAATATGGAAAGTTAGATAATATAAATACTCAATTTAGAAAAAAAAAAAACAATATATTTAATTTGAATATATAACAAAATCCTGATTTGTTTTAGACATATTATATTCTTCTCTTCCTTCATTAATTTTTTTATATGAATCATCTGAATTAAAATTAGAGTTATCATTAAGGATAAAAAGTGTTTTACCACAAATTCTAATTCTACTGATACAACAATTTAAAATAATAGATAAAATAAATAAAGAAGATTTAATTACAGAAGTACAACTCCATTTATTATTTACCAATAAATCTGGAATTATAAATTGTCAATAAACATATATTCAACGGTTTTACCATTAGGATATTTACCATATTTTGTCATAAAGACAAAAGGCATTATACTTAAATAAACAATAGGAAAAATTGAAGATGAAATTTTATCACTTAAATAATATAAATTCAAAGAATTTAATTCTTTTTTCACAAAAAATGTTCCTCCTGATAAAAATCTTCTATTAAAAAGTGAATAAATAAATGATAGAAAATAACTAAATATCCAAAAAACAAATAAAATGAATAATAATATATCTTCTGGTCTTACACTATCATCATTATAACTATTTTCTTCTACTTCTTCATTTGTCACTATAAATGAATTTTCTAATTCTTTTTTATTAAACCTTGTCCAAATGTTACGATTTCTGATAAAAAAACTAGTATAAATGAAATAAAATAAGGAATATATATTAAAAATATTTTTCATTTTGTAAATATATTTTTTTCATCAATATTTTTTATAGAATCACTATTTAAAGATTTTAAATTTCCTAATTGAAATTCATATTTTTTACATTCAGAGATTCTTTTTTCTAATGATTTTTTCTCATTTTTTTTTTTATCTTTTTCTTTTTCATATTGTGGTTCTGGAAAATTTTGAATGATATTATTGTTTGGAGTATTTTCTATGTTTTCAATAAATAATTTTTCACCTGTTAAGGGATTTTCCTTTTTATTTATTTCTTCTACATATTTTTTCTTCACATAAAAAAAAGAAGTATTAAATTTGATTGTTTTTTTTTTTAATTTTTTTTTTTTCAACACACCTAAAACCCAAAAATTATAACTTATGAAATTATCTCCATATTATATTTTTTCTTTTCCATATGTCGGAAATAAAAAAACCAATTTCAAGATATATTAAAAATATTTTTCTGATATTCATTACATTTCTAATCATTGAATAATAAGAACCATAAATTTCTAATAATTTATCTAAAGTAAAAGTAGCAATTAATAATCCAATAATAATTCCTAATATAACAAGAGCTCCTAATAATATTAAAAACAATTTTGTTATTTTAAGACAATAATTATGATAAAATCCTTTCATAATATATTGCTTTATAATCAAGAAAGATAAAAAATATATATTTGTCATCCAATCAAATATAACACAAAGATATTTAAAAATTGTTTGAAACGGTTTAATTTGACTTTTTGTTAGATTTGTTGTCACATATAATAATCCCACCAAAAAATCATCCAATGTTTACAATTGGAAGAAAGAAAAATATAAATATAAACATTCCACATATCAATTTAGATAATTTTGATGCTTTTGGAGAAGGTAATGTTTTCATTAAATATATTGAACTTATTAATCCTATTATAAATCCTATACCCAATAGAACAGAAACCAATACAATAAAAGTGGAATACAATTCCATGAGTTTAAAATATGATTGAAAGAATTCTTAATTAATTAATAAAAAAATACAATATTATTATCTTGAAATGAATAATATAAATTTAAAGGAATTTATTAATCATTATCAAAATTAAAAATAAAAATATTAATTTAAAAGAATTGAATTAGGATGAATATTAGACATACTTCCAATAAAGAATTTAAGAAACAGAAAGTATAAAATTTACTCCTTATTTTTTCCAACAAAATAGTTTGAAAAAGAAATAAAGCCTTTTTGTATGAATTAAATTTTAACAAAATTTATAAAAAAAGAATTAAAAGTTTAATAGAAGGATTTATATTTATGAAGAATTATTTGCTTATATATTTTTATAAGATTCTTTAAACCAAACCAATATAGTTTCAATATTTGATTTAAAATATTCTAATTTGACATTAATATAAAAAATCGAGTAGATATATTAAATAATTTAATTATACTGTAAAAAATTAATTCAAAGAGTTTCAGGAAATATTTAGGAAGAGGGACTTTAAATATATTTCCCATTTAAAAGTTAAATAATCTAATAGTAATAAAGATATAATTGTAAGTTTATTAGATATCATTTGTCTGCATATTATTTAGTTCTATGATAAAAACACAATATTAATAATATTTATTATTAAGGAAGTTTTTTTTCAAGTTTATTTTGTTATTGTTTTGTTAAAGAAACTTCCTTTATTTGGGATAAAAATTATTAGATTTAATTTCATAAATGGATTCTTCTTTTCTATTGGAACTTTAGTATAATAAAAAGAAGATTAAATTTAAATTTTTAATTTATATAAATTTAAATTGTATAAATTTATAAAAAACAATTTTTAAATTTTTGGATTTATGGAAGTTTATATAGATGAAATAAAAAAAGATGAAATATACAATTTAAATCCAAATTTTAAATTTTTAGGTAAAATAGCAAATGGATCTTTTGGAACAGTAATTCACGCATTAGATAAATTAAATAAAAAAGAAGTAGCAATAAAAATAATAAATAAAAGAGAAGCTAAAATAGAATTAATATCAAAAATGAAAGAAGAAGTATTAATATTAAAGCAATTAAAGCATGAGAATATAGTTCAATATTTAGATTATACAGAAACAATATCAAAATTATATATAACAATGGAATATATAAAATATGGAACATTAAATCAATATATAAAAAAAAATAAAAATATAAAAGAAAAAGAAGCAAGAATTATAATAGAAAGATTAATTTCAGCTGTTGAATATTTACATAATAAACAAATATGTCATCGAGATATTAAACCAGAAAATATAATGTTTTCAAGAGAAAATGATTTAACAAGTATTAAATTAATTGATTTTGGTTTATCAGCTCAAAATTTTAATAATAATTTATTATATGGAGATTATTGTGGAACTTTATTATATATGGCACCTGAACAAATAGAAAAAAAATCTTATAGTCAAACAGTTGATATTTGGTCTATTGGAATTATTTTATTTATGCTTTTAAATAATGGACAACATCCTTTTTATAATAAGGGAGATTTAAAAAATGAATTTTTGAAAAAATTAAAAAATTGGAAATTTAAATTTTGTAATCATATTTCTTTTATGGGAAATTCTCTTATTAAAAAATTATTAGAAATTAATCCTTCTTGGAGATATTCTGCTGATAAAGCTATAAGACATCCTTGGATTACTAGAAATATTAATGATGAAATTCCAAAAACTTTTAATGAAATTTTATCTATCAGAAATAATATTAAAAATGCTAAATTAATTATGTTATCTTCTATTTTTTTAAATTTTTTCAGAAAAAAAGAAAAAAAAGAACAATTTTTCTTTAGAAGTTGTAAAAATATTTTTTATTCTAAAAAAGAAAAAAAAATAAGTATTTTTAAAATTGGAAAAGATTATATTGAGAAAATATTATATTATAATAGAATTAAAAGATTAGAAATTAATAAAATTAAACAAAAATGTTTTGAAATTTTAACAAAGGAAGAATTAAATAAAATCAAAGAAGAAAAGAGAAATTCAATAAGAAGAATAAGTATAAAAAATTTAGTTTTAAGTAATCAAACTTCAAAAAAAAGTCTTTCAATTCAAAAAAAAAATTTAATGACTCCAAAAAAGAAAAAAAAAAAATCAAAAATCAATTCAGAATTAATAAACAATAAAAATAAATTAAAAATTCAAGTTCAAAATAATACTCCTATAAAAATTCAAGAAAAAAAATCATATATAAATTTAAAGCATAAACCAATTTTATCAGAAATAAATTCGAATGAAAATATATTAGAAAATTCAATAAATAAAATAAAATCTTCAAGAACTTTAAAATATAATAATTTTAATTATTCAAATTTAAAATCTAATTCTTTAAGTAGAAATATTATGAAAACTCATTTTTTAAAAAAAGAAGATTCACTTCCTTTATCTCCAATCAAAAATAATATTTCTCCTTCTAATAAAAATAGTACAAAAATATTATATTTAAATTCTTATACTAGAGATTTTACAAAAAAAAAGTATGAATTACTTCCTAATTTAAATAAAAAAAAAAATTTCTGTAATTTTGAAGAAAATATTAGTATTATTCCTTTAGTTTTACCTAAAAATAATATTAAAAGTGATAGTAGGAAAAATAATAAAAGATTAAATGTAGTATAAATTATTCATTTTTGTTTTCTTTTTTTAGGGAAAAATGTTTATTATTTGAATAATAAATTATTTATAAATTGAAAAGGATGTTTATTATAAATAATATAAAATTATTTCATTAGGTAAAAATTATTCTTATATGTTTAAATAAAAAAATATTTATTTTTAAAATAATTTTTTTCCTTTTTATTTATTTAAATATAAAATAAAAAAAAAATTAATTAAATTATTTATTTTTTTTAAATAAAATTTAATTTTTTTAATAATCTAATATATAAAAAAATATGTTAATATGTAAATCCACTTTATATTATTACTAAAGGTTTAATTAAAATAAGAGAAAAAATTTATTATTATAAAATTGTTTTCATAATTTTGATAATTTAATAATTTTATATGCTAAACATTCAGAAATATTTTTTTGTTTTTTGAAACTTTCTTCTTTAGCTTCTTTAATAATAAAATAAATACCTAAATTTATTTTTTTTAAATTTGGAATTGTATTATTAATATTATTATTTATAATAGAATTATTAACAGCATCTAATAAAATTTTTAAAGGATTTTTTCTTGTTTGAATAGAAATAATTTCCATTGACTCTTTTATTATTTTTATTGCAATTAATTTCTTATAAAATGTTTTTTGAAAATTTTTTATTTTATTTTCCTTTAATTCTTCTTTTTTCTTCAAAGAAATATTTAAAGATTCTTTGAAGAAATTATTTTTTATATTTTCTTCAATTGAAATATTTTTTTCTGTTTTTTGCATTTTTTTACTTTATTGAACTTAAAAACAAATTTGGATTTATATAATTAATAATTATATTAATTATTTTTTATAAAAAATAATTATAAATAAATTTATCTTTTAATTATTTATTTAAAATACATCATTAATTAATTAATTATTATTATATTAATTTTATAAAAGACTTTTTAAAATTTAATAATTAATTAAATTTATATGTTTTTAATTAAAGAATAATGAAATTTATTCATTGAAAAAATTATTAGGAAGATTTTTTTTACTTGTATCAATTTCTTCATAAACTTCTTTTTCTTCTTCTTCACTTTCATTAAAATCATTATTAATATTTTTATCATCATTTTTTTTTTCTTGAGTAAAAAAATCATTTTGTATAATATCATTATCTATATTTTCATTTTTTTCTAATAAAAGATTTTGCATTGTAATTTCTTTTTTAAAATCTATTTTTTTTTCTTCTTTTTCTTCTTCAAAATGATGATGAGAATACCAAGAAGGAAAATATTCTTTTTTAAAATAATAATAAATCAGTGAATTTCTATTTTGTAAAGTATTATCATTTTTAAATAATTTATTTATTTTTTCTTTTTTAATATTTCTGTCACTATTTAAAATATTTTTTTTCTTTTTTTTTTCATGTTTTAAATTTTTAACTTTTTTCTTTTTTTCTTCATCACTTTCATTTTCTAAATTTTCTTTTATTTCAGTTGCTTTATTAAATAATAAACTTTTTTTAACAAATTTATCTTTTTTAATATTTTCAATATCATATTTAATAATTTCACTTGAAAAATTTCCTTCTTCTAAAATATTTTCAATTTCATCTTTTTTAACTATAATATTATAAATTTTATTTTTTTCAAATTCTTTATTAAATTTTTCCATATCTAATTTATAACCAATTTCTTCTTTTTTAGTATGAACTTGTTTTAAATCAATATCTCCTTTTACCATTTCATTAATTAATCTAATTAATTCTTTAAATTCATCAATATTAGTTTCTTTATTTTTAGAATATTTTTTTAAATTTTGTTCTTCATTAATTTGTCCTGTAATAAAACTTGGATCATTTAATTTTTGAACTGGATTATTTAATTGTTTTGAAAATTTTGATAATATTATTGATATTACAAAGATAAATATTATTATTATTAAAAAATGAGGAATTAATATATTTATTATTTTAGAATAAAATGATATTTCTATATCTTCCATTATATATTTACTAAATCCTTCGTTTTTTATTAAGAAATTTAATGATAATGTTGTTATTGGATAATAATATTCTAATAAAGCTAAAGCATTTTTTGGAGAATATGATTTCTTCACTTTGTAATCTTTATTATTTATTGATATTATTTTATTTATTGTTTGATTATAATTTGTAATATTTTTTTTTATTATATTATCTTCTATTTCATTTATTTTTTTAGTTAAATCTGTTTCTAAATGATTATCAGTAGAAGTTTCATTTGTTATTTTTAATCTATTAAATAAATTAAAATTTATAAAAAATTCTTCTAAAAATGTTATATCTTTATATGTTTTATAATATTTTGATTTATTAATTTTATTTTCATTAAAGCAATTATCAACATATGAATAATTATTATAATTCTCTAAAGAAAGATTTTGAAATAAAATATTTTGATTACCCAAATTTCGAACTAATTGACAAAAAAATTTATTTTTTAATTTATAAGGATATAAATAATCAGATTTTAGAATAGTTAATCCTGATGTTCTTTTCATAACATCATAATAAATAATATCAGTTAAAGAAGTTTTTCCAATATGAAAAACAACATAAGAAATATTATCATAAAAATGATCTATTGTGAAAGTATCATTTAAAACAAAAGTAAAAGAAATTATATTTGGTTTTGAATCATTATTATAAGAAAAAGGGAAATTTTCATCATATTCATTAAAAACAGGAAGATAAAATATATTATTAAACTCATTTATATTATTTGGAAATATTTCTGTAAAACTTGCAATATTTTTTATATTTTTATATATTTGTTCTTTTATATAATTTTTTATTTCTGAAAAATTATATGAATTTTTTATATTATTATCTCCTGGATAATAATATATAAATTCATTATCAAAAAATGCAAAAATTATATTATTTTCTAAATTATATTTATTATATATATTATTATGAAAAATATTTGATTGATTATATATTGGATAAAATAATATATCTATTAAATAGCTCAAAGTTATTTCTATTGTTTTATTATTTTCACTTGTTTTATTAAAATAATATATTCTATTTCCTGAATTTTTATCGTCTAAAATATTATTCTTATTTTCAAATATTTTATTATTTGTATCATTTAAATCTATATATAAATAAAAATTTTTATTATTTTGATTCACTTCAAAACAAATATTTTGAAATAATTTAGCTGAAATTAAAGATATATCTTGAAAAAAATTTTGTAATTGTAATTCTCTATTTTCTAAATTTATCTCTATATAATTTAATTCATTAAATTCAGTATAATCAATATGATTATAAAAATTTTTAAATAAATAAACTGAAACTAAATAACTTTTCAAAGCAATCAATAAAGTTAAAAACAAAATAAAAAAACAAACAGTAAAAACAATTTCACATTTAACTTGAGGAACTAATTTTAGTTGTTGAATAAAATTACAAACAAGACATTCGAAAATTTTCATTCAAACTATTTTTTTAATTTAAAAAATTGCACATTAAAAAAATAAAAAAAATAATAAAAAAAAAAATCAAAAAAAAATCAAAAAAATGTATAACACAGTTTACGGAACTGGATTTACATCAAATCCAAATCCAACAGCATACACGACTCCAATAACTAATACAGGAATGCCAATGCAACAAACAGTATATACACAGCCTCCTGTAGTGATGCAACCACAGGTGATAGTACAACCTACTCCTGTTTATGTTCCTCCTCCAATGTATCATAGACCTCCTCCTCCTATGTTACATAGACCTCCTCCTCCAATCTATGGTCCTCCTCCTCATCATTATCATAGAGGACCTCCTCCTCCTCATTATAGACATCATAGGGATGATTGCTTTATTTTTTAAATTACTTTATAACTTTATTTTTTGTTGAGAAAATATTATTATAATATTATGGTTTTAATTTATTCTTAGATAATGTAGAATTTTTTTTTTTTTGAAATAATAAAATATTAAAATAAAAATAATAAATAACAATGAGAAAAAAAGCTTTTACATTTAGAGGGAGTATAAAACCTTCAAAAGCACAATCATCTCCAATATTCATTGATGTGAAAAGAGAAGATGTGTTTCATCATCAAAAATCATCTTTAGAATCTCTTTCAAATTTAATTAAATATCATCAAGTTAATTTTTTTTCAATTTCTCCTGAAAGTGATGATTCAAATTATATTATTGAAACTTTATTAAGTTTAAAAAAATCTTTAATTAATTCTTTAAACAATCAAACTCAACATCGAAATGATTTAATTAAAAAAGTAAAAATATTATTTTATTTTGTAGAATGAAAATTTAATGAAAAAAGAAAATAATGATTTAGTAATGAAAAATATATCTTTTGAAATTTCGCAATTAAAAAATTTAAATTTTACAATAGAAAATGAAATACTAAAAATAGATTATTTTATAAAATATACAAAAGAAAAAATTCAGGAATATAAAAAAATTGATTTTATAAGAGAAGAAAAAAGAGATATTCATTTAAATTCAAAAAATGAAATTTATAATATTGAACAACAATTAAATATGAAAATATTAAATTTAAGAAAAGAATTAGAAGATTTGATTTTTCAAGAAGAACAAGATAAAAAAGAAATAGAAATTATAAAAGAAAAATTAGAAAAATATAAAGAAATTTATGTTAATGGAAAATATGATAAAAAATATATTAATGAAAGTAAAATTATTGAAGAAGATAAAAATGAAGATATTACTAAAAGTTTAAATAATTTTACTAATTCTTTTGTTACTAATACTAAAAAAGAAGAATTAATGTCTTTTGATTCTAATGAAAGAGATTTTTATAAAATAAATAAAGGAAATTTAATGATTTTAGATAATTTTATTTTAAAAAAAAAAAATTTAGAAAATAAAGAAATTAATGATGATAAAAATATTGATTCAAATACTAAAAATTTAAATGTTAATATGAATATTAATCTAAATATTAATGTAAATCATAATGAAAATAAAATTATAGAAAATAATTATATTGAAGATAATAAGAAAAATAATAATTATAAAAATATTCCTAAAATTGATATTCCTTCAGTTAAATTTAATTCTAATCAATCCTAAAATTATATATAATATAATTACATTTTTTATATTATTTTTGATAAAATTTGTTTTTATGAAGTAAGAAAATTATTTGATAATAAAAAAAAAGAAAAAAAATAAATAATCCAAATTTATTTTTAATTAAAAATTTGGTTGCATTAATTTTATATTTATAATTAAATAATTAATTAAAAATTTTTTAATGAAATTTAAATAAAATGTATAATCAAAATATAACATCAACACCTTTTTTTATGAATTCAAATTCAAATCAAAATTCTCCTTTTGAAGCATCAAAGTATACTTTTGATAAAAATAAAATAGAAAATAGATTACAAAATATGAAAAAAAAAGAGGAAATAAATATATCTCCAATAACATTGGAAGGAAAAAAAAATTCACCTAAAATGAAAGGTTTAAATTCCTTTAATTTAAATTCAAATAAAAGTCCAACATTTGATATTAATTCAAATGAACAAAATGATTTTTCTTCAAATGAAAATAATAATTCAGAAAATGAAAAAAACAATAATTCTGAAGAAGAAGAAGAAGAAAATAATGAAGAAGAAAATGAAGAAAATAATAATGAAGAAGAGGAAGAAGAAGAAGAAGAAGAAGAAGAAAATTTCAGTGAAAATTCTAATAATATTAGTAAAGATGTTATTAATAAAAATTATGAAAATGAAAATAAAAGAATGATTGTTGAATATATTAAAGTTTTATTTTCGTTAGAAAATAATAATAAAAGTATAAAAGAATTAATTAATGAATTTATTCCAAATCATAAACAAGGAAAATTATTTTCATTAAGAAAAATATCATCAGATTATAATTCAAATAACAATGATAATAATGTTAATAATATTATTAATAATGAAAATGATAATAATTATAATGTTAATAATAGTAATAATAATGAAGAAAAGCAAAATAAAATTTTGTTTGATTTTGATAATGATGTTCAAACTTTACCTGAATTAGATTATGAAACAGAGTTAATTTGTAATATTTCAATACCAAAAATTATTTGTTTAAAAGATAAATTATATTTAATGTATATTACTCCTAATTTAAAAAATGATTGTAATATATTTTTAAAACAATTAGAAAATGAAAAAATTTATTTTAATTTTTTTGCTTCTAATTTAACTACTTGTTTTAGAAAAAATAATAAAACCTTTACTATTCAATTAATTCATGAAAAAAATTTTACTAAATTAAGTTATGATATTATTACTAAAAATGAAGAAGATTGTGAAATTTATGTAAATGGAATCAATTATTTAATTAGAAATAGGAAAATATAAAATAATACATTTTATTATTATATAAATACTACTTAATTTATATTTTTAATATCATATTTTAATTTATGAATCATTATTATAAATTCTTTTCTTAGTTAAAAATAAATATTTATATTTAAAAGAAAAATATTTAAATAAATGTTTTTTCAAGTTTCTAATTCAAAATCACTAAAAAAAATTTAGTTTTTTAATAATAAAAAAGGAATAAATATAACATTATTGTTTTAATATTATTAACTTATTTCAGAATAATCATTTTGGTTATTTTCCTCTTCGTTATTATCCTTTTCAATTTTAGAAAAATCATCCTGGTTATTTTCCTCTTCGTTATTATCCTTTTCAATTTTAGAAAAATCATCCTGGTTATTTTCCTCTTCTTTATTATCCTTTTGAGCTTCTTCATTATCATTATTTTTTACTTCTTCATAATCATTATCATTAGAATCTTCTTTTTTTTCTTCGCTGTTTTTTTCAATTGAAGATTTTAAAATAGCATCAATATCAATATCTGAACTTTCTTTTTCAACATGTTCTTCTTCAGGAATTTTAGAAATATAATTACCTTTATTTTTAACTAAATCTTCAATAAATTGATAATTTAAATCAAAGAAAGAAGAATTTTCAGGAGTATTTAATTTCATTTTATAAATTAAATAGTCATTTAAATTATCATCAAAATCTAATTTTAAATCAGAATAAATTTTTTTATAATCAAAATAAGAAATAATGTAATTTTTATTGGAATCAACTTCTTTACATTTATCAATTAAATTAGGATAATTATTTATTTGAATTTTTAATTTAGAATTAAATTCTTCTTCATTAATTAAAGAATAATCATTAACATTTGAAAAAATATTATTAATATCAGACATAAAATCATCAGTATCATTATTATATTTAGTTAATAAATTATCTAAATAAGTGTTAATAATTAAAATATCATTTTCATTTTTTATTTTCATACTTTCAATTAATAATTTTCTGAAAGGTTCAATGAAATCATCTCTTGAAATTTCTTCAGCATTTGCTTTTTGAAATTGTTCTGTTATTTTATTAACTTCATCATTCAAATAATTTGCCTTTATATGTTTACTTTCTAAATTTTTTACTATAATATATGGAAGTGATAATTCTATTTCATTATTATAATTTATTGGTATTGCTTCTTCTTTTTTATTATTATTAATATTTAAAATATTTTCTTCTTGTATTTCTTTTTTCAAATATGTTTCTTTATAAATATCAGATTTTTTTGTAATTTCCATTTTCTTTTCATTACTTAATTTACTTTTTCTAACATTATTATCTTCAGATAAATTACTTTCTCTCATACTATTATTATCTTTATTTATTTCACTTTCTTTAATATTATTATTTTCATAATTTATTTCACTTTTTCTATTGCTATTATTTACATTATTTATTTCACTTTTTCTATTGCTATTATTTACATTATTTATATCACTTTTTCTAATATTATTATTTTCATTATTCATTTCACTTTTTCTAATATTATTATTTTCAGTTAACCCAGAATCATTTTTTGTTTGATTTGGAATTTTAGAATTAAATAAATTTAAAGGAGGTGAATTACTTGTCATTAAACCATTATTATATCCATTTTCACTTAAAATTTTACTTAAATTATAATTTTTATTTTGATTTATATAATTTTCATATATTTTAACTTTTATTAAAGTATCATCTAATATTTTTTAATTAATTCTTTTTTTTCTTCACTATTATTAAAAAAAGATTTTTTATTATCAATAATATTATCTTTCTTTAAAAACATTAATATCTTTTATTTTTTCTTTTCCTATTTGTTTTAAATTTTCTATTTCATTTGATTTATTTTTATATATCTCTTTATAATTTTTTTGATATATTATTATTTGATATTTCATTTGAATTCTTTACATTTTTTGCTCTGTTATTTCGGGATATCTTATTATTGCTTTTCTTGGACGAGATTTTTCTTATTTAAAGATTTTCCTTTTCTTTTACTTGAGGATGGTCTTTTTTTTTTATGTATATTTTTTTAGTTTTAAGTTATATATAATCCAAAACTATTTTTAAAAATAGGACATTCTTCATTTTGAATAACATAAAGTCCAAATAAAATAGGAAATAATTGAAATTTTAATTCATTTGAGATTTTTGATATTATATTTAATTTTTCATTATTTAAATTTTTTGTTTCTTCATCATTTTTTTCATAAGTATATATTTTGAGAATTGCTTCAATTCAGTTTTATATTCATTCTCTTGAGAATGATTTAACTAAATTTTTATATTTTTATTACCTTGTTACCGTTATCTATTAATGTTATTATATATTTTTATAAGAAAAATAATATATTCTAAATAATATTCCAATTCAAACATCATTTAACCAAAAAATAGAACAATATATATATTTCCCAAAACAAATTAAAATGTATAATCAATTTAAACTAAATCTTATTATAATTAAATTTTATCTATTATTTGGGTTAAAAAAATAAATGTAATAAATATATTATATATTTTTTCAATTTTATTAATCTTATTAACCCACAATTTATGACAATTGATTTTATTTGATGAGTGTCCCAAAGAAAGTATTATTTTCAATAAAAGATTATGAAGAAGAAACATATCAAAACTCAAAAGAATTTTAATAATCAATAATGGATTCTGAAAAAATGTAACAAAAAAAGTAAATTATGAATCGAAGGAGAAGTATTTTGCTAAGTTCTAATAAATTATCATATATTATTTAATTATAACCAATATTACTTCATTCATTTTATTTCATTAGGAGCTAATTTTATCATTTTATCATTTATTAAATTCTTTAGTAACGAAAAATTTGTAATTATTGCTTCTTAATTCTAACATTTTTTTAGATGAAAATGTTATAAAATATATATAATTTAGAAGATTATAATAAACTAAAAACAATTTATGGATAAAAAAAATTGAATAATATGTTAAAAATAAATAAAATTATATAATTTAAAAATAAATTAAAAAAAATAATCTCAAAAAAATAAATAATAAATAAATAACTGGCAAAAAAATAAAAAACCAAAAATAAAATAAAAAAGTAAAAAATGGAAAATTATCCCAATTCGCAAAATTCTCCTCCAGTAGATGGAGAATTAATTTACAATGAAGAAAAAGGATATCAAGATATGGAAAAGTTATTTAACGATGATATCCAAGGTGAGTATGATACTTATGAAATTGAATTTAAAATAATAGATCAAAATCATCAACCACGTCGTGTAGTAATCGAGCTTCAAAAAATAAAATACAAAAAACCATATTATGGTGGATTTGTAAACAAAACAAATGGGACATATTATTACCATGCATATGCACAAACTGATCAATATAAAAATCCTCATTTAAACAAAGAAGAACGTGATTGTCAAACTTATGAATATCGAAGTCTAAGTACAAAAATGAATAGAGAATTCGGTACTCAAATGGCTTATGTTGGATTATATATTGATAATAGGCAAGATAAAGAAATTTTTCCTACTGAATATTTCACTGCTGATAAATGGGAAGAAAAAAGAAATAATACTGTTATTTATCTTCAGAAAATGATGAGAGGGTTTTTTGCTAGGAAAACTTGTAGAGAATTAAGAAAAGAAAGAGATGATGAAATTAAAGCAATGGAACAAAAAGAAGAAGAAGAAAGAAAGGAACAAGAAACTAAAAATAAAAGAGAAATTAAAAGAAGAATGCATCCTAAAAGCAATTATGATTTTAAATTATTAAAAGAAGAATTGGATGCTTGGGTTCAAAGTGAAACCATTAGAATAAAATCAAGTGATTTAAGTGATGAAGATAAAATGCTTGCTTTACAAGAATTATTACATAAGGAAATTAGTTTATTACAAACTATTGAAAAATTGAAAATTTCAGCAAATAAAGAAAATAGAACTGAAAAAATTGCGAAATTTTTAGAAAAAATGTCAGCAGATAAAAAATGGAAAGTTTATGATGGTCATTTTGTTTCTGTTCAAACTGTTTTGACTTTAACAGCAGCTAAATTAGAAAGACAATTTAAAAAATTAGTTTCTTCAACAACAGTTGATAAAAGATTAGCTAATTTATTAGAATTTAAGAAATTAATGGAGGAATATAATAAGGAAAGACCATGCACTTTAATCCAAAAAATTTTAGAATTGGTTGAAAGAGAAAGTGATATGTTACAAAGAGGAAGACCTGATTCAAGTTTGGAAGGTTTGAGACAAAGATTAAATAATTTGTATTTAAGTTTTATTGAAACTCCTACTTTTAATCCTGAAGCACAAAGATTTCAAATTATTCCTAAAGATTATTTATTAGATGTCTATCGTACTGAACATTAAAAAATAAAATTGATGATTAAATAGTTTAAATTAATAAATTCTTTTAAAATATTATTTTTAATTGTTGTTTTTGAAAAGAGTCTTTTATTATTTTTTTTACTGTATTATCTTTAATCCTTTTATTTTTATGATTATTTTTGTATAATCAGGTCTTAATTTTCTGTATCTTCTTTGTCTTTTTTCCATTATATTTTTATATACTCCCATAGTTTATTCAATATCAATTAAAAAATGTCTATAAAATGATTTACTAGGTCAAAATATAATTCTGTCTATAAAACTAAAGACAATTCCCCTTCTTCAAATTTCAATAATTTTTATTATCAAATTATAATTAAAATCCTAATATAAATATGAATCAAAAAAATTATTATTTAATAATTATTCTTTAAAATAATAAAAATTTTTATAACATGGATGCAGTAAAAGTTGTTTTAGTAGGTGAAGCTGGAGTAGGAAAAACTTCAATAATATCTCGATTTACTAAAAATTCATTTAACCCAGAAGAAGTAACATCATCAAGTGCACAGTTTACTTCAAAAACAATTACAATAAACGATAATAAAATTAAATTTGATATTTGGGATACAGCAGGACAGGAAAAATTTAGAGCAATAACAAAAATATTCTATAAAGATGCTCAAGTAATAGTATTTGTATATGAAATAACAACAATAAGTACTTTTGAAGCAATAAAAGATTATTGGTATAAAGAGTCTTCTGATAATTCAACAGCTGAAATTTTTTTTGTTGTTGGTAATAAAAGTGATTTATATGAAAATGAACAAGTTTCTGATGAAGAAGGAAAAAAATTTGCTAAGGAAATTCATGGGATTTATAAATCAACTTCAGCTCTTTCTGGTGGTGGAATTGATAGATTGTTTGAAAGTATTGGAAAAAAAATTTTAGATCCCAATTATAATGGAGATGATGAAGGTGATATTAAGGTTAACGCTGAAAATAAAAGTAATTTGAATAAAAAGAAAGATACTATTCAATTAAGGAAACAAGATGATGAAGTTAAAATCAAAAAAAAATGCTGTTAAAAATAGATTTATTATAAAATATTAAATTCAATTATTTTTGAATTATTGATAATTAAATTTAGATTTTGTTTTTTTTAAATGCATTTAATTAAATTTTTATTAAAATAAAAAAATTTTGAGAAAAAAAATAATTTAATGATTAATTGATATCATATAAATTCCTTTAGATTTAATTTTGAAAAATATAAAATAAAATTTTAATAAATTTATATAAAGTGTTTTGGATGGAATAAAATAAATAATTAAAAATAAATATAATGGGGATTGGGGATTGG
>JAEEGK010009403.1_pt1 | contig 22827 bp, 21 predicted proteins | sample 8958771 | NCBI WGS metagenome assembly JAEEGK01 (sample SAMN16246547, study PRJNA631951) | gut metagenome | biome: gut microbiome; feature: rumen; material: SC-attached | host: Bos | place: Iran: Karaj | collected 2018-10 | reverse complement strand
TAAAAACGAACTGAGAAGGGATAACATTCAAATTAATTGACATGAGACATCAGCAATCAGAATGCTGACAGAACACAATAGAAGAAGGGATAAAAAAAACATCCAAAATAAAAACAAAAAAACCGACTTAAAGTCGGCTTATTTCTTAATCTAGTGGCGGAACGGACGGCTGTCGAATCCAAATTTTAAAAATCTTTATTTTTCAACTCGTAGAACGGCATTATACCAAAAATTCTAGTCACATAAATTAGTCACAAATCATTAAAAAAAATCAATTTTTTTACCGATTCGAGTCCGTCATGAACACTCGAAATGGCGGTTTTTTCCAATTTGTGATTTTTTGCGGCAATATAATGTATCTAAACGAATCCCAAACACGAACTCGAATTATAGTCACATATAAAAAAGCCCCCAAAATTGGAGGCTAAAATAAAGGAAAAAACACGGAAGAAAACGAAAGAAAAGTCATCAGGTCTAACCATGTTGACGCAAAATGTCATTCCAATCAATTCCCTTCTGGTTGTCTTTTAATTCTTGTTTAGGCAGCAATATCTTTCCGTGAATATTGTGCTTAACAAGGTTCTCGGCTAAAGCCTTTGCAGCTTCAAGACCGGTTCCGCTTCTATCCCTATCTGCATAGATAAGAACCTCTTCAACTCCTTCAGGAGGTAAAAAACCTCTAAAGAAAGATGCAGAAATTAAAGCGGCACAACCGACTTCAGGATCAGAACCAGCTATCTGCCAGGCAGACAAAGCAGTTTCGATTCCTTCAGAAACAATAAGTTTCTTCTTCGGCTTCTTCAGATATACGGCACATCCTGTAATCGTTTCCCCTTCGTTGAGAGGCGATAAACGCTTTGGATTCGGTATATCCGCTTTATTACCATAGGAATCAAGGAATGTCTTGTGAGTAGCAACTACTCTGTATTCCCTGTCTCGTATGGCGGCAACCATACATGGAAGCTGTAGCTTTCCGGCAGCAGTCATTACCATAACAGAGGACTTAAAACGGAGACCAAAGGAAAAATCTCCAGATTTAATTGCTCTATTGTTTAGGTAATTTTCGGCAGCAGTATCAGCTATGTAGCTTCCTGTATTCCATAGGTAAATAGGATTAACTTTTTTCTTCGGCTCTTCCTGTTTTGGGCTACTATAAACTTCACCGACATCGAACCTATTTCCATGTAAAAAATTATAAATTTCTTTACATGTTTGAGGTAATGTCCAATCATTCAACCACATTAAAGTAGCGATTCCGTCTTTAAAGCAGCCACAGGATGAACAAACTGTTCCTCCGGTTCGGGCAAAGTCCTTGAAGACTCTGAACCCGTCTTTTCCACCATGCACCGGGCATGGTGAATGTTTGCGATAATTCATGTTTATCTGTCTTCCGGATAATGCAGGAATGATGTTCTCCCACTTACCTTCAGCCATTAACATAATATCGTTTCTTTTAAGCATAAAATAACTCCTTATATTGAAGAAAGCCTCCATTGAAGGAGGCTTATTAAAAATCAACTATGACGCTTTGAAACTCCATCTTATTGAGGATTTCTTGCGAAAATTGATTTCGTCTTCAGGAGTTATTAATACTCCCTTTTTTGCCAGGAACGCCTTGTAATCAAAGTTTCCTTTAGCCTCAGATTTGGAATAAGTTCCAAACCCAAGATCCATTTTGGAAATGTTCTTTTCGTTCATTTCCTTTTGGATTTCGATAAACTTATCGTCTATCTTCTGTTGGATTTCTTTCAGCTTACTTTCAATCTCCTGCTTCTGAGCTATAAGCTCTTGCAGTTCTTGATTATTATTTGCTGAAACAGAAACTTCCTCTTTTTTGGGTTCTGGTAATGGGGCTGAAGAATTATAGGTTGCTACCCTTAACCAAAAGTTGATTACTTTCGTTAAAAGGGTTCGCAAGTAATTTTCATCACGTTGGATAAAAAATTCCTGATACTTCTTCATGCCGTCATCGTCTACCAAGGCACAGCATAAAAATGCCTGCCTGTACCCAGTTACTAACATTTGATACTGGATCTGCACCCAGTACTTTCTGTATATATCAGAACTGGTTCCCTGCTCCAGCAGTTCCATGAATGACTTTTCAGCCAGACACTTCACCTCTAGATCAGTTGGTTTCCCATTAATCTCGCATTCTCCATCGAGAGAACACTTTAGAAACGGTAACACCTTGTTCTGGTAACAACCAGATTGTTTTACGGAAACATTTCTGTTTGCCGCAAAGAAGCTGAGGACTGAATCCTCGTATAGTACACCTCTTTGGATGTACTTGTTGGAGACAACTTTAGGTTGAACTAACCCAACCTTTTCATTGAAAAGATCAGCTTCAGTCTTGCCAAAGTGTTCTCCACGAGCGATTACTACAGCCTCCGTTGCTGTTATGCCATCTTTTCTCCAGGCAAGCCATTCAGGGCTTCTCTGTTCTAAAGAGACTTCAACAGCAGAAGAAGCAAGAACAGCATTAATCATGTTGTCCTTTCTTTCTTCTGTTTCCATGATTTCATGGAGTTTAGAGTAGTACTGTTTGTTTTCCATAATTGACTCCTTGCCTCACGGCAGTTGAACCTCAGATACCTATGGAAATAGTATCTTCGGTTGGCAGGCAGCAAATACATGCCTAACTACCAGGAAGGAGTTTTGGACATGTACTGGACATGCCCAGTTAAAGAAAATGGCTAAAATAGCCGACCTTATACCACTTACGTAGGGTACTCACGATTTACGTACTGAAAAGTACGAAAAATCCTTACTGCAAAAGCAATTAGAAATTCCCTGGAGAAATTCCTAATTACTCTTGTATAGTGTTATAGGTGTTATAACAGCTGTAACTCATGGCGGCATCAGTGCCGCATGGACTTTAGTTTTTGAGTTGCCGCATTATGTGGCTTTGAATCTTTTGACTGATCTGCAGATCAGTGTCTACCAGAAGAGATTTGTTAAGGCCGGAGCCTCAGTTGATTTGAAAACTCCTCTCTGGAAGAGGAGCTTCCGTTAGCAAATAAAAATATCGGTTATTATTTTACATTATTTAAAATATATTTGTTGAATATATTTCCCTTCAAATGCGGTTGATATAACATATGAGAACCATTATTACCACATTTAATAAGGAGAATTTCATAATGGGAAAATACCTATCCATAACCGGCTTATACTGTGCTGCTTTACTTTATGTTTCTTTCGGCATCTATCTCTTGAAAATGTATAGTCTCTCCAGTGGAGAATACATGGTTGGTCAGTTGACCGGAGTCAGTTATATGGCCTATTTTTGGGTTCCAGCCGTTCTTTCTGTAGGAACTCTTCTGATAGGCAGAACAATTAACGCATACGTGAATGGTTTTGATGAGTAGTTAATCCATCACCAAATAAAAAAGCCTCTACTCTGGAGGCTTTTTTTAACAAAAGAAATTTCTACTTTTAAAAAAGGAAACATTCCTTGCCAGTATTATCTTCTGTATAGGATTTCTTCGTCAACAGCTATTTCTTCAATAGAAGCATTTGCCGGTAAATCCGGCTGAGTACCATCCAAATCTTCCAACAAATCATTCGGACACAGATTAATTGTGTTTCTTCCACCTGTAATTGATGCAGTTTTCAGATTCATAGCTGTCGGAATATACAGCATTTGGAAATTTCTGGATGAATAGCCGTGTAACAGATAGTATTCTTCGCCAGGTTTAGCATCTAATGTCATCTGAGTGTAGTTTCCCCAACGGCTTTCGGCTGTTATTGTATGTTTGCCTGGTTCAACTTCTCGGAAGAACCAACCACATCCACCAATGTAGGTTACAAATTTTCCATCCAGATATAGTTTTCTATAGGAATGAGTAGGATCATTCTTATGTCGGATAACATAAATGCTGGCTTTTTCCTTGTTATGGTGATCAAAATCAAGTGCGTAACTTACGTCTTTGCCTGATTTATGATCTACTACAGATGAACATGCTGCCGCCATCAATGATAATGTCACCACTAAAGCAGTGGTAATTCCTTTGTTTAATAAATTCATTTAGTTTTCCCTGTACTTTTACTCATTTGTTTGTTTTTGTCATGATGATACTTATTTGATATATATCAAGCAAATAAGTATCATATTTTGTTTTATTTAAACGCAGTTTATCACATTATTAAAAACAAACAACATCAAATAACTTTTCTTATTTAAGGTTCATAGGAGTGCTTTCTTCCACCTCCAGAGAGAACTGGTAATTATCTCCATACTCTTTCTTAAGAATTTCGATGGTGTTATCCAGTCTGACTATTGCAGATTTTCTGGTACAAGTCTGGTCATTATCAGAACATGAATTAGGATCTGTAGAAGATGAACGATTGATATTAAGAATGGATTTCTCACCCGAAATGTTCTCAACTGTCAACGGTACGGCAGAAATCTTAACATTCACGTTATCAGACCTTATCTGCTTTACAATTTTCTTAGCAACATCCGACAAACTCTTTTTCTCGCTATTATAACCTTCCTTAAGGGCAGCATAGATGGAATTTGGCACACTTATACGATTATCGATTATTGCTTCAGCAATCTCAACGTCAGATAACTTACCGATTGCGATAAGAGAATAGTTGAGCTGTGCTGCCATGAGTTCCTGATTAACCGTAGAGTTACTCATATCAGCATGATGTTCCTCTTCATCCAGATTTGCATTATCGTCTCTGATGTTTGTATTTACCAAATCCTCATACTGCTTTTCTTCCGCTTCCGAAAGTTCACTGTGATTTACAGAATCCTCATATGCCTTCTGTGTAGCCTCTTCTCTGGCAATGATAGCTTCTCTTGTTGCCTGTGGTAATGCTCTAAATTCCTTCATCAACGCAGGATCTTCTTCTCTGTCTGCAAAATACATTACAAGTTGAGCTATTTCATCTGATGTACTGTTCTCTTCGATAGCTGCCGCAGATCCTGAAGGAGATAGATTTATGTCAGACAAGGCTTCAGTTATCTTTAACTGTTCATCATTAAGGCTTCCGTTCTGAGCTTCCAGAATCAAGGATGTCCATTCTGATAAATCAAGTTTAGACCAGTCCAGCTTATCTAAATGATCAAGCTTGATGCCTCCACAGCTCTTATTGTCCTCAGAAAACCCCAGCTGATTAGTTTTCTTGATCTGCTGCATTACGATTCTTGCCAATGGGGAATTATAGCAGCAGAAATAATACTCTCTGTCTGCACAGGTTTTTGATTTTCCGAGAGGATTGAAAACTTTAACTTTACACTTTGTTTCGATTTGATAACATTTTTTTAAGGCTTTATCGGATGCCGTTTCAAAATCAATGTTTCTGCACTTAAAGATAAGCTTCAGAGACATGTTTATTACGGAATAAATCGTATAAACAGTACCTACAATACTGGCCGCACCTGCTAACGAACCCAGTGCTTCATCGGTTGCCGCCTGTCCTGCCTGTGCAGTGGCTTCATCCGTTGCCGCATGTTCAGCACCTTTAACTCCTGATGCCGCAGCAGCCTCATAGATTGAACCGGTAATCGTATCACCTACTGTCCTTAGTAAGTTAGAAATTGCATTGAGTAACTGCTCCTTGTACATATTAACGTAAATAAGCATTACAGTATTCTGAGCGAGATTTGCTCCACCTTCTACACCTGTTATGGAATCCAGCCAGGAATTAACTTTAGTATTTAACTTATCGGCAGCAGATAACTGCGAATCAGTAAGAGAGGTGCTTAATCCTGTCGGATCTATCTTGTCTACGTATCTTCCTAAAGTCTGCTTAGAACTCAGCAATCTGCTCATTACCAATATGTCATGCATGTAGTTACTTACAGATACACCTGACATGTTTTTACAGCAGTTCTGATACGTTAAACCGGTATCGAAAATATGACAGTGCTTACGTTTACCACCGAAGATCTCGATGTAATACTCTCTCTGTTCATTCTCAGAACATTCATTTCCATCGACTGTTACACATTTAAAATCCTGAGCCATGAAATCTACAGCCTGGAGAATCGCAGATGTTCGGGCAAAATCACTGGTATTGTCTTCAGTAGGCTCTAAACCGATACATGAACCATTCTCACAGTTCATTACCATATTTCCATCACCACAGCTTGTTTTGGTCGTTTCAGTGGTTTCTTCTGTTTTCTCCTCTTTGCCGCATGTATAGGTAATCTGCTTAAGATAACAATCGTCAATATTTCCAGATCCTCCCTGCTGTTCTTCAGCCTCAGATGTACTCTGGAGACATTCAGTTTTTGTCATATAACAGCTCTTGCCGTTATCAGCGGCAGTCTGAAGAACTTCATCACATGACCTGTTTACCTCCATCTCTGAAGGACTCAATGTAGAGTAAACAAAGTTAAAGTTCTTACATGTCAGATGATCCGGATAGACGTTTTCTTTTTTGTACTGATTTGTAGTGCTGTCAAAAGAGAGCAAATATGGAACTTCCGGAGTTCCAAAGGCTTCAGGACAAACAATATGACCATTGGTTATGCCGCATATAGAGTCTCCTACTTTTACCTGGTCTCCATACGCAGTACACGAAACGGCACCGGTTGTTAGTCTCGACTGCTCGGAAAAAGCCTTGAATTTATCAAGACACTTGTTTTCAGATGTCCATGTCTCATCTATGGCTTTGGAAGGATCGTACTCTGCTCTGAAATGAAGTGAGCCTTCACCTCTACCGGACACGGATAGTAATAATTCAATTACATAAACATCATCCGGAGATGCGGCCACAAAGAATGAAGTTAAATCAACCAAAGGAGCTTTATACTTACCATTTGTTTCACCGGAATAATACTTTCCTTTCTGAGGGTCATCCAGTTTCTTACCGGTTATCACGTCATATGCCGGTAGGAATGTCCTGTTATCGCTGTACTTCGGAATCGCACAAGTCGGCTCTGTATAGGGATTACAGAAATGTACTGAACCATTTAAATCCTTGTTGTACTCAATATTTCTCGCAGGAATTATGTCATGAGATTTCCAAATAGGTTTGCTGTAATCAGGAGTTTCTCCGTATTTGTAAAGATACACGGCAGCATTATCGTCAATGGATGCACCATCCAGGTAAAGTTTAGTCAATGCCTGCGGTTTATGTATAACCAAACTAGCTTTCTGCCGGTAAACGACACAAGACCGGCTGGTATTTTCGCTCCCCGGAGCCAACAGATTGTTGCTACTTGTTCCTGTTCCAACCCAGAATGCCGTGCAATGCTTAATTGTTTCATCTGTACAAGTGGTATCGCCTTTTCTGCATGAACAGCTTTCCAGTGTTATGGCCTGCTCCTCTGATGTCGGCTGAATTACATTGATCTCGTAGGAATGCTTAATATTACAGTTAGCTTCGGCATCCTTATACTTCAGACAGACCTCTTCCGTACCGACAAATTTACTGGATTGACTTGTACTGCTGGTGCTGGATGTAGACTGACAGGCATCCGAGAAATAATTATAGATGGAATTTGGATCATCCTTATCGAAAACCTTTAAGGCATCAACCACTACCGGATCATTGGCTACATTAATTGAGCCATCCTGAATGATTTTCTTTGTATCACGATATATGCCGGCAACATCCGAATCGTTCTTTTCATTTGCGAACTCGCTTTTAAGCTGCTGACCATAATCGATAAGAGACTGTAAGTTATCACCTTCCCCCATTTGTTTAGCCTTATTAAGCAAATCCTGATCAGCATTATCATCCTTAAAAATGTCACTGTTCTGATCTATGGAGGCACTGTTACCATTTACCGATATGTTCATACCAGATGAAGCATCTATCTGAATATTACTGTTTTCATAGAAGTCTTTTGCCTGCGGAGTTTCCCTGGACAGGTTTTCCAGAACAGAGTTGCCGATATCATTATCCTCGTAATCATTATTGCCGGCATACGCCATTACCGGAGAGAAAGCCATTGAGTTCATTATGCAAAAAGCCAACGGCTTTATATAAAATCTGTTAGTGTTTAGCATTTACTATTCCTTGTTTTAATCTTATTCCATGTGATTACAGCAATCGTTCCAGCGGAATAATACATAGCCGTCAGTTTCGCCCTTCAGTGACGGATAATGCTGCGCACTATCCCATAAAATTGTCGGATAGCCGATAACATGAGAGCCATTTTCCGCAACCGGGAAATAATGCTGCATCTTCCACTGCTGTTTCGGAAGTTTTGCTGAAACAGTGGCAGAACACATGTTTGCCTTGCCGACAGTGTTAAATTCACGACCTTCTCTATGCATTAATGCCAGCAGTCTGGTTGCCTGGAGAGAAGTTGCACGGAATGAGTTATCTCCATCAACGAAACCTACCAGAGGATAGTACATTCCCCAGTTCCCAGCACACCACCACAGGGAATCAATCGGTGAGTTGTTGGTCATTGTCAGTGGCGTTTCGGCTAAACAAGCCACAGGGGCTAAAGCTGACATAGCGGCAGTCACCATAACCTCTGGGGTAGCAACTGTTGCGAGAGTGCTGTTTTTATAAAATGGATTTAGTTCAGAAATCTCTGTAATATCTATGTCCTGATACGCATCCTTAACACAGACTGCACTGGATGACATATTTAAGATTCTGAGTAAAGGAAAAGCATACATGTGCGTGTTTCTGAAGTCGTACTCATTCCCGAACGGTACATCTCCTGAATGACTCATAACACCGTCACCTCCTGCCCCTATGCCGGAAAGAACCGCACCTCCGAGTGTCGGCATACAACCTGCCATAAAGGTTGTTTCGACAAGGCGTGCCGGTTCCCACATACTCTCCATAATTCCGGGCTTGTACAACTCCCCTTCTTTACATTGGCAGAAGGCATGTTGGTATGCATCAGATGGGACTCCTGGATTATGTTTCTTTGACGAACCTTTAATCTTTACTCCTGCTATATACATCGGAAAAACACAGTCCCAGCAGAGACTTTTCAGAACTACAGAAAAAGGTTCCTGCTTCGGACATCTAAGTTCCTCTGCATATAGTTCCGTTGTTGAACTCAATGCGGCAAGAAACATTACCGCAGCCCTGTAATTAATCATATTGATACCTCTGCTCTACTGAAATATTCTGCTTTGGTGTATTTATTGTTCCCAGTTCCTCCAGGACAAGAATTTTCTTCTCGTTATCTGCTTTAACAACAGTCGGAGTAACCTTGATGCTCAATTCATACGGCAGATTCTTCGGCATTAAAAAGACATGCTGCTTTAATGTCTTAACCAAATTCTCGTACTCCTCCCATCCGGTAGAACTATCATCATGATAAATATCACTTATCATGAAAACAAAAGTATCGTCAGAATGATTTGCAACGTATTCCTGAACTCTTTTAACTTCCTGTTTGTTTGCGGCATTGAAGACAACATATGATTCTGTCATGGAAACCTGATCTAACGGATTTATCATGAATCCTTTCGGAATTAGCACTTTGCCAAATGAATCTGTAATATTTTCCGGAACGGTATATGTCGGATCTACATATCGGATCTTCTTATAGATTGCAGTCGGGAGGGTAATGGTCTCTCTGTGACGGAAAAAGTTATCTCTTGCTCTGTCGGCAGCACTTTGCCAGTCATACGCCATAGCACGTTTTTTCATTTCCTCAGCCATATCCGGCTCTGCTATGGCCACAACATCACCGTTTTTACCGAGATCCCCGATTCTGTCATGTTTCTTTTCTTCCTGAAGATAGAGATAATTGGTTAAACCACTGATTCTCGACACATAACAAGCTTCTGTGACTCCCATATTATTGGTGTCCGTAACCTTAAGACATGAAGATTTCTTATGCATGTGGTCCGGATCGGCAATGATTATCTGCGGTACATCAGTAACCTGATACTGTCTGAAAAGAACAGGGTTAATTTGTATGTTTGGAGGCAAAAATGTAGCTTCTGATGATTCATCTTCTTCCGGCTTAAACAGTTTTCGTTGCCGCTTTGAGAAATCTCCCAGACTTTCTCCTGGAAGTATGCCGCGAAAAACAACATTTACGTTGTCCTCTCCGGCCACGGTTTCATACAAAGTCTTAAGAGCCGCATCTCCCATAGACTGAGAAACAAAAATATAAACCGGATAATTGTTTTCTGAAGGTGTCTTGCTGTTTTCTTCATTAGTGACCAGCGAACTCATCAGAGCCTCATAAGAATCAGCATCTAAGCTGTCTTTGAGGGCATAGATGGCTCTCTTACGTTCGGTTTCATCCAGAGTCTTTCCTTTCGCTTTTTCGGAAAATAAAACAGCTTCCGGTAAGGCCGCATCCGCTACCTTTTTGGATGATTGTTGAATTTCTTCAATAAGTGCAACATCTTTTTCCGATAATTGAATATCAGATGATAAATCTGTAATGTCTTCATCAGAGGCATTACTGCTGTTCGATGTCAGCAGCAAAGAAACCATGAGCGATGCCAACAATGTTTTCCTCATCTACATACCCCCAGTACCTTGAATCATAAGAGTGTTCAGTATCGCCCAGGAAAAAATATTTCTTTTCCGGAATGATTTCTTTAAAGAAGAATTTTTCCGGTACGGTAATTCCTTTACGTTCAAAGATCGGAAAACCACTGGCAACAACGACATCGTTTATCTTGATTTCACGATTCTCGGTAATCTCCAGCTTATCTCCAGGTAAACCTTTCAGATATTTAACAAAGAGAGTCCCTTTTGGAAAAAGAACCCCTTCCTGACTCCTGAAAGTGTAAAGACCACCTCTCTGGAAGTCATGTTTACTGTAATCTTTAATTTTAGTGGTGATATACATGTAATGGAGATCCTTGATGCAGGATGTTTGTCTCTCTTTATCTGCTCCTATATGTCCCCAGAAGCTGACGTTGTAATGATCTTCAATGTATGAAAATACGCTTAAACCTATTGCCAGACTCAATGCGGCCAAACCAGCCCATTTGACGTTAATTCTCTTATTTGTAGTGGTATTCATTTGATCTGCCTAAAGTAAACACTCTTAAACACATAGATAGTAACTGACTTTTTCGATGCCATTCTTAAACAAACTCACGCTGAACGTGAGAATGTTTAAAGAAAACAGGAAATGAATATGATTAAAATGAATATATAGCGGCAGTATGAGACAGAATGATATGATTAAATTAACCCTGGATGATTTAGTTCAATCTGAATTTCTCAAAGAGATATATCGCATTCAAATTCTTGATTTTGTTGAGGATCTACAAGAATGGGCTGTCGTTTTCTCCTTTATGCCACAGAAATTATCAAACAACTCTTTCTATACAACGTATTTTGCATCCAGGGAAATACATCGTTTTGGAGTTTCTGTAGCAGGAACTCTGGATATTTACCTTAAGCCATAAACGAACTGGTAAAAAAAGTGGCTAAATGGTAATATAGCACCACAGAAAACACTAATATAAAGCGGTTATGCCGCTTTTTACGGAAACTCCCCTCCCGGAGAGGAGTTTTCAGATCAACTGAGGCTTCGTCCTTAACAATCTCTTCTGGCAGACAAGGATCTGCAGATCAGTCAAAAGATTCAAAGCTGCTTATCGGCAGCACCAAACAAAAAGTCCATGCGGCATCAATGCCGCCAAAGAGTTACACCTGTTATAACGGATATAACATCACACGAGAGTAATTAGAACTTCCTCCAGGGAAATTCTAATTGCTTTTGGCGATAAGGATTTTTCGTACTTTTCAGTACGTAAACGTTCGGATGTTACGTAAGCATCTATGGTCGGCAGTTTATCTGCCATTTTCTTAAACTGGGCATGTGCCTACATGCCCATAACTCCTGTAGTTGTGTAGGTGTGTATTGCACGCCTACAACTGAAGATACTTTTTTCCATAGGTATCTGAGGTTCCAACCCCCTTTTGGGTAAGGAGTTTATTATGGAAATAAAAATAGCCAAGGATAAGGAAATCATCAAAGCACAGGCTATAGCCCTGCAAGCAAGAGATAATCTTAAAAAGGCTGAAGCAGATATCGTTGTTTTGAAAGATGAGATCGATAGCTTAAAGGCCGATAACATAGCGTTAAACGCCTATAACGATAGATTAAAGGTCAACAACATAGTATTGAAGGTTGAAATCGAAAGATTGAAGGCTGAATTGGCAAAAGCTCAAGCTAAGGCTCAGGCATAACGCCAAACATCAACATTTCCTCAGATTAGGTGTTGATGGTAATTTAATAATCTGAACGGACGAAGCACGACTATCTTTTGATGGAAGTGCTTCTTTTTCTACCTGGGCATGTGCCTACATGCCCTAACTCCTAAAGAGTCTGGCATGTTCGCCATGCCCTTTTCTTTTAGGAGTTAATAAATGACTAACTTTATTTACAAAAACTTAGTCAAGCGTGCTTCAACGCAACTGGCCATGTCATCTAACAGGCCAACGGTAAATATTTTTTACCTTGTAAACTGCATTGATAAAGATCATTTTGTCAATGTAGCAAAAAATGAAAAGGCTCAGGAACTCTTCAGCTATAAATATCTGAAATTAGAAGAAACTTTAAGTGGTTTCAGCTCATTCAGCTCAGACGATATGACCGCTATTGACTGCGATCTATGGTTCTGTGATAAATTAGCGGATTTTCTGTACGCTTTTTCCAAGAACCAAAATTTTATCACGTTGCATTTAGCTAGAAAGATTCTATCTACAGCATCTTTCTGGGTAGAGGAATGCATAAAAGAAGGTTTCTGTTTAGATAGGTACATCGATAATTACTATCCTGTAAGTACCTCAGAAACAATTCAGGATGAGGCAATAAAATTCAACCCGATATTTTGGGCTGTTTTTCTTGTCCTTCATAATGCAAACCCTTCAATCAACGTACCTAAAATTATTAAACCTTTTAGGAAATATTTATTTGATACCATGTTCATCTATAAGGCTTCCGAAAAACTTTACAGAAAAGAACTGGAAAGACTCAAAAGCATTAGAAAGCTCTCTCCGGACTTTTATGATGCTTTAGATGAAGTGGCTTAAATAAAAATACTCCTACTTAAATCGACTTGTTGCTTTTGCTCAGGTCGATTTTTCTATTTTAAGGTTATCAATTAACCATTATTGCCCTAGGATTCATATTTCTCTTTTCTGAAGATTGCTCAGGATAACTTTTTACGTTTAACATGGAAGGAGCAACTACAATCTTGCAACAAAGGAAAAGTTTATGAATAAACAAGAACTCATTGAAAAATTGGCTGAAAAAAGCCATATGTCAAAGTCCGATGTTAAAAAGACGCTTGACGCTTTACTTGAAACAATCTCTGAATCTTTGGCTAAAGGAGATTCTGTTCAACTTGTTGGATTCGGGACATTTAAAATTTCCGAAAGAAAGGCACGTACCGGCAGAAATCCTCGCACTGGAGAACAAGTTAAAATTGCGGCCAAAAAGATCCCTACATTCTCTCCTGGGGCTGCATTTAAAAATGCAGTAAACGCATAATAACCGAAATCAATCCCTAATCCCAAAAAGAAACCTCTCAGACTTACGAATGAGAGGTTTTCTTTTAGGAATGACTTAAATAAATGCAGTCATTTACCCTATATGATTATGAAGCAATGCTAAGGCCTGCTGTAAGGTTTCTGGGGAAACGGTAGATCCATCAGCGGTGAACAGAGAGGCGAGGATGCCTGGGGCGTAAATTAAGCCGAGACCAGCTGAAATACCGATTGCAAATGACATGATTGACTGTTTAGCAACACCACCCACAATACCTACGAGAATGAATGCACCTGCAATTACACGACCGAGTGAACCCTGAGTCCATGCGGCAATACGGTTCCAGATTGAGTCAAATTCAGTATAAGAAGAAGTGTTGGTACATTCACCTACGGAACCATTATTGATACAGCCATTAGTATCTTCAGATGCATATGCGGCTGGGGTCATGTCCATAGTAGCTTCAACACCCATTACTGAAGCGAAGGTGAAAACGAAAGCAGCGGTAGCTACAGCAAACTTCTTGAATAATTTTTTTAACATTTAATTTTCCTTACATGTATGAAAAAATAACAATAGATTTTTTAAATTAAGTTCTGTCAAATCGATTTATTTATCTAATTGATGAGTGAATAGTCAGAGAATTTTCCTGAGCATTAACGCCCTCATCTCCGATCACCCACCTACGAGGTTCAATCTCTGTGTAGATATATCCTGAAACGTTAAGATCCCCTGCGGAATCCTGCCATGGTAATACCAAAATTCTCATAACAACTGAAGGAGTTCTTATCGGAATTGGCTTTTTGGGAAGAGCTGGAGCTACATAGTTGTCTGTTATCTGCTGTTCAACAGACGCTCCGCTATCATCATATTGAATTGTTGTCGAGGTGTTCTCACCTGCAACGTTGGCCTGCTGCATCAAAACTACTTTATCATCCTGAACACCTTTTACGGTAGAAACATGCTCCCCTTTTTTAGCCATCTCTTCAACTTCCTGTTTGGAGACTGGCTTCGGTACTGAGCCGTTGTTCGTAGCCTGATACATTTCGCGAGTAGAGGCACATGATACACCTTTACTCTTACCTGGACATGCATAATCTTCTTCACCGAGGTTCAAAAGACTGCATCCAGTAGTGGTTGATACCACTGTTGAAATCATTAAAACGGAGATAATTCTATACCACTTCATTTTAAATTCCTAGAAAAATTTAACTATTCTCAATTTTTATTTAGATTCTGCTTTTGCAGTGCTTATGCTGTTTACGTTCTTAAAGGTAAGTTTTGCCCCTTTAGAAACAACAACATCCACCTGTCTGCCGGCATCCACTTCGATAACTGGGTAAACAGCTTCGGCAAGGTCCATATAAAAATCACTGATTCTTGTAAGAGCCTGTGATACACCTTTAGCCGCACCGCCTTTAACTGCCTTGCTGGAGTAAACATCTTCATATCGAATTGTGCCGTCTGATGATGTGTTAAGCGTTGGAGTTGCTGTGGTATCGAACATCTCTGCGAATCCACCGGCAAATCCGGCCAGAAGTGATCGAGCAATGATCTGTCCCTGCTTTGACACTAATCGTCCTCTTACACCTGCCTTGCCGTCATCACCTACTGCATAACTGTCCAACCTGCCGTCAATAATTTTTCCGTCAGATCTGATACAGGAGATTGTTTCACCACGCAGGAAAGCTCTTTCTGAAGAAAGATCTCCATAACCGGACATTAAAAGGAAACATTCTCTTATATCAGCAGTGTAGTAGTTCGGTAAGATTGCATCCTTCTGGATTCTTATGAGAGTCGGGAAAGGGTTCTTCTGGGAACTTTTACCTGTTGGAGCGTCAATACCATTGAGGAACACCCCTGAAATGATTGCCCCTGATGGAATGTACAGAAAATCTTCACTTTTGGCTTTCTGCTTAACTTCTTCCTTCGGTTCGGTATGTGATGTAATGGTGATCACTGCCTCAGTCATTACTTCTTCACCGTTAGCATTCACCTTTGCTTTTCCTGTGTTCTTATCAATTACAGGTCTGCGTTCCACATTTTCTCTGGTAGGCTCTGGTGCTGCCGCAAAAAACTCCTCCGGAGAGTTGGCAGACATCATGTCTACTGCGGCAAAAGCATTCTCTTTACCGAAATTTTCTCCAAAATCGAGTCGCTGAACAGGAACCTCTTTACCATTGCTGTCTATGGTAAATTTCACGCCTTCCTCTTTGAGTTTCTTGATTTCTTCCTCGGTGTACTGACGGTTGTGTTCAACATCTCTGTTAAGCTGGGTAGCCGTATCATCAACAATGGAAAGTCTGGCTTCGAGACGCTCCATTTGCTGTTTCAGCTTTTCAACTTCATTCTGTTGTTGCTGCTTAAGTCTGTCGAGTTCTTTGAGGTTTTTCTTGTCGGCATTTGCAAGTTCTTCCTTGAGCTTGATGTTTTCTGTACGAAGAAACTTCATTTCACCTGACAATGCTTCGAGAGTACTCTGTTTAGCGTTATAGTCAGTCACAAGACTTGTCTGCTGTATCGGAGTTTCCTGCTGACGTTTTTTCTGTTGTTGTGGCATGGTTGACTCGTTAAGAGCAAATGAGATGACCAGAGCCAGACCGCCTAAACCGCCCAGAGATACCCATCGTTTCTGCTTTGGCGGCATCGAACTCCACCAATCTGTAATTTTTGACATTCTTATTCTTCCTTACCTACCTACCAGAGACGGACGGAAATTCTTTATCTTTTCTTCGTGCTTTACACGCTTCACCACATAAATTTCTGTTTTCTGTCCGGGATGAAGCACTACATTCGGAAATGCCGCAACGGCCACAACATCCCATGAACCGCACATCTGCTCATTTATTTCAACTGCTGAACCAGTATTGTTACTGACAACTCCGATGTAGAGATTAAATGAATGTCCTTTGAGTAATTGTCCGTTCTCAAAGGAAGTCTGCACGTAGTCAGAACGGCAGATAGGAGTATCTGCTGTATCACGTCCAAGATTATGCACGGTGTACCCTGATGGAATTTCATTCAGAGCCACGCTACGAAGGAGCTTTTTCAACGTTTCCACGTATGGCTGATCCTGCTCCCAGGCGGCAGCTTCCTTACTGCCTGTCTGATGAGCCAGGAACTGATTCTGGTTGGCAAATCTTAATGTAATTTCCTTTGGAGGAATCTTCTTCGGAACAAGTGTCAGTGAAATTGAGGCTGATTCATTCCCCTTTTCATTTATAAACATTGTTACAGGAACAGTCTTGTTCGTGGCCACGTAAACAACATTATCCTTAACGCAGATTTCACTGCATGAACCGTCTGCTTTCATGCCGGTTAAACTGGTAGAGATAACTTCCGGATTAGCAAAAGGTGTAACAATACGGTTCGGATGAGCCACGGCAACCGGAACAATGTAATTGTTCCCCTGCTTAACTGTAATAACCGGCTCATTATGAATTGCTTCGCCATCTTCTGTTACCGTGCCACCGGTACGCATAACAGATGAAGGGACATCCGGTATATCTACGAAATCATCTGCTATGGCGGCACCACACATCATTGCAGGCACTAATGTTGCCAGCACGTTCTTATTCAAAATCATTTAATTCTTCTCTTTCCTGTTCTTTTTTCTTTAAATTCTGAGCTTCTTTCTTCTTAAGCTGCATAAGGACGTTCTCATTACGAGGTTCACCTGGGTAGCTTATAAAATGAGTCACCTGCGGCACGTAAAGATTCATTCTTATTTTGATTTCATAGGTTCTGACTGAAGATGTCTTGTAGCCGAGAGCATTGGTTACTTCGGAACGACCGAAAACAAAAACTTTGTCTGTCTTAGGTTCATAAACCACGGAAGCCGGATTAAAGCTGACTACAATCTTATCTTCTTTAATCTGGGCAACTTCATCTTCCAGTTTCTTAAAAAATTCACCGTAAATGCTAGGAGAAATCAGCGGAGCAAGTCTCTGCTTCAGGAAGTTGAAATTCTTCTGAGAAATGTTACCTATCTCTGTAGCAATCATATGTCCCCAAGCTTCCTTGTATCGCACTGAAGCTTTGTCCTGGGTGATGTACGCTTCGGATGACAGGGTGTAAGGTACAATCGTTACAACCGACTGCTTATTCATGACGAAGAAAAACATGATTACCAGCAGCACAGATAATACAAGTATCGTGATTCGTGAATACTTAGCCTCTGTCTTTAGTGTGTCCCATCTGCTCAAAAACTCCTTCATATTTTCATAGGGATTTTTCTTCTCATCTGCCACTTTAGTCTCCTTATTTAGGGAAGAAATTCTTTAATAAATGGGTTTACAAACGTTCTGCCTTTTAAAGGATAGCCAAAGTAGTAGTAAGCCATGTGAATGAAGTAACCGTCAGGATGTCCGTCCCTGTACCTCTTATAAAAAGAGGTAGCTACCCAGCCTACTGCCATACACGGCAGAGCGTGATTTATCATTACCCCGAATAACAGTCCGATGATTGGAGGTATGAACTCATCGAGTGTCCAAAGGAGGAGATTAGGCGGTTCATCAATACGTCTGGGAATCTTAACTGCTTCCATTTGTAATCCTTATTTAATTATCAAAACAAATAAACAGTTAAATAATACGAAAGGTTTTTTTCAAAAAATTTAAACATTCATGCTGAAAGTGGAAAAAAGTTTGGATATTTGGTTTTTCTCATCTGAAATTTGAGGTGTTACAACTGTTATAACATATGTAACAACAAAAAAAGCCCCCTTAAGGAGGCTTTGAACAAGCATAATTAACGATTAACGGCAGCTGAAAATCTTCTCGGATAACAATTTTTTCATTGCATCCGGAAGCTCTGAAGCATCCTTAACGTCAATACAGCTCTTAAACAGATTACGAAGCTCAAGACGGCCGGAAATACGAAGTGCATGAACTTCTATTCCCTTGTTTTCAGCCTCTTGAATCATGTTTTGGGCAAAATTATAATTATCCGGTTCACCATCTGTAATAACTACAATGATGTTCCTATGATATTTATCCGTTGTACCCATTTTGCTGGTAGTAGCAAGAAGAGTTTGAGCAAGCGGAGTACAACCTCGTGGCGTTAAGTCAAAATAAGTTGCTCTCTCCACAAGTGTCTGCCCGGTCTGGTAAACATCCTCATACTCGCAGAAGTTACCAGGGAAATAAGAAACCTTACATGTAAGATTTCTTATTCCTTCCATGCCCATTGCCAGAGACAACGCCATGTGATTTGCCACCTGATAACGAGCTTTACCGTTCTCATTACAAGGACGGCTCATTGAACCAGATATATCAACTAAAAGATGTACAGTAGTATTCATCTCTTTATGAACAACCTTCTTTTTGAATATCTTATCAGTCAATTTGCCGCCAAACGAATTAGCATATGCTCTTACATCCAGAGTTCTTCCGGTAGAATTATTTCCCTGGTGCCATAATTCATAGCCTCTGGCGAGGTTCTGAATATTGCATTTCAGTGAATTATCCTTTAACACCTGATAATACAGGTTTAAATTATCTGCCGGTTTTGAGTTTCTTGAACATAAGCTTCCAATGTCTACTGCGTTTTTAGATCTTCTTGAAGTTTTCTCTAACAATGTTGCCACGTTCGGCATTACATTGTTGCAACTGCTACCATAAATCGGATCATCTAAAAATCCGTTTAAAGATTCAGCTACAACCTCCATTTCAGATGTCATTTTTTCATATAATTCTTCAAATTCCTCGACACTGAATACCCCATTATCAAGTAATGATCTGTATTCATCCTTAGAATGTTGCGTAGAATTATGAGAACCTGATGACTGAGATGCTCCCTTTTCCTGCTCTTCGTTTTGTTTGGACTTATTCTCAAATTTACTGTTAATATCATCAATAATTCGAGATATTAAACTCAGTACTTTGATTGTTAAAGCCCATACATCCTTCGTGTATTTACAGGAGGTGGTTTTACTTAATAATTTATCAAGTGCAACCATTGCAGATTCCGGCATTACTGCCAGTTTCTTAAGCCTACGTTTAATCGCTTTAAGCGACTTTTCAGCCGGTTGAGACAAACAAACAGTCCTGCTGTAGCTGCTTACATATAAAAGCATTAAAGCAGAAAGGTTATTGCTCTTCCTTACAGCTTTCACAACTTCATCTTCCAGTTTTGCAACCAGAAAACTGAAGGTCTTTGCCAAGCCCGGCCAGTCACGAGACTGGAGGTACTCAATACGAACATCTTCCAGAGCGTTAAAAACGTTCTTTGAAAATTCGTTTTGGCAGTTTTTAATACAGTCAAAATCGCTGTACTTTATGTGGCCGCATTCGTGAGCCACGTAACCGTAGGCCATGTTCATTTCTTCCTTCTGGAAAAAATCAAGGCGAGGAATGGTAATATTCTTGCCATCGGTGTAGGCGGAATTGCCATGCATAAATAAATTTACACCATAAGAGCTGGCGTAATTCCCCATAATAAGAGGCAGAGCCCCGGTTCTGATTTGATTTTCCATAATAGACTCCTTGCCTTGCGGCAGTTGAACCTCCAACTCCATGGAAAAAATGAGTCTTCGGTTGCAGGCAGCGAGTACACGCCTGCGACTACCAGAAAGGAGTCTTGAGCATGTACTGGACATGCCCAGTTAAATACAAATGGCTGAAATCAGCCGACCATAGATGCTTACGTAACATCCGAACGTTTACGTACCAATAGGCACGAAAAATCCTTACTGCAAAAGCAATTAAAAATTACCAGGGCAATTTCTAATTGCTCTTTAAAAAAGCCTCCAAAATGGAGGCTTTAGTGATAGATAGCTATCGTTTATGCATAAAGTTCTTCCATTGAAATTGAACCAAATACATCATCGACTAAACGATTAACGTATTCAGCTTCTTCAGAAGATAATCTACCAGTGAAAGCATGTGATAATGCTGTTTTCAGTGGTGATTCTTCAAAAGAATATGAGCAAGTAAGTCTTGCCCATCTCAATAAACTTCTTGTAGTTAAAGGCATCGTCATATATACATGATTAGCCTCTGGATAAACATGAGATTTTCTTATCTCATTAGCTACTCTAACCATTCCTGTAATAGTCTTTTCAGACAATTTCGGAGATGATTTTTTCAATAGTTCTTCTTCATCTTTTGCGGCCATATAGTCGCAAGGAATGAATCTAAATCTATCTAAGAAAGCAGCATTGAGGTGCTGCGTTCCGTGGTAAGAACCACGAGTACTGCCAGTACCGGCAGTGTTAGCGGTTACAATCAGACGGAAGTCTGGATGTGGTGGAATTACTTCTCCATTGTTCTGTATTACAACAAGGGAGCGTCCTTCCAGAACATCATTAAGACCAGCTAATTCAGCTGCATCCGCAAGGTCAATCTCATTCATAATGAGAATATAACCATATTTCATGGCTCTTGCGAGAGGACCGTGAACAAACACGACCTCTCTATTTACCACTGTCTGATGACCGATTAAATCAGCCAATTCAAATCTCCCATTAAGGGTGATTGAGATGACCGGGTGCTGAAGAACAGCAGCAATCTGATTGATTGCTGAGGTCTTACCACACCCGCTAGGACCGTACAAGTAGAGAGCATCCCCACAGCTGTCATCCATAAATGACAGATAATGCTTTAGATTAGCTTCATTGAAAACGTAGTTTTCAAGAGGCTTTCCAAAGTATTCGTTACGTCCGCTCCAAACAGGAACCTGCATTTTGGTTCCCTTGAATGCTTTACCAAATTTGGTACCAAGATCTACAGTCTTGTGAGAGACTGGAGCTGAATCGCCACAAATAGTGGCAACGTCAGCAACGGTAGATACATTAGCCTGATCGAAAAGTGGTAAAACTTCATTTCTTCTTTCCATAATAAGCTCCTTGCCGATTTACGGCAGTTGAACCTCAGACTCCATGGAAAAATGAGTCTTCGGTTGGCAGGCATACAAATACATGCCTAACTACCAGGAAAGGAGTTTTGAGCATGTACTGGACATGCCCAGTTAATTAAAATGGCTAAATAAAATAGCCGACCTTATACCACTTACGTAGGGTACTCACGTTTACGTACCAAAAGGCACGAAAAATCCTTACTGCAAAAGCAATTAGAAATTACCAGGGTAATTTCTAATTACTCTTTAAAAAGCCTCCAATAAAGGAGGCTGAAACAATCAATGGAATAAATTGGACCAAAAGGCTAATGCCTTTGTTAATAATCCTGGATCATCTTTACAAAACATATAGAGAAAAACAAATGCAAAAAAAATAAATGCAACATCATGTATCATTTTTTTTCTTGCTTTTTCTTTTTCTTTATCTTTATCTTTATTCCCGTCTTGTTTATTCATATTATTCATATTAAACACCTCTGCTGTGTCTGTTAGAAAGGCTGAAACAGCCGACTTTGTTTGACTTACGTAGCAAACGCACGATTTACGTACCAAAAGGCACGAAAAAATCCTTATTGCCAAAAGCAATTAGAAATTACCTGAAGTAATTCCTAATTACTCTCGTGAGATGTTATATCTGTTATAACAGCTGTAACTCTTTTGCGGCATCATGCCGCATAGACTCTATGATTATTGAGTGCTGCCGATAAGCAGCTTTGAATCTTTGATGGTTCTGCAGAACTACATCCTGCCAGAAGAGATTTGTTAAGGCTTAAGCCTCAGTTGATTTGAAAACTCCTCTCCGGAAGTTTCCGTCTGATGAATCAGGATAATACCTAATCCATAGTTTTTTCTGATTTTAATCGGAGTGTTCTTTTTTTTCAATAAATATATTCGTTATTTGCAACTACTCCTTAATTAGTAGATACATTGCTCATTTTGATGTTACAGATGTCATAACAACTGTAACACATTAATGATTATTCATATATATTCATTTTTTGAAATTTAATTACGTTTAGAAACATCATTTTGAATTATTCAACATATGTAATTTTACTGCTTTTATGATGTTGTATAATTCAACTCTTACTCACGAATACCTGTGAATAATGTTGAATCATTCAACATATGCCTATTTTTAACAATATTTCAATGTCGTATAATTCAACATATTCACAATTATACTCGTTTTTCATGTTGTATTATTCAATATATGCCATTTTTACCCAGTTGTGGATATGTCGCATTATTCAACATTTTATTTTTTTTGGCTGCATCAATGCCGCCCTGACTTTAGCTCCGGAATACGGTTTTTTGTCTTTTCCCGGAACGATAAAAATGTAATTTTATTTCATGTTCTTTATCACGTGTCGTATTATTCAACATGTAATAATTCCCCTTTTATAATGTCGTATAATTCAACACTTGATTATTTTTATTCGTATGTCGCATTATTCAACATCGAATTATCGGTAAAAGCCATATGTCGTATTATTCAACATCTGCTATTTGTTGTATTTTCAATGTCGAATTATTCAACATTTACCATCAATTTTTTACTT
>JAEEGK010009402.1_pt1 | contig 22828 bp, 17 predicted proteins | sample 8958771 | NCBI WGS metagenome assembly JAEEGK01 (sample SAMN16246547, study PRJNA631951) | gut metagenome | biome: gut microbiome; feature: rumen; material: SC-attached | host: Bos | place: Iran: Karaj | collected 2018-10 | reverse complement strand
CGTCGTGCGCGCCGCCCTCGACGATGGAGGTGGAGGATACGACTACGAGACGTGCCTTGTTCTGGAATTCCTCGATGGAAGAGGAGCCGCAGGAGCACATTGTTGCCTTGACCTTTGCAAGTGAGGTCTCAACGCCGTCCTTGAGGGATCCTGCATAAGGAACGTAGGAGTCAACGCCTTCCTCGAATGCCATCTTGCCGCCCTTTCCGCCGTCGTCGTAACGCTGCCAGTTACGTGCACGGATGGAGCCTTCACCCCAGTATTCCTTGACGTAAGAGCCGTTTACGAGGAGCTTTCTCGTAGGGGATTCGTCGAACCTTGCGAAATATCTTCCGAGCATGAGGAAGTCAGCGCCCATGGCAAGTGCAAGAGCCATGTGATAGTCGTGAACGATACCGCCGTCAGAGCAGAGAGGGATGTAAACGCCTGTCTCCTTGAAGTACTTGTCACGCTCCTCGGCAACTGCGAGGACTGCTGAAGCCTGGCCGCAGCCGATACCCTTCTGCTCACGCGTGATACAGATGGAACCGCCGCCGATACCGATCTTGATGAAGTCTGCGCCGCAGTCTGCAAGGAATCTGAAGCCTTCAGCGTCAACAACGTTGCCTGCGCCTACGATCGCATCAGGATAGTGCTCCTTGCACCACTTGAGTGCGCGCTCCTGCCATACGGAGAAACCGTCGGAAGAGTCGAGGCAGAGAACGTCAGCGCCTGCTTCGATGAGGGCGGGAACTCTCTCTGCGTAGTCACGGGTGTTGATGCCTGCGCCTACGATGAGCTTCTTCTCTTTGTCTAAGAGTTCGTTGGGGTTAGCCTTGTGGAAATCGTAGTCCTTGCGGAAAACGAGACCTACGAGACGGCCTTCCTTATCTACGATGGGGAGCTGGTTGATCTTGTTGTCCCAGATGATGTCATTTGCTTCCTTGAGGGAAGTGCCTTCGGGAGCGGTAACGAGTTTGTCTATAGGGGTCATGAACTCTGCTACCTTGGTGTCAAGGGACATTCTGCTTACACGGTAGTCACGTGTGGTTACAAGTCCTAAGAGCTTGCCGGTCTTGGAACCGTCTTCGGTAACGGCTGCGGTGCCGTGACCTGTCTTCTGGTGGAGCTCCAAAACCTTCTCGAGAGTGTCGTCAGGGGAGAGGTTCGAATCGGATTCAACGATGCCGGCCTTGTATTTCTTGACCTTCTTGATCATCTCACACTGTGATTCGATGGACTGTGACTGGAAAACGAAAGACAGACCGCCGCAACGTGCAAGTGCTATTGCCATGCCGTCATCACTTACGGACTGCATTACAGCAGATACCATGGGGATGTTGATCTTAAGTCTTGATTCTTCCTGGCCCTTCTTATACTTTGCAACAGGTGCCGAAAGGTCTACCTTGTCCGGTGTGTTATCTTCTGTCGTGAGATTGGGAACGAGAAGATATTCTGAAAATGTACGTGATTCCTGCTCGAAAATCTTTGCCATATTTTGACCCCCTTGAAAGATATAATTTATAAATATTAGCATAAAGACGGCGATATGTCGCAAGAAAAATAGGACAATTTCAGCCTGTTTCAGGAGCAATTTGTATAAAATGAAGACCCGCGCCGGAAAGAACCGGCACGGGCCATTTTGTTTCTGATACCGTCAGGGAACGCTTATTCGCCTGCTTCTTCGGGAGCAGCTGCTGCGGGAACGGCTTCAACAGCCTCAACGGCAGGTGCCGGAGCTTCAGCCTTCATCTCTGAAGGAGGAGTAGCGCATGCGTTCGGAGGAGCGATAACGTCTGCGGGGATCGCATCGTCATCGGCAAACCTTGCGCCGCACTTGAAGCAGAAAGCGTTTGCAAGCTGGTTTTCGGTGCTGCAGATAGCGCACTTCTTGAGTCCCTTTTCTCTGAGGATCTTAATGTTGAGTTCCTCGATCTCATTGTAGATGTTGGAGATGGACTCACAGCGTGCATTGATGTCCTTGGTGACGTCAATGTTCATGTCCTTGTACTGACCATAGTACAGATGACCAATCTCATCGTAATACTTGCAGATGGTATGCTTTTTCTCATCGATCATCTTCTGGAAATTGGCTATGTTCTTACCCTTCTGGTCCTGAAAAATCGGCATTTGCGTCACCTCCCTTAATTAGTCTTTACATTATACTACAAAATCAGATCTTCTGCGGCTTAATGTTCCAGATGCCTTCAGCGTACTCCTTGATCGTTCTGTCTGAAGAGAACTTGCCGGAGTTGCAGATGTTGATCCAGCACATCTTAGCCCACTTGAGCTCGTCCTTGTAATCCATGTACATTCTGTCGCGCGTCTTTCTGTAATCGTCGAAGTCGCCCAATACATAGTAAGGATCGCCGGGCTGCCAGTTGGAGCCGTAGATGAGGCCGTTGAAGAGGTCGTTGAACATGCCTGTGCCCTCATCGTTGAAAGAGCCGTCAACCAAGCGGTCTAAGCACTTCTTGAGGCCGGGGATGTTCTCATACTGCCACTTCGGGTTGTAGTAAGCCTTTGTAGCAGCCATATCCTGTGAGCGGCAGCCGAAGATGTAGATGTTGTCGTCGCCTACGCACTCAGCGATCTCAACGTTAGCGCCGTCAAGTGTACCGAGGGTTACGGCACCGTTCATCATGAACTTCATGTTGCCTGTACCGGAAGCCTCAAGGCCTGCTGTGGAGATCTGCTCGGAAACGTCTGCTGCAGGGAACATCTTCTCGCCGACGGAAACGTTGTAGTTCTCAACGAATACGACCTTGAGCTTGTTCTTCATTGCAGGATCATTATCGATGAGCTTGGCGATCTCGTTGATGAACTTGATGATTGCCTTGGCTCTGAAATAGCCCGGAGCAGCCTTTGCAGCGAAAAGGATAGTTACCGGAGGCATGTCGAGCTTCGGGTTTTCCTTGAGTCTGTCGTAAAGGTTCAAAGCATAGAGGGCGTTAAGGAGCTGTCTCTTGTATTCGTGGAGACGCTTGATCTGTACGTCGAAGCAGGAGTTGGGGTTCAATTTGATGCCCTTAGTCTTTTCGAGATACTCGGAAAGATGCTTCTTGTTAGCCTTCTTGATGGCGATGAACTTCTTCATGATCTTGTCATCGTCCTTGTACTTCTCGAGGTCCTTCAGGAGATCGAGGTTCGTTACCCACTTGTCGCTGCCGAGGAGGTCAGTGATGAGGTTAGCGAGGTCAGGATCGCAGGATCTGAGCCATCTACGAGGTGTAACGCCGTTTGTCTTGTTGGAGAACTTCTCGGGATAGATGTTGTACCAGTCCTTGAGTGTCTCGTTCTTAAGGATGTCTGTGTGAAGGGCAGCAACGCCGTTTACGGAGTGTGAGCCGTAGATAGCTATCCAAGCCATGTGGATCTTGCCGTCGCCCAGAGGGGACATACGGTCGATGAGCTCGGAATAGAGGCCTGCCTCGTACATCTGTGCACGGAACTGGTTGTTGATGCCTTCGATGATCTCGTAGATACGGGGGAAGAGGAAACGGAAGATGGAGATATCCCACTTCTCGAGTGCCTCTGCCATGATCGTGTGGTTGGTATAAGCGAATGTTGCCTTAACGATCTCCCATGCCTCTGTCCACTCGATGCCGTTCTCGTCGACCAGGAGTCTCATGAGCTCGGGGATAGCGACTACAGGGTGTGTATCGTTGAGCTGGATTGCATTGTACTTAGCGAAATCGTGGAGATCGTCGCCGTGAACCTTCTTATATCTGTAGATGATGTCCTGCAAAGATGCGGAAACGAAGAAGTACTGCTGTCTTACACGGAGGACCTTTCCGTCGTAGGAAGTGTCGTTCGGATAGAGGACTCTCCAGATGTCCTGAACGCGGTTTCTCTCGATGACGGCGTCGTCGAATCTCTGTGAATTGAAGAGGTTGAAGTTGAACTCCTGTGCGGGCTCAGCCTTCCAGAGTCTTAAGAGGTTGACGTTCTTTGTGCCGTAACCTGTGATAGGAAGGTCGCAGGGAACTGCCCAGACGTCGATGTCGGAGTAGTGGACCTTAACCTTGCGGTCGTATCTGGGGAGAATGAAAGGATATCCGTGCTCCATCCAGGAATCAGGATACTCATTCTGGAAACCGTTCTCGATTGCCTGTCTGAAGAGGCCGTAACGGTAAAGGATTCCATAACCTGTAACAGGAAGATTGAGCGTTGCGCATGAATCGAGGAAGCATGCTGCGAGACGTCCGAGACCGCCGTTACCCAATGCGGGGTCTGTTTCCTGCTCGAGAATGTCTGTGATATCAAGTCCGAAAGAAGCGAGCGCGTCCTTTGCCTGATCGTAAATACCCAGGTTTACGAGATTGTTGAGCATTGAGCGGCCTTCAAGGAACTCGGCTGAGAAGTAGTGAGCCTGGCGGCCCTGGTTGTACTTGTGCCTTGTTGCCATCCAGTTCTCTGCGATGATCTCAACGATGCTCTTAGAGAGTGCTGTCCAGTAATCGCGTGGTGTTGCCTGCTCGAGACTTAAGCCCGTCTCCGCTCTGACGTGGGCCTGCATCATCTGCTCAAGCGCTTTTGCTGTAACTGTTGCCATTTTCCAAGTCTTCGATGCCTCTCTTACCCCAAAGACATCTACTTACCTCCAAAATAATTACGTTTGATTATAACTGTATCAGGGGGTGCGCGCAATTTTTTAAAACAAGTTCGTGTTTTTAGCCAAAAAGGGCTCGAAAACCAGTATTCACGCGTGTTTTTTTGACAACGGAAACCACCTAAAATGAACAAAAATCACCGAAATTTACCGATTTTTAACAGAAGGTTTGAACTTCGTAAGATTATTGCGTGAATTGGCCCTGCAGAGCCCCTACCGCATTTGTATTTTTCCTTACGGTATATTAAACTTCTACTGATTATGAATATAGCAATCTACTACGTTTTGGCCGTCGTGGCCGGAGTGCTTGCAGGCGCGCTCTGTACATATCTGTTCGGGATAATCCCCGACAAATGGCTTCAGGATTACGGTGTAACGCCGGAAGACCCTAAGTACAGGCCGTCCAAGCGAATGAGACCTTTCCCGGAAGGCCTTATTGCCGCTGTTTTCTGCGCTGCAAGCTACTGTTTGGCGATCTTTTTCTGCCGCGCGGACTATATCGCTAACTTCAGACCCATGCATCTGGCGGTCATTCTCCTTGTAATTCCGGCACTTGTGCTGGTAATGATGGCTGATAAGCTCAACAGGATCATTCCCGACCAGTTTACGATGTATATCGGCGGCTGCGGCGTTTTGGCAGTGCTCGCCGACATTTTCGAGGGCTCCGTATGGTTCAGCCCTGATGCACAGTGGTGGATGCTGCTGCTCAACAAAGTGATTGCATCACTTGTCGGAGCAGGCTTTATCTGGCTTATCGGATCTTTGTCACTAACTTTCCTCGGCAGGGAAGGCATGGGAATGGGCGATGTCTGGCTCCTTCTTGCCACGGGTCTTATCACCGGATGTTACGGCCTTATCGTACTTATATATGTTGCCATCTTCGGTGCACTGTTCTTTGCGATCCCGCTTCTTGTCAGAAAGATCAAGAGGGTCATCGGTGAGAAGAAGAGGATCGAGCAGGCTGAGAACCCGAGGGAGGAGAAGCTTAAGATCCAGAGGGAGAAGGCGAAGATACACTTCGCGGAAGACCCGGATTATCTGGCATTCGGACCTTTCCTGGCTCTGGGCTGCGCGGTATTTACGATCATGGAGCCTTTCTTCTTCGAAAAGATGTTCATGACAATGAAGCTGTTTGGAGTTTATTTCTGATGGATTTCTTAAAGTCCGTGGGAAATCATATAGTTAACGCATTCAGATTCCCAAAGCCTTATAACTGGGGATATCCGGTATTCTTCGGTTCTGTAGGCATGGGATTTGCGCTTTTGCTCTTAAAGCTCATGTTCTCAGGAGCTTTCGAGTTCTCGTCGACATCACTTATCGGGTGTGCGGTAATCGTCATCGTCATCGTGATGTTCGCATTTGTCGCCCCTTCCGTGCTGCTTGCCGAGAAAGGCGGGCTCTGCATCACCGGACGCTACACCGGCATCGGCGCGCTCATACTGTCGTTCCTGTCAGGAGCGCCTGTTTTCCTTCTGAAATCGTCACTTCACAACATAACGGCATCGCTCTGGCTCAGATTCGGCGGCTCGGTAGTATTCCCGGCTGTTTTCTATCACGTGGAGGGAATGTCCGCCCAGACCTTGATACTGGAGATCCTGATCGACACCATAATCCCTGCATTCGGCTTCTCGCTATTTTTCCTGGGCGCCGTATGGCAGGGATTCTCTGAGAAGAACAGGAAATGGGCTTTTTTTGTCATCCCGATCATCTTTGCGCTGTTCTCATTCGATTTCCTCGATATTTTTGCGATCCTGATAATCGGATGGTGGCTCTGTATCGTAAGAAATCACACCGAGAATATCTACGGTCCGATCCTGACGCTCCTCGGCTCCAGGATCACCGGGATCCTGATAGAGAATATCGTTTATGAAGTCGACCTCACGACGATAAGGGTCTACAGCGATATTCCGAACACGTTCTACTTCGCATCGATCCCGGCAATCGTTGTAGCGGTAATACTTATGGCATTCTTCCGGAAGACACTTGGTGAATTCCATTTCGCGTACAGTGCAGACATATACGGTGACAGCAAAAAGATCGAAGAAGCTGAAGGCGCGAGGTCAGAAAGTGTATTCTCAGGCTTCAATCTGACATTCTTTTTGGGCATCGTGATACTGATCGTCTTCTGGATTTTGCTTATGAAGGGTGTACGATTATAAGGGAACAGCAATTGCTTTGGGGAAAAAATAAGGGGAATAAATATGGGAGATAATAAAGTAAAAATGGAAGAGGAATCAAAGAACAAGGTTCTCAGCGATACCGAAAGATACGAGAGAGACAGGGCTTCGGTCATGTCGATGCTCAAGTTCATACTCATGGTCGCGATCATTGCCGGCCTCGCATACGCAGGCAAGATAGTAGTCGTCATCCTGGTTCCGTTCCTTATCGGATTCCTGCTCTCGAAGACTTCTGTCCTTATCGCAAAACCTATATCAAAGGCCTTCGACAAGGATGCCACGAAGATCAAACCGGGCAGGAAAAAGTCCACTTACACCAAAACATCGATAACCGTCTATGTAATCTTAAACATCGTTGTATTCATACTGATCGTGCTCGCTTTGATAGGTCTCATATATCAGGCAAACAGCCTTTTGGTCACGCTTGGCGAGCTCACAAGGACGATCAAGCCTGCCGAGATGGTCAACCTTCAGATCCTTGACCGTTTAAGCTCCGACAACGGCGGCTTCCTTACGCCTGACATGATCGAATCGCTTAAGGAAAGCGTCACCAACATGGGCCAGACGATCGCGAGCAAGGCGCCTACGTTCATCAACGACGCATTCTCTACAGTCGGAAGACTTGTCGGTAACCTTCCTTACGCAGTCTTCTTCGTGATCAGCATCGTATTAAGCGGATTCTACTTCATCAATGACGGCCCCGCCGTTATGAAGTTCTTCGTAAAGAACACGCCCAACAAGAAGTTCAGGAACAGAGTATTCACACTCCTTGATGAACTCTCCGTCACGGTCTTCCGTGTATTGGGCGGCTACCTCGTGCTGTTCATCATCACGGCTGTCGAATCCCTGATCGTCTTCTGGTGCGCAGGCCTTCACGAATACGCTATCATACTCTCCATAATCACAGCACTCATCGACTTCCTGCCTGTATTAGGCGTCAGTGCAACGATGGTTCCGATGATGATCTACCAGGTTGCTAACGGCCAGTACATTTCCGCAGTAATACTGCTCGTAGGTCTTATCGTCATGTCGATCATCCGCCGTTTCCTTGAACCTGCAGTCCTCGGCAAGTCCTTAAAGATGCACCCCCTCATTACCCTTCTCGCAATGGCGGCAGGTGTCTATATCTGGGGCGCAGCAGGCTTCCTCTTAGGACCGGTTCTCGCTATCATCATCATCCAGGTGATCAAGGTTTTCGAGATCGACAAGGCGGCAGGAAAATATTTCTCCGGTATCCTCGACCGCTTCATGAAGGACAAGGACGCGAAAGAAAAGAACGCAGAAGAGAAATAACAGCAGCGATCACAGGATTTTGCTTTGTGCTTTCCGTGACATATTGACGACATACCGCAGGGTTATGATGGTCCTGTAAGGAGGATGAAGCAATGTCTTTCAGATTGTTGATCGTCGAAGATTCACCCGAACTTTTGGAAGCTGCGAGCGACTTCTTCCGCGAGGAAGGCGTTGGGCTCTGGGATGTCTTTACCGCATCAGACGGCAACGACGCTCTCGCTATGGTCAGCAGCGGATCTTTCGACCTCATGATCTTAGACATAATGCTACCGGGCGCATCAGGATTTGAGATCTGCAAGGCAGCACGCAGGATCAGCGACTGCCCGATAATATTCCTTACTGCCCTCGGCTCCGAGAACAACATACTTAAGGGATACGAGACCGGCTGCGACGACTATGTCGTAAAGCCCTTCTCGCTCCGCCACCTCTACGCCAAGAGTCTTGCTCTTCTTAAGCGCGCAAAGAAGAGCGTTGACAGCGATGTGCTTCAGTGCGGCGCAATATCCCTTAACAGGAAAACAATGTTGGTCACAGTAAAAGGCCGGGAGACCGCCATCAACGCCAGGGAGTATTTTCTTCTAGTCTATCTGCTCGAAAATAAAGGCTCCGTCTTAACGCGCCAGTCGATCCTTGAGCACGTCTGGAGCGACGACCTGGACGTGAGCGACAGGGTAGTGGACAACACGATTAGAAGACTTCGCGAAAGTCTAGGCGATGCTTCCTCCCAGATAAAGACAGTGATCGGCAGGGGTTACCGCATCACGGAGGAATAAAGCCATGGAAGTGCGCAAAGGAACTATTAAGAAACCGAAGTTTTTTCCATCATACATCATCAGTGCAGTCATATTACTGGTAACGTTTTGTGTGCTCGGATTATTGCTGGTACTGCCTGAACGGGTCGTATACATTACAAACGCAGACGAATCATGTTTTAATTATAGAGCTTCTCTAAGTGATCTTTTTTTCGATTTCATGGAGAAAGAAGAGATTACAAATGATGATCTGAACAAAGTCAAAGCTGCTGCGATGAATTACTATGCGGCAACAACAAAAAAATGCAGGATCACGATCGACGGATACGGCGAATTTGATTCCAGTAAGACCGCTGTGCTGGCGTTTAATTTCTGGACGGACAGAAATGATCTGGAAAATACCTACAGAACGTATTGTTTATTACTTGCTGACAATAAATATCTGGAATATTTCAACATTCCTGAGGTGATGGAATACTACCGTGCGGTCGACAACGGTGATGAATACTATCCCCATGGCAAGGAATTACAGTTCTACTGTACAGAATTTTACGCTGATCTCGAGAAAGGCACATTCATTCCTGTTGAGGTCGTGATATGTGAAGATAACGGCCACTCTAATTTTCTCCCTACAGGAATAAAATTAAAGATCGAACCGGATAACACAGAAGGATATACCCTCTATAAATCCGTTGATCTCCACACGGACTTTGAAGACAACACGGCAAACAGCGTCAATTTCGGTTACATCACGGGAAGTGATGAACCGCTCACGGATGAAGAATGTGATGACCTTTATGAGGAACTTACAAGTGGTAAAGGCTTACATTATGTGATCAAAGGCCAGTATCCGGAATACATTCCCTTTACGACTGCCTACAAAAAGGAATTAACAATAGCAGTTGTTGTCATCATCTGGCTCGGATTCGCATTCGCTTTCATCCCTGCGACGATCAGTTACAACATCAAGAAGAGAAGATTCGAGATCTTCGAATACAGGCGCAAGATGATCGACGCGATGGCGCACGACCTCAAGACACCGATGGCCGCGCTCGCCGCATATTCCGAGAATCTGTCCAACAACATCGCGACGGACAAGAAGGAATACTATGCCGGCAAGATTGAAGAAAAAGTCGCCCAGATGAATAAGATGGTCAATGACATCCTGTCGTTCTCCAAATCCGAGAGCTCCTCGATCGTCATAAACAAGATCGAACTGGACGTCGCTTCCGTTATCTCCGGCATCCTCGCCGACAACGAGCACGCCATAGCCGAGCGCTCTCTGACGGTCAATTACGACAAGAAGAGCGTCGTGATCAAGACTGACAAAAAGCTTTTCGAGCAAGCCATTTCGAACCTCATCAACAACGCCGTCCTTTACAGCAAGGAAGGCACCGCGATCGATATTGCCTGCGACGGCGATCTCCTTACGATCACCAATGTTTCCGCCGAGAAACTCGAGGACGTCAAGAGCCTCAAACAGGCCTTTTCCAAGGGCAATCTCTCACGCGGCAGCAAAGGCACCGGCTTAGGCCTCGCGATTGCCGACAACAACCTCGCGATGCTCAAGTACAAGCTCGACGTCCGGAGTGAGGGCGATAAGTTCATTGCAACGGTGAAGATGTAAGGATGATTGATTTTTGCAGCGGTGAAGATGTGAGGGAATGGGGACCTTGCATCTGATGAAGATAAGAGTTGCCTCCGGCTGTGAGGCAACTCTTTTTATTGGGTCTGCGAGGTGTGCGTAGAGTATTACTTATCCTGTTTGGCAGACAATGCTGGTCAAGGCTGACATTATCCACAAAAACAGGATCCAAATATTGGCAATATTGTATCAATTAATTTTGACAAATTTTACTTTATCACTGGATTTTTTACTTTATCCCTGAGGTTGGCGTTTTTCATTGATTTATCACTATAGTTCGTGCTATTAGTAAAATCAGTTTATTTCGTTTTGGCGTGAAAGCCAAGCCGAATAAGCATCTTGGGGATGATGGAGGTGCGGACCGATGGGTAATTGATTTGGCTATTAGAACTAGAAGCGATATATCATTTTATTAATTTTTAAGGAGATTTTATTATGAAAAAGGCTGGAATTAGAATTTTGGCAGCAGGTGTAACATTAGGCATAATCTGTGGTATCGGTGGAGCGGCTTTTGCTGCTAATATTCCTGAGAAAATCAATAATGTTAAGGTTAACGGCTATTCAGTAAGTTGTTTGTCTAAATTATCTAGTGGTGAACGTACAGCAAGTGCATCAACAACATACAATGGCAGTGGTGCTGTAAGTGTATCTTCAACGTTTAAAAGTATATATATACCAACTCGCAAAGTAACTACACAGAAAAGCACCAAAGGAAACTATGGTACCGCATCAGTATCATTTAACAGACCCGCAAATGATTTAGCCAAGCGTATAGAAAGCGATCATAGTGTTTTTGCAAGTAATCAAACCTGGAACGGCAAGACCCGCAAACTAGCCTGGTTAGATCAGACAGCTGGTTAAATTGGACATAACGAGAGCCTTGATGGTTTTGCTTCCATGCGAAACCGTCAAGGTTTCAAAATAGGTTATATTTTGGTTGTTTAAGGGAGATTAATCTTCTGTGATAAAGGGGAAAAGGAATGAACAAGATCTTACATAAGGTTATTAGTATGATCCTGATTTTGGCAATAGCACTGGCTTTTGCTTCGTGCAGCAAAATGGATGAAAGCCGGACTACTATAAGTTCAGAGCAAGAAGGTCAAACGGATGATCCAGATGTAACAACAATAACCTTCACTGTATCGGATTACTGTATTATAGATGATGATAACCTGAAACTTTTCCATGAAGAACTATTGAAGGATGGTCATAAGTATAAACTGAAGCTGAAATATTATTCAGATGATGATATTAGTGATTATCGAAAAAATATTGAAACAGAGTTGAAGAACGGAACTTCAGACGTTGCTTTTTTAGGATATGATGACGGTAGCAACAGTTTGATAGAGCTTATTAATTCCGGAGTTTTACTTGACCTTGACGACCTGATTTCATCAGACAAGGGTAAGATTCTTTATGAGGCTTTTCCCAAATCTTGGTGGGAGGCTGTAAAGATTAATGGACAGACTTATTCAATACCGAACCCGTCACCGGTAACACTAGGTACATTTGCAGCATTTAATAAGGATTATATCGGCGATGACGCTATCGAAAAATGGGACGGTAGCATAGAAGGCATTTACGAGATGATCAAAAATGTGAAGTGGAATGATGATTCTCCACGCTTAAAATATTGCCTTTCTCATTTTTCTTTTGAGGATATGATAGGGTGTGATATTCAAAACGGCCTGCTTTATGATCATGACACTATGAAGATCGAAAACCCGTTGGAATCTGAAAAATTCATAAACTATCTGAAAGTGCTTGAACAGATGAAAAAAGACGGTTTCATGAAGAAGACAGTGTCATATTATGCAAATACAACTTACATCGACGAGGAAGAGGATTTAAAATCTGGCAAATTCCTTGTTGTATTGTCAGAAGGTGAACCTGAGGAGTATTTGCTGAAAGATAACATTTGCATTAAACGTATCCCGCCGTGTTTTTCTTCTCAGATCGCTGCTTCAATCGGCATCTCTAAAAAAGCAGAAAATTTAGATGCAGTAATTGATTTCCTGGGACTTTTATATGGAGAAGAGAAATATGGAAATATACTGTTGTATGGCAGGCAGGACGTGGATTATAAACTTATAGATGGTTATGTGGCAGACATGGACGGTACAAAGAGGCCTTGGTTTTATAACAACTTTACCAAAACAGATCTGAACCTGTTCATAAATACGCATCCCGTTGCTGGTGAGAATTTTGTGATCAACCGCAAAGAGAGTTATTTCGCTTATTATGAAAGAATGAAGTTGTCTCCATTCATTGGATTTCAACCCGATAATGATAATAAAGGTGTTATATCGCAGGATATTGATGATTTTATGGACAGCCTTTCAGGCAAACCTTTGGATGAATCCCTCAAAAAATATTCCGACAAACTCAAGGTTGATGGCATGGATGAGTATCTGAGTTCCGCGAGAAAGCAGTGGGAAGAATTTCATAAATGAGACGTACATTAATGACTAGAATAATAACGCTGGGTTTGCTTCTTGCAATGATGCTGTCAATTGCATCGTGCGGGAAGAAAGGCCATGGAAAGGTGGGCAGAAAGATTGCTCCCGAAGATCCATGGTTCGATGCGAAAACATATAATATTGACCCTGGCCTTGATACGGGTGGAAAAGAGATCGAGTATAAGCAGCAAAAGCTGGCAGGAGCAGACGATAAATATATCGTTGTTTTCTCGAATGGCAATTATGCCCAACCTGATAATAATGCTGATTATGATTCGCGTGACTACTCATATTATCTTGTTACCGTAGTTGACAGAAATACAGGAAATAAGATCTGTACCATCTATCTGAATCAATATCTATCAGAGAACGGATTCGTTGCTAATGTTGAGTATCTTAATGGTACGATTACTTCGAAGATCTACAATTATGAAGGCGACAGACAAGTTGTTGTTGAGGTTGACAACGATGTCCTGACAGGCAAAAAACTTGAGGAGCGCGACCTTGGCGAATATGACGGTTCTGGAGAGAGCCGCAGATTCAGTGCGGGAAAATATACGATACTGGCAAATTCAATATTTGATTATTCTTCATATGAACAGTATTACAAGCTTAAGATATTTTCGCCTGAAGGCACAGAATACAAAGCTGAATTAAGGAAGGAACGTACTGATCTCTGGGATATTCCGATCATATTATCTCTGGATGGAGATAAACTTATGGTTCCGGTTCAGACATCTGCGAATGACCCGATATTTTTTGAAGTAGATATCGCGGCTGAAAAAGCAGTAGAAATCGATGGTAAAGACTACGATTGGATTGATTTCAAAACAATAACGAATGAATACGGTGGAAAGGATGGACAGGCATATTTTTCTACCTCTGTCGGAATATCGAAGATCGATACTAAGAATAAAAAGGCCGAAGAATTCTTCAATTACAACGATTGTTCAATAAATCATGAGCTTCTCATCAACACTGCGATAGTAGATTGCTCTGAAGGCAGCATCGTGCTTCTTGGCGGCCGAAGCAGTTCATTCTCATTAGTTGGATCTTCTAAGATCGACTTCGATATTTTCATTATCACGAAGGCTTCCTCAAATCCCAACGCAGGCAAGACGGTTCTTGAACTCTACGCGACTTATGGATATGTTGATCAGACGATTTCTGAAGCAATAATCAGGTTTAACGAGACGAACAAGGACTACTTCATTGAGGTTACAAGCCGTTATGCCGCTAATGCAATATATAGCTTCCAGCAGACAGACAGTCAGGATGATATGGAAAGTCGGATCCTTAAGGACAACATGTCGTTAAATGACAAACTTGCCATGGACATCATGAATGGTGTCGGCCCCGACATCCTGATCATTAAGGAAGACATGGGAAGATTAAATAATCCCAATAATCTCGTTGACTTAAGTAACTATATCGGCAATCTCGATTCGGGAAAATATTATACGAATATAATCGATGCCGCAAAGACAGACGGCAAGCTCTATCAGCTGCCGGTCACTTTCGGTATCGAAGGAATCCACACCGATGCCCAATATGCAGGCGCTTCAGGACTTGGTTTTACAACCAAAGAATACGAAGAATTCCTATATGGTCCGTTGAATGGTTATGACCTGGACCAGGCAGGACAAGCCTTTTATTTCGCGACGTTATTTAATGCAATGAGCGACAAGTTCATCGTTAACGGCAAGGTTGATTTCTCGGGTCCGGAGTTCGCCGAACTGGCAGAGTTTGTCAAGAATAATGTCAGGGAGAAAGCTCCCACCATGGATTCTGATGAAATGTCCGATGAAAAGAGCTACGAGAATGCGCAGATAGCCAGGATCGTATCTTACGATAATATGACTTTGTATCTTGCCGGAGTCAATGAGCTTCAGGGCGCAAGAGCAATTCTCGGCATTCCTTCTGCCGACGGGCGCGGCCCCATGGTTAAATCCAACCTCTCAGTAGCTGTTTCTGCCCAGGCCGTGAACATTGATGCCTGCGCGGAATTTGCGAAACTCCTGCTATCAGATGAGATACAGAATAAGCTGGCAGAATCAAACCGTTTCACAGTAAGCCGTGAAGCGTATAAGAATGCATCTGGCCTTGTAATTGACTATTGCAATAGCTCCAGAGCTAACAATGAATTCGGAATTAACCACGTTACTTTCGAGCCGATCAAGAACAGGATCAAATTCACTGAAGATGATATGACATACCTCGAGAATATAATCCTTAGCTGCACTCATTTTGATTCTTCAGATGCAGCTATCAACATCATCCTGATTGAAGAGATGCCACCTTATTTCGTAGGACAGAAAGATCTTAAATCGGTTATCAAGATCGCACAGGACAGAGCACAGAAAGTGCTGAACGAGCGATAAGGATTTATATTGGGTCTGCGAGGTGTGCGTAGAGTATTGCTTATCCTGCTTGGCAGGCACTGCTGATCGAGGCTGTCACTATTCACAAAAACAGGATCCAAATATTGGCAATATTGCATCAATTATCTTTGATGAATTTTACTTTATCCCTGGATTTTTTACTTTATCCCTGAGTTTGGCGTTTTTTATTGATTTTCGCTTAGTCTTCATGGTAATAAAAAAGCAGCTTTAACTGCACCGGTGTTCGAAAAGTATTACTCATGTAATGGAGGTACAGCTCATTAAGTTACTGATGTTTCAGTAGCTGTGTTCGACATACAAGAAACTCAGTGTCGGCCCAGCGCACGTTAAAGTCTAAGCCCAATAAGGGGACAAAAATCTAAATAAGGAGAAAAAACTATGAAATCATTCAAGAAGAGTATTCTGGCAGCAGGTCTTGCTTTGGCAGTTATTACTACTATTGGCGGTACGGCTGTATTTGCCGCTGTCAACGCGCCTAAAAGTTTTAATGATATACCGTTTGCCGGATCGTATGTAACAGCAAAATCTGAAATGTACTATAACACGGCATACGCATACACATCTTATGGCAATTATGCTGATTCATTAAGTGTAGAGTCAACGTACATTTATTGGGATAACCTGCGTGGTACTTACGGAACACAGGTTAAGAAAGCTGGACACTATAAGAGCGCAAGAGTAGATTTTGTTGCACCTGCCGGTTGTAAGAGTGTAAACATTTCTAGTACCCATAAGGTTGCTAAAAACTATCAGAGCTGGACTGCATATACTTTCGATGATAAGGAAGCTTGATCCTGAAAAGTAAAACAAGGACGCGGTAAATAATTCCTTTATCTGAGGTTTTTTACGTAATGAACCGTGATGGTTTTGCTTTCGATCAGGCAAAACCATCACGAGTTTTAAATAATAATACGCATAAAATGTTACTCCTGCCATTTCTTAATGCCGGGATAGAAGGAGAATTTAATGAATAAAACTTTACAAAAGCTTATAAGCACTGCAATGATCCTGGCTATGGCGTTACCTTTCGCGGCTTGTGGGAACAAGAACGAAAGTTGGTCAACAGAAACAACAGATCCGGACAGTCAGGTTATTGTGAATCCGGATGCTACGGTAATAACATTTGCCGTGCCGTCGTTTTGCCATGTAGAAGACAGCAATTTAAGGCTTTTTAATGAAGAACTTATTAAGGACGGTTACAAATACCAGCTTCAGATAAAATGCTTTGAGTACGATTTTGAAAATAATAAATACTTCGAGAATGTCGAGAAAGAGTTGAAGAGCGGAAATGCAGAGGTTGCATTTCTGGGCCTTGGTGATGAAGACAAAAATATATACAAACTTATTAATTCAGGAGCAGTACTGAATCTGGATGAGGTACTCTCATCAGATGAGGGAAAAGTGCTGTATAAAGCATTTCCCGCCCCGTTATGGGAAGCGGTCAAGTGTAATGGACATATCTTCTCCATACCGCAGACAAATCTGGATGACCAGGGCATATATGCTGCATTTAACAAGGACTATATCGGAGAAGAAGATATAGAAAACTGGGACGGAAGCATAGACGGCATTTATAAGATGATCAAAAATGTTGAATGGAATGATAATGCTGCCCCTCGCTTTCAATATATGATAGCTGATTACGATTTTGACAAAATGTTAGGGTGTGAGATCAGGGACGGTCTGCTCTATGATTACGACACCATGAAGATCGAGAACGCATTGGAATCGGAGAAGCTTATCAAGTATTTAAAAGTGCTTGAGCAAATGAAGAGTGACGGGTATATGTCTGACTCCGTGACATATTATCAGAACACACCTACCGATGTTGATGTAGCTAATTTGGTATCAGGAAAATTCCTTGCAGTATTAGCAACAGGTGAACCTGCAGAGTGCTTGTACAAAAACAATATCTGTATAAAAAAGCTGCCCCCATTTCTTTCACCAAGGATCAACACATCAATAGGAATCTCAAGCAACACAGAAAAATTGAGTGCTGTAGTTGATTTTTTGGGGATTTTTTACACTGAAGAAAAATACGGAAATCTTCTGTTGTATGGCAGACAGGACATAGATTATAAAATAAAAGACGGTTTTGCAGTTAGAATGGATGACACTGAAATGCCATATGATTTCATGACCAAAGTCAGCCTGAATCTGTTTATAAATTTGCATCCTGTTAAGGGTGAAACATTTGCTGTTAACCGCAAAGAAGAATATGTCTCATTCTATAAAAATGTCAAACTTTCACCGTTTATAGGATTCGAAGCGGATACTACCGGAAACAGTGCTATCTCTGAGAACATTAACGGATTCCTGGAAAGTCTGAACGGAAGTTCTTTGGATGAAGCGGTCAATGAATACTCACAGATTCAGAAGGCGGCCGGCATCGATGAATATGTAACTTCGGTAAATAAACAGTGGGAAGAATTTCATAAATGAGACGTACATTAATGACTAGAATAATAACGCTGGGTTTGCTTCTTGCAATGCCTAAAAATGTAAATTCAGTGCGTAAATGGGATGATTTATGCACTGATTTTACACTGGCGAGTATTTGGGCTCGCGAAAATGATTACTCCGCCCTATATGAATGTTTCAAATAGGCTCTTTAATACCTTAAACACGAACTTACTCTCTTGATGTTATAATCAGGCTAGTTGGCGGTTTAGGAATTGTTCGATTTTTCAGAGGTAATGCTATGAAAGATAAGCCTGTAATCAAAGCATTATTGTTTTCGCTGATCACTTCAGTTGGTTTAACTGCTATTGGATTAGTTATAAACCTTATCTCGTATCGCATTTCAGGGGATTTTCTTTTTTGCAGGCATCTTACCGGAGGTGAGTGGATAGGGCAGGAAGGTTTCGGGCTGCTTTTAAACCACACCTATCCTCTTACTGTTGATGGGTATACTTACGGTTCTAGTCGCATATGGATCGAGTTTGCTCCGGAATCGTTGATTAAATGCCTTGTTATGTTTTTTGTTGTTGCTTTGGTTATCTTACTGCCGACATTTCTGATAATTCACAAGATAAAAAAAGACCGGCCCACATGAGCCGGTCTTCGTTTTGAGTGTTTAAAGAATTACAGCACTACATTGATGCCTTCGATATCGAGTGTAGCGAACGGGCCTGGAATAATGGACGTACGCTTTGCGCCGAAATAGTCTGTGTCGAAGATGATGTCGTTGCCATCCTTATCTTCGAATCTCTGCTGCGGCTCAAATGCCTTGCCGAGGACGTCGGTGGTGACAAGTTCAGAAGTGAACGGACCGATGGCATCTGCGAGATTGGTGTCGAGATAAACCTTGTCATCTTCTTCGCGCACGTTGACATGGATGTCAGTCTTATCGTCCATAAGGAAGTTCTTTTCTTTGCAGAAACGCAGAGCGCCGCCGAGATAAGCGTTTCCGTCGATCCAGACGGGGAGCTTGCCGAAATGCGCCTCAGCGATCTTCATCATGTCGGGCGTGTCACTTTCGAGGTCGAACTGCTTGATCCATTCCTCATAGAGCGGATACTGATCCCAGACATGTGTTCCGACCACGCGCTCTTCGACTTCGACCCTGCCGTCATCGAAAGTAGATACCAGGGAAGCCTTCGGGTGCTTCTGGAAGAAGATGTTGTTATAGAATCTGTCATCGCCGTGGAGGATCGTCATGAAGCCCATGACTTCGGTCCTGTGCGGCATGTGGTAAGGTGTGTAGCGCCAGTCTGTGCCTGCGCCTACGGATGTGAATGCGCCGCAGATGAGGTTATGGACCATGGCGACGCCCTGTGTTGCGATACGAAGCGATGCGTCGGACAGGAGGATATTGTTGTCGATCAATGTAGGGCCGTGACCGACTTCGACGAAGATGTCTTCGCTGCCCATGCCGCCATTGAGCGGTGCGGCGTATTCAGGACGCTGGTTGTCGTGCAGGAGGTTCTGTGTAATTCTCGTTCCCTGTGCTTCCCAGTCAGTCCAGATGCCCATGACGCAGTGATGGATGTGATTTCTTCTCATGATGACATCGATCGCTGCGTGGAGCTTGATGCCGGCAACTTCCGCGCCGCCCAATTCCATCATGTTGTTGATGTGGTGGATATGGTTGTCTTCGATGATCGAGAAAACAGCGCCCATACGGCCGATGATGCCGCCCTGCTCGCAGTGGTGGATGTTGTTGCGGCGGACGATGTGGCTGCCGATGTTTTCCTTGAGCCAGCCGTGATATTGTCCTCTGCAGACTGCGTCACGCTCCATCTGCGTGGGGCTCTTCAAATGTTCATATGTGAAGTAGTGGTTGTTTTCAGGATCTAAGTATTTGCCGAGACCGATGCCGGAGCACTTGGAGAAATAAACTTCGTTGTCTTCGATGATCCAGCCCTTGGACCAGTGAGGTCCGATCATGCCTTCCTGCCATGCTGCCGGAGGTGCCCAGTTGGTAGCTGCCTTGCAGATCTTGAAGCCTCTTACCGTGATGTAATTGCGGCCTGTCTCATCGGGGAAGAAGCACATTCTTCTGACGTTGATCTCGGCCATCTCGGAGTTCGGTTCGAGCCCGCCGAAGTTGGCGTAGATGACTGTCTTATCGCCCTTTTGCTCGGCGTACCACTTATACTTTGATTCTTCGGGAACCCATGAGCACTTGTAGACCTGCGCCTTGATGACTTCGTCTACAGAGGCTGCCTCGTAGAGCCTTTTGTCGTTGATGTAAACGCATCCTACGTGTCTGTTCTTGCCTGCGAAATACCAGTCGCCGTAGCAGAAAGTCGTGTAGGGATTGTAGTCGGGAGCGAACATGGAGTTGTCGACCGTGCACATGTAAACGTCTCCGTCGTAGGGCTTCCAGGTGGTGATCTGCTCGGCGCCGGAGATCGTTGCGCCCAAAGGCACGTCGCTCACGTATGTGATGCGCGCGTCTTCGGTACCGCCGTTGGCAGGTGATACATATTCCCTGTATACACCGGGTGCTACGTGGACAGTGTCGCCGGGTTGTGCGATAGCAGCTGCTTCGGAGATCGTGCCGAAAGGCTTCTCCTTGGAGCCGTCGCCTGAGTTGTTAAGGAATTTGATGTCTACATAAAGTTCCATGGCGGTACCTCTTTTCTAAGGTTTTTTTGAGCTATGAATTTAATATAACAACGCGCGGGCGAAAAATATATAAAGATTTGGGATATAAGTGTTGCAATGCTTTTCGAGCTCTTGCGAAAAAATATTGCATTTTCTGTTGACATCGTTTTCGCAGGGTGTTATAGTTACCACGACAGACGTAGTACGACAGTCGAAGCAACGGCAGACGTAGCAACGACAGACGTAACAAAAACCGGAAGGAGATAGAATATGGCAGAAATCAGCAGCGATGTCATTAGGGGATATAACGACATCATCATTCTGTTCCTGCTTCTTAATTCACCGTCATACGGATACGAGATCTCTAAGCAGATCCGCACGATGTCCGAAGATAAGTACATCATCAAGGAAACGACGCTCTACTCGGCATTCACGAGAATGGAGAAGAACGGGTTCATCGAATCGTTCGTTGATGAGGATCTTGCAGGCGGAAAGAAGAGGACATACTACCGCATCACGCCAGTGGGCAGGGATTATTACCGCGCTAAGTGTGAGGAGTGGACACTTACTAAAGAAGTTATCGAAAAGTTTATTGCAGGTTGAGGGGAGTACATAAAATGAACGCAATTAGAAATTATCTGGACAATATGTTCCGAAATCTTCCGAACACGGAAGCTGTAAGGAGAGCCAAGTCAGAGCTTCTCCAAATGATGGAAGATAAGTACGAAGAGCTTATCGCAGAAGGCAAAACAGAGAACGAGGCTGTCGGTATCGTTATCTCAGAATTCGGTAATCTCGACGAGCTCGCAGATTCACTCGGAATCTCTGAGGCAGTTACCGAGAATCCCGTTGAAGACAAGCCGATGCTCTCAATGGACAGAGTTAAGGAATACCTCAGCATGAACAATACCAGAGCGATCCTTACACCTTTGGGAATCGCGCTCTGCATCTTAAGTGTAGTATCACCTATCCTTGCAGACATCCTGCCGGTCGACCTTGATATCATCGGAGCAGGCGGACTGTTCTCTTTGATCGCGATCGCCGTAGGACTCTTCATTTTCTCCGGCATCAAGAACAAGGAATATGCGGAGGTCAGGAACAAGGAATGTTCACTCAGCATTGAAGGCGCTGAATATGTAAGAAACGAGAGAAGAGGATTTAAGAATTCATACGGTCTTATGTCTTCCTTCGGTATCGGACTTTGCATCCTTAGCTTCCTCAATCCTATCCTTCTCGACAGGATCCCGTTCATCGATTCCAATGTCGGTGCAGCAATGATGTTCGTTTTCGTAGCATTAGGCGTATTCCTTATCACATCCGCCAATACAAGAATGAACGGTTACGACAGGCTTCTTGCCCTCAATGAATCAGGCAAGATGAGCGAGGAATTCGTTCCCAAGTCTGACCGCAAGGTCAATAAGGCTCCCATCATCATCTGCTCCATCATCGCTATCGCAGTAGTAATTATTTCTGCAGGTGTCAGATTCTTCATTCCTTTATTTACAGGAGTATTCATTAAGGATGACATCATTGACACAGTTGCAACAACATATGAATTAACAGACGGAGAGAATGCAGTAATTAATGCACAGGGTGAGATCAAGGCGATCAATCTGGACCTTAAGGCTTGCGAAGTCACTTTTGAGGTAAAGGACGGATCAGGACTTATGGGAATCGAGTACTCCGGCGACAAGAGACTTAAGCCTGAAGTTACTTTCGATAACGGCAAGCTCACAGCAACACAGAAGAACAAGCAGAGCTTCTCCTTCTATAAGATCAACAGCCCAAGGCTCACGATCACGCTCGGCACAGATGTTGATCTCGACACTCTCGAAATGAACATCAACGCAGGCGACATCAACATGAAGAATGTTAAGGGCGATTATCTCTACGGTGATTTCAACGCCGGCAACATCGTCATCAAGGATTGTTCATTCAACAAGGCAGATCTCGATGCAGATGCAGGCAACATCCAGATCGAGGATTCCGCATTCAAGAAACTTACGATTGGCACAAATGCAGGCAACGTTGAGATCAAAGATACTGAGCTCGTCGACGTAGAGGTTGAATCAAATTTCGGAAACGTAGAGATCAAGGGCTTGAATGATGTTGATGCTTACGATATCGAGTGTGAAGTTGACGCAGGTTCGATCCAGGTCGGCAAGAACTCATCAGGCAGACATTACAGTTCAAAGGGTACAGGCGCAGGCTCTATCAAGGTAGAGGTTGACGCAGGCAGTATCGAGATCAAGTAAGAGTTCCTCATCCGGGCTGTAATAAGCCCGGGGAACCAATGATCCCGGCACAAACAAACGGCACGGTATATCTTTAAAGGAGGCTTAAAGATGATCGACAATAATGCTATTTCCAATCTCTGCCAAAAGGCAGTCGAAATGAGATCTAAAAGTTACGCTCCATACTCGGATTTCCTCGTTGGCAGCGCGGTCCTTACTGAAG
>JAEEGK010009401.1_pt1 | contig 22829 bp, 13 predicted proteins | sample 8958771 | NCBI WGS metagenome assembly JAEEGK01 (sample SAMN16246547, study PRJNA631951) | gut metagenome | biome: gut microbiome; feature: rumen; material: SC-attached | host: Bos | place: Iran: Karaj | collected 2018-10 | reverse complement strand
GCTGATAAGCGACCAAGAGAATAAACAAAAATCTCCAAAAATCTGCCATAAAAAAACAACGAATTTAACGAATAATACAAATCCGCTCAAACTATCTACTCCCCCTCCCTATGCAGGGAGGGCTGGGGGTGGGTCTCTTGGTTACACCCTCCTTACACCCTTAACACCCTCCAAAACAGGGTGCAAGGCCAGTGTTTATCGGGGTTTTGACACCCTTGCACCCTTAAACAAAAAAAACTCGCGCGCACGCGCGAGAGAAACAGAATGTGGGTTCACTTCAGTACTGTCTCACCGCTGCCTTCGCCATGCACGACACGCTGGCACGCAAGGGTGACATGCACCTGACAGATTTCTCGGAACACATCAAGGAATAATAACAAGCAACAAACCAAAATCAAGGGGACAGGTTTTTGATTCATTCTGATGAAGAATATTTAGTGGTAACAAGAAGAATAAATAACTTTGCGCTATATAACGTAAACAAGCATTCTATGCTACGACAAAAGCGAGAGAAAAGCGGCACGGGCATCTGCCATGTGATGAAAGGGAAGGAATCAAAAACCTGTCCCTCCGATTCATCGTCCATTTCATCGGTAGCGAATCATTTTGTGTAGTTTTGTTAAGTAGATTATTTGGTGAATTCACGGAAAGTTTCTACTTTTGCAATAACATTTACAGAATTATGAAACAGACTTATTTATTTCTTTTGGCCCTGCTTCTTGCAAGTTGTAGCCCAAGGGTGGTGACCGACATGTTGACCAACGAATGGCCGGCCACGAAACCCGACTCGGTGTATGTGTTCCACAAGAATGACCATATTCCCACAGGTTCGCAGGAAATCGGCAAGGTGAAGGTCGTAGATACGGGCTTCAGTCTGAAGGGTTCCTTCAATCAGGTGATGCAGAAGGCCATTAATGCCACGGCGGAGAAGGGCGGCAACGGCCTGGTCATAACAGAGCACCGCTGGCCCGACGGCCGCAGCACCATCCACCGCATCTGGGGAACGATGCTCCATATACCTGAATCGGCATTCGCAGAAAGTGAGACTCCCGACACCATGGAGTATTCGGCGTTGAAACAAATACTCACCGAGGATGAATATGCGGAGTTCATGGAATACAGGGCCACCAAGCAATTCTATGAAGAGCAGGAGAAAGAGTACGAGGAAAAATTGCAGCGCCAGCAGGAGCTTCTCAAAGTGGTGCCCCACAATGTGCTTCGCCTAAGTGTCGGCCCGTCTTTCATGACTTCGAAATATCAAATAGGCAACCGTGAATACAAGAACCGTGCGGGGCTTGATGTTTGTATCGACTATGACCATTTTTGGAAGGCCATCGGCCTCGGCATCAACTACCTGCACAACTACACTTCGTTCGATGGGGGTATAAAAACAAGGCTCGACTATATTGGCCCCAGCTATGTTTTGGCCATTACTACTTCGAAAACGTTCCGCTTTGACTATGCTATTGGATTAGGATATTGCCATTACAGCGAATCACTTGACAAGTATTCTATTTCCCAGAACCGTCTGGGTTATATGATGCGCGTTGGAGCAGAGTGGAGAGTGGCTAAGAGCTTGGCCCTGGGTGCGCAGATAAATTACTTTTCCGTACGCCTGAAGAAACCTGAAGGCCTGGAACTGAAGGACAACGAGACATACGGCATCAGTCACATTGGCCTGCAGGCTGGTTTGCGCTATTATTTCTAAAAACAAAATCAATAATAATACAAAAACTTATGAAGAAGCTTATTCTCACTCTATTGTCTGGTATGCTGCCAGTAATCATATTTGCACAAAACCCGAAGGGCAGTTTCTCGCTAACGCCTATGGCGGGTATTAACGTGACGGGATTAAGCGATGCAACGACGGACATCTACAAATACAAGGTGCGACTGACTGCTGGTGTGGAAGCCGAATACGGCGTGAACGACTGGCTGGGACTCTCGCTGGGGGCCTTCTATTCCCAGCAGGGCGCCAAAATCGACTTCAGTTCCTTTTCCGTAGCCCCTGACGAAAACGGCATCGAGTATTGTTATACAAAAGAAAAGTATGGCAAACTGCATTGCGACTACCTCAATTTCCCGCTTCTGGCAAACATCTATTTCCCTAAGATTCGGGGACTGGCTTTCAAAATAGGTATGCAGATGGGAGTACTGGTAAACGATAAACTTGATGTGATGACGGAAACGGATGATTACCCGAAAGATCCGTTCAAAGGTATGTACGAGGGGAATAGTGCTCCATCCTACCGTTCCCGTAATCATAAAGAGAGGACGGATTTCTGTAAGTCTATCGACTTCGGCATTCCCGTGGGTCTTTCGTATGAATACCGTAACATCACGCTGAACGCCCGCTATTATTTCGGTCTGAGGAAGGTGGACAGCACGCCAGACTCGGACAAGGCTCATAACCGCTACCTCTCCATCACACTTGGCTATCGGTTCCATTTGTAGATCCCTTTCATCTTCCCATCCTCACGCGCGCGCATAAAAAGTTTTTTCTCGAAAAAAATGCCACTTTGCCACTTGCCCTGTGTTTATGGGGGGTCGCGCGGTGGCATTAAGGTGGCATTAGTGGCATTTTCGGGTGGTTTCTTATCTTTTTTATGCGCAAAAATAAGCTGAAAGGGAACGTTTTTGTTAGATTTTTGAAGATTTTTGTCTTAGATTTATGCCAAATGGCTGATGAATAAATAAAAAAGTGCAACCCTTTGGCACTAGTAGTGCAAATAGGCTGCACTTTTAGTGCAAATAGGTTGCACTATTCTAAATGACAGGTTTTTGCCAAGCAATTAGGGGGAGATTGTTTTGCCTTATATTATTGCCTAAATATTTTGTGATAAAGAGAAATGTTATTAATTTTGCAGCGTAGTGTTTATGTTGGTGGTTCACCTTCGGAAAAATAGGCTGATTATGAACATTTTCGTTAAGTTCTTTGCCGCAGCACTGCTGCTACTCGTTACCGGCTGCACCCGCCAGGAACAGCCGCAGGGGAGCATCATGCCCACCGGCAACCACTATGAGCGGGCGATGCAGCTGTGCGAGCGGAACCGCTATGCCGAGGCAGAACTGATACTGAAGGAAGGGGAACTGGCAGCGGAGGCCAGCGACAACCGGCTGGAACTGCAGAAATGCCGGGAGACCCGCTTTCTGGTGGCCCGCATCCTGAATGCCGCCACGCAGCAGCGCGAATTCGAAATGCTGCACGACCACGAGAAAACCGCCAACATCGCCCAGTTCATCACCCTGGCCAAAGAACTGCTGCACCACACCTACGAACAGGAGAAGATTGCCGAACTGCAGCATCAGTACGAGAAGCAGGCCACCAATCGCCGCCACTACCAGCTGCTGGCCTATCTCTTCGGAATTCTGCTGCTGGCCATCCTCATGGTGCTGGTGATTCTCTACTTCAACCGCCGGCGCATCGAGCAGTTCAACAGCATCCTCGACCTGAATGCCCAGACCATAGAGCAGGCGCAGCAGCGCATCGAGGTATTGTCGCAGGAGAGCGAGGCACACGACAAGGAAATAAACCGGCTGAACGACAAAATCACCTCAGCGCGCCGCTCCACCAACGAGCGCCTGGGCCGCGGCAAGGAAGTGTTCGACCTTATCACGGCAGGCGGCAAACTGCCCCCGTCGGCCGACGACGAGAACAGTCTCATAGAATACTATTCCGTGAGCCACTACGCCACCTTCCACCAATGGACCACCGGCTACGACCATCTCACCGCCCGCCTCTACACCTATCTTATATTACAGGACATGGGCAAGCAAGACGACGACATTGCCCAGATTCTCTGCGTCAGTCCTTCGGCCGTTCGATCCATCAAATCGAGGGTGAAGGCGCGGAAGAAATAAGGCAAAATGTAACCAACTCTTTCCTTTTTCTATACCATTCACAAGTATCGCCCCTGCCAGATTGATATTTGTATCCGTTTTTCTTGCAAAAATAGATTTTAAACATTACTTTTGCAGACAAAACATACCTGACCTAAAAGGAATTAATAATCATCTCAATTAAAACGATGCAAAGAATATTCAAAATCAGTCTTTTGCTGGCAGTAGTGTTGCTGCCCGCAACATCACGTGCCCAGCTGTCGAGCAATCCCTACAAGTTCCTGGGCAACATCACCACCCGAGGCAATGTGGAGGCAGGCGGCGGCGTTCCCGCCTACTATACGCTTTGGAACCAGATTACCTGTGAGAACGAATCGAAGTGGTCGTCGGTAGAAGGAAATCGCGGCGTCTTCAACTGGGGAGGAGCAGAGAATGCCTTCAACTATGCCAAGCAGCACAACTTTACCCATAAGTTCCACGCGCTGGTATGGGGTGCACAGTATCCTAATTGGCTACCAGACTTGTCGCCAAAGGAGCGTTTTGCGGCTCTCACCAACTGGTTCGACCATGCAAAGGCCAAGTTCAACACGCTGCCCATGATTGACGTGGTGAACGAGGCTGTGGGCAGGCATCAGGATGGCAACCCCATGATAAAGGAGACGTTGGGCGGCGGCGGCAAGACGGGCTACGACTGGCTCATCAAGGCCTTCGATATGGCCTATCAGCGCTGGCCGGATGCCATTCTGATTTACAATGACTACAACTCCATCCGGTATGATCTTGACGCCTACATCACATTGGTGCAGACTTTGCGCGATGCCGGTGCCCCTATCGATGCCTACGGCAATCAGTCGCACGAATTGAGCGGCATCAGTGATACCGAACTGAAGAGCGCGCTGAAAAAGCAGCAGGATGCCCTGCAGATGCCCATGTTCGTCACCGAACTGGATATAGACATAGCCAACGACGCCCAGCAAAAGGCACAGTACCAGAAGGTGTTGCCCATCTTGTGGGAAGCGCCCTATTGCGCAGGTGTCACCCTGTGGGGTTTCATCCATGGTGCCACGTGGGTTAGCAACTCTGGTCTTTACAAGAATGGCGCAGAGCGTCCTGCCATGACTTGGATTAAGGAGTATATGCAGACCGAAGCCGCCAAGAGCGCCGTGGGTCCACTGCCCGGAACGAAGAAAGAGGCCTCTATCTATATCCGTCCGGCTGCCCTGAAAGTTGTCAGAGGCGATGTGCTGCCCATCAAGGTTAATGCCAGTCTGGCCACCAAGACTATCGAGAAGGTGGATTTCTATGTTGACGACGAGTTGGCAGCCACGATGACCCAAGCTCCTTATATTGTAGAGTATGCAGTGCCAACCAGCTCGACATCTGGATGGAAGAAAACGAAGGCTGTGGTTACCGCAACCGACGGTTCCACCTACGAGCGCTATGGCCGCTTCAGCGTGGTGAGCGGTACTTCCAAGCACGAGCCCTTCGGTGAAGTGCCTGAACTGCCTGGCACCATCAATATAGAAGAATACGACAAGGGCGTTTCGGGCATAGCTTACAACAACACATCGCGCACAACCGTAACGGCTGCGACTACCGGACAATGGATGGACTACACGGTTGACGTAAAGGAAGACGGTCTCTATTCGTTCGATGCCACCGTGGCCTCTTCATCGTCGAACGGCAGGTTCCACCTGGCAGAATACGGTCTCGACAGTCTGTCGTATCTCACCGAATTTATGGAAGTTCCCAATACGGGCGGCAAAGGTCAGTGGAAGAAGCTGCACGGCAGCATCATGACTGAGCTGAAAGCCGGTCGCCATGTGTTCACCCTGCTCGTAGAACAGGGCGGCTTCAACATCAAGGATATCACCTTCAACCGCTACGAGGAAGCCGACGGCTCGTGTCTGCTGAAAGTTTCTGCAGGTCCTTATGGTGTAGGCGACAATGTCACGGTTACGGCCAGGGCCACTGCAAGGAACAGCTCCGTCAGCGAGGTGAGGTTCTATGCCGACAACATGCTGATAGGCACTGCCACCGCATCTCCTTACGTATGCACCTTCACACCTTCCGAGATGCGTAAATACAACATCACGGCCATTGCCGTTAATGCCGAAGGCAAGGAGAAGCAATCTAAGATATGCGAAGTGAACGTCACCAGCAGCACTCCGCTGGCCATTCAGTCGGTTGTCAGCGACGAGGTGGAAGCACCGGCCTATAACGTCATGGGACAACCCGTAGGTGCCGACTATCGTGGTATCGTCATCAAGAACGGTAAGAAGCTCATGAGAAAGTAATAAATTTATAAAACACAGAGATACAGAGGCACAGAGTTTTAGAATTATTACTCTGTGCCTCTATGTATCTCTGTGCCTCTGTGTTGACTTATCAACCCACTAAATACTTAACATTCTTGTTGCAATTTTGCAACCTTAATTCGGACAGAATTTGGAATAACCTGTTTATTACCAAACATTTATAAAGAAACAGGCTTTGCAACACACGCCGAAAATAATCCCCCGAAAATTTGCAACCTAACGGTTTGAGCTCTAATTTTGCCAGTGAGAAATTCACTTTAATACGAACAATTTAAAATAATAACAACTATGGCAAAGTTAGATTTAATCTCCCTGGAATGGACCGACCTCGTGTTCGAAGGTCGCAATCAGGCCTACGGGGCCTACCAGCTTCGCAAGGGAACCTCCAAGCGAAACATCTGGTCCATTATCATTGTAGCCCTCGCGGCAGTACTACTCTACCTCGGACTTACGCTGCATCGGATGGCTGCGGCCAACCGCACGGTGGAAAACACGCAGGCCATCGAGCTTACCAACCTTGAAAACAAGAAAAAGGAAGCCAAGGTGGAGAAGAAAGAACAGATTAAGGTGGAACCCGAGAAAATCGTGGAAAAGGTAAAGTCGTCGGTTAAGTTCACCGCCCCAGTCATCAAGAAAGACAACCTGGTGAAGGATGAGGACGAAATCAAACTCGACGAAATCGAGAAGAGCACCAAGGCCATCGGCGCCCTGACCGTTGAAGGCAACGACGAGGTGGGTGGCGAAGTGCTGAAGATAAAGGAAGAGATTGCGCCTCCCGAACCACCGAAGCAGCAAGCGGAAGAGAACAAGATTCACGAGATTGTGGAACAGATGCCTTCATTCCCCGGTGGCATGAGTGCCCTGATGTCGTGGCTCAGCCAGAACATCAAGTATCCCGTGATTGCTGCCGAGAATGGTGTGAAAGGCCGTGTAATCGTACAGTTTGTAGTAGAGAAAGACGGTTCCATCACCGATGTGCAGGTGGTCAAGAGTGTAGACCCCTCACTCGATAAGGAGGCTTCACGCGTCATCAAGAGCATGCCCCACTGGATTCCTGGCCGTCAGAACGGTTCACCTGTGCGCGTGAGATACACCGTTCCCGTGACCTTCAAACTACAATGAAGGCCCAACCCCTCCCAAAGGGAGAGGAGCAGGGATGAAAACAAATTCAAGCAAGTTTTACTTGCATTTATGCTCGTTTATTCGTACCTTTGCATAACACTTACCCAAAAGAGTAACAACTCCCCGCCCCTCAAGGGGAGGGGTTAGGGGTGGGGTCTGTAATCTCAAGACATCTGCCCATTTTACTGAATACTGACCCCACCCCTGCCCCTCCCCTACGATGGGAGGGGAGCTGGGATGCCTAATAAAAAAGAATTATGAAGAATTGGATTATTGCAGTATTAATGCTCATAGCCAGCGGAACAACCGCCAGTGCACAAACCATCGACGACAGACTGGCGGCCAAAATGGACAGCATGGCCGTGGCCCTCTTCAAGAACGGAAACTTCAAGAAGAGCATAGAACTGATGAACAAATGGCTTGACAACAGGCTGCAGACAAAGGGCGAGCAGGACTCGCTCTACATACAGCGGCATGCCTTGCTGGCAAAGGCTTATTTCAGAGACCAGCAAACTGACCAGGCCATCAGCAGCATCGACAAGGCCATGAACCTGTATGCCAAATACAAAAGCGACAACGACACGCTCTACGCTTTCTATCTGGACAACAAGGCACTCTACCTGAATACAAAGAAAGACTACAAGGCTGCGCTGACACTGGTCAGGAAGGCACTCGACATATACGAGCCGCTCCACAAACGCGACTTCGACATGGCCATGATGCTCATCCACATGGCCGAAGCCTGTCATTTCAACAATCTGCACCAGGATGCCATCAGATACGAACTGCGAGGACTCGACATCTACAAGGAACTGTTCGGCAAAGAGTCGGAAGCCTATGCCTCGGAACTGAACTACCTGAAACAATACTACGAAGGAGCGGGCGAAACGCAGAAAGCCAGTCAGGTGGAAAAGCAGATTGAGCAGCTGGTAGCCTCCATCAAAGAGAAAAGCAACGGCGTGAAATATGCCCAGTTTGCTTCGGCCGAGGAATGTCGCGAGCACAATGCCGATGCCCTCTCTGCCGCCAAGACCTACCTGAGCGGAAGAATCGACGACAAGAAGTCGGTGGATGCCGCTGCCTACGTGATGGGATGGTCGCAGGCTTCGCCAGACATCAACATCGTGGTTGCCGACGAGAATATGTACTACCTTCAGAATCAGTGGCAGCTGCTGGCCTACTTCTGCGGCTGTACCGAGTACGCCCTGGAACAGCAGCAGAAAGATTTCTCCCCGGAAATGCATATCGCAGCCATGAAGCGCGCCCTGGAACACTACAAAGCCAACCGCACTTTGACCGGCATTGTAGCCGAAATGGAGACACTTTCCAATCTTGAAAAGAGCGGCAAACTGGAAGAGACGCTCCGCCAGGATGCCCAGAAGATTCTTCAGAACATGGAGAAAGCAGAAACGAAGGAATAGAATCCCCAATTCCTAATAATTCATAGAAATGAAGAGGAGTGCAAAACTACTGATAGCAGCATTACTATTCCTGCCAAACACTGCGCAAAAACTCTTTGCCACAGCGCAGGAAGGTAACATCATCTACATTGACGGAGAGCGGTGGGACGTGTTGGCAGAACCCATTTATGCCGATACTGCACTCTTCCATCGCATGAAAGCAGCATTGCCCAAAGACAGGTCGTGGTCTACTGCCAACTGGAATGGCTACACCAGTTACTGGAGCATCAAGCAGGATTGCCTTTTCCTTGACAGCATCGGCATGTCTTTCTATATCAAAGATACCAACCAGTACCGATCTGAGTGCTTGGACGAAAATACGATGCAGCGCCTATTCAGTGGCTACACAAAGCGCGAGGGAGTCATGGCTGCATGGTACACAAACAACCTGAGAATTGCACGCGGGAAATGTGTCCGCTATGTACACTCGGGTTATGACAGCAACTTTGAATATGAAACGTTTCTTTCTATAGACAAAGGACGGTTGGTTAGCCGTAAGGACTATCATAACAAAGTGATTGATGGTTTGTCATTCGGCGAGCGGGGCATACAGAAGCAAGAGGACATAAAGACCAAGTTCCATTTGCATCCTGAGAAATATCCAGAATTGACCGGCGTGAAACGAATATTGTTCTCCATCAAGGATGCCAGCGTTGATTCCTTGGGTAACATCACCGACTGTACTGTCACGGCAAGAATATTGCATGGCGAACAATCAGAATACCATCAGGGCATAGCCGAGGAAATGAAGCAGGCTATCATGGCCATCCATCCTTGGAAGGTTCTCTTTCTCTATGGGGAATATGTTCCCTACGAACTGAATGGATATTCTTTTCGTTATGATCTAGCACAAACCTTTGGAGTTTCAAAAGAATATATTAAAGGCCACTATAGTGCGAAGAGTAAATACAATATAGAAGAAATACTTAAGCGTAAATATAAAGAATCAATGGCACGTGATTCCACAAACACTGAGGCTCCCATGTGCCCCCCAAATAATTGATGAAGATTTGTGATGATTTTTGTTTTAATTTCAACACTAATTCCCTGTTAAACAAAGGACGGTTCCGAATGGGTAGCAACCCACTGAAACCGTCCCTTGTTATATCTGTGTGCCGTTAGACTATCAACTATTCATGGCAGCAAAGCCCACTCCGATCAAAGCAAATAAAATTACAAATGCATAGATAACCAGACAAATGATGGTAAGGATACCACAGAACTTGGTGAGAGAGCTCAGCCCCTTGATTCCACGAGCTAGTTCATTCTCATCATTAGAGAGGCAGGCTGCCTTGGCGCCGTTGGCAAACTGGAAACCTTTTATAAGGGGATAAATATATAAAGCGGCTATAATCAAGTACAAAACGCCCATGGCAACCGCTCCATACGGCATATCGGAAAACATTGCAGATGCCACTGAACCAGCACCTAATAAGAAGATGGCAAAAATCACAATAATCACCACTCCAATGCAACCAACAACACACAGGAACTTTGACCATTTTGCAGCAGTAAGCAAATCAACCTTAGTACTCTCTTTCACTCTCAATCCTGTGGTTTCAGGAATTCTCAATTCTTCATCCATAGTAATAAATTTTTAATTAATTAATATTGTTACGTTATAATGTATATGTCAGATTAAGTAATCTATAATCGGTTGCAAAGGTAATAAAATCATCTGAAGTTCGCAAATATGAGAACCTTTATTTTGTCAGTTTTTGGACTTAGGCCAGTTCAATTAATTAATAATCCTTTTCTTAAATCGTTTGCCTTTTGTCAGTTTTTTTGTCATAGTCGCTTGATAATGCAAAAAATATTGTAAATTTGCAACTGTTAAGTAGCAAAGAGCCCATATATGTGTATTTACAAGAACATATTATTATGTGCAATGTTGATACCAATGCACGTTATGGCAGCGGAACAGCCAGAGGCAAAAGCCATTGGCGGCTGTCCTATGGCGAAGATTGAGGTGGAACGGCTACCTGACCTGAATATAGCCCGCTCAAGCCACGCTTTACTGAACATAGACGGTGAAGTGACAGTAATAGGCGGACATACTACAAACTTCAAGCCCACACCCACAGCAGAATACTATAAAGGGGGACAATGGCACGTTGTGCCGATGGCTTACAGTCATGACGGTGGAGTGGCACTCAGGCTATCGTCCGGCAAAGTTCTTGTTGCAGGCGGTTTTGAAAAGGAGATGGGCATAGGACAGTCTTGGGGTGTAGAACTCTACGATCCTGCAACCCATACCTTTGAAGGCATCGCAGCCCTCGACAAGAAGCGTGCCCTGGCATCGGCCACGGAGATTGACAGTGGCCGTGTGGTGATAGCCGGCAACTGGTATGCTGACGACGCTATAGAAATGTATGACGGGCGGCGTACGTTCTCGTATGTAAAAGAAGTGAGCGCAGAACGTGTCACGCCCTACATCCTGCGCACAGCGAAAGATGATGTCATTGTCTTCGGACAAACCGACAATAAGGGCCAGGTTGTCCACACGACAATGGCCGACTGCCTGCGTGGTGAATCGCGCCATATCCCCCTGCTGGAACATTGGAAGACTTTTTCTTTTGACTTTAATAGGGACATCTCCGCCTCATTCATCGGCAACGAAGAGAAGGGTGACTACACCTATCTGCTGCTTGCAACCAATAGTGATGACTGGCGGAAGATACGTCCTCAGCAGGACAGCATTGTCATCCTCCGTGTACACAACGGCGAATTCTCACTGCTGCCCACTGACAATCCTATCCCCACCATGACGGAAAAGGGACCCATAGGATACTATTCCTTTATCTTAGCCGACCGGGAAAGGCACAAGGCATATATGCTCGGATTTGAAGGGCCATGGTATGTCGAGGAACCTAGACCTGCCCGTGTGTTAGTGCTTACCATTGACTACAGCATGAGTCCTGCCCGTCTGCAACTTGGCTATACCGACCCCATTTCCGATGTTGATATCTTCTACCCCGTGCTGACTACCGACGGCAACCTGATGCTTGCTGGCGGTATATGCAGTTCTAACAACTTCAAGACTTCCGCCGGTGTCTGGCTGTTGCATTTGGCTGACAACCCTTCGGGATTGAATACCGCCACATCTCCGATTAGCAAATGGCTGTTGCCCATTGCACTTTTGGCCGTTGCCCTCTTAACCGTCCTGTTTTTTTGGAAGAAGAAATCTGGACGGGTTGCAGAGCCCAAACCTGAAACCAGTGGCGAGAACGCATCAGATGCCGAACCGACGACCAACATACCCGACACTGAACTGATGGAGCGCATCTATCTGCTTATGGATACGCAAAAGCCCTATCTTAACCACCAACTGAAACTGTCCGACGTGGCTACTGCCGTAAGCTCTAACCGAACAGCCGTGTCTAACTGCATCAACCAACAGCGCGGTTGTACATTCTCGCAGTTTATCAACGACTATCGCATATCTCACGCCAAACAACTGATGAGCAATCAGCCTAACATAAAAATATCTGAAGTGTGGATGGCCTCGGGGTTCAACACTGAGTCATCTTTCTTCCGGGCATTTAAGAATGTAACAGGCATGACTCCTGCCGAGTGGCGGCAGCAACTTTAGTACTAATATTTACTTGCAAAACATAAATTGCAAGTGGTTATGTACGATTTGCAAGTTTTCGTTCTTCCCTTTTCCGTATTTTTGCAATATATAATTTTTTAATATGCAAAAATGAGAAAGAGTATTATTCCCTTACTATTGGCGTTTTGTACGTTGGCCTACGGGCAGAACACCATAGTCATTCAGCAGAAAGACGGGAAGGTGGCGCGCTTCTCCTTCACCGAGAAACCAGTGGTGACTTATTCTGGCAACGATGTATTAGTCAATACTACTAAGAACTCGGTGCAGTATCCCATCTACCTGTTGCAGAAAATAAGCTTCGATATCGACTGGAATACCACCGACATCGAAGAGGTCGAAGTTGCCGAGCCGAGTTTTCACTTTAGGGACGATGCGCTCAGCATCAGTGGCGAAGACCCACGCTCACTTGTGTTTCTTTATAATATAAAAGGAATGTTGGCGGGGCGTTATCAGACTGATGACCGTGGCTGTGTCACTATACCCATCAGGCAGTTGAGGCCAGACCTCTACATTGTAAAAACAAACCGTTTTTCATTTAAATTCCGGAAGCCATGAAGAAAATGATCCTCACCCTTACAGTGGCGTTGTTCGCCATAAGCAGTGTGCAGGCAGACGATGTCAGCCCCGCACAAGCCCTCACAACTGCTCGCGAGTTTGTCACTACCAAAACCGTTCAACAAATAAAGGCTCGACGCAAGGCTCCGGCTGTACCAATCAAACCGGTGGTGGTACATACCGTGAAGTCGAAGGTGGCTGCGGGCAAGGACAACCTATACATTATTAATTATGGTAGCGACCAGGGTTTCGTGATTATCTCTGGCGAGAGCGAAACGGAGGCCGAGGTGGTGGGCTATTGCGACCACGGTTCGTTCTCCTACTACGATGCCCCCATCCAGTTGAAAGACCTCTTGGAGGATTATTCCGAGAGCATCGACGCGCTACGCCAGAATCCAGCCCTCGCCTCGAAAGCACCAAGGAAAGTTTCTAAGGCAGAATTGGGCACTGTCATCGTTGGTCCGCTGCTCACCACAACATGGAGCCAGTGGGCACCTTACAACGCCCTCTGTCCTGCAGGATGTCCTAGTGGCTGCGTTCCAACAGCAGTGGCGCAAGTAATGAACTACTGGAAATGGCCAAAACAGTCGGTAGGGCGATTGATGGACTCCGTCGGGACATTCACTGGAGAAGACTTCTCTGGGCACGTATATGATTGGGATAATATGCTCGACAACTATGGCGGAGGCTACAATGCCCAGCAGGCTGAGGCCGTGGCTTTCCTGATGCGCGACATCGGTAAGGCTTTCGGCACTTATTATACTCCCGAGGCCAGTGGTTCCGTCTTAAGGGAAGATCCATTAATGGAGAACTTTTCTTATAGCCCCGACATGTCAATCCGCAGAGGCGACACGGCCGCCGAACTTCAAAGCGTGATAAAATCAGAACTCGACAAGTTGCGTCCAGTCCTTTACGTTGGCGGACCTGACAATCCCAAACCCGGTGGAACAATTCAGGAGAATAGTGGGCACGCCTTAGTGTGCGATGGCTATACCAGCAACAACTATTTCCACTTTAACTACGGTTGGGGTGGCAGTTACGACGGTTTTTACAAGAATGCACTTATACGTCTCTACCAGACCAAGAGCGAAATAATTATTGGTATCGAACCAGTGGAGACGAAAACGGTGACCATCGGCGATATTGAGTATGCCCTGATGAAGAATGGCGAAGCGCATATTGCACAATATTTAAAGAGAGGCGTTAATGGTATTGTGATGAATATCCCCGAAACAGTGACCGACACCGAGGGTAACAAATATAACGTTACACGTATCCGAAAAAACGCCTTCTACAGCAAAGGCAACTTCAGCAAGATTACCATCGGTGGCAACGTCAAGTCTATCGACCCCTATACCTTTATATATAGTACCATCGACACACTCGTTATTGGCGATAAAATGGAGGAGGTGCCCGACGGTGCCTTCCAGACCACACGCATCAAGCATCTGACCATCGGTGCAAATATCAAGCGCATCGGTAAAAAAGCGTTTATGATGTGTTCTTTAGCGAATATCATCAGCCGCAGTCCGGCGTTTGAAGTTGACGAAGAGGCTTTCGAAGCCGGAGGAACGGGAACAAGCCAAGGTGACGGCGCATGGCTGGGGTGCATCACCAAGTTAGGTCGCCGGGCTTTCGCGTCGGATGCATTCCAAGAATCGCCCCGATTCACCTCACTTAAGGAACTGGAGGCGGAAGCATTGTATGCAGTCACATTCCCAGATGAAAAACTTCCGTATACCTATAACGGAGAAACCTATTACTGGACTTTAAAACTCTTCCATGTTTTTCCCGCTCTGAAGAGAATATCTCCTTCTGCTTTTGAGAACACCAATATTCAAGGCTTTGTCGTGGATGGAAGTCCATATTTCAGCATCCATCCCTCCAGAAAGTACAGCAAGATGCTGTTCAACAAGGACGGTTCAAGCCTGGTGGTGACGCTTCCGCAGCATTATACCACATCTATGTATGGTACCACATGGTCATCAATGTGGTTAGGCGATGACTCATACGCCGAGCTTTTTACAGACAATGTGGTGAGGTTGGAGCCTGGTAGCATCCACAGTGTGCAACATGAGACGTTCCATGTAACGATTCCCAATACCGTGGTAGAGATGGAGGGCGCATTCACCAATTGTGAGCGGCTCAGCAGTCTGACCTGCCTTGCTGTGGTTCCACCAGTTATCAGCGATGCTACCTTCAATAACAAGATTTTTGAAGAAGACAAATGGAATCGACCATATCTCTATGTGCCACAAGGTACGGAAGAACTATACAGCAACGCTCCTGGATGGCGGAAATTCAGGGTTAAAGGCAATCAACCATACATGCCCCTGCCCCCACAGGAACGAGAATACCGAATGGTGATGCACCGCAGTGCCTCGGGCCTACAGGATATAGCGATGAACGTGAGCACCGTCAAAGACCTACACACCGACGGCGATAACATTGTCGTCTCACAGAATGGCAAGAGCGACCTGAGCACCAACGTCGTTTTTGTGGACAGCATCACCTTCGTGCCGGGCTTTGTCTATGAGAACGCCGAGATTATCGACCTGAACGACTCCACGCTGACCGCCGAAGGACAAAAGTGCACTGTGGAGTTCTCACCGACAGCCATCGCCGGCAACGTGCAGCTGTGTATCCGCAACAGCGTGCTCACGCCGCAGCCCACCGAGGGATTCGTGCGCGGACAGGCCATCGACCTGAGCCTCTCCACCGGCGAGCATGAACTGTGCGGCGTGGCCCGCATCACCATCCCCATAGAGCGGCGTGAGGGCGAGACCATCAGGGCTGCCTACCTGAACGAGAACGGCGAGTGGGAACCCGTCTATTTTCGTTACGACGAGGAACGGCAGGAAGCCGTCATCATGACCGACCACCTGTCGATGTTCGAGGTGTTCAGCGTAGTCAACGACAAGACCCATGCCGCACTCCTTAGGACAGACTTCGACGGACCCATTTCTTATCAGGACCTCAACACGGCTCTTGAGAAAATGATTTATATCGCCTCGTCAGACGATCCCGAGGCGCAAGCCATCCGTGCTTGGAAAGACGATGTTAGTTTCTGGCAGACCGTGGGTATAGACGGCGGCTATACCCTGCTCACGGCCCTCGGCTTTGAGTCGGAGGTTTTGGGTGACATGTTCAACATCATGGGCAATCTCGGAACTGCTGTCACCTGTCTCGACGTTGTAGGTGCAGCCGTCAACGATGATGATGTAATGGTGGCAGCCAACACGCTGAAGGTGATCATGGCCGCCACAGTCGGTAAGATGGCTTCCGCCATCGGCACCAATATCATGTCTGCATCCATGGGTTTGGCGGCCTTTGTCGGCGTAGCATTGGAGAAGCTCGGCACCAAGGTGCAGACGGCCAAGGTAAGTCTGTTCCGCAAGGCCTACCGCTACTACTACAGCGAGGATTGCAACGTGATAGGCAGCGGTGCACAGACTAAGTTCAACAACGGCAAGAAACCATATCGCTCGGAGAAGGATTGGTATGAGGTGTTCCGCCCCGCCTTCGACAAGGGCTGGACTCATGAGCGGCTTATGATCTACATCGAGCAGGTGCTGCGCAACTACAGTGATTGGTTCTGGATGGACAACAAGACTATCTACGACATCTGCATGGCCGAGAAAGACGTGACCAGCATGACCTCGTATTTGTATCCCGACGAAAACACGCAGAAAGCGATAAGCGAGGAGTACTATGCCGAACTGTGCAGCAAGGTCATTCCTGACGTGTTCCAAGCCATCAAGGACGACCTGGAGGCAAAGGCAGCCAAGAACTTCCAGCGGGCAGCGCGCCAATTAGCCACACAGGTGAACACCAAGGTTTCTGTTCGCCTGAAGGACTCTGGCTGCAAGGAGGGTGAAAAATCGCAATATGCAGGCTGGACTGTGCGCTTCAGTCATGTGCCCGACTCGGTGATAGACAAGAATTTCTGGCAGTGCACGCTCAATGAACGCGGCGAAGGCGACATCGGTTTCTTCTCAGAGTATGCCCTCATCCGTAACAAGATACCTTGTAAACTCTCGCTCTTCAGCCCGGGCGAAGTGGAGTACAAAACCTACGACTTTACCATCCCAAGGGGCACTGGCAAACTGTTCTGCAACATCGACCTGAACGATGGCGGTACGGAGGTGGAAAATCCTGAACTGGACAACCTGATTCTGACCTACGACCCAGTGTCTCTTCCGTGTTGGAGAAAGCTGGTAGGCGTGTGTGATTGGGGTTGGGGACCTCAACCCTGGCAAACCGGTATTTTGCCTACTGACCCCGATTTCGATCCTGAACGTGATTCAGACAGTTACCTTCTGATTTTCGTCGATGGCTACCTGTATGACAATCTTCGCACCCAAGCAGAAGTGGAGAAGTTCTTCAAGGAGCACGACAACATCAGTGTAGACAACCAGGGCAACATCCGCATCGGCAACGATATTGTGGGACAGATGGGCGAAAACGGGCTGGAAGGAACAGGCACCTTCACCATCGAGACCTCCTATCCTTTTGTAGTCCGCACCATTGAGGACTTTGCCGCTCATTGGAGTAGTTTATGGCATATACATCCGATGCTGAACGGCACCATAAGCCATAAAATCAACGGCCAATTCACAATTAATCGCAGCAACGTGACTTCCCGGGAGTACACCGTCAGCTACAGCGGCACGGGCACTTATCACTTCGAGGCAGAAGCCATACAAATCATTAGCGGTTTGGTGGCCGAGGCCCACTGGGATGGCATTCTTGGTACTGCCTACCCACCTGAAGACCAACCTGTTTCGCCCTCTGACATCACCACGCAGCAAATCATCGGCGACGGCACGGTGAAGCTGGAGTACACCACGAAATTGGTGGCACAATAAATCATCACCCTTCGCAGCCCTCTTCAAATGAGGTCTGTGAAGGGTGAGATAATGACTGCATTTCTGAGCGTTACCATGCTGAGATAATCCCGACAGGGTTAACGATTGTTCAGAATAAATCAACGATGGATTTAAAGAACGAGCGGTCTTGGCTGAACTGGATGTCGTCTACCCAGCAGAGGCGGTCGTCGGTCATGGCAATGGCGCGGATGCGGGTGATATCGCTATATTTCTTGTCGCGATAGCCAAGGGGAACGTCCTCAATCTCAACCTCTCCGTCGGGCTCGATGATGCTCACGGTCTGCGGCACCTTCACCACATAGTACTCGTCCTTGTGCATGTCAGTATAATGGATACAAAGGAAAAGGCGCACGTTCTCGAGCCGCTTGCCCGACTTGTTCTGGATGGTCACCTGCATCTCCTCGTCGTCGTTGAGTACAAGCCATTTGGAATCGGGTTCCACCTTCACGTCCAGAAACTTACGGTCGATGAGCAACTGCTTGAAACTCGCCGGCAGATTCTGCTCGCAGAACTGCATGTCGGAGAGCAGACCATCGTAGTATTTCTGGTTGCCGCGGCGGAAGAAATGGTTGTAGATCTCGTTCTTGCTCTCCTCCTGCTTACCGTTGTCGGCATAGAATTTGGCCTTCATCAGATTAGGACTGAACAAGCCATAGCCTTCCATCATGGAGCGATAGAGCTGCAGCAGATAGAGACCCTCGGAGGTCTTGTTCAGATAGTTACGCATACAGTAAGAGTCGAGCATGTCGGTAAGCTGGGCGGCCTGCCGCGGATATTCGATGGAAGCCTGATGGAAACAGCTCAGGGCCTCGTCGGCATATCCCATGCGCTTATAGTACACGCCGCGCAGGAGCAAGGCGGGCGCCGTCTTGTCGGGGTTCTGCTCAATATAATTGTCAAGGGTGGAAAGAACCCCTTCCGACATTTCAACCCCCTCCGACCTCCCCGAGGGGAGGCTTTCTGAAGCGGATTTATCTCCCATTTGGGGGAGTTTTAGGGGACCTTCCTTTCCTCCTTCGAGGGAATTTTGGGGGATTTTCTCTCCCCGTCGGGGGAGTTGGCCGGGGGTTAGGATTATCTCCGCCTGTGCTTTCAGCAGCTGTACCTCGGCGTTGCCGGGATATTTCTTCAGGATGTTCTCAGCTCCTTGCAGGGCATTCTTTGCCTGTCCGGCATAGAGTTCCAGGTACACCTTGTCCTTCTCCACGCAGAGCGCGTCGTACTCCTTCATGTATTTATGATAGATGGGTGCGTAGTCGGAGAGGTATTTCAGATAAGAAGCCTCCAGCTTGGCAATATCGTTGCGCACGTTCTGCCGCAACTCTTTGTCCTTCTTGTAATTAGAGAAAGCCGTGTCGGTGACTTTCGAGGCATCTTCTTTGTGGAAGATGTCGAGCAGCACGATGGGATTGCCCATGACGGTGTTGACCACGTCCATGATATCCACATCCCCGACCATCTTCATGCCGCCTGTGGCAGCGCTTCGCGCCAATATCCAGGCATCGCTGAGTTCCGCATCGAGTGCCCTCAGCTGATACATATATTGCAACACGGGCATCAGTTTCTGCTTCGCCTCGAGCACGTCGGGAGCCACACCCTCGTAGTCCTGCCGGGCCATCACCTTGAGGAACTCATCGAAATTCTCCGAATTGGCCTGCGCCAGTTCCAAAGCATTCATCACGCGCACGGTCTTTTCCAGGTCGTAATCGCCTTGGGCCAGCTGCTGACTGGTCAGCGCTTCGTAGGCAGGCACGAAATCATCGACCGGCCTGTAGTTGGAAAGTTCAAAGGGATCGGCAGTCTGCTTGCACCCCGTCATGAGCAGTCCCGAAAGAAGGAGTACCCACAGGCGCCATCGGATTATGGAATTAATATTTTTCATTGGCCATCAGTATTTCAGGGGCAAAAATAGTGAAAAAAACATATACGGACATACTTTTATATAATTTTAATACTGATAATTGTACGTTACACAATTATTTTTCATATCTTTGCTGACAAATAAACAAACTTCTTTTTAACTTTATGAACAAAACAATTTTTTTCTCGCTTTTTGTGGGCGCATTGGCAGCTGTCGGACAGGTGGCTGTTGCCCAGAGTAGTCATCAGTACACCGTGCTGGCCAACAAGCCGGGTGCCACCATCCAGCCGACCATGTACGGCGTGTTCTTCGAAGACATCAACTACGGTGCCGACGGCGGACTCTATGCCGACCTGGTGGAGAACCGTTCGTTCGAATTCCCGCAAAGACTGATGGGATGGCAGATATTCGGTAACGCTGAGGTGGAGGACGACGACCCCGCCTTCGAGCGCAACCCTCACTATATCCGTCTGAAGGACGACGGACATACCGACAAATGGACGGGAATAGAGAACCGCGGCTACTTCGGCATGGGATTCAAGAAAGGGCTTGACTATAAGTTCGGCGTCTATGCACGCTCGAAAGGCAAGGCCAAGATTCGCGTGGAACTGGTCAGCTCGCACAACGAGGTGATTGCCAAGAAGGGCCTGGAAGTGAGCGGAAAAGACTGGAAGAAATATACCATCGAACTGAAGCCGACGAAGACCGACGCCCACGGACTGCTGCGCATCTTCCTGGAGAGCAAGGACGGGCTGGACATGGACCATCTGTCGCTCTTCCCCGGCGATGCCTGGAAGGGTTTGCTCCGCGCTGACCTTGTGAAAGACCTGAAGGACCTGAAGCCCGGCGTGTTCCGCTTCCCCGGCGGTTGCATTGTGGAGGGAACCGACCTTGACAGCCGCTATCAGTGGAAGAATTCGGTAGGTCCCGTGGAGAACCGTCCGCTGAACGAGAACCGATGGAACTACACCTTCCCCCACCGTATGTATCCCAACTATTTCCAGAGCTACGGACTGGGATTCTATGAGTTCTTCCTGCTTTCTGAGGAAATCGGCGCTGCTCCGCTGCCCGTGGTCAGCGTGGGTCTGGCCTGTCAGTTCCAAAACAACGGCGAGCAATTCCATGTGGCCGTTGATGACCTGCAGCCATATATCGACGACGCACTCGACCTGATTGAGTTTGCCAACGGCGGAACCGACACCAAGTGGGGTAAGCTGCGCGCCGACATGGGCCATCCAGCTCCCTTCAACCTGAAGCACATCGGTGTGGGCAACGAGCAGTGGGGACCGCTCTATCCCGTTCGTCTGGAGAAATTCGTCAAGGCCATCCGCGCCAAATATCCCAATATTCAGATTGTGGGTACCAGCGGTCCGTCGCCAGACGACAAGGACGGCAAGGAATTCACTTACGGATGGAAGGAGATGACACGCCTGAAGGCTGACCTCGTGGACGAACACTTCTACCGCGACCAGGACTGGTTCCTCTCTCAGGCAGGACGCTACGACAGCTACAGCCGTAAGGGTCCGAAGGTGTTTGCCGGAGAATATGCCTGCCATATCAAGGGCGGCGACCAGAACGTGCCCATCGACGTGCCAACGGGTAAGAACACCTTCGAGGCTGCCCTTTGCGAGGCTGCCTTCATGACGGGTCTGGAGCGTAATGCCGACATCGTGTGGATGGCTACTCCCGCCCCGCTGTTTGCCCATGTTGACGGCTGGCAGTGGCGCCCCGACGAGATTTGGATGGACAACCTGAGCACCATGCGCACGCCCACCTACTGGGTACAGCAGATGTACGGCGAGAACGCTGGCACCAACGTGCTGAAGATGACCGAGGGCAAGGATGCCATCAAGGGACAGGACGGCATGTATGCCACTGCCTGCTACGACAAGAACACCCGCCAGTATATCCTGAAGATTGCCAACACCAACGCCGAGGCAAAAGACATCACCGTGACCTTCAAGGGCATCAAGAGCCTGCCTGAAGGCAAAGTGACTACGCTTCACCACGACAACCCCAATGCCATCAACACACTGGAAAACAAGAATGTGGTGGCTCCGAAGACGGGCAGCGTGAAGGCTGAGGGCAATGTGCTGAAGGTGAGCGTTCCCGCCAAGACATTTGCGGTGTATCGCTTCTAGTTAATGCTAGGCAGGCCTAGGTTTTCCTAGGATAGCCTAGGCCTGCCTAGAACCTAAAAAAAACCAAAACGAATTATGAAAAGACTCATCTTCTGCGGAATACTTGCTCTGCTGTGTACGGCGCAAGCCGATGCACAGCAGCGGCGTGAATGGCCACGCGAGCCCTTCAAGACGGACACGCTGATGGTGCACGATCCCGTGATGGCCTTTGAAGACGGCACCTATTATATCTATTCCACCGGTATGGGTATCGGCATGGCCACCTCCACCGACCGCAAGACGTGGACCGTGATGCCCGAGGGTGTGCTGAAAGACAATATACCAGCATGGACGCAGGATTCAGTGCCGGGTTTCAAGCGCCATATATGGGCTCCCGACATCATCCGATGGCACGGGAAATGGTGGATGATGTACAGCTGTTCGACCTTCGGGAAGAACGGTTCGGCCATCGGTCTGCTCACCAACAAGACGCTGAATCCCGCATCGCCCGACTACCAATGGGAAGACTGCGGCGCCGTGGTGGTTTCGAAAGAAAACCGCGACAACTGGAACGCCATCGACCCGAACATCGTGATTGACGACAACGACCAGCCATGGGTGGTATGGGGCTCCTTCTGGGACGGCATCCAGATGGCCCGCCTTGATTCCAACATGCATCTGGCCTCGAAACCCGTGACCATAGCCCGGCGCCATGCTCCGGGATGCAAGGATGCAGAACCCAACCCAACTTCGAAATTTGCCGGCACAAACGCCATCGAGGCCCCGTTCATCATGAAACACGACGGATGGTACTACCTGTTCGTATCGTGGGACTACTGCTGCCGCGGAGAGAAGAGCAACTACCGGGTGGCCGTGGGAAGAAGCCGTAACGTGGAAGGTCCCTACACCGACCGCGAGGGCAAGGACATGCGCTTGGGCGGAGGAACGCTTTTCGCTGAGGGCGACCACCAGACCTTCGAAGCCATGGGCCACTGCTCGGCCTACAACTTCAACGGACAAGACCTGTTCGTGTGCCATGGCTACAGCGGCG
>JAEEGK010009400.1_pt1 | contig 22831 bp, 20 predicted proteins | sample 8958771 | NCBI WGS metagenome assembly JAEEGK01 (sample SAMN16246547, study PRJNA631951) | gut metagenome | biome: gut microbiome; feature: rumen; material: SC-attached | host: Bos | place: Iran: Karaj | collected 2018-10 | reverse complement strand
AAGGCCTCGCAAGACCCCGATGTACAGGCTGAATTCTACAACTACTTCCCGCAGTACAACCTCACAGGCGACGTTGCAACCGACATCTACAACTACCTGATGATGAACGACCAAATCCCCGAATCTTTGAAAGTTCCCGAGATGAAGGACGAGGACTATGTCAACTTTATGGTGTGGCACCGTGGCTTGGCCGTTCCCGCCGCGCGTAACATGGAGGATCCAGAAGTGCAACGCGGCAAGGAACTCTTCAACCAAATGGGTTGTGCCTACTGCCACCGTCCGTCATGGAAGACCGGAGACGACATGTTCACCGACCCGACTGGTTTCTTCGCCGATGGTGACGCCCGTCTGCCCCGCTATCCCAACCAGAAAATTTGGCCTTACAGCGACTACATCCAGCACAAGCTCCACATGGAGAATGACATCCGCACGGGTTGGTGCCGCACCACCCCGCTTTGGGGCCGTGGCTTGAGTGCCAGATGCACAGGTCGCAGCGACCGTTTGCACGACTGCCGCGCCCAAACCGTCATCGAGGCCATCATGTGGCACGGCAACGCCCAAAGCGATGCACGCCGCACGGTGGAAAAATTCCGCGAACTGTCGAAGGAAGACCGCGATGCCGTCGTGAAATTCATTGATGCAATATAATCAACATTTGCAGAGACGCGCCATGGCACGTCTCTACAAGGTGAAATCGAAAAAAAATCCCGTCAGAACGGCGGGATTTTTTTCATCTTTCTTTTGCATTTCCTGTGTCAAAAAGAAAAAAGACTATCTTTGCTGTTTTTCAACAAACATATTGTTTATGGATAATATCAATCCCCCTGATTCCCAAACAGTGGAAGGCGGCAATAAGTTCTGGAGAAATTTGTTACGCACCATCTTAGGCACCACCATCTCCATCCTTCTCACCTTCGGCACCAATGCCCTAATACAACAACATCGCAAAGTTCAGGACCGCAAGATGACCGCCATGATGGTGATGAGCAACATCGAGAACTTCGCCCGAACCCTTGAGACACGCTCCGACCGAATGGCTCACACCGACAGCATCGCGGCTTGGCTCCTTTGCATGCCCTTCGAAGACCTCGAGTTGCTACCCGAGAAGGAACTGGACCATCTAATTGACGAAGCCACCACCCTCGCCACTCTCAACCACGACCACACAGCTGAAAACGTATTCTCCAACAACATTGAGACCTGGAAGAACGTCAACAACTTGCAATTCATTGACAATATTGGGGCTTGTTTCTCTGCCATCAACGGCGTCGAGGAGCAATTCAACCAATGGGCGATGGAAGTATCTGATGCCTTGCACGATGTCAATGTCAACCCAGACAAATACGAGGGTAGCACCATCCCCATGAAGATGATGCACTCCAACCGTGTGCGTACCGCCTTGACTGCAGTTCACAATCGCCGGTGCTGGCTACGTTATGCAGCCGCCAGCCTTCGCTTCTTCAACTTGCAAAACATGACCGCTATCGGCATCTCTGAGCAAGAGGTGATGGAGTTCACCAATGTCCGCGAAGAAGAAGGCGAAGATACGGGTACGCCTCCCGATGCCAAATCGTTCTACACTAGCGCCTACACCCTCGACAGCCTCACCTCACTCACCCACCTCACCGAACACATCGAAGAACTGAAAGCGGAAATGAAATAAAAAGTGACGACGGACATCAGCCCTACATCCTTATTAATGAGGACATACCCGCCCAAAAATCGCCAAACATGGGGAGTTCGGACAAGTGTTTTTTTTCAGACATTTGCAGCGTAATCGAAACTATACTGCTATGAAATATGTTCGTCACATAACATCTGTCTTGGTCATCATCTTGATTGCCGTCCTCGCTGCAGGCACCATCGTGGAGAAACTGCACGGTTCGGAATTCGCATTGGCCCATGTCTATTCAGCATGGTGGTTCGTGGGTTTATGGGCCTTGGTGGCAATTATGATCGTCATCATGATGGCAAAATGCCGTTTGTGGAAACGGTTGTCCATCGGCGCGCTGCACCTGTCCCTCCTACTCATTCTATTGGGCGCGCTGCTCACCATGCTCACGGGGCAACATGGCAGAATGAAACTTGAGCCCAACCGACCCAACAGCAATTTCTTCATCCAAGACAATGGAGAAATCACGAAAGAAGCGTTGCCATTCAGCCTTACGTTGGACCATTTTGAGATAGAGAAATATCCCAACAGCAATAAACCGAAGGACTATGTGAGTTATCTCCAACTCAAAGACGGAGAGACTCATCAAGACATCGTCATCTCAATGAACCACATCCTAAAGCACAAGCATTACCGTTTTTACCAAAGCGACTACGACGAGCAGGGCAACTCCATCCTTGATGTCGCCCGTGACCCATGGGGAATCGGGGTGACCTACGCCGGGTATGCACTGCTCTTCGTGGCCTTGGTAACTATACTTATTGAACGCAGAAAGACGTTCCGTGCTGTCACATGGTCTTGGTTGGCAGTGCTTGCTGTTCTGCTGGTGTTTCTCTACATCAGGATGCTCACCCATCCCCTACTGCCTGTGCTGCGTTCTCCGTTCTTCAGCATCCATATTTCTACAATTGTGACAGCTTACGCCTTACTATTGGGGATTTTGGTCGTCGGAATTATCGCTCTCATCAAGCCAAAAGACAAGGCCCGAATGGAGCGGTTGAAAGAACTCAGCACAGCAATGCTCTACCCTGCCGTGGCTTTGTTAGCCATTGGCATCTTCATCGGAGCAGTGTGGGCCAACGTCTCTTGGGGCAACTATTGGTCGTGGGACCCCAAAGAAGTATGGGCGCTCATTACCTTGCTCATTTATGCTGCGCCACTGCATGGGAAAATTTGGAAATCATTCCAAAAACCATTGTTTTTCCATATTTATGGTATCCTTGCCTTCTTAAGCGTGTTGATCACCTATTTTGGCGTCAATTTGCTTCTGGGCGGAGTACATGCCTATTAAGATTATGAATTACACTGACACAAGACGATTCAAATTCCCGAAGTCTTGACTTATAATCACTAACCATTCAAAACTAAATTCATATTGTTTTGACCACAAGACTTCGCGCTGTCGAACCATCATCGAAATGGAAAGGGGTGATGCGTGCTGCGATAAAGAATGTTGGTTTTCGATTGCCATTCATTAGAAAAGCTCTATCTTTGCCGCCGGATTCGGGTTCTTTCAACCGAAGATTAATAGGGAATCCTGTGAAAATCAGGAGCTATGCCCGTAGCTGTAAGTTCATCGACGGTCAGCAGCACCCAGGTCACTGATATTCGTTATCGGGAAGACGCTGCAGACTTGAACAAGCCAGAAGACCTGCCCGTTTCCATTATTAACAGCTTTCGGGAACAAAAGTTTGTGAACAATGAAGAAACAGTATCAAGCCGTTACGGCCGCTGAGGCCGTAAAAGTCATTAAGTCTGGCGACCACGTGCATATCAGTTCGGTCTCCAACGTACCCCAATGTTTAGTCAAAGCCCTGTGCGACCGCGGTCGCGCGGGCGAACTTAAAAACGTCTACATCCATCATCTGCACACTGAGGGTGCAGCGCCTTACGTCAACCCCGAGTTCGAGGGCATCTTCCAGCATAACGCCTTCTTTGTGGGCGCCAACGTGCGAGAAAGCGTACAGAAAGGACTAGCCGACTATATTCCTGTGTTTCTTGGCGAGACCTCGAAACTTTATCGCGAGCGTTACATCAAATGCAATGTGGCAATGATCCAAGTATGTCCGCCCGACAAATTCGGGTATGTGTCACTCGGTTCCTCCGTCGATGCCACCTTGGCCGCCATGGAGAGCGCCGAATTCGTCATCGCAGTGGTCAACAAACACGTGCCACGCACTTTCGGCGACGCACTGATACACATCAGCAGGATCAATGTCTTTGTCGAGGACGACACGCCTTTACTCACTGTCGACATGCCAGAACCTACCGAAGTGGAAAAGACCATAGGACGTTATTGCGCCGAACTCATCGAAGACGGCGCATGCCTCCAGATGGGTATCGGTTCCATCCCCAACGCCATCCTGTCGTGCCTCCACAACCACAAGGACATCGGAATCCACACCGAGATGTTCTCCGACGGCATCCTGCCTTTAGTCAAGAAAGGGGTCATCACAGGCAACAACAAAAAATTGGATAAGGGCAAAATTGTGTCGACCTTCGTCATGGGTTCGCAAAAGATCTACAACTTTATCGACGGCAACCATGAGGTGCTATTGAAAGACGTGGAATACACCAACGACCCCTTTGTCATCGCGCAACAACCCAAGATGACCTCCATCAATTCGGGCATCCAGATCGACTTGTCGGGGCAGGTGTGTGCCGACTCCTTGGGCGAACGCATCTATTCCGGTGTGGGTGGTCAAATCGACTACGTCTATGGCGCCTCGCGCTCCAAGGGCGGCAAGGCCATCATCGCCATGCCTTCTACCACAAAGAAAGGCATCAACAAGATCGTGCCCACCTTGGACTTGGGTTCAGGCGCCGTCACCACGCGCAACCACATCCATTGGTTCATTACGGAATATGGGGCAGTCAACCTCTATGGTCGTTCATTGCAGGAAAGAGCCAGACTCATTATCTCGGTGGCGCATCCCCAGTTCCAAGAGATGCTCGACGAAGCAGCTTTCAAACGCTTTGGGCCGCATTTCCATTATTTGTGGAATAGTATAGTTTAATTGAGCGGGACTTCGGGACACGTGACGCGTGACGGGGTTGGTCCCGTGTCGCGTAGTCCTGAGTCTCGTTTCAAAAAAAGAAAATCATGTTCAGTCAAATCAACCTCGTAGAGATCTTCGGCGCCTTCATCGTGATGGCTGCAATCATCGATATTTTCGGCTCCATCCCTATCTTCATGAGCATGAAAGAGCAAAACAAGACCATCAAGGCGGGACAGGCCTGCCTGACAGCTTTGGGCTTGTTTCTCGCCTTCTTCTTCGCGGGAGACGCCTTGTTGAAACTCTTCGGCATCGATGCTGCCTCATTCGCCGTGGCAGGTGCTTTCGTACTGTTCATCTTGGCTGTGGAGATGATCCTCGGTCGGGAAATCATCAAGAACGAGGGCGGCAAAGGCGGTGCAAGCATTGTCCCCATCGCCTTCCCTTTGATAGCGGGTCCAGGAGCGCTTACTGCCTTACTCTCGCTACGGGCCGACTATGCCGTGATTAATATCATCATCGCACTATTGCTCAACATATTGTTGGATTACATCGTCATCAGCCAGTTGGATAGGATCCACAGACTCTTGGGCGAGAATCTGATTTTCATTTTGAGGAAGTTCTTCGGCGTCATTTTGCTGGCCATTTCCGTGAACATGTTCGTAAACAACATTCTCGCGATTATTGCCAGCGTACCGAAATAACCTAGCTTGGTTGACAGGCCTTATGCAACTTACAACTGCGGGCAATGTCGTCGATTCACGCGGCATCCCAGTAAACAAACAGAATGCGAAGTTTTCTTCAACATGGCAATCCCAAAAAACAAAGAAGTCCCGCCGAAGCAGAACTTCCTGTTTGGTGACGACCCAGACGAATAAGCGGGATTCTGTTCCCCTTGCGGGGCGACTGTCATTTCTCTAGACCTGCGGTCGCCCACAGGCTCAAGCGCCCTACCCTGAGACGCGGACGAGCAGCCCTCTTGAAGCCCGAAAGCTTCGTTGTCTCTATACTTGGACTTGCAGCCCATAAGGTTTACCTCATCGGAATGTCGCCACCCGATGCGTGAGCTCTTACCTCGCGTTTTCACCCTTGCCTGTGTGGAGACGTTTCAGGAAACGTCTCTACAGCAGGCGGTATGTTTCTGTGGCACTTGCTGTTGCCCTTGCGGGCACCTTCCTGTTAAGAAGTATGGTGCTCTGTGCTGTCCCGACTTTCCTCGCGCCGGCTTTCCCGGCCCGCGACAGTCTGCCTGAATCGCGCTGCAAAATTACTACTTTTCCTAAATATGGGATTGTCCTTCGGACAAGAAATATGAAATATTGACTGACGTCGAATCTTCGATTTCAACGAAGTTCAAAACAAAATCTCCCATCTGCTCATCCCCCCATGCAGCACATGCCACCGCAGCATTTGCTCATCGAAGGCTTCCACCGAGTCCTTTTTTAGGCTGTTGGTCTGATCTTTTCCGCTTTGGATAAGGGTTTGGGCAGGCTTCTTTTGGTCACTTTGCTGGCATCCCGCCAGCAATAGGATAAAAAGACCGATTGTCATTATTCTGTTCGTGCCATTATTTAGGTTGTTAGAATTGATGTTCGTAGCCCACGCGAAGCAGGAAGTTGAGTTCCGCGTAACCCATGCCAAAATGCTTGCCAACCTCTATTTCGTGACCATTTTCGTCATAATCTAATATCGGCTTATTGTCGAAAGAGACGCCGAACGAAGTGAGCAGGCCAACGCGCAGATGGTCGTAGCGGTTAAGTTCGAAGCGGCCGCCCAGCTCGAGGTTGACGCCCACGAGGCCTATCTCGTACTTCTCGGTCATGTTGCCGAAGCCTTTCTCGAGGTAAGGGCCCGCTGCGGCATAGAACCTGTTGTAGTCGTACTCCACGCGGATGGGCAGGCGGAGATAGTGGCCTTGAAGGAACTTGGAATGGTGCTCAATAATGCCGCTGTAGGTCGTATAGCCCGAGTTCATGAAACGGAACTGGTAATCGAGGCCAACGAGCAGCGACCAATTGTCGTTAAAACTGAACTTGGCATCGGCACCCAAGGCACCCATGAAGTGGTCGATACGGGTGGCCGAAGCGCGTTCAGGGAAGCCGCCCCAACCGCCTCCGGCGTGGGCGATAATTGAAACATTTTGCCTGCCATACTGTGCGGCAGCGAACAGCGGCATGAAGACCACCAAGGTGATAAGAACGAGGTGTTTTTTCATAGTAAAGTGTTATTTGATGGTTCTACAATTTCCATTTTCATCATAAGTGCTGTATGGTGGCCACATGTGGATGTGTTTCATTTCATCTGATGGAGGGAAGCAGAGTTTGAAGCCTATAGATTGCAAATCCTCTAAACTCAAGTCATAGCGTTGCACGACTTTATAACTAGCACGTACTGAATCCCATCCATAAAAATCTAGAGTATCTGCATCAAAGATGAAAACCAAAAGGGTGTCAAATTCGTATCCAAATATTGCCTCATAACAAGTCATTTGAAAAAAAGCAGATTCGTCCTCCTCATGTGGACTCATAAGGTGATTGAGAGTGTCTTTACTAGGGTCGCAATAATAAGACTGTAAGATAGTGTCTTGATAGTGAGGTGACATGAAATATTGTTCCTTGGATTCGGAAAGAATATAGAGAGAATAATCTGCATCGTTTTTAAACGGGATACGATAATGATGATTAGCATCATCTTTATAACAAGAATGAGCGGCGATTACAATAATTGCCACGATGATGACCTGTGTAATTTTACGAAATACTTTCATTTTTATACATCTCCCATTTTGTTTGTTTTGAATTCCATGCCGCAAAAGTATAGCAAATTTTCGCTGTTTTTTCAAGTTCAAAGGCCATTACAAACTTTTGCAAATCATTGACATTGATTTTCAATTAGTTATCGGATTTTATTACAACTTTTTTGGCGAAAACAATTCCTACAAGCACGGCAAACTCGCAGTTTCCCAGCAAAATCCTCCAAAACCTCGGCATTTGAAAACCCCATTTCATGGCATAGCTCTACCATCTCCTCCCCCATCCGTTCGTTGATTTCGAACCAAACTTGGCCGCCAGGATTCAACTGCTTTTTGGCCAAAGCCAAGATTTGGCGATAAAATCGAAGCGGGTCATCATCGGGAACGAAGAGGGCCTTTTCAGGCTCCCAGTCGAGGACATTGGCTTCCATGGCAGCGCGCTCGCTATCACAGACATAGGGCGGGTTGCTCACTACCAAATCCACAGGTTGGTTGAAATAGTCGGAGGTTGGATCCATGACGTCGTCATGCACAAAGGTCACATTCGCGCCATTGCTTTCGGCATTCTCTTTAGCGACTTGCAGGGCTTCTTCCGAGACATCGAAGGCGATGACTTCGGCATTCACGAAGTGTTTGGCCAAGGCGATGGCGATGCAGCCTGAGCCTGTGCCGATGTCCCAGATGCGGAACTTCTTTGTGACGCCTTCCATAGATTCCTCTTTGTGTTTCGCTGCCCATAGATTCCCTGCACCCACACTTGCCTCCGCAGGAATGACATGGGCAGCGGGGAAATGACATGGAAGGCTGCTGGTACAAATCTTCTGAACAAGCTCTTCCGTCTCGGGACGGGGGATGAGCACGGCGGACGACACCTTTAATAATAGCTCGTTGAAACGGGCCAAGCCTGTCACATACTGCACCGGCTCACCAGCCAGCAAACGCTTGACGGCTTCACCCAACTGATAATGCTGATGCTCGTCGATGCGCATATCAGGGTTCATCAGCTGCCGGTTCCAATCGATACCAAAGAGGTCTTCCAAGAGGATACGCATCAGTTGTTCCACCTCGCGTTGTGGGAACTTTTCGGCCAACAAGGCGGTGAAATGCCGTTTCGTTTTCTGCAAATTAAAACCTATCATGGGGCAAAATTAGGCAAAAATCCCTAATTTTGCCCAATATTTGCGGACGCATGCGATGCGTCCATACAATTATGATATATTTGATTCTTGCCATATTATGCTCCACGGGCGTCTTCGTGGCCATGCGGCTCTTCGAACGCTTCAACCTGGACAACCACCAGGCGCTGATGTGGAACTATGTCTTCGCCACCAGCACTGGATTCCTCATGTGCAAGCAATTCGACACGCCCGTGCAGCTGGTCGGCGAGCCCTGGTTCGGCCTCTCACTCATCACAGGTTTCTGGTTCATCTTCACCTACGTGCTGATGACGGCCTCCACCCAACGCTCGGGCGTGACGGTCACCTCGCTGTCGAGCAAGCTCTCGGTGGTGCTGCCCACTTTGGCAGGCGTGGTGCTGTTCAGCGAGAAGCTGAATCTCGTCGCAACGATGGGAATCGTGTTGGCTCTGGTGGCGTTGGTGTTGGTGGTAGGCGGAAAAGGGCGAACCGATAAACCAAACAAAACCAATTGGTTACTACCCATCCTCATCTTTTTCGGGACAGGCACTGGCGACATTTTGATGAAACTTACCGAGCAGAAAAACGATGCCCCCGACATGAGCTTCATGATTGCCTTCATCTACTTCATTGCCTTGCTGTTCGGCATCATTCTGGTGGCCTACGACCTCATCCGCGGCAAGTCGAAATGGCAATGGAAAAGCGCCATCGGCGGCATCGGCTTGGGTGTCATCAATTTCTTTTCCACCTTCTGTGTCTATCACGCTATGCGTTGCTTCGACAACGTGGTGCTCTTCCCCGTCTATAACATCGGCGTGGTCAGCCTCACCGCCCTCACGGGTTGGCTGCTCTTCAAGGAAAAACTCACCTGGAAGAACTACCTCGGCCTGGCCATTGCCATCATCGCTGTCATCCTCATCACACTAAAGCCATGAACGACGACACCTATTATATGTTAGCTACCCGCGGCGAAGGCCTTTACAAGGAAAAAGGCAGCAAGTTCATCGCCGAGACCTTCATCGTGATGAATGAGGACGAAGCCAAAGCCGCTGTTGCCTCCGTCAAGAAAAACTATTTTGACGCGAGACATCACTGCTACGCCTATATGATCGGTCCCGACAAGAAGACCTTCCGTTCGAGCGACGACGGAGAGCCTTCGGGCACGGCCGGCAAACCCATCCTCAACCAGATCCTTTCGAAGGACGTCACCAACGTGTGCGTCGTCGTGACTCGCTACTTCGGAGGCATCAAACTGGGCACCTCCGGACTCATCAACGCCTACAAAACTGCTGCCCGCGACGCCCTTGACAACGCGCAAGTTGTGGAAAAAACCATAAATGAAATTTACAGTTTGGAATTTGAATATCCGTTGATGAATGAGGTGATGCGGGTTATGAAAGAGGAGAATTTGGAGCAGCAAAATCAGCGCTTCGAATTGGATTGCTATTTGGAGTTTTCAACAAGAAAAAATTCCGCTTCAAGAATTTTCGAGAAATTTGATAATTTATTTGGGGTAAAAATAACACATCTTAAAACAGTGTAAATCTGATTGTTACATCAATTCTATTTTCCGCAAAATCCAAAACCTCGTATTTTAGAAAAAAGAAAATTAAAAATCAATAGAAATTTAATTTTTTTATAAACAATTAATCCTATATTTTTGCAAGGTCAAAATGAGCCCATGTGCGGGCCAAAACACAACATCTTGATTCTACTTTTCAAGTAGTTTGAAAGACAATAAAATAGAGCATTATTACGATGAATAAAGACCATGTGGAAATATGGAATAGCTGTCTGTCTGTGATTAAAGACAACGTCACAGAGCAGGGTTATAAGACCTGGTTTGAACCCATCGTGCCGCTCTCGCTGACCGACAACGTGCTGACCCTGCAGGTGCCCACCCAGTTCTTCTACGAATACCTTGAGGTGCATTACATCGACCTGCTCAAGACGGTCATCAAGCGTTTTGTCGGCGCAAAAGGAAAGCTGGAATACAGGATCCCGGTGGATAGCGCCAACACTTTTGGCTCCATCACCCTACCCAGCTCCAACCGCAACTTCCCCAAGAACCCCATCGGTCAGCCAGCGCCTCAGCGCCTGTCGGAGGGTCCCATCAACCCCTTCGTCATCCCTGGGCTGAAGAAGCTGCAGATCGACTCGCAGCTGAACGAGAACTACACCTTCGAGAACTTCATCGAGGGCGAATGCAACCGCCTGGCCCGCTCGGCCGGCATGAAGATCGCCAAAGAGCCTGGCAAGACCGCCTTCAACCCCTTGGTCATTTACAGCGGTACTGGTCTGGGCAAGACCCACCTATGCCATGCCATCGGTTTGGAAACCAAGCGTCTGCATCCCGAGAAGACCGTGCTCTACGTGCAAGCCGAGCAGCTCTCCACGCAATATGTGACCGCCAACAAGAACAACAACCGCCCCGACTTCATCAACTTCTATCAGATGATCGACGTGCTCATCATCGACGACATCCAGTTCCTCGCGGGCAAGGCGGGCACGCAGGATGTGTTCTTCCACATCTTTAACCATTTGCAGCAGAACAACAAGCAGATCGTCATCACCAGTGACAAGTTCCCGAGTGACCTGCAAGGCATGGAAGACCGGTTGCTGTCGCGTTTCAAGTGGGGCTTGACGGCCGACCTGCAGTCGCCCGACCTCTCCACACGCACCTCCATCATCCGTGAGAAACTGCACGACAACGGCATCACCTTCCCCGACGAGGTGGTGCAATACATCGCCAGCAACGTGCGCAACAACATCCGCGAGCTGGAAGGCGTGATGAACTCACTCATGGCACAGTCGCTGCTCAACAAGAAGTCCGTCACCATCGAAATGGCGCAACAAATCATCGACCGCTTTGTGCGCAACACCGTCAAGGAAGTCTCGGTGGAATACATTATTAATATAGTGTGCGAGTATTTCAAGATTACGCCCGAGCAGATGTCCCTCAACACGCGCAAACACCAGGTGGTGCAGGCACGCCAGATCGCCATGTACCTCTCGAAGAAATACTCCAACGCCAGCTTGGTATCCATCGGCCAGCAGTGCGGCAAGAAAGACCACGCCACGGTACACCACGCCTGCAAGACCATCGCCGACCGCCTTGAGACCGACAAGCAGTTCAAGGTAATGTTTGCCGACATCGAGAAGAAAATCGCCTTGTCATAATCCCTTTATTGCTTATGACCAACAACTTTGGAAAACTATATTTGGTGCCCAATCTGCTTGGTGCCACCAAACCCGAACAGGTGCTACCCGCAGGAACGCTCAACATCGTGAAACGGTTGAAGCATTTCGTCGTGGAGAACACCCGCACCTCGCGCCGTGTGCTGAGCCGCATCGGGATGGACAATGCCATCGACGACATCGAATTCATCGAACTCGACAAGCACAATGCCCGCAACCTTGACCTGATGGAACATCTTGGTGCCTGTCTCCAAGGTGAAGACATGGGCTTGATGTCGGAGGCTGGAACACCTTGTGTCGCCGACCCAGGTGCGTTGGTCGTGGATTTGGCACATTCCGCAGGTATTCAGGTGATTCCTTTGGTTGGACCTAATGCGATGATTCTCGCTTTGATGGCCTCGGGCTTCAATGGGCAGTCCTTCGCCTTCCATGGCTACCTGCCCATCAAGAGTCCCGAGCGGCAAAACGCCATCAAGGACTTGGAGCGCCGGTCGATGGCCAACAACGAGACGGAGCTGTTCATCGAGACTCCTTTTCGCAACAATGCCATGCTGCAAGACCTGTGCAAGAACCTCCACCCCGCAACACGCGTCTGCGTCGCCTGCAACCTCACCTGCGATGACGAGCTCATCATCAGCCAAAGTATTAGCGAATGGAAGAGCTACAAAGGTGACTTAAACAAAAAGCCCGCCGTGTTTTTGGTTTACAGCGAGCTTCGCAGATCCTACAGGAAATAATTTTTTCAATAATCATATACCTTATTAAAAAAAAGCGTAATTTTGCAGCCCGATACAAATACCATCCTTATCTTTTTAAAATATTGATAACGAGAAATTTAGCACAAATGAAAAGAATAGTTTTATCGATTTTTGCATTATTACTGACAACTTTTGCATGGGGACAGGCTTTGAGCGGCTCAGGAACCGAATCCAACCCTTATCAGATTACCAGTGCCGACGACTGGAACGTCTTCGCCACTGAAGCCAACGCAGCAACCTACTGGGCAAGCGGTAAATGCGTACGCCTTGATGCAGATATTACAGTTTCTGCGATGGTTGGAACAAGCACAAACAAGTACAGTGGAACTTTCGACGGAAACTGGCACACGCTGACATTCAACAATGGATCACTCGATAATCCCTGCTCAGTTGAAAAATGCGCACCATTCAGTTATGCTGCCCCAGGATTAACGATTAAAAATTTGATGGTTGAAGGCACCATTGTATCACAAAAAAAGTTTGCGGCAGGGTTGATCGGTTGGGTAGAAGGCTCTGGCACCTACCATATCACCAATTGCACAAGCAATATTACTATTGATTGTTCAAAAATTGAACAAGGGGCATCAAATAAAAAATATGATTGTTCCACAGGTGGATTTATCGGTCAGATAGAATCAGGAAATGTGCATTTCGAAAATTGTATTTTCGAAGGCTTGATTGGCAAAGGAGCACAATCCTCTGCCAACAGATGTGCTGGTTTCGTAAGTTACATTAATAGCGGACACATTTATTATACTAACTGCGCAATGGCTGGCACCATCACTTTGAATAATTTCATATCAACGTTTAATAGAAATAATAAAAACACATTCAGAGAGGCTTATTACATCAACGACTATGGCGATGTGATGAATTGCACTCAAGCCACTACAGCTGAACCGACAACAGAAATTGCAAAAAAATACCTGAGAAACGACAACAATTATTTCGTCCCCAAAGCTATTGTCACAGGCTTGGAAACCACAACCTATTCCTACACCGAAGGCCAACCAGTGACAATCACACCCGTCGTTACCTATTGCGGAAACTCCATGACTCGCGGCACCGACTACATCATTAAAATCGATGGTAACGAGGTCCCGACTGGAGACAATCCTACTTTAAGTGCATCAGGCGACTACGCATTAACCATCGAAGGAAAAACCGGCAGCAGCTATGCGGGCTCACAAACGACAACGATTCATGTGGTAAGCTTAATCTACAGCACATGGGATGCTCTTCAAGAAAGGTTGGCAGAGGCTTCACAAGATGTTAAGGTTATTACTTTGAGCGACAATATCACACCGACTCTAGACACGGATGTCGCTTTGGAAGTTAACGGTACGGTCGTGTTGAACCTCAACGGAAAAACTATTGACCGCGGTTTGACAGAAGCCATTGTTAAAGGCCAGGTTATTAGGGTGAACAGTAATGCCAGCCTGACCATCAACGGCCCAGGCATCATCAAAGGCGGATATAACAAAGCTGAAAACGACACCGAACATGGCGTTTTCAACGATGGCGGTGGCATATACAACATGGGCACTTTAGTATTAAACAATGTCATTGTTACACACAACACCTGTGTCAAAATGACCGAAAACAGCTCAGCCCGTACTGCCAGAGGCGGTGGGATTTATACAGGAAGCGGAAGTTCTTTTACCATGACAGGCGGTTCGATTAGTTCAAATGATGGCAAAGGTGGCGGTGGCGGCATTCATTGTGACAATGCAGCTGTGTTTGAAATGGATAATGTCACAATCGATTGGAATTATTGCGAAAGCAAGGGAGCTGGCGTCCGCGTGAACACATCGAATAATCACACTGCTTATCTTCGAGGATGTGAGGTTACCGGAAACTTTTTAACTTCTGATAGTGAATCAAAAGGTGGTGGCATTTATTTGGGAGGTGGAGAATTGTTCATGGAAAATTGCATAATATGTGGAAATTCATCCAATAGGCAAGGTGCCGGTTTCTTTTCCATGAATGGTACAACAACGGCCATAAATTGTGAAATCTATTGGAATGGAACAAACTTTCCTGACGATGACAACCTGGGTGGCGGAATATGTCTCTATGCAAACCAGGGCAACCATAGTGTTTACATCATGGATGGCGGCAGTATTTATGAAAATAACAGTATCGCCAATGGTGGCGGAGTATATGTTTATGATGGTGCCGTGTTCCAAGTGAAGGGCAACGTGCAGATTTTGAATAACTACAAGGCTTCGGTGGAAACTGGAGCCTCTAACAACAACACTTATCTTCAAGGCTCAAGCGTGATTGAGGTTATCGAACCTCTTGGAGATGATGCCATTATCTATATCGCTCCAGACGGCACCTCGACCACTTGCGTCACCTTCGCCGCGGGAGTTCCGACCGAGGGTGCTTTGTCGCATTTCGCCCTTGACAACGACGAATATCGCTTAATACCGGTGGACGGCCACATTGAGTATTATAAGCTTTACCTATGGAACGAATCATCCACCTGGAACGGCACGATTGCCACCGACCTAAACGGGGAACTCCCTACCCCCTCAAACTCGGTCACCATCAACAGGGGTGTTAAGATTCCAAGTGGATACGCGGCATCCGCCAATACTATTACTTTGGGGGATTACGGCGAAATCATCATAGCAGACGGCGGACAACTCATCCACAACAATGCCGTGACAGCCACGCTTCAAAAGAACATATCGGCCTATACTGTGCTAGCGAACCAAGGCGAGTCCAAGACCAATGGATGGTATACCATCGCTTCGCCCGTAACTGGTGACCTCGACAAAGAATGCGTTGCCATCGACGAATACGACCTGTACTTATACAACGAACCAACCCATTACTGGTGGAATGCCAAAGACGGAAGCGACCATGGATTCAGCAACCTAAGCAATGGACATGGCTACCTCTACGCCAACGAAAAAAACGTCACCTTGAACTTTACCGGCCCGATGCAAGCCACAAGCGCCAATGTCAGCGTCCCGTTAAGCTACACTGCCGACAACCTAAAAGGTTACAACCTCGTGGGTAACCCGTTCACCTGCAATCTGACAAACAATGACGCCATACTTGTTGGTGAAAGTCCGCTGACGACTTATCCGCTGACGACTTACATGTATGTAGCAAATGGTAACGAGATGGTCACGGCCACCCTTTCCGATCGACCCATCCAACCAGGCGAGGGCTTCTTCGTGCAAGCCTCGGGTGCAGAACAGAACCTTGTGTTCCACCATGAGGTTTCTGAACCCAACAAAACCGCCTTCATCCGCATCGAGGCTGGCGACAACAGCTTCATGGACCGTGCCTATGTACAATTTGGCCAAGGTAACACATTGCACAAAATGACGATCAACGACGACGTGCCGCACCTTTCCATACAACAGGGCAGAGACGACTACGCCTCGACCACCATCAAGGCCAACCACGGCACGATACCCGTCAGTTTCAAGGCTGCCACGAACGGTTCCTACACCATTACCGTCAGCCACGAAGGCATGGAGATGGATTACCTCCACCTCATCGACAACCTCACGGGTGCCGACACTGACCTTTTGTCGGAGCCAAGCTACACCTTCACCGCGAGCAACCATGATTACGCCTCAAGATTCCGTCTTGTGTACAGCTCCGGGGATACGACAGAAGAATCTGACAATGAAAACTTCGCCTTTATCAACGATGGACAGATCATCCTCAGCGGCGTGATTGGCGACGCCACGGTTCAACTAATTGATATGAACGGACGCGTTGTTTATTGTAGAGACGCCGTACATACTATTTCTACCAGTGGGATGACATCAGGTGTGTATGTTCTACGCCTCATCCAAGACGACATCGTCAAGACCCAGAAAATCGTAATCGGCTAAGTTTTAATCCATTAACCCAGAATAATAAACCATCAAAAATATGAAAAAGATAGTTATCACCACCGCAATCATCCTTGGTTTGGGCTTTGGCGCTTTCGCCCAACAGGGAGGTGGATTGTTCGGCATGGGTCAAGATCCCGAAAGAGAGTGTTCCAACAACCGCGAAAACGGCTTGATCAACCTACCTGGTGCTCACAAACAGACCACCGACTCTGATGCTACTACCCCCATCGGAGGCGGAGCGTTACTACTTATCGGCTTCGGGGCCGCATACGCCTTGAAGAAGAAAAAAGAAGAGAAGTAAGAAAAAAACATCAATGAAACTAGAAGAGATGGCTTCTGCCATCTCTTCTAGTTATTAAGGAATATCTAATATCCGATGCATCTGCAAGGAAAGCCGCCAATTCGGATGGGCTTTCACAGCCTCCACACAAGCCTGCATATTGGCTTTACGTTGTTCTTCGTTTTCCTCATAGCAAGGTTGCAGAAAACGGAATCTGGCTTCAATGTCGTCATATTGCGCCAAATCCTGCCCAAGATACACCACTTTCAATTCGTCGCAACGTTTCAGTGCACAAGGCTCCAAGTCACCACCATGGAAGGCTGATTTTGGCGATAGCGTCACCCAATCAAGATTAGCCGGGATGGGACGCGTGCCATTGGTCTCGATGGTGACTCGCTTGCCCGTCTTTTGTTTCAATTCCTCGACAAAAGCCTCATTGATGAACAAGGAAGGCTCACCACCTGTCAACACGAGCAAGGGAGCATTGGAATATTTGTTAATCTCATCCACAATCTCTTGGGAAGTCATTATTCTCCCGCTTTGATGCTGCGTGTCGCAAAAGACGCAACGCAGGTTGCAGCCACTGAAACGCACGAAGACGGCTGGCGTTCCGCTATGGTAGCCTTCACCCTGAAGGGAATAGAATATTTCGTTTATTTTGTACATGTTTTTTTCCTCACAAAACCTACAAAACTTGCAAAACCTTATTTAGGACATGGGAAAGCGGCCAACCGGCCCGCTTTCCGGCGGCAACCCAGTTGGGTGCCGCCCTCAATAAAAGATAGTTTTGACGGTTTTGTAGGTTTTGTGACCATAAAATCAATCAAAGTTTTGCGGGGCATCGTCCTTGATGTAGGAGGCCTTGTTGTCGCGCGACTCCCACACATCGGCGCGGTAGCAGTTCGGGACAGTGTCGACAATCCACTTGGCCAAGTTCTCGGCCGTCGGGTTGAAGTCCAGCACCTCATTGATGTTGGTATGGTCGATCTTGCCGTGTATCAAGCGCTTGATCTCGGTGAAATCGCACACCATGCCGTTGCTGTCAAGCTTCTCGGCTCGGCAATACACATTGATCTTCCAGTTGTGGCCATGCAGGTTCTCGCATTTGCTCTCATAGTCGAGATAAAGCTGGTGGCAGGCTGATATTTCTAGGGTTTTTCTAACGTAATACATATTCAATTGAGAATTGATAATTGATAATTGAGAATTACGATTCGTATTCGGTGTGGTCTTCGATGCCAGCATCGAGTAGCGCCTGGCGACGTTCGCGGCAGGTGCCGCATTTGCCGCAGTGCTTCTCGCCGCCTTTATAGCAAGAATAGGTCTCGGTATAGTCCAAGCCTAAGGCCTTGCCGTGCTCGGCGATTTCCTTCTTAGTCAAATAGGTGTAAGGCGCATAAACTTTGATATTCTCATACGTTCCCGCCGACATGGCTTCCGACATTGCATTGACAAAGCCAGGGCGGCAGTCGGGATAGATGGAATGGTCGCCGGCATGGTTGGCAATCATCACGCGTTTCAGGCCGTTGCTCTCCGCAATACCAGCAGCTATAGCCAGCATGATGCCGTTACGGAAAGGTACCACCGTCGACTTCATGTTCTCATCATCGTAGTTGCCTTCAGGGATGTCATCCGCTGTCATTAGCAAGGCGCTCTTGAAATAGCGATGCATGAATTCAAGAGGTACGATGATATGTTTGATGCCGAGACGTTGACAATGTGTCACCGCGCAGACACGCTCACGGCCATTTTGGGTCGAGCCATAGTCGAAAGTGATGGCCAAAGCGATTTCATCCTTGAACTCATAGAGCATCGTGGTCGAGTCCATGCCGCCGGAGATGATGATTACTGCGTCCTTCATTTCAGTTTTCAGTTGTTCAGTTATTCAGTTGTTCAGTTAGGAGTTATGGAAACTGGCAAGAAGACGTTCACGCACCATATCCTGGTGCTCTGCATCGCCGTAGTTGGCGAAAGGCTTGATAGAGATGCCTCCTCGGGGGTTGAACAGGCCGATGACCTCCAGATACTTGGGATCCATCAGCTTGACCAAGTCCTTCATGATAATGTTCACGCAGTCCTCGTGGAAGTCACCGTGGTTGCGGAAGCTGAAGAGATAGAGTTTCAGGCTCTTGCTCTCCACCATCAGCGTGCGCGGGATGTAGTTGATGATCAGGTGACCAAAGTCGGGCTGGCCTGTCTTGGGACATAGCGAAGTGAACTCAGGACAGTCCAAAGTCACAAGGTACTCGTTCTCAGGATGTTTGTTCTCAAACGTCTCCAGCACTTCGGGGGTATAATCGTAATTATACTGCGTGTTTTGGTTGCCCAGTAAGGTGACACCTTTCAGTTCTTGTTCGTTTCTTGACATGCGGTTGAATTTTGCGGCAAAAATAATAAAAATTTGTAGGGCTGTCATAATATGGCAGCCCTACAGTCCTATTATTTTGATTATCAGCAGCCCGACGTAGCCTTCTCTAGACGTTTCATAATCGAGAAGATGAACACGGCGGAAAGCAGGCAGAGCGTGACAAGCACGCCCCAAACCATCCAGAGCGGCATACCCGTGCCCCAGATGCGCGCGATGACGCTGGTGAGGTAGTTGCCGATGGCCGTCACGCAGAACCACAGGCCCATCATCATGCCCTTATATTTGGGCGGGGCCACCTTCGTGACGAAAGAGATGCCGATGGGGCTCAGCAACAACTCAGCAAAGGTCAACACGAAATAGGTGCTGATCAGCCAATTGGGCGACACCAAGGTGCTACTCACACCACCTTGGGCCTTCAGCTCGGCAGGGCTAGCCAAGGGGAAGGAACAGACGACCAGGATGAGGAAGCCAAGGGCGGCGACAATCATACCCATGCCGATCTTACGCGGCGAGGAAGGTTCCTTGCCTTTCTTCGCCAAGGCGCCAAAGACCGCCATGGAGACAGGCGTAAGTGCAACCACGAAGAACGGGTTGAACTGCTGGAACTGCTGCGGCAGGATGTTAATCGGATCGGCCATGCCAAGATACAAGGCGATGGCGCCTGCCCAAAGCAACACCGTCACGATGCCACAAATCAGTTTGTTGCGTTTTGTCTCCGACTGGAAGATGCCAAAAAGTGTGTACACCGAGATGGCAATCAGCGTCAGCGACCAAATGTTGAAGCCGATGCGAGTGAATCCCGTGGCAGAGCTTTGCGTGTAGTCGCGTGCAAAATAGGTCAGGCAGAGGCCGGCTTGTTGGAATGACATCCAGAAGAAGATGACCACCACAAAGACCAACGCCAAAGCCGTGATGCGCTCGCGGGTTTGTTCCTTGGAGAGTTCTGTCACATTCACGGTGGTGCTTTCCATCGCCTTGGCCTGCTTCGTGTTGACGTCGGCATGCTTGAACCACTTGCGGCAGCTCAGATAGATGGCCATGGAGAGAATCAACGAGATGCAAGCCACGCCGAAACCATAGTTGTAGGCACCCGACAAGGCATCGATATAGTTGTTGGCAAAGCCCGCCAAGTCGTTGACATTGCCGCCTTGCTGCACCGCCAAAGCCTCAAAGGTAGACAAAGCATCGGCAGTAATCGTTCCATCCAGATATTGGTGTGCAAGCGAGGGAATCTGTGGCACATAACTGAAGCCAGCCTTGCCGAGGAACAAATCCGTGACCTTGGTAGCTGCCATGGGAGCGAACATCGAGCCAATATTGATGGCCATATAGAATAGGCTAAAGCCATTATCGCGGAAGGCGCTGTATTTGGCCTCGTCGTAAAGGTTGCCCACCATCACCTGAAGGTTGCCCTTGAACAGGCCCGTGCCGATGGCAATGAGCGCCAAGGCGGAGAACATAGTGACTTTGGCCGTAGTGGTTGCCATGGGCACTGCCAAGAGCAGGTAGCCAAGGAACATGACCACGATGCCAGTCTTCACCATCTTGCCGTAACCGAAGCGGTCGGCCAGCATGCCACCGATGAGGGGCATGAAATAGACGCATCCGAGGAAGATGCCGTAGATATTACCCGCTTGTGCCTCGTTGTAGCCGAACTTGGCCTGCAAGAAAAGCACGAAGATGGCCAACATGGTATAATATCCAAAGCGTTCGCCCGTGTTGGCTAATGCGAGGGCGTAAAGCCCTTTGGGATGACCCTTGAACATAATTGAGAATTGATAATTGACAATTGATAATTATTCCGTTATATGACAAAGGCTTGCTTGCGCAAGCCCTTGTCATAGATAAATGTATTTCAATTATTTCGCGACTCTTTCAAGCCATTTCAGCATACCAAGCATAATGGCCATGGAGGCAAGGCAAATAAAGGCGAAGACACCCCAAGTCATCCACTGATGCGGGAAAGAATTGAGCATTCTGACACCAAGGAAGATGAAGAGGTTACCAATACCCGTGGCAGCCAACCACAAACCTTGGCACTTGCCGACCATGTGACGCGGCGCAATCTTCGAGACGAACGACAGTCCCAAAGGCGAAATGAACAACTCAGCTACCGTAAGGAAGAAGTATGTAGCGATCATAACATACGGCGTGGTCTTCATGGCCATCTTTTCAGCCTCAGGCAGAGCCTTGAAAGCGTTGCCAGAAGGATAGTTGTTTGCCACCGCAATGCAAATCAGGAACAGATAAGCGCATGCGGCAATGAACATACCGAGCGCAATCTTCTTCGGCGTGGAAACCTCCTTGCCCTTGCGAGCCAGCGCAGCGAAAATCCACATTATGATAGGCGTCAACACGATCACGAAGAACGGGTTGATGAATTGCAGGATCTCAGGCGGAAGCGCACTGGTATCCACGAAGTCGCGGGCAAAAATCGTCAACGATTGGGCGTTCTGGTGGAAGGAGAACCAGAAGAACATAGCGATAACAAGAACAGCATACAAAGCCATCATACGCTGCTTGATCTCCTTGGCATCAGCCAAACGGTCAGCTTCGGAATATTGTTGCACATCGGCTTTTTCTTTCTTTACAGGATTCGGCAACTTATGTCGAACAGCAATGAAGATAGCCAAAGAAATCAGCATGGCGACCACCGAAATGATAAAGGAGTAGTGAACACCCGTATTGTACACATGCAGGTAGTTTTGGCAGAAACTAGCGAGGTTCTCGGTCGCGCCAGAGAAAGTCTGTGAAATTGCATTGAGATTGTCCATGTCGTTGCCCTCCATCGTGCCCATGATGAACTTGTGGCACAGACGTGGGAGGTCGGCATTATAGATCAAATCCTTGGTCTTCAGGTACCAGTCACGGATGAGGGGTGCCACAAATGGAGCAATCACACCACCGATGTTGATGAACACGTAGAAAATCTGGAAGCCGTTGTCACGTTTCTCCTTGGCTGCTGCAAGCGCCTCGGGGCCTTTCTTGGCAGCCTCGGCTTCGAAGTCGTCGTACAACTGACCTACGATGGCTTGCAGGTTGCCCTTGAAGAGACCGTTACCGCAAGCGATGAGCAGCAATGCAAACATGGCAAGGAAGAACGGCCACGACATGGCGTTGCCACCATCACTGAACACAGGGATGGATAACAATCCATAACCCAGGGCCATCACAATGATACCCGTGATGATGGTTTTCTTGTAATTCTGCGAGCGGTCGGCGATAATACCGCCAGGGAGCGCAAGCATATAAATCAAAAAATAGAACACGCCAAAAATGAGGCCCGACGTTCCGTCGGAAATGCCAAACTTGGAGCAGATGAATAACACCAATACGGCGTTCATGATGTAATAGCCGAAGCGCTCGCCCATGTTGCTCAAGGCAGCGGCAATCAAACCTTTAGGATGCTCTTTCTTGGCCTTGTTAAGATAGAAGATCAAGAAAGGAATGACAACAATCAAGACAATGAAGAATACCATCATCGTCCTATGTTCTTGCCATAGAGTTGCTAATGTACCCATAATTGTGATTTTTAATGATTATTGATTATTAAATAGATTTCTCGTTTTCCAATTAACGGACAAAAATAGGAAAATAATCAATGCCGTCGCAAAATTGGCGAAAAAAGTCCGAGCATAGCCGAAAAAACACTACTTTTGCGCTTCATTTTTACGACTATGGAAATCAGCAGCAAATACAGCCCTCAAGAAGTTGAAGGCAAATGGTACGAACACTGGATGGACAAGAACTACTTCCACTCCACTCCCGACGAACGCGAACCCTATACCATCGTGATCCCGCCGCC
>JAEEGK010009399.1_pt1 | contig 22833 bp, 10 predicted proteins | sample 8958771 | NCBI WGS metagenome assembly JAEEGK01 (sample SAMN16246547, study PRJNA631951) | gut metagenome | biome: gut microbiome; feature: rumen; material: SC-attached | host: Bos | place: Iran: Karaj | collected 2018-10 | reverse complement strand
CTTTTTTCTTGATCACTAAATAAAAAAAATTAAAAAAAAATAAAAATTACTCTTTTTCTCTTTTTACTAATTCCTTCTCTTTTAATTCAATTTCTTTTTGTAATTGTTCAATATCCATTTGTAATTTACTTTCTCTAGAAACTAACTTACTTCTTTTTTTTTGTTCTCTTAAAACTTTTCTCATAGCAAAAGCCATTGAACTTTCATATAATTTTTGATAATAATTAACAGTTTCTTTCATTTGATCTTTAACATGATTTAATAATTCACCTCTTTGTAATGAATTAATAGTAACTTGTCTAATTAATTCATCAAAACATTCTGAATATAATTCTTCTCTATTATTACAAATTCCAGTTTCTCTTGCTTGTCTTATTTTCATTTGATTTTCTAAATCTTTTGCAAGTTTAATTACATCATTTTTATCTGCTGGTTTTGTTGATACAAATTGCATATAAATTTGACCATCTTCTGTTGATTCTTTTGGAGGAAGAATTGTATCTAAATATGATTTTAAAGATATTGGATCATTCTCATCAAATTCATTTGTTGCATTTTTACGCATTTCTCTTTCGTTTTTTTGTACTAAACCATATTGAACTTTTTCACCATAACATATTAATGATTGAGGTTGATTACTCATTTTTTTTTTATTTTATTTTTTTTTAATAAAGTTATTTTTTTTAAAAATTATTTTATTTTTTTTTTTGTTTATTTTTTTTAAAATATAACTTATATAATATATTAAATAAATTAAATTAAGAAATATGAGGTCATATCATTCACAAAGGTTAATTTATAGAAATTATTATCCTTTATCACAATCAATGGATTCAAAAAATTATTTAGTAAATAAAATAACAACTGCAATGAAAATGAAATATGATGATGCTTTTAATCAAATTAATTATAATGAAACACAATTAAGAAATGATATTCAAAATTTAATAACAACTCAATATTATTCATGGCATCCAAAAGATGTTTTTTTACCTGTTGAAAAGGATCTTTTATCAATATTAAAGAAAAGAAATCCAAATGTAGAAATTAAAGTAAAAAAAGCACGTTATATTGAAAGACCTACTCCTGTTATGGATAAATATCAAGAAGCTGATTTAGAAGAAGAAATGAAACATCAAAAATTTTTAGAAGAAATACAAATGAGAAGAGAAAGAAATAAAATAGAATGAGAAGAAAAAAAAAGGAAAAAAAAATTAAAGTTACTTAAACGTTCAAATACAAAAAAAAATAATTTTGAAAGAAATAATTTAGATATTAATGAAAATTATAATATTAAATCAAATAATGATATTAAACAAAAATATAAAATTTCAAAAAATCAAATTAAACTTTTAGATACAGAAATAAATAATAATAATAATACAGAAAATAATATAATAAATCATACAAATGAAGAATTAAATTTAATTGAAGAATTATCGAAACCACCTCATAATTTAGTAGATCAATATAAACAAAGAATTCAATATGATACTACTAGATTTTATATTGAACAAGAAAATTTAAAATATGAAGAAAAACAAAGAGAAATGAAAGAAAAACAAAAAGAAGAATTAGATGAAATTAATTCATTTTTAACTCTTCAAATGATTGAAAAAAAAAATCAAAAAAGACTTGAAGAAGATTTAGATAAACAATATTTAGAATATCAAAAAAAAGAATATGAAAAGTGGAAAGAAAGTGAAAGGCAAAAAAAAGAAAATGAAGATAAAAAGATATCAGATATAAGAAAGCTTTTACTACAATCAGCACAATTAAAAAGAGAAGAAAAAAGAAGATTACAAAAAGAAGAAGAAGAATTTAAAAATTTTTTAAATGAAAATGATAATGATGAAATAATTAAAGAAAAAGAAGAAAAAGAAAGAAAACAAATTCAAATTATAAATGAAATAGAAAAATCTAAAAATGAATATTATCAATATAAAATAAAAGAAAGAGAAAAAGAAAGAAATGAAGATGAAAAATTATTAAAAGAAATAGAAGAAATGAGTAAAAAAGAAGAAAATAATGCACATATTAAAAGAAAAGTTTTAGAAAGATCAATGGAACAAGAAAAAGCTTTTGATTTATTAAAACAAATAAATGAAAAGAAAAAAATAAATATTGATGATAATAAATATATTTTAGAATTAGAAGAACAAAATAGAAAAAAAAAAGAAGAATATGAAGCTGCTGATAATTTAAGAAAAAAAAGAATGGAAGATATAAGAAAATCAATTGAAAATGAAATTGAATTGAAAAGAATTTCTAAAAAAAAAGAAATTGAAGAAGATGAAGAATATAGAAATTTAATGAATCAAAATATGAAAAAACTATATCAAGAAGAAGAAGATAAAAAAAGAAGACAAATTGAAAAATATGAACAATATAGAAAAGATTTGGAAGAACAAATTAGAGATAATAGAAGAAGAGAAATTGAAAAATTAAGATTTCATACTAATGTATAAATAATGTTTATTATATTATTAAATAAAATTTTATTTCTTTATTAATCTTTTAATTCAGTGTAAAATTGTTATTAAATATAGTAGAAAATATATTTTTTAATATTATTTAATATAAAAATACCCTTTATCTAAATAATCTATATTACCATAATTTAAAATATAAAAAATTTATTTATAATGAATTATTTTGAATTAGAAACAGAAACTGAATAATAAGGTTTATGATGAATTATAGGAGGTAAAATAATTTTATTTTTTTTATTATTTTTCTTTTCTTTTTTCCCTTTTTTATTATCTTTAATTTCTAAAGTAACAAAACCAATTACAGAATTATAAATTTTATCATTACAAAACTTAGAAAAAATAGTAATAAAATCTTTTCCTATTTTTTTATAAGAATCAATATTAAAAGGATAAATAGAACCATTTGGTAATTTAAAAGAACATAAAGAAGTTTCTAAACAAAAACTTAATTCAATTCCATATTTATTTCTCATAACTGCTCTTGCAGTTCTCATTTTTTGAGGAGAAATTTTATTATAACAAGCTTTCTTATCAAAATAAATACTATCTTTATTAAAAAGATGAATTAATGCTAAATCATTTTCATTATTATTTTCACCACAAGAATACAAAAAATAATTTTGTTTATTTGAATGTCCATGAAAATCACAATAAAAAAATATTTCTCTATTTTTTAATATTTTATTAATTAATTCAATAATATAAAAATTACAAGGACAATTTTCAACATTTGATTCAATCCACATTCTATTTAAATCAAAACCATTATAATTACATCTATAATTTCCTAAAATAACTCCATCTGGATTTAACATTGGTATTATTTTAAATATATAATTTCTTCTTAATTTTTCCATATTAATATCATTTGATAATAAATTTTCTATTATTGATTGAATTATAAATGAAGAATTTGTTTCTCCTGGATGAACTCTTGCAGTAAATAAAATATATTTTTTTTTTGATATTAAATCAAATGGTTCTTTAAAATTTGTTATTGTTAACATATGAATTGGGTTTCCTAAACATGTTTTTCCTATTTCTTCATATCTTAAATAATGACTATTATATGATAATGATGATGAAATAAAATTTGTTAAATTTGTATAAGTATATGGGAAACTATATGAAAAAAAAACATATTTTTCATTTGTATTTATTTTTGAAAAATCAAAAGAAAATGATAATGTATAAAAATAATTTTCATAATTATTATAATATTCAAAATCTTCTGTTATTAAATTTTCTTCATAATCATATAAATTTGGTATATTATTTTCATAAAAAAAAATATTAAAAGTATCTCTTGACCAATAATTATTATAATATGATAATACTCTTACTTTTTCATCTAATAACATTGTATTTTTAGTTATGTTAATTATATTAAATTTAATAATATATTGTTTATTCTTAATTGGTTTATTTAATTCAACTAAAAAAAAAAACCAATGAAAAGTTTTTGGACTATTTGTTTCTGGTCTTATTATTAAATCATATTCATAATCTGAATGTTTAATTGCCATTCTTAAATTTCCACTTTCAAAATTTGAAGAAAAAAAAATATTATTATCATATTTATGATTAATGTATTTAAAGTTTTTATATTTGTTTTTTGGATATGGTGATTTTAAATTTATATATTCTAAAAGAACATCATATGAAATATTTTTTGAACCAAAATATATTTCTTCTGTATATACTATTTCACTTAAGTAATCATAATAATTATTAATATTATTTTTATTTATATTTAAAATTTGTTCATTTGATAATTTATTTGGATGTTTCTTTATATTATTAAAATTTATTGATTTCAAAAAAGCTGGTTTGTCTAAAGAACTTGGGAAAGAAATTGATTTATTTGACTTAGGTAAATAAATATTATTCATTTATATTTTTTTTGTTTATATAAATTTTTAATAACATTATTAAAAACAAAAAAATTATTTATAAGGTTTTTTACATATTTATAATTGATTTAAAAGATTGTCATAAAAGTTTTAATGATTTTAATGATTATTTTTCACTATATATAGATATTTAAATATTATTCAATTAAATAAAGTAATATAAAATGATAAGAGAAATACTGGATAATAATAATGATATAGATATAAATAAAATGATATATAATAGTAATGATGAAACAGAGTCTGATATTGATTATATTGATATAAACATACCATCAATTAAAAAAAAGAAAAAAATACACCCAATAAATAATGAATACGAAATACCAAATCAATTAGCAATTGTCAAATTCGATAATGATGAAGATTTAGAAAAACAAAAGAAAAAAAGGAAGCGAATTAAATTAAAAAAAATCAAATCAATAAAAAAGATAAGTTTTAATAATAATAATAATGAAGAATGTTCAAAAGATGATATAAATGATGATATAGATTATATATATGATAATAATTTGACTTCTTCTTTTTTTTGTATTCCAATAGAAAATTTGGATAAATATAATAATAATGAAAATATGATAAAATTTGAAAATGAAAATGATAATGAAATTGTATATATAAAAGAAAATGGAAATGAAATTTATGATAAAAGAAATAAAGAAAAATATAATGATATTGAAATAGAAATAGAAAAAGAAATAGAAAATGATACTGAAAATGGATTAGAAAATTTAACTTGGAAAGAAATAAAAGAAAATAATTATATTCCAAAAAATATAAAATTTAATAAAAAAAATATAGAACAAATCCCAAATGATATATCAAAACCAATTGAATATTTTAATTTAATATTTTCAGATGTTATTATGAACAAAATAGTTGATTCAATAAATCAATGTTGGAGACAATTAAAAAAAAAAAAAAAAATTAAAAAAAAATTAATTACTATTGATTTAACAACTTTTAAATGTTTTATTGGTGTTTATTTAACAATGGGATTAGTAAGAAAAAATACTATAGATGAATATTGGAATAATCAATCAAATATTTATTCAACTCCTGGAATTTCTGAACTTTTTGATAAAGATTTATTTAATGAAATTTATAATAAAATTGGTTTATTTGAAGAATTTTTTAACTTAAATCAATTTGATGATGATTCATTTTTAAATCTATTTAATGAAAATTGTCAAAAATTTTATTCTCCTTGCCAAGATTTAACTATTGATAAATCTATTATTACTCACAATTATCAAACTTTTCAAAAAAAATATAAATTATTTTTACTAAAAGAATCTAAAAGTAAATATGTATTAAATTGTTTACTTAATGTTGGCAAAAATACAAATAATTATTATAGTCATTATCATTTGATAAATTATTTGACTAAATCTTATCAAAATCAAGGTTATATATTATATTTAGATAAATATTTTAGTTCTTTGGAATTATTATCGATGTTACCTACTATAGGAATTAATTATGTTGGATTAATTAATGAAAATAAAATAAAATTTTCTCAAAAAGAAAAAAATATTATTACGAACAATAATGAAAATATTATATATTTACAATCTAATAATGATATTTTATTGACAATATATAAATCAAATAAAAAGTTTTTTATTGCTTCAAATTGTTTAACAAATAAAAATATTAATAAAACAATAATGAATATAAGAATTGATAATAATTCATTTAATTTTCAAAATGTAAAAAAATATTCAAAAATAAAAAAATTTCCTTATTCATATCTTCAATATAGAAAGAATAAAAAAGAAAAAAAATTTAATAATTTATTACCATATAATATCTTTGTTAATAAATCCAAATCTTTACCTGCAAAATTTTTTTTTTTTTTTCTTGAAATTGCAATAAATAATGCAAATATTTTATTTAATTCAAGCACATTATGTAAAAAATTATCTTCTCCAAGTTTTAGGAAGAGTGTAATTAATGATTTAATTTCAAATTATAAAATGAAGAAAAAATGTATTTTAGAAGATAAAAAAAAGGAAAATGAAGATGAAATATTAAATAATACTAATATTGAATATATGCCTTATATTGAAAATGATTGTAAATTAGAATTTTCTTTAAAGAGAAAAGATTGTTTATTACATAAATTAAATAAAATAAGAAAAAGGACAAGTTGGAAATGTAAAGTATGTCATATTTCAATTTGTGGTGAATGTTATGATATACATAGACATCGTAGATATTTAATTCTTAATAAATTGTTAAATAAAACTAATAATTCATAATGTTTAAAATAATTAATTTATTATTTTAAATAATTATTTTTCAAAATTTTAGTTGGAAAAAAATTTTAAATTTTTTAATATTAAATATTGAAATTATTTGTTTATAAAAGGAAAATTTTTTAATAAACATATAAATATTACAAAATATTAGATTTTTATAATATAAAGATTTTATAATATTTTTCTATTATATAAGGTGCTAGAAATTTAATTAAATTTAAAATAAAATGGGTAAGAAAAAAAAAATTCAAAAAAAAAAAGGAAAAAAAATAGAAGTAGAAGAAAAAGAAGAGGAAGAGGAAGAAATAGAAAAGAAAAGTGTAAAAAAATCATCAAAAAAAAATACCTCAACTAAAAAACAAAAAAAGAAAAATAAAAAAGAGAAAAAAGAATCAAAAAAAAGTCCAATAATAGAGCCAGAAGAAGAAGAGGAAGAAGAAAAAGAATCAAAGAAAAAAAAAACAAGAAAAGAAAAAAAACCAAAGCAAAAAAAAACAGAAAAAAAAAAAGAAGATAAAAAATCAAAAAAAAAGAATATAAAAGAAGAAGAAGAAGAAGAAGAAGAAGATAAAAAACAAAAAAAAAAGAGTACAAATGAAGAAGAAAATAAAAATATAAAAAAAGTAATATCAAAATCAGGAGCAGTCGTTGATTCAGTATTTCCATTATCAAATGATTATCATGTAGTTTTAGATGAAAATAATGTATTTAATGGAAAATATTTTTCATGTACATTAAATCAATCAAATTTAAATCAAAACAACAACAAATTTTATATTATTCAATTATTACAATCTGACATTAATTCTTCATATATGTTATTTACTAGATGGGGAAGAGTTGGTGTTAGAGGAGAATTTAAAACAGATAATTGTAGTTTAGAAAATGGAATAAAACTCTTTATGAAAAAATATGATGAAAAAACTAAAAGAGGTTATAAAGAAATTATAATTGATTATTCTAGTGATGATGATGATGAAAAATCAAATAATAAAAGTGAAGATAATGATGAGGAAGGAATAAATGAAGAAGAAGATAAATCAAGAGATGAATTACATGAATTATTAAGTGATAAAGTAATTGAATTTATTAAATTAATATACAATACAAATATAATAAATCAACAAATGAAAGAAATTGGATATGATAGTTCAAAAATGCCTTTAGGTAAATTAGCAAAAGAATCATTAAATAAAGGATATTTAATATTAAAAGATATTGAAAAAGAATTAAAAAAAAAAAATCCATCACATTCAAATTTAACAAATTTATCTTCAGATTTTTTCACTTATATTCCTCATGATTTTGGTTTTAAAAAAATGTCAAGTTTCATAATAGACACATTAGAAAAACTAAAATCAAAAATTGACATGATAGAAACATTAAAAGATATGAAAGTAGCAACAAAAATAATAGAAGACAACAAAAAAGATTCAGAATCAAAAATAATATTAAATTACTACAATCAACTACATTGTACAATAAAACACATATCAAAAAAAGACGAAATATATTCATTACTAGAAAAATACTTAACAGTAAAATTAGATCAAAATTCCAATTATTCATATTATGGTAATCAAAAATTAAAATTATTAGAAGCATATGAAATAAAAAGAGAAGGTGAAGAAGAGAGATATTTAAAAAATTTAAAAAATAAAATGTTACTTTGGCATGGAACAAGAATATCTAATTTTGTAGGAATACTAAGTCAAGGTTTACGTATTGCTCCCCCAGAAGCACCTTCATCAGGTTATTTATTTGGTAAAGGACTTTATTTTGCTGATATGTCTTCTAAAAGTTGTAATTATTGTTATCCTGTTAATAATATTGGATTAATTTTATTATGTGAAGTTGCTTTGGGAAATATTGAAAAAAGAAATGATACTGATTATCAATTACCTTCTACTATGAAGAAAGGGAATAATAGTATTCAAGGTGTTGGGGATATTTATCCTCAAAAAGGAATTTATATTGAAAAAGATATTTATGTTCCTTGTGAATGCCCTGTTCAAAATAAAAAAGATGGTTTTTGGGGTATTATGTTTAATGAGTTTATTGTTTATGATGTTAAACAAGTTAAGTTGAGGTATGTTCTTAAAATTCAGTTTGATTATTAATTTATTAATTTATTAATTTAAAATATTTTTTTTTTATTTTTTGGTGTTTTTAAATTTGTTTATTTAATTTTTTTTTTTTCTTTGATTATATTTTTTATTTTAACAATTATTTTTTTTAATGATGTTATTAAAATTGTTTTTTTTTAAATTTTTTTTTCTTAATTAAAAATTAAAATATTTACTTTGTTAAAAGTTAAATGGGAAATAAATGTATTGAATGTAAATGTAATAATAATGATACAACTGATTTATCTAAAGAAACAAATTTTAATATTAAAGAAAAAGAGAATATAAAAAATGATTTTGAAAAAACCCAAGAAGATTTATTATTAAATTCAAATATAAAATCTGATAGAAAAGCATCTTTTGCAGAAAAATTTACAAGTATAAAAAAAGAAAAATCAATAAGTTCAATAAAAGAAATAAAAGAAGAAACAAAAGAAGAAAATATAGAATCAAAAAGATCAAAATCAAAAAATACAATATCTCAATTAAAATTTATAGATGAAATGAGTCAATTAACATTAATTCCCCAATCAAAAAAATCAAAAGAAGATATAAAAACAATAAAAAATGCATTATCAAAGCATTTTTTTATTCAAAGTTTAAGTGAAAAAAACAAAGAAGATATAATAAATGAAATACACTTAGCAAAAATAGGATCAAATAAATTAGTATGTTTACAAGGAAGAGAAGGAAAATTTTTTTATATTTTAAAAAATGGAATAGTAGAATTAATAATAGATGATAAATCAATAAAAAAATTAACAAATGGAGAAAGTTTCGGTGAATTTGCCTTATTACATAATGCACCTCGTTCAGGAACAATTAGAACAATAATTCAAAGTGAATTTTGGATTCTTGATAGAAATTCTTTTCGTCATATTGTAGATACATCAATGAAAGAAAATTATAATGAAAATAAAAGTTTTATTAATTCAGTTTCAATATTTAGAATAATGGATTTTTATCAACAATCACTTTTATGTAATTCTCTTTATAAAGAAATTTTCTTAGAAAATGAAATTATTACAAGAGAAGGTGATGATGCAAATTGTATTTATATTATTAAAGAAGGAGAAGTTAATTGTGTTAAAAATGGAACTGTTATTAGAACTTTAAAAGAAGGTGAAAATTTTGGAGAAAGAAGCATTTTTGTTAATGCGAAAAGATCACTTGATGTTATTGCAAAATCAAATTGTATTTGTTATTCTATTTCTTTTGAAACTTTACAAAATATTTTAGGTTATAATTATAAAGATGAGTTATTAAAACAATTTATTAAATTTTCTTTTAATACTAGTAAAATTTTATCTTTTATTTTACCTGAATTTATTAATAAAACTTATATTACTTTTACTATGAAAGTTTTTAAAAAAAATGAAGTTGTTGTTGAAAAAGGATTTTATCTTTCTGAAAAAGTTATTGTTGTTATTGATGGGAATATTGTAAAAGAAAATAATGAAAATGAAATTATTGGAAAAAGAGGAGAAATTTTATGTGAGAATAATTTATTTGAAAAAGGTAATTATGAAACTACTGAGAATTATATTGCTAATCCTGATTGTTTAATTTGTGAATGTGAAACTGAGAAATTTTTAGAAATTTTAAAAGTTAATAATTTTGCTGAATTAAAAGAATTAAGTCGTCAATTGACTATTTTAAAAAAGAGTAATTTTTTAAAAAGATTACCACATGAAAAAATAGAAGAATTAAATGAAAAAATGAGTTTACAAAAATATAAAGAAAATGAACCTATTACAAAAAGAAAAGAAAAAGGTGAATTTATATATTTTATATTAAGTGGTGTTGTTTGTTATGAAACTAAAAAAAAAGTAGAAGATAATGATAATGATAATTCAATAATTGAAAATATAGATTTGAAAGAAAGTGAATGTATAGGAAAAAATTTATTATTTGAAGAAAGATATTCAGAAACAACATTTGCAAAAACAGAATGTGAATTATTAAAAATAGATAATAACTTATTTAGAATTACATTAGGACCAACATTAACATCATATTTAAAAGATACATTAACAATAATAGATAAGACAATAGAATTAAAAGATTTAGAAATATTATTTGATTTAAGTGTTGATAATACTAGATCAATTTCATTAGTTTTATCAAAAACAAATGGTAAACTTTACATTATTAAAAGTTACCCAAAAAATAAAATAATAAAAGAAAAATTATTTTCTTTAGTAGAATCATTAAAGAAAATAATGTATAAAATAGATCATCCTTTAATAGTAAAATTCATAAAAATATTAAAAGATAGAAATCACATATTTTACTTATATGAATTTATCTCAGGTGTAGAATTCAATGTAGTAATTCGAGAAATAGAACATCCAACATTTTCAACATATCAACTTCAATTTTATTTTGCAAGTATATTAGTAATAATAAACTTCCTACATAAAAATAAAATAGTACATCGTGATATTAGACCACAAAATTTTATAATAAAAGAAAATGGTTATTTAGCTTTGTATAATTTACGTTATGCAAAAATATTAAAAGATAAAACAAATTCAATAATTGGAAATTATTATTATATGGCACCTGAAGTAATTATGGGTGAAGGATACTCATTTGAAGTTGATTATTGGAGTGCTGGTGTTATTATGTATGAATGTATTATTGGACATTTACCTTTTGTTGGTGATAAAGAAGATCCTATGTCTATTTATTTTGCTATTATTAATGGAAATTTAAATTTTCCTCAAAATTTTGAAGAAAAAAATTTTGAGTTTTTAATTAGTTCAATGTTAACTAAAGTTCCTTCTAAAAGATTAGCTAAAATTGAGTTAATTCAAACACAAAAATTTTTTAATGGATTTAATTTTAGTGATGTTGAATATTTAAGATGTACACCACAATATTTACCTGATGTTGAAGATATGAAAGGTTGGAGTAGTAATGGTTCTTATAAAAAACATTTATTTCAATTGTATAATCAATGGATTCATGATAATCCGAATATGGCATTAAATGATTCACAAAGAGCTAGTTCCGAAAATTGGTTTGAGAATTTTTAATAATATTAATTTATTTGGTATTTTAATTTTTTTTTTTGATATTTATGTTTAATTTATTGTATATTATAAATATTGTAGTAGTTTTATGATTTAAATTTTTTTTTATTATTTTTATCAATATATTTAAATTAAATATTACTTTTAAATTTTTTTAAATTAAATGAATTTCAAATACTAAATTTAAAAATATAATAAAAAATATACAAAAAAAAAAATCATTATTTATTATTTTCATTATCATCATTTTCATTTAAAAAATTACAATCAACACTTTCAATATTTTTATTAGGTAAAATTCTTTCTTCTCTGCCATCAGCATACTTAATTTCTTTAGTCCCATCTTTTAACTCAACAATTAAATTATTATTCTTATCAATTTTTTGAATAGTACCATCAGAATATAAAGTTTCTTCATAACCATTAAAATTAATAAATTTATGAGAGCCATCAGGGAAAAAAATTTCTTTATTACCATCAGGAAAATGTTTTTCAATTTGTCCATTATTAAATCTAAAAACTTGAAGTCCATTATTAAAATTAGTTTGAACTGTTTTTGCTTCAAAAAAATAATAAACTGTTTTTCCTTCTGGAAAAATTTGTTTTAAATCTCCATTTGTAAAATAAACAATATGATATCCATCTGGAAAAATTTCTTTACGTACTCCACTTTGAAATATTACTTCTCTTTTGTTATTTGAATATAAATTTATTGTTTTTCCATCTTTTGATGTTGTTTTTATTATTATACTTTTATCATTTTTATTATGATATTTTTCAGGGAATATAAAATCATATGATTCTTTTTCTTTGAAAAAATTCATTTTTTCATTTTGAGTTTTTGTTGATTTTGATTTGTAATTTTTATCTTTTTCTAATTTTAAATTTGGAGCTAATTGATTATTATTTTTATTTGGAGTTTTATTTTGATATGAGTTTTTGTTTTTTGGAGATGTTACTTTTGAAAATGATAATTTGTTTGATAATATGTTTTCTTTATTTGAATTTTTTGTTTGTTTTTTTTCATTTGATTGTTTTGTTATTATTTGTGTGTTTTTTAATTGATTTAATTCTGGAGATTCTGTTTCTTTATTTATTTTTGAGTTTTTACTATTTTTTAAAATATTATTTGATGAATTATGTTCTGAAATATATTTATTATTATTATTATTATTATTTTGATTTAATTTTAAATCTTCAATTTGTTTTTTTAATTTACTTATTGTTATTTTATTTTCATTTTCTTTAATTCTCATTTCTAATTGTAATTGATATATTTGGTTTTTTAAATTTTCTATTGTTTCTTTATCTTTTTTTGTATTTTGAATTAATCTTTCATTTTGTGTTTTTAATGAATTAATTAACTTTTTATCCTTTTCTAACTTTTTAATTTCTGCTTCTTTATATCTTTCAAATTCATCTTTTTTTAAATTAAATTGTTCTAAATCATAATTTAATTTTGATTGAATCTTTGAATATTCATTATTTAATTGTTCAAATTTTGTATTTCCTTCTTTAAATTCTGTATTTATTTCATCTATTTTTTGTTCAATTTTAACTTTAGTATTTTTATCAAAGTCAGGATGATTATTATATTTTAATTGTTCATTAATTTTTTTTTTCTGTTCATTAAAACCTTTTTTCTTTTCACTATTAAAATTATTATCTTTAATATCACTATTTTTCCTTTCATTTTTATTTAATTCATTTTCATAATTTTCTGTTTTAAAAACTTTTTCTTTATTAATATCTTCATGTTTATTATTTCTAATATAATTATTTTTCATATAATTTTTATTTCTTATTTTATTATATTTTTCTTCATCTAAATTACCTTGTTCATTTAAAAAATCAGTATAATAAGTATATTTCTTATCATTTTTTGAAGGTTTAGAAATATTAATTTGTTTTTTTTTATATTCTTGTTTAATTATTTTTTTCTTTGGTGGATTTTTTATAATATCTTCTTCTTTTTCATTAGCTAAAGTTTTTTCTAATAATTCAAAAAAATTAGAATTTGTAGATTTAATTGGTCTATCATCATAATTTTTTATTGTTTTAGGTGGTTCAATTTCAATTTTTTCTTCTTTTTTTGGACTTTTATTCATTGTATATTTTGTTGTTAATTGACGTTCTAATTCATCATTTATATGTTTTTTTGTTTCATTTTGAATATTATTATTTATATTTATAAAATTTTGAAATAACATAAATGTTTCAAATAATTGTTCTTTATCCATTGAGAAATTTTTATTATTTGGATGACTTTCTATTAGTTTATTAAATCTTTTTTGAGATTCTTTTATATTTGTTATATTTATTATTTCTTTTTTATCTTTTTCCAAACTATCTTCTTTTTTTTCTTCTTTTATTAACTTTTTATCATTATCTTTATCTTTTTCTTTTATTTCTATTTTTGTATATTTTTCTTCTTTTTGGATTTTTTCAATTTCATTTTCTTTGTTATTATTATCTTCATTTATATGTATTTCTTTTTTTTCTTCTTTATTATTATTTTCTTCATTTATATGTATTTCTTTTTTTTCTTCTTTCTTATTATTTTCTTCATTTATTTGTTCTTCTTTTTTTTCTTCTTTATTATTATTTTCTTCATTTATTTGTTCTTCTTTTTTTTCTTCTTTAATATTATTTTCTTCATTCATTTGTTCTTCATTTTTTAATTTTTTATTATCATTATCTTCATTTATTTGTACTTCTTTCTTTTCTTTTTTTATTTCTTCATTTATTTGTTCTTCTTTATTTATTTCTTTATTATCATTATCTTCTTTTATTTGTTCTTCTTTCTTTTCTTTTTCTTTTTCTATTTCTTCATTTTTATTTTTTTTCTCTTCATTCTTTTCTATATTATTTAATTTACTTTCTTCATTATCATCTACATTATTATCATTCTCAATTTTTTTTTCATCTTTTTCAACATTTAATGATTCATTATTTGACATTATAATTATTAGAATTTTTCTTTTCCAATATAAAATAATTAAATAATATATTTTTATTTATTTTAATTTTGAAAAACAAAATGAATATTTTAATTTTTCAAATTAAACAAATTATAATTATTATATCTTAAAAATATAAAAGTATTATTTACTTTTTAAAATTTGATAAATTATGTATCACTTTTTTAAATTTAAAAATTCTAAATACCACTAAAATAAAAATTTAAATTTATTTATAAATAATAATGGACAAATCAGAAAAAGAAAATCGAATCAAAATGAGTATAAACAAAATTTCTCAATTTACAATATTTAGAAAATTAAAAGAACCAGAAATTAAAATAAAAAATAAAATAAGAACACATTCACTTATTTCAGCAATAAAAAATAGAAAAAAAGATTCAGAAAAAATATTTGACAAAACAAAAATTAAAAATGAAGAATTAGTAAATTATGAAGAAAATTTTAAAAAAAAGAAGCATCATCATCTTACTAAAAGTAGAAATATTTTTCCATTAATGAAAGAAGAAATAAATACTTTTCATTTATCTCAAAATGGATTTTCAATGAAAAGAAAAAATACAAATGAATTTATATTATTTAGTTTAGGGAAAAAAAGTAATAAAAGTTTAAATCAAACAAATATGTCATTAAAAACAAATTTAAATACTACAACAGAAAAAACATCAACAATAAATAATACAGATGATACTTTAAATGTTTTTGTAACAAATAATAGAGATTTTTCAAATGAACAAACAACAATTACAACTCACTTTAAAACTTTTGAAAAAAATGCTCCTTTAAATAATAAAAATAATATTCATACTTATAAAAGTAGAAATATTAGATTAAATTATGGTAATAATAACTTACAAAAAAGTAATCAACAAAATCCTAAAAAATTATTTGATTTTAATTCTATTGATTTAACTAAAAGTAATCAAAATTTATCAAATTTTAATACAATGAAAAATTTAGATGGAAGTAATTTATCAAATATTACTGACAATTTTTTAAAAAGAAGAAAAAGTATTGATAGAACTATATTAGAAATTGAAGAAAATAACAATAAAACTCATCTTCAATTAAAAGAGTTAATAAAAGATTGGCATTTTTTTCCAATTGTTTCTAATTCTTTTAAAAGTGATATTAATGATATAATTGATAAAACTGTTGAAATTAAAAGAAATGGAAGATATGAATTAAGAAAATTACATCAAAATGAAATGTTCAAAAAAATTTATGAAAATTATTGGGATTATTTAAAAAAGAATAATAATTACCAGATTTGGAAAGAAAAACAACAACATGAAATAAAAAATCTTAAATTTAAAATAAGAGAAGATTTATTAAAAGCTGAAAAAATAAAAACAAATACTAAATATAAATATAATTTTTCTTCTTCTTCTTTAAGTAAGAAAAATATTAGGAAAATAAAACATGAAAAATAATTATTATTTTAGACTGAATTTTTGTAAATATAATTTTAATTTTATTAAATAATTAGTATAGGATAAATTATATTTAAAATTTACAAAATTTTTACTTAATTTATAATATAAATAATAAAAAAATAAGTTTGCAATAAAAAAATAATGTCGAATAATAAAGTTTTATAAATATGCATATTTATATATATAATATTTTTAATTTAGAAAACTGTATTTAATTTTGGCAAATCATTTGTTAAAAATTTTGAAGCCAAAGAAATTGCTTCAGGTTCTTCTGAAGTATCTCTTATTTTTTCTATATATATTTGAATATAACTTAAGTAACTAGAAAGTAATTCTTTTGCATCATTTTGATATTCAATAATCCATTTAAATATTTTTATCATTTTTTTATGTATTTTTTTAAAATTACAACTTAAAGCTTTAATTAAAAATGGAATATCTTCTTGTGTAAATTTAATATATAAATTTAAATTATCAATTCTTTCATTAGGGAAAAATTTAATTAAAAATATTAAACAAACACAACTTTTCTCTTGAACATTGAAATTATCACATGCTAATAATTTAACACATAATTTAAAATTAATAGCAATTTTTTCAATTTTAGAATTAAAGTTTTTATCATTACTTTGAATTTTTTTCTTTCCTTCATGTATTTTATACAATAAACCATAATACATTTCAATAACATATTCTGTATATATACTAACATCATCTATATTATCTTTTGATATTAAATAATTCACTTTATCTATTAATTGTAATTCTAAAATATCTTGAAATTTTGTTTCTTGAGCTTCTATTAATTTTAATAATATTTTTAATAAATTTAAATTTGAATAATAATTTTCATCTTTCATTAATATAAAAATATAATTAATAATTCCTAATGACCGATAAAATCGAATAAAAAAAGAATATTTTTCAACAATTAGACTTAAAAATAATAAACATTCTAAAGTAGTTTCTTGATTTTTTAATAAATCAAAAATAACTGGTAGTATATTTATAATGAGAGAATTAATTTGATTTGTTTTTAATTCTTCAAATGAATTAATTGAATATAATTTTTCATCATCTAAAAAAACATATAATATATTAGCACAAATATTAATAGGATATCTTTTTAAATCACTACTTAATTTTTGTGTAAATAAAAGAATTTGTTTATATAATTGATGTAATAATAAATCACAATTTTGTTCAACACTAAATGAATGTTCACTAAAATTTAAAAATAAATTTAAACATTCATTAACTAAATCATAATTATTTAATGATAAAGATACTTCTAATATTTTAAAACTAGTTTCTAAAAATTCTCCTTTAAATAATGAATATGATATTTTATGATATGGTGCAATTATATTAAATGATTTTATTATCATACAAAGTTCATTTGAATTTTCTTTTATTATTTTTTCATTTGAAAAATTAGATATAAATAATTTATCCATTAATATACAAAAATTAACCATAAAACCTTCAAATACTTTAACATAAAAATAAAAAAGTTCTTTTTCTTTTCTTAAATTTTGCATTAATTCAAAAATCTTTTCTCCATAATTTAAAATGATATCCCAATCAGTTATTATTAGAGAAAATAATAATATTATTTTTGATTTAATAACTTTATTTCCACTTTCTAATAAATTAATTAAAGTAGGAATAACTTCATTAATATTAATCTCTTTAACATTATTTATATTTCCTGCAAAACTAAATAATAAACAATTAATAATGCATTGTTGATTTTTTTCATTTTCTTTTTCTAAAACAATATTAATTGAATCAATTTTGTTAATAAATACTTTAAATAAATTAGGTTCTAATCTAATTAAATGACTACAAGTATTTAAAGCAGAAGTTTTAATTTCTGGATTTTCACAATTATCATTATAAATATATAATATTTTAGATATAAAATCATCATTAGATGCAAAAAATTTTTTTGATATAGTACATTTAATAGAAATATTTTCGATTGTTTTTAATGAATAAAATTTAACTTTTTCATCAGAATGATTTAAAGCAAATAATAAAGCTAATATTGATTCTTTAGAAATATTCCATTGTGAATCTGTATTTTCATGTATTATATCTAATTCTTCTTCAATTTGAGTAGCAACAAAAAATAAATATTCACCTAAAGTTGCAATTGCTTTTCTATTTAATTCTAAATTATTATCGGAAATGAAACTTATTAATATTTCAGTAAAATTATATTTTTCAAATGATGATTCTGTTGCAGTTGCATATCTTATTAAAAATCCTAAAATACTACAAACTCTTAATTGAATAAATTCATTTCTTATATTTAAAAATTCCATAAATAAATCAATAAATTGTGAATTAATAATATAATTACTAATATCTCTTGATAAAATAATAGTTTCAAAATAATTAAGTAAATTTAATAATAAATCATACTTTTTATGTTGATAATATATTTTAATATAATCATATATTGTAGAAATATAAGTTCTTAATTGAGAAGTATAATCACTAATAAATAATTCTTTTAATTTTTCTATTTTTAATACAGGAGAAAATTCAATTAATTTATTATCATAATTTGGAATTATAATTGGTTCAATTATTTTATTACTAATAATTGGTTTTACTATTTTGTCACTATTATGAATCATAATTGTTTGAATTTGAGGTAATTCATCTGGATTTGCTAATGACATTGCCATATCTTGAAGAGAATTATTTGTATCTCTTTTATCTTTTTTTTTCTCACTTAAATGAATTAAACTAATAGATAAAGAACTTTTATTTGGACTTTGTAATACTTGTAATTTTTTTATATCACAATCATCATCATTATTTTGTTCTGAATTTTTATTATATACATTAAATTCTTTATCTGGAGTATCAACATTATGTACATTTCCTGAATTTGAATATCCTTCTTCATCTTCATTTAATATTATTATTGAATTAACTTCTTTTTTTTTTGTTAATGTATTATTATTAATATTATTATTATTAATATGATTAATATTATTATTAGTATTATTTGTATTATTCAAATTAATAGAAAATGTTTTAGATTCAAATTTATTTCTATCTAATTTAATTGTATTATTATGATTTAAAATAATAGAACTTGAATTAGGTCTTTTATAAGAGAAACTAGAATTATTTTGTCTTGGAGAAATATCAGAATCTGAAGTATTATGATTAAGAAGATGATTAATATTAATTTTATTATTACTATTATTATTAGTATCTTCTAAATCCCAAAAAGGAAATTTTTCAATATCACCCCATCCAGGTCTTTTATTAGGATCTTTTTCTAATAAAGCATTTACAATATTAGAAAAATCAATACTATAAACTAAAAGAGGTCTTTTATCATAATTACTATTCATTATTTTTTTAACTAAAGTATTAATATCATTATCATAAAAAGGAACAACACCAGTTGCTAATTCATACATTATACAACCTAAAGAATATAAATCAGATTTAAAAGAATAAATTCCATTTTGACTCATAATTTCAGGTGCAGTATAACATGGTGTTATTACACTTTTATTTTTTCTTATTTCTTCAATTGTCATTTCCTTTTCATTTAAAACTTTTCTAAAATCACATATTTTTATTTTTCCTAATTCATCAACTAAAATATTTTTTGGTTTTAAATTACAATGAATATAACCTTTATTATGAAGTGCTTTTAAACCTAATAAAATTTGAGTACTTATGTATTTTATTACTTTTTCATAAAATTTATTTTGTTGATTTCTATTACATATTTCAAATAATGTTATTAAACAATATTCCATTTCCATATAAAAATTATTTCTATCTTCTGAACATCCAAATACTTTTACTATTGATGGACAATCTATTTCTTTTAAAATTTCATATTCTTTATTATAATCTTTATGTCTTCTCTTATTATATATTTTAACTGCTATGAATCTTAATTCATATTTTTTTCGGGTTTTAAAAACTGAAATGGATTTCTCATTATTTTCACTTATTCTTTTTTTTAAATGATATGATGGTTGTCTATAAGTAAACATTTATATTTAAATTTTAATTTTTAAAAATAAATTAAAAACAAAAAAAAATAAATAAATAAAAAAAATATAAAAGATTAAAATATAATATTAGAAAATAATATTAATGTTAAATAATATAAATAATAACAAAAATGGGAAAGAATAAAAAAAAAAATGAAGATAATTCAGATATTTTAGAAGAAAATTTTTTCCAAGAAAAATCCAAATTTGAAATAGCAGAAGAAAAATTTAAAAAAACCTTATTTGGTGTATTAAACATCTTATTAAAATTTGACGATGACGACGAAGGATTTTCAGGAGAAGTAATAGGTCTCTTAAACGAAACATGTCAATTTCTTTGTTATCCATTTTACGATCCAATGGGTTACTTATGGAAAAAAGAGCGTTTATTTAAAATAATATGTAAATTTTTCAGTTATTTTCAAACAGTAGTTTTCTTTAATAATACAGAATTATATACTGTTTTTTTTTATTTAATTATAATAATGATTTTAGGAGTTGTTGCTGATGTTTGTTACGTTGCTTATATTATATCATCTAATAATAAAAGTGGTGCTGTTTGGCCAATGTCACTTTTACGTTCTGTTGTCTCTTATATTGTTACTGTTTTATTTAATCCTTTAGTTGAGTATCTTTTAGCTATTTTAGAATGTTCTGATAAAGATGAAGAAGGTAATCAATTGTCTTATTATCAAAATTATAATGTTGATGATATGCATTGTTGGACTAATGCTCATTTTACTGTTATGTGTGTTTTAGCTGTTATTGTTACTTTTATTTTTATTATTATTTGTACTGTTGTTATGACTATTTTTTATGAACAAAAAACTGAAGCTGATAAAGATGGAGCTAAAACTTCTTCTACTGCTGATTTAGTTGTTTTATTTGTTAAAATTGTTTTGATTTTATTTTATTCTTTTTTAGTTTGGACTAAAAGTTATCATTGGGTTGTTGTTTTTGGTACTACTATTCTTTGTTTTCTACAGTTTTATATTTATTGGGTTGAAAGACCTTTTTATGAAGAAAAAATGAATTATGCATTTTTTATTCATACTGGTATAGTATTTTATAGTACTGTTGTTTTATTATTAACAAAAGTATTAGAAAAAGCAGAATTTGATGGAGGAATTTTCTTATTTTTTATTGGATGTCCTGTAGTAAGTTATATTATATTAACACAAAAAGATCAAAGATTTAAAGAATTATTAACAAATATAAATAAATTTGATAAAGGTGATTATGTATTTCGTCAAATAAGATATTTTTTAGAATTAACAGATAAAAAAGGTAAAGATCGTCAAAGTAATATATTATTAAAAGGTTATATATATGTTCACGAAGAGACATGTACATTAATAGATTGTCCTTTAAAAAAATATTTAAAAGAATCAGAAAAATATGAGAAACAAAGTGTAAGTGTTAATGTTAATGGTACAGCAACAAATGTAGGAATGGAAAGTGTAAATAATATTCATCAAAGTGGAGCAGCACTTACTCAAATAGGAGGTGGAACAACATTATTAAATACAGGAACAAGTACAAATATAGGAAGTATACATAGTGAAGCAGATTTATATTTATATCAATATGCAATGATAATGTATCAAAATGGTATAAGTAAATTTCCATCTTGTTCAACATTAAGAATGAATTATTCGTTTTTTTTAATGGAAAGAATGAATAATAGAAAAAAAGCATTAATTGAATTAAAAAATTGTGATAAATATAATCCATCATTTGAAGAAGAATTTATTATATTTCGTTTTTGTGAAAATCAAGCAGGTGATAATGGTGATGATGATGATGATGACGATGATGATGGTTTAGATATAGTATCAGCAATATCATATAAGAATCATTTATCAATGTTTAAAGAAGGTTTAACAGCAATAACATCAATTTATAGTGAATTTTGGACACTTTTATTAAATAATTCTCAAAAAACAGAAGAAGATTTAATTAAAATGAATGAATATGGAGAAAAAATTAATCAATTATTAGAAGATATTAAAAGTCATTATATTGAAATGGAAAAATTAAAATATAATGATGAAGAAGTTTTAACATTATATTCAGATTTTTTTCAAGATATTTTAAATGATAGAACACAAGCTGAATATTATAGAGGAAGATTACGTGATATACAAGGTGATGATGATGGTCCTGATGCTGGTGAAGGAAATGATATGTTAAATATTAATGGTGATGATTTTGATTATATTTTCTTATCTGCTGAAGGTGCAAATATGGGAAAAATTATTAAATGTTCTTTAGGTATTTGTGAAAAATTTGGTTATATTCCTGCTGATTTAATTGGGAAAAATATTAATTATATTATGCCTGATATGTATCAAGAATTACATAAACAAGTTTTACTTAATAAATTAAATAAATTTAAAACTCAAATGACACAAAATTTTAGAAATGGAATTAAAAATTCACAAAAAGCAATTTATAGAGAAATTTTTGTTTTTGGTAAAAATAAATTAAAACATGCTATTCCATTAGCAATGAAAGTAACATTATTAACAACACAAGATCAA
>JAEEGK010009392.1_pt1 | contig 22839 bp, 22 predicted proteins | sample 8958771 | NCBI WGS metagenome assembly JAEEGK01 (sample SAMN16246547, study PRJNA631951) | gut metagenome | biome: gut microbiome; feature: rumen; material: SC-attached | host: Bos | place: Iran: Karaj | collected 2018-10 | reverse complement strand
GGGATTTGAACCCTCGCGCCGGTTACCCGACCTACACCCTTAGCAGGGGCGCCTCTTCAGCCTCTTGAGTATTTCTCCTTAAGCTGTAGCTAGCCGCTACCAATATTCATTTCGTCTCACGACGCAAGTTTGATTATAGCTAAGAGGTGCAGGTTTGTCAACAAATAGCGGGCAATCATTTATTTCTTGAATAAATTGAATATGCGCTAAATATTTCTTCATTGCTCATATTGTAATCTCGAAGATTCTTTTTCAGATAATCCCTGTATTTTAACATATTTACCCATTTCGGATAGCTTATGATCACATAGACAATTTCGTCGTTTTCTTCTATCAAAAGAGCATATTCGTAAACATCACTGTAACCGTCGCTCGCAATATAAGCCGGATAATTGTATGAACTGTCATCATAAAGAATGTCATTTGATACAATTTCATATTCATCGGCAAAATCCCAGACAAATTCATTTCGGATCTCGGACAGACGCTTTACTTCTTTATTGTATTCTTCTTCATTGTACTTTGCCTTTAGGATCACATACCCGTCGGTATCAAGCAGCCCGTATCGAAGTTTTGATTCGAATTCCACATCAAGTGCATTGTCTGTACTGTCGGGAAAAACCATAAGATCGGAACTCATATCTATACCGTATTTTTCAACTATGGCGGCTTTATCGTACTTTTCTGCTCCTTTTTTGGTCTTAAAAGGCTGCAGCACGGAGAAGAGACCGATAAACAAAACCAAAGATATCGCAAGCAGATAACGTAAACAAATGACAAGCATACCTAACGATATGACTTTAACGGCTGTGATCAGTTTTTTCTTTTTACCGATCTTTGATAAAACTCCGCACGAATACAATGTCATTACAAGCATGGCGAGCATTCCCAGGAATGTTGCCAGAATCGGGGTCACGGAATCGGTTTCTTTATTATATTGTATGCTTTGAGAAATAAACGATACGGTAAGAATAATAACACCGGCAAATCCGACGATCTGAATCCACTTGAATAAACGCCCCTTTTCGGCGTCCGCATAATCAGCCATCTTAGTGGCAACTTCTTCTATTTCTTTGTTCATTTCGCTGTCCTTTTCTCCTTCCATGAGTTCTCTCACGTCAATCTCATAGAAGTTTGAAAGCGGAACGAGTAAAGAAATATCGGGCATATTTGTACCCGTCTCCCAGCGACTTACCGTTCTTGAGCTGACGTGAAATACTTCGGCCAATTGTTCCTGGGTCAATCCTTTTTCTATTCTTAACTGTTTAAGAAATAACCCTATTTTTTTCTGGTCCATATTTACCTCCGTTATTTGGCACATAAACTGTGTCTAATTACACGGTCAGCATACAAAAACTATTGGAAAAAGAACACGACACAAAACGAGAGTCGATAAAAAAGCGCGTAAAACAGCGCTTTAAGCATTTACCGTAAATAAGACTTCTTCAATTCTTCTTTTTACTTCCGCAGCTATCTCAACCGTAGTCATATCTTTATAATCTTCATAATACAAAGGCTTCAGATAATGAACGGATACGGTGATCTCTTTAGTCGATCGCTCATCGAAAGGTTTAAAGCAGTCGATAAGCGCACAGGGAACGATAGGTGCTTTTGCTTTAACGGCGCTTTTGAAGCTTCCGCCCTTCATATCGTTCATTCTGTTGCCCATCTTGCTTCTGGTACCTTCGGCAAAAATGAGAAAATTCTCTCCGTTTTTGACACGTTCGGTCATTGTTTTGATAACTTCCATCGACTGTCTTAAATCGTTTCTGTCGATCGGAAGTGAATGAAGCGCTCCGATAACCTGCTTAAGGATAGGAACATTCTTCACTTCTTTTTTAACTACAAAAGAAAAAGGTCTGGGACATGTTTCAAGAAATACCAAAACATCGTACAATCCCTGATGATTAGGAAAAAGCACGTAACCGTCTTCTTTTGGAAGATTTTCAATTCCGTAAGGAACTATCTTTACACGCCCTTTATCGTTGGCACGCTTTACACAATGCTTTACGAATGCGTAGGTTTTTTCTTTGGTGGAGTGTTTACCCATCCACGACATACGAATCAGATAATAGGCTACGGCATAAAAGAGCCTTATTATCATAAGAGCTATTCTCATTACTGACCTCCGAACGGATCACTCCGTACAGTATTTTTCCAAGGCAATATCATAAAGGTTGTTTCCTTTATTATCTATTACCACGATGACCGGAAAATCTTTGACCGTAAGCTTTCTTATTGCCTCGGTTCCTAAATCGTCGTAAGCTACAACTTCGGACGAAACTATGGCTTTCGAAAGAAGAGCTCCCGCTCCTCCGACTGCAGCAAAATACACTGCGCCGTTACGAACGATCGCCTCTTTTACCGCTTCGGTTCTTCTTCCCTTTCCGATCATCCCAAGAAGCCCCATATCCAAAAGTTTTGGAGCATATTTATCCATTCGGCTGGCAGTCGTAGGACCCGCCGATCCTATAGGACGTCCTTCTCTTGCCGGAGACGGTCCCATATAATAAATGGTATTGTTCTTTATATCGATGGGAAGCTCTTTTCCCTCGCTTAAAGTCTCGTCCATTCTTTTGTGAGCCGCATCACGGGCAGTATAAATAATACCGGACAAAAATACATAATCTCCGGCCTTCAATTCATTGATTACCTCTTTTGAAAGAGGAAGATTAATATGTTTTTCCATACTCATCCTCCTATATCGTTCTCGAAACATGTCTGTTGACATGGCAGCAAATGTTCACGGCCACAGGAAGTCCCGCTATATGTGTGGGATACGTAAGAACATTGACCGCGAATGCCGTAACCGTTCCGCCGAGTCCTCCGGGTCCGATCCCCGTTTTGTTTATTCTCTCAAGCAATTCTTCTTCGAGTTCTCTGACCCACTCAATATCGGAATGCTCTCCGACTTCTCTCGTAAGTGCCTTCTTGGCTAGTATCGCGCATTTTTCAAATGTTCCGCCTATTCCGACACCTACAACCATCGGAGGACAAGCATTGGGACCCGCGTCTTTAACCGCTGTAAGAACCGCGTTCTTTACGCCTTCTATTCCGTCGGCGGGCTTTAACATGAAAACTCTGCTCATATTTTCCGAACCGAATCCTTTGGGTGCAAGCGTGATCTCCACTTTATCACCGCTAACCGGTTCATAATGGATAACAGCGGGAGTATTGTCGCCCGTGTTCTTTCTTATTATAGGATCGCTTACGACCGATTTTCGCAAAAATCCTTCCGTATATCCAAGCCTGACTCCTTCATTTATGGCATCTTCGATCGATCCGCCGGTTAAATGAACTTCCTGCCCGATCTTTATGAACACGACTGCCATTCCCGTATCCTGACAAATGGGGATCATGTCCTTCTCGGATATATTGTAATTGTCCGTAAGCTGCGAAAGTATCTGACACCCCAGCTCGGATTTTTCGCTTTTGATCGCTTTATCAAAGGCACACTTCATATCTGCAGAAAGAAAATGATTCGCTTCAATACACATTTCTTTTACAGCTTCAGTGATAGTTTTTACGGATATTTCTCTCATTTGTATTCCTCCGACACCGTTAATGATTATAATACCACAAAACTGTTTTGATTGATTAATTGTTTTTATATTTCCGATATCTTTTCTTAAGATATGTTCAACTCGGTTTCTTTTTGCCAAAAGCTGTGTTATACGTGATTTTAGGATCGCAAAAAGGAGGAAAACAATATGATCAACAAACTTAGATTTGCAATCTGTTCAGGCATATATGCCGTTTTCTACTCATTTTGTCTTTATAAAAATCTGGGAGGAGCGACCTTCCCTTTTTTCGTAATTGGAACCCTTTGTTATATTATGTTTTGTACCAAAGAGTTCTCTCTTACATGGAAAAAAGACACAACCTTTTTTATGATCATGGTCACTTTGATCGGATTGTCTCATCCGTTAACAGATAAGATGTTCATTCACGTTTTTAATGTATTCTTTTCGTTCATCATCCTTATTTACATAGCTCTTCATCAATTTTCGTATGATGCCAACTGGTCGTTTTTCAAAACTTTGCTAAATCTTCTTTCGACTATGGTCGGAGCCTTTTCAAAGTTCTTTGAACCGTTTAAGGATCTTTCGAATTATAATAAAATCCGCAGATCTTCAGAAATGACTCCCGAACAGGCAGCAAAAAGAAAAAAAGTAAATCTTGTTTTGTTAAGCGTCATCTTTACTTTACCGTTACTTGTACTGGTGATCGCACTTCTTTCAAGCGCTGACTATGTTTTCAATAAAATGATCTCAAATGTTATTGGCATTGAGATGCTCAAAAGACTGTTTACCGATCCGACATGGTTCAAAGTATTGTTACTTACTTTAATCGTTTTCCTGTTTGTTTACGGTTTGTTTTCTTATCTTTCAAGATTTCCGTTTTCCTCGGAAGGAACAAAAAATCCTTCTTATGATGCGACGGCGGCTATTACCGCAGGTATACTTCTTGATATTGTCTATCTTGCTTTCAGCCTTATCCAGATACTGTATCTGTTTATAAAGAATCTTTCTCTTCCGATCGGTATTACTTACGCCGAATACGCAAGAAAAGGTTTCTTCCAGCTTTTGTTCGTATGTGCTCTTAATCTTTGCCTTGTACTCATCGGAAAAAATATGTTTGCCGACAGCAGGTTATTAAAGGTCATCCTTACCGTAATGTGCGTATGCACCTATATCATGACGGCTTCGAGCACGATAAGACTTATAATGTATATAAGTTATTACTACCTGTCGTTCGCAAGAGTGCTGGCTTTTTGGGCCCTTTTTGTGATAACCGTTCTTCTGACCGGATTGCTGGTTCACGTTTGGACCGGTAAAGTTAACCTTTTCAAATTTTCGCTTCGGGTCATTTTGATCGCTTACACATTGCTCGCCTTTTCACACGCGGATTATTTTATAACAAAGTTCAATCTGTCCAATATAGACAAAAATTCTTCTTTCTTTGTTTCGGAAGGGTACAACGATTATGATTACATTCTCTATATGACCTGTCTGGATGCGGCCCCTGTCATTGAAGAATACAATCTTGCGAAAAAATATCGCTTTTACGAGCAAAACTCTGTTGACAAAAAGATCACGGTACGAAACTTTAATCTTTCAAGATATATCGCAAAACAGTATAAAGAAACCAATCAGTAAGAAATATGTTTTTCCGATAAAGAAAAATGGTAGCGACTTATTCGCTACCATTTTTTGAACCTGATCACTTTGTTTTGATCGAAATGTCTCCGAGAGCACATTCGATATCTATTTTCTTTGACGCATCGTTCTTTATCTTCTGAGAACCTACAAGACCCGAAGATGTTCTTCCGTTGAGTGAAAAGTTACCCAAAGCACCGTCGATGTAATAATCAAAGTCTTTTTCTTTTCCGTCAAGCTCAACCTCTATATTGCCCGCTCCGAGCTTTGCTTCGAAATCACTGTTGATCTTGCCTTCATATTCGATATTACCGCAACCGCAGTTTATTTTTATATCTTCCGCTTCCCAGCCGCTTACTTCGAGGTTTCCGGCTCCAACATTTATATCGATCACTCCTTTTGAGATGATATCTCCGGAGAGGGTCAGATTACCGGCACCCACGGATATGGAAATGTCTTCACATTCAAAATCTTCAGGAATGTAGATAGTAAACTCGGGACCTTTGATACTGGATACATATGCGGATTTCTCTCCGTCATATTTAAAGTCGTATGTATCGCCTTTTATATCTTCGGAAATCTCTCCGAACATAACGTCTTCATAGCTGCAGTAGATGGTTTCAAGATTCGAATCTGTCACTACGCTGACTTCACCGAAATCGATCGAGATCTTAATATCTTTCACATCACTCGCCATAATCCCGTCGGTATAATTATCTGTATCGGCTCTTTCCGAGATAGAACGCGTAACCGTATAGGATCTGGTTATTTTTGAAACACCTCTCATTGCCAGTATGATCGGAAGACAGAGAATGAGCAATGCACCTATCGCAATTAGAACTATTCCCCATACCGGGAAAGGCTTTTTGACGGGAGTTGCATAATTTGCCGTCGCATAAGTTAATCCGGTATTTGTTATGTCTTCAACGGGAGTCTTTACAAATTCATTGTTTCCAAGGCTTTCTCTTATTTTCCTTGCAACTTCCTCGGGACTTCCGAGATCTTCGATAGCCTGATCTGCGTTCTCGTCTCCGGCCTCATCAAAGTAGTCATTATAAAATTTCATGGCTTCTTTTCTTTCCTCAACGGAAATATCCTGGAGTAAAGTTGCTATCGCTGTAAGATATTCACTTCTGGTCATCTTTCTTCCTCCCCATTAAAAATCAAATCCAATTTTTTACTGTAATCGTTCCATTCGGATTTTGTACGGTCAAGCAAAGAATGTCCGTCATCCGTGATCTTATAGTATCTTCGGTTTCTGCCGTCACATTGCATATCGTATACGCTTAAGTATTGATCTTTCTGTAAGCGCCTTAAAACAGGATATAACGTAGACTCGGAAATATCAATTATATTTTTTACTTCGTGCGTTATTTTATACCCATACGTTCCGTCTTCTTCTTTTGCTACAACCGCAAGGACGATACCATCCAACAAAGCTGCTGTCGTGTTAAAGACCATATTATACTCCTTTCCGATAAAATATCGTGTATATTATGTTTGAGCTAATAATATTATACGTCATATAATATTGTCAATACCCTAATATAATTTTTTTTATTATATTGTAAAACGATCAAAAAAAGACCTCGCAGATACGAGGTCTCAGACAGTTATGTACAAAGAAAACTAAGCGCTAACGGTTTCTTCTTTGGGAGGCATTTTTGAATACAATACCTTCAAAATGATCGGGGTTAGTATAGAAGATGTTATGATCAGTAAAATAACCGCAGTAAAATAAACGGGACTTACAAGTCCGACCGATAAGCCTTTCTGTGAAACGATCAGGGCAACTTCTCCTCTTGTCATCATACCGACGCCGATCTTTAAAGAATCGGCCCATGAAAACTTACACATTTTTGCAACAAGACCGCATCCGATAATCTTGCAAAGCAAACCTACCAAAACAAAACATACCGCAAACACAAGGATCGACATATTAAGGTCGCTTATGTCGGTCTTAAGTCCGATACTCGCAAAAAATATGGGACCGAAGAGCATGTATGAATTGATATCCATCTTTTCCGCTATATATTCGGAATCTCTGATGTTACAAAGAATGATACCGGCAACATAAGCACCCGTAATGTCAGCGATACCGAAATATTTTTCAGCAACATAAGACATCGCAAGGCAAAGAGCAAGTCCCATGATCGGAATCCTTCTCGTATGGGGATATCTTGAATCGAAAAACTTGAACAGCTTATATATAAGTAATCCGACTACGATCGAGAAAACAAAGAACAATGTGGTTTTTAAGCAAACCGTTCCCGCACTGACCGATCCGTTTGAAAGACCGACAACTACCGTAAGTACGATAATGCCGATGACATCGTCGATTATAGCGGCGCTAAGGATAGTAGTTCCGATCGTTCCTTTAAGCTTGCCCATCTCTCTTAGAGCCTGAACTGTTATACTGACACTTGTTGCCGTAAGAATGACTCCGATAAATACAGCCGAATAAAAATCTCTGCTGCCTATTTCGGCAAAACCGTAAAAGCATCCGTAAAGGAGCGTTCCTCCGACAAGCGGTACAAAAACGCCCGCACAGGCAATGAGAGTTGCTTTAACGCCTGTCTTTATAAGATCACGAAGATTTGTTTCAAGACCTGCCGAGAACATCAAAAGGATAACTCCGATCTCGGCCATCTTCGTAAGAAAATCACTTAAATTGACAATTCCGAGCACACTCGGTCCGATAAGCAATCCCGCTATGATCTCTCCGACAACCTGAGGAGCTTTACATTTTCTTGCCAGTATTCCGAATAACTTTGCAAAAACAACTATTATTGCCAGATCCTTAAAAATCACAAACGATTCCATTTATATAACCTCCGGAAAGAAGAAACCTTATCTTCTTTCGTTTCTGATCCTCTCTTTATTCTTTTTAAACCTTTCGGCGCGCTCAATTATGTCTATTGCGTCGTTTTCCGAGATGATTTTCCGAGTTTTGACGGTAAAATATCTTCCGTCCTCGCTTTTTCTTATGCGAACTTTAACTTTTATATATCCGTGAGTGTCGCACTTTGAAAGCCCAAGAAAATATTTGCCCGTGGGAGAGAAGAATTTAACTACTCTCTTGGCTCTTGAATTGCATATATAGCAATTGCAATTCTTTACCGTTTTATCATTTATAAGATCTTCTTTTGTATTGAAGGTCCTTGAAATATACTTGTCGTAATTTCCGAAGAACAGACTCAGCTCCGCTTTCTTGTTTTTCGGAGGAGTGAAAACATCGTAGGAATAGTGACGAAGTGTATCGTCACGCTTGATCATCGAAAACACCTTCGCGGCATAGTAAGCATCACTGAAAGCACGATGGAAAGGAATATCCTTTTCGATCTTTAACATATCCACCGCCGTTTCCAACGCCACTCGCTTATTGTTTTCTTCGTACTCCAATGCAAAAAGCTTCTGGACATCATAGAACGCAAAAGGTCCGTCGGCTAAGGGTTTAATCTTGTAATAGTCCATATTCCTTTGAAGCTCGTAAAGATCTAACGGTCCCCATGTACAAAAAACAGGGTCGGGACCGCACCACTCAAGGAAATGTTCTATAACTTCAGGGAAAGGACGCTCGTTCTTTAACTCTCTCATCTTAAGATGAATGATCTTTTCGGTCATAAAGTGCATGGTTTTAAAGACCTGCGGTTTTACAAGTTCTGAAAACTCACCGGTCATGAGTCTGTCGGCGCTTAACTTAACGGCACCGATCTCTATTATCTCAAATGTAAGAGGCTGACCGGGAACGGGTTTCGTGGAAACACCCTGATTCCATTCCAGGTCCAAAACAATGTAGTTCATTACTGTCTCCCTGTAAAACGGGAAAAAAAGTCCGGTTTTCCCGGACCTTTTCCTTTAAACGTTCCCGACGGGAATCGAACCCATAGCTAGCGCTTAGGAGGCGCTTGTTTTATCCGTTAAACTACGAGAACATTGAAAACCGATTATTCGGGATAGATTATGGTTCCCTGTAACCAAATATTGCCCTTAAATCTTCTTCCGACTTCGGGCTCACCCAAAAGATCGCCCTTATTTATGCAAATTGCAATCTTCACTTCATTGCAAAGAAGCATCATCTGGTATACTTCTTCTTCGGTAAGTACATTCTTTACCAGTCTGCAGCTTACAATCTCTCCGAGAACCGAATATTGATCGCACTCAACACCGTAAGGCATAAAGTATGTGTCTACCAACGTAAAAAGATCGTAATTCTTTATCTTTCTGGAAATCTGCGAATACATGTCCATATCGTTCAAAGTTAACGATTCCATGGCATTTTCGTCGCCTTTTTTCGCAGCTTCCATCAGTTTCTCGCGCGTCTTTTTGTTTTCTTTTGCCTTGATCACCTCATCCGGCTTCTTTAAAAGCGGCATCACTATCGTACCTTCTAAAGATAGACCTGTCAATGATAGTTTCGTATCCGAAGAAGGCAATGAATCCGTGTTTTTCTTAATGATGTAGGGTATCTTGTTTGCAAGATAGAAGATGATGGTAATGCCTACTCTCTCATCTTCACATATCCCGGCATAAGAAATCGTTGCGGCGTGTCTTTCCACAGTTATCTTCTCGGTGGAAGAAATATTGTCCGCTCTGAAAAAAGGATAGCTGTAATGATAGACAAACTTATCCTCTTTGTCCATTTCTCCGCAGACGGTTATCCCCATTGCGGGTCCGAAATATGTTGAATACTCGGCCAAGAGGATATCGTTGTCATATGTGGTAAAGAAACGTTCTTTTGAATTTTTAATTGTTATATCGATCAAAGGCTGTGTGATCTCCCGGCTTTTAAATCCGGAAAATCCCACTGCCCGCAAATACTTGTGCACTTTTCTTTCCTTATTGTAACTTGGTCTTTCCACCCATATAAGGTCTTAATACTTCGGGAATATCAACGCTTCCGTCGGCATTTAAATGATTTTCCAAAAATGCGATGAGCATTCTGGGAGGTGCAACGACCGTATTGTTTAATGTATGAGCGAAATACTTGTTTCCGTCTTTATCCTTTACGCGGATCTTAAGTCTTCTTGCCTGTGCGTCCCCGAGATTTGAACACGATCCGACTTCAAAATACTTCTTCTGTCTGGGAGACCATGCTTCAACATCGTAAGATTTAACCTTAAGATCTGCAAGATCGCCCGAACAGCATTCTATGGTACGTACAGGAATATCCATGGATCTGAAAAGATCAACGGTATTCTGCCAAAGTTTGTCAAACCACATTTTCGAATCTTCGGGCTTGCATACTACGATCATCTCCTGCTTTTCAAACTGGTGGATTCTGTAAACACCACGTTCTTCTATACCGTGAGCTCCTTTTTCTTTTCTGAAGCACGGTGAATAGCTTGTAAGTGTTAAAGGAAGCTTCTCTTCATCGGTGATCGTGTCGATGAATTTACCGATCATAGAATGCTCGCTTGTTCCGATAAGATAAAGATCTTCACCCTCGATCTTGTACATCATGGCATCCATTTCTGCAAAACTCATAACACCGGTAACTACGTTCGAACGGATCATGAACGGAGGTACACAATATGTAAATCCTCTGTCTATCATGAAATCTCTTGCATAAGCGATAACTGCGGAATGAAGTCTTGCGATATCGCCCATGAGATAGTAAAAACCGTTTCCGGCAACTTTTCCTGCCGCATCAAGATCTATTCCGTTGAATTTCTCCATGATCTCGGTATGATAAGGAATCTCAAAATCCGGAACCACGGGTTCGCCGTATTTCTTTATTTCTACATTTTCGCTGTCGTCTTTACCGATAGGAACCGTAGGATCGATAATGTTGGGGATCACCATCATTATCTTGTTTGTTTTTTCTTCGAGCTCTTTTTGCTTTTCATCAAGTTCAGCAAGCTTTTCGGCTTCTCTTGCCACTTCTTTTTTAAGCTCTTCGGCTTCTTCTTTTTTACCTTGCTGCATCAATGCGCCGATGTTTTTGGAGATCTTGTTTCTGTTTGCCTTAAGATCGTCGGCTTCCTGCTGAGTTTTTCTGCGGGCTTCATCAAGTTCTATCACTTCATCTACAAGCTTGATCTTTTCGTCCTGAAATTTTTTCCTGATGTTTTCCTTAACGGCTTCAGGATTCTCTCTTAAAAATTTAATGTCAATCATCTCAAACTCCTTTTACATGATAACTTTTTCAATATATACGGTCCTGACATCCAAAAGATCGATGATCCTGTCTTCTTTGATGTCCTCCCCTTCATTGTCCTTAACCACTTTAAGAACCGGTCTTTCCGGGAACTGCTTGTTTTGCTTAAGCACTATTGCGATCTCGCCTGTGTTTAAAGATACAAGACTTCCGGCCGGATAAACTGCTGTAAATTCCAGAATAAGATCTACAAGTTTATCGGAAAACTTGGAGCCTTTTGTTGCTTTCAGATATTCGACCGCTTCGTAAACTTTGGTCCGCTGGCATCCGATTCCGCAGATCATTTCATCAAATGCATCGGTAACTTCCAGTATCTGTGAAGTGATATCGGGATCTTTTGCATGCATCGGAAATCCCGAACCGTCAAGTCTTTCATGATGTTGAAGTATCATAAGCTTGCTTTCTTTGGATATCCATTCTTCTTTTTCCAAAGAAGTAAAAGCATAAACCGGGTGCTTTCTGTATTCACCCTTTTGTTTTTCTTCAAGCTCGTCTATATCTATATTTGTATAAGCAAAATCAAGATAACGAAGTCCTATGTCATGGAACAGGCACGCCACTCCGAGGTCATGCATCTGTTCTCGGGAAAGTTTGAGTTTCGCGGCAAGTAAAATGGCGATCGAACAAACACTTATCGAATGTTCGTAAATATCTGCACTTCTTTCCCTGATATCAAAAATCTGCTCAATTATCTCTTCATTCTCTAAAATACTTGAGATAATGCTGTCGGCTGTTTTACTGAGTTCTTCAAGTTCGGCATTGTCCGAGTAAACGTGTCTTTCAAGTACCGATCTGACTTTCTCTCTGAAAATATCCTCAACATCTTCTCGCAATATTTGAACTTCTTCGGGCATAAGTTTTGTATCGTCGATCAAAACCTCTGTAATTCCAAGTTCCATCAACTTGGCTACATATTCGGGCTTTAAAACCGTTCCTGCCGACAAAAGTTCGTGATAATCCTGCGTTGTTACGGATCTGGCCAGTTTTTCGTAACCGACGATCTCCGATAATTTGCAAAGTCTCAATTGATTATCCCCTATCCATCGCTTTGTTTAAAGCTTCCTGTTCTTCTTTTCCTAATGCTATCTCACATTGTCCGCCGATGATCTCTTTGGAATATGTATAACATCCGTCAGTTCCGTGAACTGAATTGATGATAAATCCATTATCCTTTTCATTTAATAAAGCAAGAGAAAAGCTTAATTTACCACCCATCTGCGCAAATGCGTCGTATCTTACAAGACCGGCCTTCTGATAAGTGGATTCAAGAGTATGAAAGATCACTCTGATATCTTTTTTGTTCTTTTCACCGAGTTCTCTGATCCTCGCGTTTTCTTCGAACATAAGACCTATCTCTTTTTCCAGACTCCTGGCGTTTTTACCTGCGCAGAATTTGTTGTATCTTCTTTTTAGTTTACATAACTGTCCCCAGAGTACAGCTACGAGGATCACTGCTATTAAAAGAACAATGATCAATATAAATATGATAAGTCCAAGATCTATATTTCCAAGACCCATTGACGAAAGAAATCTGCTTTCCATTCCTGTCTCCTTGATATTATCGGATTAACGGACAAAATTACTGATCACTTAAGTAAAAACTTGATCCTGTCGAGATCGTCGTTTGAATAAAATTCAATTTCAATCTTTCCGGAACCGTCTTCTTTTGCGTTAATTGTTACTTTTGTTCCGAGTTTTTGTTTCATCTTCTCGGCTATATCCTTATAAAAGATCTCAAGATCTTCCGAAAGTTCTTTTTTGGGCTTCGAGGGCTTGTCACTTTCTTTTACAAGTTTTTCAACATCTCGCACGGATAACTTGTTCTTTACGATCTTTTCTGCGATCTCGAGCTGTTTCTTCTCATCTTCTATACCGATAAGTGCCCTTGCATGTCCTTCCGAAATACTCTTATTGATGAGCATATTCTGGACTTTCTTTCCAAGCTTGAGTAATCTCAAAGAATTGGTGATGGTACTTCTGTTTTTTGAGACACGTGAAGCCACTTCTTCCTGAGTGAGCGAATATTCGGTCATAAGATCTTTGTATGCCAAAGCTTCTTCGATCGGATTGAGATCTTCTCTTTGAATATTCTCGATCAATGATATTTCTTTTATCTGTCTTTCGGTATAGTTCCTCACAAAAACGGGAACCTTTTTAAGACCGGCGAGTTTTGCTGCTCTCCAGCGTCTTTCACCGGCTACTATCTCGTAATGATCTTTTCTGTCCTGAACGAGTATAGGCTCGACAATTCCGTGAATCTTGATGGATTCGGCCAATTCCTCAAGCTTTTCTTTGTCAAAACTTTTTCTGGGCTGATCTCGATTGGGCGTAACATAATTAATGTCAACGACCTCTTCGGTGTTGCCTTCTTTTTTTGCAACATCTTCGATTATCTTGTCTTCAGCGACACTCACCGGAATGAGTGAATCAAGTCCTTTTCCGAGTCCTCTTGCTGCCATACTTGTCCCTTTCCTTTATATATAGCTTTCTGTCTATTGTTTGTTTTTCCTGATCAGTTCCTTCGCAAGTGATGAATATGCTTCTGCTCCGGCAGATCTGGAATCATATTCATTGATTGGAAGTCCCCGGCTGGGTGCTTCCGCAAGTCTGATGTTTCTTGGAATGATCGTATCAAATATGTGCTGTTTTAATACACTTCGAACGTTTTGAACAACATCTTCCGAAAGATTTGTTCTGGAATCGTACATTGTAAATACAACGCCTTCCATATCGAGTTCGGGATTGAGTCTCGATTTTACAAGATTTACCGTATAGATCAGCTGGCTCAAACCTTCAAGAGCATAATACTCACACTGTATGGGAACCAAAACCGAATCTGCTGTAGTGAGAGCATTGATCGTAAGTAAACTGAGAGAAGGAGGACAATCTATGATTATGTAATCATATTTGTCTCTGACGTAATCAATCTCTCTTTTCAAAATGAATTCTTTAGACGGTGCGTCTATAAGCTCTACCTCGGCAGCGGCAAGATTTACGTTTGCCGGAAGTATACTGAGTCTGGTGTTTTCTCTTTTGATAACACATTCCTCAACGGAACAGTCTCCCAAAAGAAGTTCGTATATTGAGTTTTCAAGTTCGTTCTTTTCTATTCCGAATCCGCTTGTTGTATTTCCCTGCGGATCGGAATCGATAACAAGAACCTTTTTCCCTTTTTCTGCCAAAGCGGCGGATAAATTGATGGAAGTGGTTGTTTTACCGACTCCACCTTTCTGGTTTGCTATTGCTATGATCTTTCCCATATACTGTTTCCTTAATTGTTATACAAAATTTACTATAGCACTATTTCTGTTTATGTTCTATACAAAAAGATGTTTCACATATGTGTTTTTTTGATGTTTCACGCCAATTATTTCAATATCTTGGGGTCATAATGTTTCACGTGAAACATATTTTGGGGTTGATCGAAATAAAAAGCACAATGTTTCACGTGAAACACTCTTCCTTGTGATAAAAAGCCCGTTTGGACAGTTAAACAAAGAAATAATTGGATTCTTTGCTTATAAAAATAAGAACATTACATCGAAACAATGTTATTTCGAATGGCAAAAACGGCCGCCTGAGTTCGATCTTTTACACCGATCTTCTTATAAAGCGCTGTGACATGATTCTTAATGGTCTGCTCACTTAACTTAAGTATTTCACTTATATCGAGATTACTCTTTCCGCTCACAAGTAAAGACAATATCTGAATCTCTCTCTTCGTAAGACTTTTAACCATATCGGTTTCGGTTTCAAGCTGGACAAGTCTGGCATTTAAAGACGGTATAAGGCTGGGTTCAATATATCTTTCACCGTTGTAAATAAACTTGATCGCCTTTATAAGTTCATCGGCTCCGGAATCTTTAAGAATATATCCGTCAGCTCCGCCATCCAATGAATCAACAAGATACTCAACCTCGTTATGAACCGTAAGCATCATAACTTTGATGGTCTTGGATCTCTTTTTGATATCTTTGATAAGTTTAATACCTGTTGTATCCGGAAGATTGATATCCAGTAATACAACATCGGGTTTATTTTCTTCAAGCAGGGAAAGACATTCTTTTCCTGTTTGAGCAGAAGAAACAACCTTTATCTCGGGATCAAATTCCAAAAGTTGTTTGATCCCTTCGCGTAACATTTTATGGTCATCGACCAACATTACATTAATAGTCATAAATTACCCCTCTTTGGAAGTCGGAATGTTAACCGTAACTTCCGTACCTTGAGAAGAAGAAGAGATATTTACAAAACCTCCTATTATCTCAACTCTCTCTTTTAATATCTTCAATCCGAAATGATTATCTATTGCCTCCGCACCGTCTGAAATACCTTTACCGTTATCGGATACTTTAATGATGATATTGGAAGAAGTCCTGGTAATGTCAATATCAAGCTTCGTTCCTTCTGAATGCTTGATCGAATTTATCATAAGTTCCTGAGCAACTCTGAACACGGTAATCAGATAAATTGAATCAAGTCCTTCAAGTTCATCCACTTTACTGGAAATATCCATCGTGGTCCTGTTCTTGTAATTTGAGATCTGATTTTCCAACGTTCTCTTGAAACCGAAATCATCAAACTGCATCGGACGAAGATCAAATATAGTTCCGCGGATATCATCGATAGTATCTTTGACAAGTTTTCTGTTTGATTCGATCTCAAGCTTTGCTCTTATCGGATCGTAATCAACAAACTTTGCCGAAAGCTCAAGATTATGCATAACCAGCGATAGATTCTGCAAAACCGTATCGTGAAGATCGGCAGCGATCCTCTGGCGATCATCTTCCTGAAGCTCCAAAAGTTTTGCCTTTCCCATAGAGGAAATAACTTTAGCCTCCTGTTTGGATGCTTCAAGTTCATCCGGATTTAACTCATTTAATGAATCGAGTTTTTTTGTAACATTGGAAAGCTTTTTGTAAAGTTCGCGAACTTTATTCTCAAGCTCTTCTATCTCGCTCTTCTTTTCGGCAACAAGATCTTTGTAAACTCTTGAAGCAGATCTGGGAGAAAAAACGTTGTAATCGTTATCATCCTTTTTGGACAGAGATTCAATGTAATCGTTGTTCTGACGGATCAGCGTCTCAGTCTCAACAATCTGATCCTGCAACGTTTTACGATCATCCAGAAATGTTTTTCTCAATTCCAAAATGATATTTTCAGAACGTTCTTTGGACATATATTTCCTGCCTTATTTATAATGGTTTTTTGGACGGTGTTCCGGATTTACGCGGATACTTGTCCGAAGTATTATCTTCTTTCCTGATTACAATTATTGTACGATGAAAATCGGTATTTGGAATATCAAATTCACAAAAGTTTTCAATCTTAGAATTAAGGATTTTCAATGCATTATTTGAAAGAGATATCTCTTCCTCAGCTTTTTCCGACTTGTATGCAAAAAAGAAACCGTCCTTCTTAATAAAAGGAATACAGTATTCGCTTAATACCGGAAGTGCGGCAACGGCTCTGGCTGTAGCAAAATCAAAATTCTCCCGAAAATCTATATCATGGGCGAGATCTTCAACACGTCCGTGTACGGCATTAATTCCCTTAAGTTCCAATTTGTCGCATACAACATTTAGAAATCTGATACGTTTTTCCAAAGAATCGATCAATGTGATATTAAGATCGGGCAAAAGAATCTTAAGTGCTATACCCGGAAAACCCGCACCGGTACCGATATCGGCCAGTTTCTTATCTTTTGTCGAATCTTCAAGTTTATCCAAACTGCCGTATACTTTCACAAGTGACATACTGTCGACAAAATGTTTGATGACTACATCTTCCCATTTTGTGATCGCTGTCAGATTGATCTTCTCATTATACTCGATAAGAAGATGATAATAGTCTAAAAAGCGACAAAGCTGTCGCTTATCAAGATCGATCCCTATGCTTTTGGAACACTCTTCAAGATAAGTAATATCAATCTCAGACATTTATCATCAATCCTTACTTTCGTTAAACCTGCTTAAATAAATCAATAAAACTGAAACATCAGCCGGTGTGACTCCCGAAATTCTGGAAGCCTGCCCAACATTTTCGGGCCTGAACTGCTTAAGTTTTTGTCTTGCTTCAAGGCGAAGGCTTGAAACATCGTCATAATCGATATCCGAAGGGATCAATCTCTTTTCGTTTTTCTTAAAACGATTAACGAGGATCATCTGTCTTTCGATATAACCTTCGTATTTTATAAAGATCACAACCTGCTCAATAACATCGTTCGGAAGAATGGGCCTTTCCGGATCGAGCTCTGACAAAATTTCATAAGAAAGCTCCGGTCTGCATAATAATTCAGCCAGACTTGTTCCTGTATGTAAGGGGCTCGAACCATGTTCCTCCAAAAATTTGCAGACTCTTGAACTTGCACCCACAATCACACTTTTAAGTCTTGAAACTTCTTCATCGATGAGTTTTTGTTTTAAAACCGTTTTTTCATAAAGCTCATCACTTACAAGACCGACTTCATGCCCGACCCTTCGAAGCCTAAGATCTGCATTGTCCTGACGCAAAAGCAATCTGTGTTCTGCTCTTGAAGTCATCATTCTGTAAGGTTCTCTGTTATCTTTTGTTACAAGATCGTCGATCAATACTCCGATATAAGCTTCGGACCTGTCAAGAATTATCGGTTCTTTCCCCGAAAGCTTTCGACATGCATTGATACCTGCGATAATTCCCTGCGCCGCTGCCTCTTCATAACCTGAAGAACCGTTAAACTGTCCGGCACAGAAAAGTCCCGTTATATCTTTTGTTTCCAAAGAAAGCTGCAACTGATTGGGTTCAAGACAATCATATTCGATAGCATAAGCATTACGAACGATCCTGCAATTCTCAAGTCCCGGAACGGTACGATACATCTTAAGCTGAACATCTTCGGGTAAGGAAGAACTCATTCCTCCGACATACATCTCATCGGTATAAAGACCTTCCGGCTCAATAAACACCTGATGTCTTTCTTTTTCCGCAAATTTAACGACCTTATCTTCAATGGAAGGACAATATCTCGGCCCGGTACCTTCAATGATACCGGCATAGATCGGAGATCTGTCCAGATTATCTCTTATTATATTGTGAGTTTCTTCATTTGTATATGTAAGCCAGCAGGAAACCTGTTCTTTTTGAACGGATTCGGGATCGGTGGAAAAAGAAAACGGAACGATCCTTTCATCGCCAAACTGTTCTTCCATCTTAGAATAGTCAAGACTTTTTCCATCCATTCTGGCCGGTGTTCCGGTCTTAAACCTTCTTAACTTGATCCCGTTTTCGATCAATGAAGCGGAAAGAGAATTGGCTGCCTGAAGTCCGGAAGGTCCGGTATAAGTGATAGATTCACCGCAAAGACATCTTGCCTTAAGATATGTTCCGGTGCAAAGTATCGCTGCCTTGCAATAATATGTGGTTCCGGTATTTGTTACTACGCCTTTAACTTTCTTTTTACCGTTTTCTTCTTCAAAAAGGATCTCTACGATCTCGGCCTGCTTTATGGTAAGATTCTCCTGATTTTCAAGCACTCTTCTCATGCTTCTTGAATAATCGGATTTATCTGCCTGAGCACGAAGAGAATGTACGGCAGGTCCTTTTGAAACATTTAACATCTTAGACTGAATAAATGTCTTATCGATATTTTTTCCCATTTCACCGCCGAGAGCATCGATCTCTCTTACAAGATGACCTTTTGAAGTTCCTCCTATATTCGGATTACAGGGCATAAGTGCGATAGAATCGATACTTACGGTAAAGATCATCGTCTCAAATCCAAGACGTGCGCATGCCAATGCCGCTTCGCAGCCGGCATGACCTGCTCCGATAACGCATATATCCGTATTAAGTTTTAACTCATTTTTTGAAATATCAGGCATTTTTACTACACTTATCTATAATCATTTTCCCATACAGAATTTGCTGAATATCTCGTCGATCAGATCGTCATCGGTTTCCTCTCCGATGATACGTCCGTATGCTTCATATGCATTCATAAGATCTACCGAGTAAAAATCCTCACTTAATCCTTTTTCAATACTGTCTTTCACCAGATCAAGTGAAGAAAATACCGTCTACATTTCATTTAACTGCCTTACGTTTGTAATGACAAGTTCATTGTCTGTTTTGAGCGTCCCGCTTAAAAAATCATCGTTTATCTTTCTTTTTACATCCGATATTCCCGTAAGGTCTTTGCAGGATATTAAAAAGACATCTTTGGACAAAGAAAATGTACTCTTAATCTTTTCAACATCCGCAGCGTTTTCTTCATCCGTTTTATTAAGTAAAACGTAATGTTTCTTATCTTTTATATAGTCATAGATCTCAAGATCTTCTTTATCAAATTCCGAAGAAAGATCAAGCATAAACAAAATAAGATCTGCTTCCCTGGCGCTGTTTTTAGCTCTGCTGACACCGATGTTTTCGACAACATCTTCTGTATTTCTGATGCCCGCCGTATCGATAAGCTTTAAACAAACATCTCCGATCAAAACTCTTTCTTCGATCGTATCACGCGTGGTTCCGGCAATATCTGTTACGATCGCTCTTTCCTCACCGGTAAGTACGTTCAGCAAAGAAGATTTTCCGACATTCGGTTTTCCTACAATGACCGTCTTTATACCTTCTTTTAATATCTTGCCTGTCTTAAAAGTCGCGATCAGCTCATCGGCTTCTTTTTTGAACGCTTCACATTTCGAAACAAGCTTATCCGTATATCCTTCCAAAGATATATGTTCCGGATCGTCAAGTGCCGATTCTATAAAAGCTATCTCATACAATATCTCTTCTCTGGATTTTTTGATCTTGGAATACAGGCTTCCGTTTAAGTGCTTAAGCGAATTGTCAAGACCCGCTTTACTTTCCGAAGAAATAATGTCCATTACGGCTTCGGCTTTCGAAAGATCTATCCTTCCGTTTAAGAAGGCTCTTTTTGTAAATTCACCCGGTGCGGCAAGTCTTGCTCCGTTATTTAATACTGCTTCAAGTACGGATTTGCACACAAAAACACCGCCGTGGCAGTTGATCTCAACAACATCCTCGCGGGTAAATGTTTTGGGTGCCTTCATAACCGAAACCATTACTTCATCGATCATCTTACCATCAACAATGATAAATCCGTAATGGATAGTATGAGACGCATATTTTTTTAATGAATGTTCTCCGTTTTTGTCGATAAATATCTTATCAACGATATTTATCGCCTCGTCACCGCTGATCCTTACTATTCCGATCGTCGATTCCGACAAAGAAGTGGCAACGGCAGCAATTGTATCATTGTTCATAAGCGTCTTTAGAAAAAGGTGCCTTAGATAACTAAGACACCTAACAAAATTACTTCTTTAATGTAACTACAACGTGTCTGAAAGGTTCCTCACCTTCACTGTGTGTCGTAACATATTTGTCATCCTGAAGTGCCGAGTGAATGACTCTTCTTTCATAAGGATTCATAGGTTCCAAAGAAACTGTTCTCTTTGTTCTCTTAACTTTGAACGCCATGTTCTTTGCAAGATTTTCAAGAGTGTCTTTTCTTCTTTCTCTGTAATTTTCGGTATCAACTTTTACTCTTATATAATCTTCGCTTTCTTTGTTACATACCAAAGAAGCAAGATACTGTAACGAATCAAGTGTCTGTCCACGTTTTCCGATAAGGATTCCCATGTCATCACCGGTCAACTCGATATCCATTTCTTTTTCGTCCTCATCATATTTAATGACAACGTTTGCATCAAGCTGCATGGCATGTAATACATCATAAAGGAACGAAGAAACCTTATCCTGAAGAGAATCTTTTACTTTTGCCTTTATAACTGCGTTCTTTGCGTGTAAACCGAGAAATCCGTTCGATCCTTCTTCGATAACTACATATTCAAGTCTGTCACTTGTAACGGATAAAGATTTGCAAGCTTCCGTAATGGCATCATCAACTGTTTTTGCGCTAAATTCCATGTAATCCATCTTTTATCTCCTTATCACTTGTTGTTGTTCTTTTCATTAAATTCTTTTACAAGATTTGCTTTTGATGCGATGGAACCCTTCGGTTTATCTGATGCCTGGGCCGCAGCAAGCTTCTTCTCGTTTTCTTCTTTGATCTGATTTAATCTGTCCATTGCTTTTGTCGAACGGTTTGCATTGGAAGAAATAGCATTGGGATCGATTCCGGCTTTTTTAAGTTTAGCCTCTCTCTTTTCCTGATTCTTCTTGATAACTTCATCAATATCCATCTTATCGATGTACTTATTGATAGCTACCTGTTGGATACTTCTAACCACAGCACCCGCGATCCAGTAAATACCCATACCTGCGGGAAGCGTGAAACAGAAGAAAGCTGACATCAAAGGCATGAATGTATTCATAACCTTCATTGAATTAGCCATCTGATCTGCCTGTTCATTACCGGTACTTTGATTCTTTGATTGCTGAGGAGTGAGTTTAACGTTTACCCACTGTGTCACGGCAGATAAAACAGGAATCAATACAGCAAGTAAGAGCAATCCGAACTGATGATTGGCAAAAGCTGTTTTTACGGTATATACAGGCGAATCACCTATGTTAAGTCCAAGGAAATTGTTGAACTTATTTAATTGGGCCATAACATTTATAACCGTATCTTTAAGTTCGGGGAAATTACCTGCGGCGTAAATGGATTCCCATTCGGCTGTTGAAGCTCTGTTAAGAACATCTATAAAAGTATTCTTTACATATTCAACATTTCCGCTTGTAAACAATTCGTTTGTAAATTCGTTCTTAAACTGTCCAGCTCCCGAAAAAGACTGAAGAAGAGTTGTTGCGGGATCTTTTTTGTCGGCAAGCTTGGTAACAAGGTCACCGAAAGCATTCTTTATCATCGGAACATATGCCGGAATCTTATAAATAACTCTGTAAAGAGCAAAAAGAATAGGCATCTGAATGATAAGCTGAACACAAGAACCGGTAGGAGAAACACCGTATTTTGCATATACCGCCTGGGTTTCCTGGTTCATGGCCATTTGAGAATCCTGGTCTTTTTTGTCCTTATATTTTTTCTGAATTGCCTGCAGTTCAGGATTCATCTTTGCCTGAAGTTTTGAAAACTTCTGCTGTTTTATTGTAAGAGGCAAAAGTAAAATATAAATAACGATAGTAAAAAGAATGATCGCAAGACCAACGTTCGGGATCTTTATCCAGTTAAGGAAATTAAAGATCGCATTAAGAATGGGTCCCAAAATATATTTAGCGATCGGACCCAATATTTTACCCGTATCCGGGTTAAGAATCACATAATACAAATTAATCCCTCATACTTTATCATCCGTTTTGGATTAGTACTTTCATACTTCGGATGATCGATGTTGAAACAGATATTAAAATAGCTTTGTAGGGATAAAAATCAAGGAACCGGATCGTATCCGCCCTTTGAAAAAGGATTGCATCTTAAAATTCTCCACAACGCAAGAAAGCCACCCTTAATAGCACCGTACTTTTCGATAGCTTCGAGTCCGTACTGTGAACAGGTGGGATAATAAGGACATTTTGTTGTTTTAAGCGGAGAAATGTACCTTT
>JAEEGK010009390.1_pt1 | contig 22841 bp, 15 predicted proteins | sample 8958771 | NCBI WGS metagenome assembly JAEEGK01 (sample SAMN16246547, study PRJNA631951) | gut metagenome | biome: gut microbiome; feature: rumen; material: SC-attached | host: Bos | place: Iran: Karaj | collected 2018-10 | reverse complement strand
GTTAATGACAGCTATCGCAATGCTGGTTGTTGCAGCGCTCGCGCTCGGAACATCAACCTATGCATGGTTCGTATCGAACACTACTGTAAAGGTAGATTCAATGACATTTACAGCTCAGACCGTAGATAACCTTGAAATCGCACTTACCACTACTGCATGGGACGGCAGCTTCACAGCAACAAATGCTACAGCAGCAGGTTTCAAGACACTCATCACATCCCAGGAACTTTCCGATCTCTATGTTGCAAAGAGCGCATCCCTCACAGGATCCGCACTCATTCCTGCATCAACAATTAACGGCCAGAGCTTCTGGAGAGTTGCAGACGGTGGATCCTCTTGGGAGACTCAGCTAGGAACAGGTCTTACTGTAGCAAAGACATTTACAAATGTGACAAATATCTCTGACAACAGCGTAAAGGCAATTCCGCTTTTCCTGAAGTCAACTACAACTACAGGCATCTACCTTGCAAACACTACTACAGTTGCAGGAGCAGCAGCACCGGCAGCAAGAATTGCAATCGTAGAGAATGCAAGCTCCACAAAGTTCATCTGGGCACCTTCAACTGCTCACATCGATGACAACAAGATTACTACAATCAATGATGCAGACGGTATCACAAACGCTGTAAGCAGCGCAAACAATACAGGTGCTATTTCTCCATCTGTATCACAGACAATGCCTACAGGCGAAATCCTTTCGCTCGCTGCAAACCAGCCAAAGCTCGTTATGGTTTACATCTGGCTTGAAGGCTGCGACGTTGACTGCGTATCCGGTCTCTCTGCAAAGGACCTCACAGTTAACCTGGCATTCACTTCCCAGGCAGTATAATAACTGTACGCCAGATTGATTATTGAAAAGTTGTGGAAATAAACAACAAATTTTAAGATTAAGTGAAAAATAATGAAACATATATATATAGAAAATAAATCAAAACTCTATATTGCATTGATTACAACGCTGATTTCGCTTATAATATTAGTTACAGGCACGTATGCATGGTTTACACTTTCCCTGTCCGGTAAAGTACAGGAAATGGAACTCAAAGTTACGGCGGGCGATTCACTTTATGTGGACACCGTGACGCATACCACTATTGCGCAGTATAACGGTAAAAATACCGTAGACAATGCTGATATCAATACGCAGCTTGGCAACGAAATCAGATCGGGGCTTACACTCGGCGGTATCAATATGAACCCTGTAACAAGCGGAAACGGCAAGAACTTTTACAGCCAGAGCGGCAGTACCGTATCACCTTCTGCTACCCAGTATTTACAGTTTGATCTGTACTTCATAGGCAGCAAGGCGATGGATGTATACCTCGCACCGGATTCATCATCGGGTGCGGGCGACGGTACCAAGGTAACCGCTAAACCGGGACAGACTACTTCAAGACAGGCAATAGACAAATGCGTCAGGATCAGCTTTGCGGAGCAGGGACAGGACGCCAAGATATACGAGCCTAACAGAGCAGGGAATACCACTCTTACCGTAAATCCGGCCAAAACGGATAACGGCGGAAATGCTACCATGAGCAGCACTTTCGACAACCTGGGCACGGGAGCTTCGGCGGTAAAACTCTTCTCACTTGCGGCAGAGACCACAAAGAAGATTACCGTTACCATCTGGATTGAAGGTGACGATCCGCAGTGCAATGACGATGTAAAAGAGGCGATATTCCTTACACAGCTACGTTTTGAAGGAGTAGTACAGTAATGGAAAATAAAAAGAAACATAATGTAGTCGGCACGATAGTAAACATCCTTTTATGGATAGTAATAGTAATCGCAGCAGTGTTTACCATATTTACACTGGCAACCAAAGGCGACGGAACCTCGACCATAGGCGGGTATATGCCTATGACGGTTCTCTCTGACTCCATGAAGCCGGAGTTTGCCGAGGGCGACCTGATTTTGGTAAAGGCTGCCGAGGAGGGCTATGAATACAAGGTCGACGATGTAGTTTCTTTTTACACCGTAATCGATGGCAATTCTGTAATTAACACGCACAGAATTGTGGAAATAGTAGATAGCAATGGATTAAAGCAATATATTACCAAGGGTGATGCAAATGATACTGTTGATAATCGCATGATAACAGACGGCGACATCCTCGGTGTTTACACCGGAAAGGTGCCGGTACTCGGCCCGCTTTTCAAGGTGTTAAAATCAAAGATAGGTTTCCTGTGCATAATAATCTTACCGCTGCTCGCATTCTTTATATATCAGGCATACAACCTGATTCTTGTGATGGGAGAAATGAAAAAGGAAGCTGTTGCGGAAGCAAACGAAAAGAGCCGCGACCAGATAGAAGCAGAGCTTAGGGCAAAGATTGAAGCGGAAACCAGAGCAAAGATCGAAGCCGAACAGGCAAAGGCAGATTCAAAGGATAATTAATGAGCGAATTTTTAAAACTCGCGTATGAACTTCTTGCGAGCATATTCTTAAACTTAATAGGATTTTTTGCGACCCTATTCAAGTCTGTCATAAAGCTGTTCTCAACCGATATAGTGCAATATGTTAAAATAATCGGCGCTTATGTATCGGATTTTGGGATAGTCGGCTGGATTTTGACGATACTGCTTGTGGCAATATTACTGGGCATATTCGGAATCATTGTGTTCTTCATTGCGAGGACGATTGTTCGCAGACACAGAAAGAAGAGCCAGGAATTCGACCAGGATGAGCTGCTCGGCGAGATTGGAGCCTTAAACCGACAGGTTGTGGAGCTGATCAACGAGAAGAATCAGATTATGGCCATGCAGGTATCGCAATTGGGGCTTTCACCGGGCGACAGCCTTGAGGCTTATGCCGAAAAGGTGGAAGAAGCAAAAGGAAAGAACGGCGAAAAGGGGAAAGACGGATCAAACGGAGAACACAGATTCACCAAGCTCGATTTGGTGGATGAAAGATACAGCGATTTCGTTGAGCCGGCGTATAACGACAGCATTACGCTCGAGGACCTGTGTGTCAGATACAGAAATTATGCCGCAAGCAAGTTGGGACTTTATTACAAGCCGGAGGTTGTCAGACTCTATATAGCGGGTATGGCGGCATCCAGGATATTAATCCTCGAAGGTATATCCGGTACAGGTAAGACATCACTGCCTTACTCATTCGGCAAGTTCCTCGGGAACTTCGCCACACTGGTATCGGTTCAGCCTTCTTACAGAGACAAAACCGAGCTCCTCGGTTACTTCAACGAATTCACGAAAAGATTTAACGAAACGGAGTTCCTCCGTGCCGTATATGAAGCAGGTTATCGCAGAGAGCCCAGCTTTATAGTTTTGGATGAAATGAACCTGGCCCGTATCGAGTACTATTTCGCGGAAATGCTTTCCGTACTCGAAATGCCGACTCCTGAGGAGTGGCTGGTTGACTTGGTCCCTACGGGTTGGGATTCGGATCCGAAGCTTCTCCAGGACGGAAAGCTGAGGATTTCAACAACGCTTTGGTTTGTGGGTACAGCCAACAATGACGACTCCACATTTACCATTACAGATAAGGTTTATGACCGTGCAATCGCAATCGAGCTGAATGAAAAGGCGGAAGCCTTTGAGGCTCCGGACACAGAACCTATATCCATAACAACTGATCACCTGAGTGCTATGTTTAATGAGGCAAAGGATTTGTATCCTATCTCTGAACAGATGCGTTCACGCATATACAAACTGGACGGATATCTGCTTACCAGATTCAAGATGAGCTTTGGTAACCGTATCTCAAAGCAGATAGATGATTTCGTACCGGTATATGTGGCTTGTGGCGGCACTGAGATGGAAGCGGTAGACTTTTTGGTATGCCGCAAGATCCTGAAGAAGTTTGAGTCGATGAATATTCCTTATGTAAAGGATGAAATCAAAGAGCTCATTCTGTTCATCGAAAAGACCTTCGGAAAGACAGGTCTCCCTGAAAGCAGAAAGTATCTTCTCAAGATCCAGAATTTATTCTAAAAGCCAAACCCGTCCCGGCCAAAGGGCGGGTTTTTGTAATAATTTAATGATTGGGTCACAGTCACGGAGGATTATTTATGGCAGGCACACTCATCGATATGTATCTTAAATACAGAAACAAGGTTGAAAGAGCTATGGAAGAAGATAGCTATTACAACTATATGATGGGCATGATAGAAGGTGCTCCGAACCAAATCGAGCAGTTCAATCGTGTACTTCACAAAAAAGTCGATGAAAAGTGGATGAGAGAGGTCGAGGCCGCAATACCTTCACTGATAAAGGTAATAGCAAATCCTCGGCGTTTCATAAAATCCGAGGAAGAAATCGTGCCTGTAGAGCTGGCAAAAAAGATTACCGCAGATTCGGTAAAGCACCTGGCACGAAACACCCAGTTCATCAGCGATATAGATGCGCAGGGAAATGTCAGACCTTCTAAAATCATGTCCGTGACGACGCAGGAAAGCTTTAACCTCTACGAAAACAGATTTATATATCACCTGGTTAACAAGCTCGTCAGATTTATAGATAAGCGCACGGATATCATCTTCTGGTCTACCGGAGATGAACAGGAATCCGTACTCAAAATCAATTCCGAGATGGAAGACGATTACGAGGAAATCGAATACAAAATCGAGATGCGCATCAAGAACAAGCAGTCCTATATGCAGACGGATTCCTCACATATGGAGCTTTTCCGTCGCATCGACGATATCAGAAAAGCGGTAACAGAGCTCAAAAAATCCCCGTTTATGAGGGAAATGGACGGCTGCGAAACAGTTCGTTCACCGATTATGAAGACAAACCTGCTGACAAAGGATCCGTATTACCGCAGGTGCTACGCACTGTGGCAATTTCTGGAGCAGTACGACGATGTGGGTTATACAATAGATGTCAAAGAGTCGGCGCTCGACTTTGATGAAGACTATCTCTACGGTCTTTACGACAATATGATAATGAACTATGCAATCTTCAAGACGATCCTGACAGACGACGAGAGACCGATTTCGGACACTTTGCGCAGGAAGCACCGCTTGAAGCCAAAGTTCACGCGCCAGATTCTCGAAGAAGTCGTGGATGATTACGACATCCCGGATGTGGAAATCCGAAAGGTAATTATTGAAGAAATCACAAAGGCGCAGGCAGAGATAGAAAGAAAGGCAGCTGCACGCGAAAAGGCAAGGCTGGAGCGCGAACGCAAAAAGGCTCTCGAAAAAGAAAAGCGCGAAAAGCAGAAACAGCTGGAGCGCGAGAAAAAGGAAAAGGCTGCTGCTGCCGCAAAGGCAAAGGCAGAAAAGCAGCGTCAGCTTGAAAGAGAAAAGGCGGCAAAGGCAAAGGCCGCAGCCGCGGCAAAGGCCAAGGCTGAAAAGCAGCGCCAGCTTGAAAGAGAAAGGGCCGCAAAGGCAAAGGCAGCAGCCGCAGCAAAGGCCAAGGCAGAGCGCGAAAAGGCTGCAGCCGCAAAGGCAAAGGCAGCAGCTGCCGCAAAGGCAAAGGCCGAAAGAGAGAGAGCTGCCGCAAAGGCAAAGGCAGAGCGCGAAAGGGCGGCTGCCAAGGCAAGGGCAGAAAAGCAGCGCCGGCTTGAAAGAGAAAAGGCCGCAAAGGCAAAGGCAGCAGCCGCCGCAAAGGCAAAGGCTGAGCGTGAAAAGGCAGCAGCCAAAGCAAAAGCCGAACGCGAAAAGCAAAAGGAACGCGAAAAGAAAGAACGCGAGCGCCAGAGAGAGCTTGAAAAGAAGGCCCGCGAAAAGGCAAAGGCCGAGGAAAAGGCCCGCATAGAGCGTGAAAAGAAGGAGGCCGCAAGACAGGCAGCCGAGGACAAGCGCGCCGTAGCGGCCAAGGCCGCTGCCGAGCTTGAAAAGCTCGAGGCAGGCAACGCCTACGACGGCGCGGTCGATATCATAGATTTCGATGATGAATAAATGAGGTGTAATGGGCAAGAGGATTCGCAGTACAATTTCAACGATTATAGTGGTAATGGCTCTGCTGTTTACCGCTCTGGTAGCATTTACAATTTTTACCACAAAGCCCGGTGAGGCTCCTGAGCTCTTCGGCTATTCCATGCTGAGAGTTGTCTCGGGCTCTATGGAGCCGGAAATTCCGACAGGTTCCCTGATTTGGGTAAAATCCTGCGAGCCTTCGGAGGTAGCGGAGGGGGATGTAATATCCTTCTATTCACGCGATGTATCAATCGCGGGGCAGATTAACACCCACCGCGTAATTGCAATCGAGTTTGACGGGGCGGAATACCAGTTCGAGACGAAGGGCGATGCGAATCTGAATGCAGACAGCTTTGCGGTTTACGGCAGCGATATCATCGGCAAGGTGGTGCATGTATCCATAATTCTCGGAAAACTGGCGGCGCTGGTGGGTAGCAGAGCGGGGCTGCTGGTAATTGTGGTTATACCGCTTGCAATCATATTTGTAATAAACCTGAAGGATGTCAAAAAAGCCTACAAGGAATCACTGGCAGAGGAAAAAGCCAATATAGAGGCCGAAATCGAAGCCCAAATCCGGAAGGAAATGGCAGAGAAAAATCGGCCCGAAACGAATGAAAGTAAAAACGAAAGTGTTGACAAGGAAGTATAGTTGATGATTGAAAGAATCGCAGCAAAACTGAATGTGGAAAAGCGCCGCGCGGAGATGATAATCACCGCGCTTGTTGTGATTCTTGTGATGATTTGTTCGGTTCCGGCAACACGTGCGATGTTTGAAGCGGGAACAAACATCGATGTGGGTGTTTCCTTCGGAGAGGCGAACACTTCGTTTGAATATACGATTACCGGCGGAAATCTCCGCAATCCGGGAGATACTCAGACAGTTAACCTAAAAGTACGCAGCGAGGGGAATATTCCTATGCGCTACTTCTTTACAATTGAGAGAAACACCGCATCTAGCAGACTTGCGGCATACCTCGGCGTTTATCTGGACGGAGAATATATTGGCATGCTTTCGGACATTACAACCGGAAAGCTCGGTACATTTGATGAGGGTGCGGCAATACCTGCATTCGTTCCGGTGGATGCGGATATTTTTGACAATAATAGGTATTTTCTGATTCCGGGGGACACTCAGGAACACGAATTAAAACTCGAATACCATATCGGAGCATCGGCAATAGGTGCAGCGGAGGCAAAATCCGCAGAAATTAAAATCAGAGGCTATGCGGAGACCATAGACTTAAAGAACGAGACGGTTGTTTACACAGCCGACGAATTTGAGCAGGCTGTTCTCCTTTCAAATTATGGAAAGCTGACTCAGAACAGGGTCATCCTCGGTGATAACATCAGCCTTACGAAAAATCTGACTCTCGACGGTGTAAACAGCACAGCCGGAGCCTTGAACATAGACATAAACGGCCACACACTGGGCCTTAACGGCGGCGGGCTGACGGTAAAGGATGGTACTTCCGGCAGTGGAATACTTATACTTTACGACAGCTGTGGTGGTGGCGTAATCAGCGGCGGCAGCGGCAGTATCGTGCTGCAGGGCAGCGGTGCTTACGTAGCGGGCCCGGGGCTTGCAGATTATACGGGAACCTTCAATGTTTCGGCTTACTCGCCATCGGCAGATGCGCTTAATGCCATCTACGGCTATGCGAGAGAGCAGGCTGAAAGGGCTGTGAGGGGCGGCGTGCAGAGCGGCGAAACGAACAGCTTCCTTGCGGGCTACGGTGCTTACGGCAGCGCTCTTTCAATCAGTGCACCGTCTTATGTGGGATATAATGCGGCGACCGGCAAGGTGACGCCAACGGCAGAGAGAAACATGAACGCCATCGTGAACATCGGTGGCAGGGCAATCATTTTTGAAATAATAGGCAGTCTCGGCGCGGGCGGAGAGGACAACCTCGATGCGGTAGTGGACGAGATTGAGTCGAAATACCTGTCTTATCTGACGGGTGGCAGCACAGGCGAGAGCGTGGTTTACTATGACATACTTTTGCCGCAGAGATTAAAGGGCTACAACTGTCATATTGAGTGGTTCAGCTCGAATCCTGAGGTGCTCGATACGACCGGAAATTATACTTCGCCTTGGGTTGATACAGGGGTAACTCTCCAGGCAATTTACACGGTGAATGATTTCAGCACCGCCAGGACATATGAAGTCAATGTAAAGGGCTATTCCTACGAGGACAAGATGAGCTTTTTCATGGCACATATGGGTGTGATTAGGTTTAATCTTTTACCGGAGGATCACATTCTGTGGACCAAGGATAGCTATGCGGAGGTCGGAAACTGCGGAAAGGATATGAATATAAAGAGTATTACGTATTCCATTCCGGGACAGAATCCGGGAGATACCGACAACTATACGGGGTTCCTGCAGTTTGTGGGAGACGGCAATACTCTGAGGCTCTATTCGATTTCGAATATTTTCGAGGCATACATCAATGTGCGAATTGAGTTCGAGGCGCCGCCTGCGCTTACCGGAGCAGCGTCTGCGGGTGCAAATGTGCTCGAGAGACAGATTACGGTAATAATTGACCTTGATGACTATACGACCGCAGAGGATATATTAAAGTATGTCCAGGGCTATATTATGAATCAGATTCCAAGTCAGAATGAATGGACTGTGCCGGTGGACCTCTATGACCGGATGGGATCGTCCGTTCACGGTTATCCGACAAGGCTGCGTCTGCCTGCATATTACGAGGCTCTGGCATATGCTGTTAATGAATTTGGTGAGACCTACGAATATACAGCGGGCTTCCACACTATAGATTATCTGATTGTAAATGATCTGACCGGCGGCGAAGGCGACGGAGATTCGGACAAGGACTACGACAAGGCGAAAACCGGTACGCTGGAAATTGAATATACCAATGCGGCAGATGTATTTTCGGCGGTAAGCCTTTCAAGTTCGGGTGAGCAGATAATTACCGGAAAGAGTGCCTCTGTTTCCGGTATAGCATATTATGATTTGGTGATAGATCCGACGAAGCTAAAGGACTTTGAACAGGACCTCAATATAATCGTTTCTCTTGATACAGAGCTTGAGGGTAAGACCAATGCTTTGGGCGAATGGATAGCTTCAACTCCTCAGGACCGCAGAAATCTGAAATTCAAGCTGCCGGGAGTGCTGCGCGCGGACACATTTGATGCGGACGATACAGCTCACGGACAAGCGATATATAATCAGGTGTTTGACAACTGCGTAGTGGCGGGGCTTCCGAACGCACACAGCTCATATATCTTTACCAGAGAGGTAGCCGATGTCACTGCACTCGATATGGATAGGCTCGGAAAAATCTCAGGAGGTCTTTCGGATGATAACCTTTGGCCGCTGAAATACTTTACAGGGCTCGAGTATTTGGATATTTCGGGCAGCCCAGGCAGTAAATATGCAGTAAGCGACGGAACCATAAATGTCATTTCAAAGCTGACCGGGTTAAAGACATTGGATATATCTAACTGCAGCATAGAGGATATAGACAGGCTGTCGGGTCTTACCGATCTGGAATATTTGGATGTTTCTGGTAACAGCAATGTAAACCATGTGACAGTGGCTACGAATATGGCAGGAAATCTGAGCTATCTTAATGCTTCAGACACTGCTTGCAATGACGATTTGAACGAATGGGCTTATGCCTATGTGTATTACAAATACAGAGATGCGCATAGCGGTAATAAGCCAAGCATCACGAAAGCTGACGATACGCAATATGAACCACCGTATTCGCTTTGGCAATATCCTGATGCTTACAAGCAATACAGAAAGTTGGTTTATGCTAACGGTGAGTATATAGAAATAGACGAGGCTTCAAAGGCAGCCGGTTATGTATGGCTGCCGAAAAAGATGCTGGAGGCATATGATTCAACCTGGGCAAATGATTATTTCGGCAGTGGTTGGAATGAAGGCTGGGCGAGGTATACAAGCAATGTGACACTGTCATATAACTCGGGAACTTACGAGGGGTGGCAGCTTGCTCTTGCAAATGCTTCGGTTGGAAGCGAGGCAGTAGTATACCACGGCATAGAAACCAACATATATACCGAAGTGTATCATCCGGAGGACGGTACGACCGGTTCCCAAGCGGTAGATGTATCAAGCTATCGTTGCTTCTTCTTTGACGTAGTAGAATAAAGGAAAATGTGATGAAAAAGCTGAAGACGTACAGATTAATAGCACTTGTAGCGGTAATCGCGATGCTTGCGAGCACCGCTACTTGCTTTGCATTTTTCAGTGCGGACAGCGGAGTCAGGAACGTAGCTGTATCTGAGGCTACGGGCGCAAAGGATTCGACTGTCGTAAGCTTTGTCGGCAGCGAGTTCGAGCTGCGTGCAGCGGCTGTTGACAGCGCGTTTAACAGTCCGAAGCGTTTTTCGAATGCAGCAGGCAGAAAGATAATAACCCTGACAAATGATATAGACCTTACCACCAATCTGATGGTGACGGCAGACTGCGCAATTAACCTCGGCGGTTATAATATCAACCTTAACGGCCACGAGGTGATTTTCAGAAACGGATACAGCGGCGTATTTGAAATCATCGGTGAAGGTGAGTTTGTCGGTCCGGGCAAGGTGACCGTCGATTTGGCACATATGGAAATAGCTTCGCTTGACAGCTATATGGGCGATGATGTCGTGCTCAATGCATCGGGCAGCGATGAGACGAGCATGGCGGCAATCATATTCAATTTTGTCGGACAAAAGATTCTCGGCGGTGAGGAGAGAGGGTATTTTTACGATGCAATCGATTTACCGCTCCACTATCAGAGCTTTGAGGATATTACACTGACATATCACAGCAGCAATCAGTCGGCCTTAAACGATGCGGGAGTGGTGCCTGCAGGGAGCGGCATTAATTCCGTCGTTACGGTAACTCTTGATGTTACATTTGAAGATACGGGTAACACCTATTCCGACAGCTGGGATGTGCATGTTATTACAAGGGATCAGACTCAGGCATGGGCAGAAGCAACGTTCAATATTATCTGCGATCAGCTCTCCATGTACAAAGGCGAGACCAGCAACACCTACTATTTTGGCGACAATATGGTCTTGCCGGGCGACATTGACTATCCGGTAAAACCTAGCTCGGTAAGCTATGCGGTATATAATGATGTGGGAGGCAGTATGGGCTCAACTCTTCTGAGTGAAGTGGGCCCTAGTGCGGCAGGCGGTGGATATCTGCTAAAGCCTTTTAACGGCGGCCATCAGTATATGCTGAATGCTAATGTAGGCGTGCAGAGCCGCACGGCTTGGCTTTGCGTATATTCGAGCCTCACAGGCTATGCGCCTTGCGGGCAGATAAAGATTCGTATGCTCTCAGATGCCGATGCGGCAAATGCCACAAAGGAAATTTTGAAGGCAGGTCTTGGCGAAGACTACGAGAATCAGTATCTCGAAATAGAGCTGCTGTCTCAGGTGGGAGAGAATTATACTTACACGGAGTACGAGCTGGTGACCGGTGGTTCGTTTACGGTAAATGGCGAAACCATCACAACAGACAAAGTGGAGTATGTCTTTGAAGAGGAGAATCCGCCTTACGAGGTAGTGGAAAGTGAAAGAAGGCTTATCCTGCGCGTCAAGGAGTCCGAATGGGGCAATCTCGACAGCGAGACACCTGACTGTTTCTTACGCGCAAGCTTCAGCTACGGTACCGGCAGCGGTCCAAAGGTGGGCACGGAATACATTTGCGTCCACTACAACCCGAGGATGGAAAACGACTTTTATCCGTACTACAAGCAGCTGGACTACAGTCTGAAGCAGATGAAGACCGATAATTCATATACATATCAGTCCTTCAGAATGCCGGCAAAGATTAACGGAAAGAAGCCTTATGTGCAGTACGAGATACGGGATGTGGATACAGGTGCGACGAATTATGTTTCACTCGACCATGAATACGTTTCGTCCTATGATTTGTCGCTGGAGGAATATCTTTTTGAGATAAATCCAAAGGCTCTGACTACGGAAAACAAGACATTCAGAATATATTACTGGTATTCCTTTAACGGACAGGACTGGTCCAGATACAATACCTCCGGCAGCGCAAAGAATGCGCGTCGTGCGGAGCTGGAGAACGATCACGGTACTCTGACGCCTGCGGAGGAGGCGGAGGTTGCACTTACGGAGGATGATTATTACTATACCGATATTACCATTATGGGTATCGTAAGTGACAGCTCCAATAATCGAGCTGTGCCGGATAATCAGCTCTTTAATGCAATGTATCATGAGTACGGCGGAACCACTTGCGCGGCACTCGAGGGTGGAGAGATTAGGGTTATCCCGAGCGATAACCTGCGCATTCAAAAGGACAGCTTAGATATCAAAGCGTTGAAGCAGAGCGGAATTGTGACAGGAGACATTGCCAACCTCACGGGTATTGGACTTTTGGAATACACAAAGAAAATCAGTTTCAGGAATTCACTGGCCGGAAATGTTGATTTATCACCGCTTTCACGCATGGAAAACCTTGAGGAACTTGATCTTGGATATGATTTGATATTAACAAGCAGTAACTTTCAAAATTATGAGGGAACAGTTTTGACAAGCATGGATTCGCTCTTTGCCGATTCGGACAGAGACGGCTGGTCGGATATGAAGAACCTGAAGGTGCTGAATCTAGAAAATAATATGATTCAGGAATTTAATTATCTGGATCAGTTCCCGGCACTTGAAGAGGTGTATGTAAACGGCCAGTTTGTTGAAACAAGTACGGCATTCTGGTTCTTTGCAGACATAATGAATGCAATTTACAGGGCGCTCTACGGCAGCAACGGCGCACTGAACAAAGGCCTTTTTGCTTCGACTATAGCAAACGGTACGAGTGTTTATAATGCATATTCGGCAAATGCAAATCCGCAGTATTACTATTCAAACGGAGACAGTGCGGGCAACTACGTCAATGCAAACAGAATCCTGAGAGGTGTGGTTTATCAGGCGAAAACGACAAATCCACTGTTTGATCCTTCAGGCAGCGGGACTAGCGCTCAGCGGACGACATATCTTGAAAAGACTGTTTACGGAAAGGAACAGAGTGTGAGATATGCAGCGGGCTGGTTCTTTGGGTGGTATACGAATAACACCACGGCGACCATTCCTTCAAGCATGGGAATGGATGTTATAAAGGAATCCGATCATGCCAATACTCCACCGAGGCTGCAGATAACCGAGACACGCATTCCGGGCGGGTATTCATATACATTGCGGATTTCCGCTATGCTAAGATCGGAAGATTCGCTTGCTGCATACAACTGGATGCAGGTCATGACATACGATATTAACATATTGTACGAGCCGTTTTCGGAAATATCGTACAGCGAAGCAGCACCGACCAGAATGCTGATGATGGCACCTACGATGCTTGATGCGGAGGGGGCGAATGGCTTGGATGAAGCCTTAGAAGGTGAAGAGGCAGGCAACGCAACTGATATAGCAGAACAGGCAAACGATGTGTACAGAGTATCAGGCGATACAGAGTAGCGCCGATAAGATTTATTTGATTAGGTTAAAGCAATGCAGGAAAATCAAGATAAAAAGAAAATAAGCAAATCGATAATAATGATGCTGCTCCTGGCATTGCTTTTGATGGGAGTAACCTATGCGTGGCTTATAAACATCACGCATACGGATATCACCAGCCTCGATTTCTATGCGGATGATAATATAGCCGTAACCTTTTGGGACTATAATACTACGACGGCAGCGTTTGATATTCCGCTACGGGACGGCGATTTAAAGCTTACCGGTATGAAGCCCGGAACTTCGAAAACCGTTCGAATGAAGCTTGAAAGGTACTCGCCGGACGACAAAGGACTTTATATAAAGCTCCTCGGCGTGGAGGCAAAGAGCAGTGATGGCAGCGCGCCCATAGTCATTTCAAAAGGTGGAGCGGAGTATAACATCGGCAGCTTTATTATGGCGGATGTCTTAACTGTGACCTTTGGCGGGATCGTTGACGATTCAACAGGAGGGCCTCTTGGCACGACCATTGAGTCCATTACGGTTACGGGGAATCCGATTCCTTTTGATAAAACAGATAATGAATCGATTTTAGATATTCTCGAGCTGGTGCAGAATTATCCTTGGCCTACAGACGGAAGTGATTACGAGGTAAAATATCTCGATCTGGTTATCAGTCTGGTTGAAACAAGGAATGTCACCGGTGGCAGCATATCAATACAGAATTTCCAAAAACAAAAGATTACCGCAGGTAAATTAAATGTTCAGGCGGTTGATATTTAGTGGGAGGTAGCGCTCTTGAGCGAGGTTTTGAAACTTACAATTAAAAAAATAGTGCATGACAAGCGCATTATGATATCGCTCTTTATGCTGATTGTCGTGGGCGCAACTCTCGCAGTTACCACTTATACGTGGTTTTTCAAAGGGGGAGCGCTCCTTGAAATCGAGTTTCAGACAGGATATGTAGAGATGAATATCGGCATATTCGAGGGCAAGGATTTTGACCACGACGGGGTGCTTGACACAGACCCTGCTGAGAGTGGGTATACTCCTGTATATGTGCCGCTTGAGGTGAACGGAGGCAGGGCGAATCCTATCACCGTATCCGGTATTCAGGGTAGCGTCGAGGAATTAAAGCTTCCGGATATCAGGATGGATAATCTGGCGCCCGGTCAGGTATATACCTACAAATTCGAGGTAATCAGCCTTGGCGATATCGATTCGCTGTTTGATTTGCAGCTGACAGGATATAACAATGCAAATCCTGCAGATATTAAAAAGTACGTCGATGTAAACGTATTTGAAAACGATGCTTTGATTGCGCAGCAGAGTCTGGAAAGCTGGGATGAAAGTGCGGGTCCGCTGTCTCTTACCGGTGGTAGCGGCATTATGACCGGCGAGGAAACAACCGATGTAATCGTACAATTTTGTTTCAAAGAGACCGGAAATATAGTAGACTCTAGCTATGAGGGCGGCAGCTTCAGCCTGCCGGATATGAGAATCAGAATTTACGCAGCGGAATAGGAGAATAATATGAGAAGAGCGATCAGTTTTGTTCTTACAATTTGCATGCTGGTATGTATGGTACCGTTCGCTTTGCCGTCAGTTTTTGAAAGCTTTGCAGGAACCTATATGATTACGGATATGGAAAGCGGAAGCGTGCCTCTTGCGAGTGAAGTCTATTATAAAAGTGATGGAAACGGAAGCATTACAGCTACGGGTGCAAGCTCAGAGAATTATGATGTTTATTTTGATCCTGCAGGAAACAGACTTGTCCTTAACGGAATTGCTTTAAGGCGTATTGTGATGCTGCAGGAGAATGAAGCGAACAAGGATTTTACGATTGAGGTACACGGCGAAAACAGTGTTTCCTTCAAGACCATTGCCGTTGGCAGAGCATATATGGGAACCGGTACTGATGGTAAACTGATTGTTACCGGAGATGGAATATTGGATATAAGCCTTACTTCAGAGGCGGCTCTTGGCGACCGTCATGAGTTTGCAGCGTTACAGTCAACAGGTGATATTGTTGTAGGTGGAGATGTAACCTTGAAATGTACTGCCGCACCGGATGCAACTGTAACAGCAGGCTCTCCGAGTACCGTTTATGGTGGCTTGTATTCAGTGAACGGAAGCATTACCATAAAGGACAATGCAAGTGTTGAAGCCAGAGGACTGTATACGATATCGGAGGATTCGGCAGTGCACTCATACGGTGTATATGCAAATGATGGCATTACTGTTACGGACAATGCAACTCTCAAGGCTTATTCGGGAGATGTTGCCACAACAGGAAGCAGTGTTGGCTGTGAGTCGATAGCAATATTTGCCGGGACCGGTGACTTCACTGTTGGAGGGAATGCCACGGTTATAGCCGAAGGCGGAAATGCGATTGCAACCGGTACCTTCTCCGCTTCGCACGCCCCTGCTTCTGCAGGCGTCTATGCCGGTGGCGATGTAAATGTGGAAGGGCATTTAACGGCGACCTCCGGGACAGCAAGAGGATTTGATGTAAACAGCTATAACCATGGCAAAACCTACGGTATTTTTGCAGGCAGAGAGCTGATTTCAGATGCCTCAAGCAGTTCACAGGGACGGAATGCCGTGATAAGTGCGACGAGCATAAAAGTTAATTCGGATGTAAAGCTTAATAATAGTGAAGTTAATGTTAATGCAAACTTTTCAAATGACCTCAAAAATGCGTTTGATGTGGAAAATCGTACTTTGACAGCTACGAATAGTGCAATTAATATTATGCTGACAGGAGTGGCAGATAGAACTAATCCTTATGGACTTATTGCAGCTGATATCTACCTTGATAACACCTCTCTTGATGTTGAGTTTGACAACTTTACGGCACCGCAGGACATTGCGGGAATTAAAGCGAGCAGCATTTTACAGCTTTCCGGTCAGGAGACTGATGCGAACATTGTGTATAGGTCAACATGCAGCTTACATGATCCGACCGGAATTTTTGCGCCTGGAGTGACAGTAAGCGCTTTAGATAACGCTCATTTGGCGATAAACTTTGAGGGTCAGCCTAGGCGCATTACCGGCATGTGGGTAGACAGACTCAATTTACAAAATGCGAATCTCGATATAACTGCCACAGGAAGCGGAAGCCTGATAACCGAGGGTAATGTACAAGGCATTTATTGCAGCAAAGTAAACATTGAAAATTCTAATACCGTGATAGACTTTGGAAGTAGTCTTGCGGGCACAGATTCAAGGTGTATTCGTGCAATACTTGGCAATGCCAATGAGGACAATGTTAGTATAATTAATTCCGATGTAAGGCTTATGCCCGGTGCGGCGACAGGAGAAAGCATTGGCATAAAAGCTATCGGTAATGTCATTATCTCTTCAGGAGCGATAATTGGCAATGCGGGAAACCTTACGACCAAGGCGATAGATGTTGCAAGTGCGGACAAGCTGACAATTGCAGAAGGTCTCCACTGGGCGACAGCTGCGGGCGTGGCCACAACGAATGGGGCTTATACCTGGAGTGCCGATGACAGCTTGCTTATCATAACGACAAGTGCGATAGTTCCTTCAAGCGGCGGCTCGCACCACAGCGGTGGCGGCAGCGGTTCGGCGGGTGGTGCAGGCGAGAGTGTGGCGGCTGAAGGCAGCAAGACCACCATAAAGACTGATGCAAACGGCAATCTGTTGTCGGTGGAAGTGGCAATCAGCGAAAAGGCCGTAGCAGATGCTATGGCAAAGGGTGCGCCTATGAAGCTTGATACTTCCGTAAAGACGGCAGCAAGCGCAGATAAGGCAGTGCCTGTTGAAATCAAGGTTCCGGCTTCGGTGACGGGGAATAATCCGTTGACCGTGGAGCTTCCGGTCGAAAATATGACTGAAGGCACGGTGGCTGTGATAGTATATGGTGACGGCAGCGAGGAAATCGTGAAGACCTGCGTTGCGGGTGATGAAGGATTGATCCTGACACTCGAAGGCAGTACGACTGTAAAAGTTGTTGATAATACAAAGTCCTTTACGGATGTAGCGGGCAGCGAATGGTTCGCGGGCAATGTCGCTTGGGCGGCAAGCCGAGAAATTATGAATGGTATCGGCGGCGGAATCTTTGATGCGGGCTCACTCACAAATCGCGGCATGATTTCTCAGATTCTGTTCAATCTCGAGGGCGCGAGAGCGACTGCGGCGCAGACAATAATTGCTACGGAGCGCTTCGGGGATGTTAGCTCAAACAACTGGTTCGCGGACAGCATTGGCTGGCTGATTGCAAATGACATAGCTCAGGGTCAGGGCTCGGATTTCGGCGCTGCAGACCCTGTAACACGTGAGCAGCTCGCGGTTATGTACTATAACTACGCTATTTTTAAGAGATTCAAGATGAATGAGCGCGGAGACGTAGCAAAGTTTGCGGATAGCGCAGATGTTTCATCATGGGCAGAGGAAGCTCTTTCATGGGCGGTAGGCATGGGCCTCATTCAGGGAACGCTCCTTGACGACGGCAGCATCGCGCTCGACCCGCAGGGCAGCTCGACTCGTGCTATGGTAGCGGCAATTACGCAGAGATTCTGCGAGAAGCTGCTTTAGGCAGGTGCGCGAAATTTCATGGAACACAAATTTATTTTTGATTTGGATTCTACAATTACTAGGACTGATATTCAAGTAGATTTTAAGCAGAAGAACGAAATTAAACTCGTAATAACAGGAAATATTTGATATAATATATGGACAGGTATGCAGCAGGCTGCCTGTTCATATTATTGTAAGATGAAAACAGGAGATGTTTTAAATGGAAAAGCTTATTTTTGCTAACGCAAATGAAAGAGAATTAAATTTCAAGGACAAGATATTCAGCGTAGCGGCAAAATATGACGAGGCTGTAAAAGCGGGAAACAAGGATGCTGTAAATGCGACAATCGGTGCGCTCATCGATGATAACGGAAAGCTTGTTGTATTTCAGTCTGTAGTGGATTGCCTGAAAAATCTGGCGCCGGAGGACTATGCACGCTATGCGCCGATCAGCGGAATCCCCGCATATATTGAAGTGGCGCAGGAGCTGGCTTTCGGGTCGCATAAACCGGACATGTACACTGCGGCTTGCTATACACCGGGAGGTACCGGTGCTCTGCGCCTTTTTGTATCAAACTACACAAAGACAGGCGATGCTGTCATCACATCGGACTGGTACTGGGCAAACTACAAGTCAATCTGCACAGAGCTGCAGAGGAGCCTCACTACATATCCGCTCGTTGACAAGGACGGCCGCTACAACGTTGCAGGCTTGGAAGCAAAAGTTGACGAGCTTTTGAAGACTCAGGATACTCTCGGCATTATCATAAACACGCCGGCACACAATCCTACAGGCTTCTCGCTGACAGGGGAGGACTGGGACAAGGTTCTTGAAATGATTCGCCGCAAGGCTCCTGCAGAAAGCGGCAAGAAGGTAACGATTCTCGTTGATGCGGCATACATTGACTACACAGGCGACCCGGATGCGGAAAGAGCTTTTGTGAAGAAGTTCGAGAAAAACCCGGACAACATTCTGTGCCTGATGGCTTATTCGGCATCAAAGGCATTTACGATGTACGGAATGCGCTGCGGCGCGCTTGTGTGCATGACTAACAATAAAGATATATGCGTCGAGTTCGAGAATGTTGCAAGATTCTCAGCTCGTGCGACATGGTCAAACGGCGTAAGAGCTGCGCAGACTGTGGTTGCAAATATGTACAAAGACCCGGTGCTCCGCGCAAAGCTTGAAGCAGAGCGCGAGGCAAGCAATAAGATGCTTCTCCGCCGCGGAAAGGTCTTTGAAGCTGCGGCAAAAGAGTGCGGACTTGTGACGGTGCCTTTTGATGCCGGCTTCTTCATTGCGATTCCGTGCGACGATCCGGATGCTGTCTGCGAGTTGATTTTCAAGCGCGGACTTTTCCCTGTGCCGCTTGCAAAGGGCATCAGAGTGGCTCTTTCGGCTGTAAACGAGGAGCAGTGCAAATGGATTCCGGGCGTAATAAAGGAATGCATGGACGAGTACTACGGAAAATAGCGAAGGCGGGCAGTTATCCTGTTGAGAATCGATTTCGTAATATTTCAATTGCTCTTTGTGCCGATTGGTTTTACCGATTGACATAGAGCGGTGAAAAAGATAAAATATAAAGCGGCGACATTGCTGTGCGCCGCAAAATGCAGGTGTAGTTCATCGGTAGAATGCGAGCTTCCCAAGCTTGAGAGGAGGGTTCGATTCCCTTCACTTGCTCCAACCAAAGGCTAATTTGGGGACAGTCCCCAAATTAGCCTTTTTTCCATTTTGGGGACAGGCACCAAATTCGCCTTTTTGGAAGTTTGGTGCCAGTCCCCAAATTCGCCTTTTCGGAAGTTTGGGGACAGGGCTGGGAGGGGAAAAAATAATTTTAAAAAAGGGGTTGACATTTACAATTAAATTGCGTACAATCAAATTGTAAACAATCAAAAAAATAAAGTGTCGGGAAAAACTCCGACGAAAGTGTAGATGGAAAGGGGCTTAATATATGAATATTTATGAATTAAAAGTAACAACCGGTAGCGGAGTAGAAAAGGATCTTTCGGAATTAAAGGGAAAGGTGACATTAGTTGTGAATACCGCAACAGGATGCGGCTTCACTCCTCAGTATGAGGGACTCGAAGCACTATATGAAAAGTATCACGACAAGGGCTTTGAAATACTCGACTTCCCTTGCAACCAGTTCGGCCACCAGGCACCGGGCAGCGATGATGAAATCCATCAGTTCTGCACGGCAAAGTACGACACACACTTTGAGCAGATGGCTAAAATTGATGTTAACGGTGAGGAAGCAAGCGAGGTCTTCAAAATCTTAAAGCAGCAGCAGCCTAGCGAAGAACCGCAGGGTGTAAAGAACAAAATGGCTATGAAGGCTGTTGCAAAAATCAGCACTACCTGCAAGGAAAAGGGCGATATCGTCTGGAACTTTACAAAGTTCCTCGTTGACAAAGATGGCAATGCAGTAAAAAGATACGATCCGACATTTGAGCCTGCAAAAATCGAGGACGATTTGAAGGCACTCCTTTAAAAGTGATGGTGAAAACATTCAAATGGGGTTAATATAATTAATATAGGGTATAGAATAATAAAAACAGGAGCTAAAAGAAAATGGAAAAGAAATACGAGCCACTCAGTCTGAAAAATCAATTATGCTTTCCGATTTACCTTTGCTCAAAGGAAATTGTCAGGCGCTACGCGCCGAGGCTTGAAAAGCTCGACCTGACTTATACCCAATATGTTGTGATGATGTATCTTTGGGAAAAGGGTGAGAGCAACGTAAAGGACATGGGTGGCGCACTGCTTCTCGATTCGGGGACACTAACACCGCTCCTGAAGAAGCTGGAGGCAAAGGAATATGTGACGAGAGTCAGATCCAAGGAGGATGAGAGAGTACTGAACGTGGCCATCACAGAAAAGGGTATGGCTCTGCGTGACGAAGCGCTCGATGTGCCGTGCTGTATGGCGCAGTGCATAGGCCTGACCGAAAGCGAAGCGGAGACTCTCTACAAGCTTTTATACAAAATCCTGATGAACATGGAACGTTCAGAGTAAAACAAGTATATTTTCAAAGAAACTGCGGAAAAAGCTTTGTGCAGTAAAGGACGCAAAGACCGCAAAAAAAGGAGGAAATCGAAATGGCAGTAATCACAGTAAACAAGGATAATTTTGAAAGTGAAGTAATCAAAAGTGAAAAGAAGGTTCTCGCAGATTTCAACGCAGCTTGGTGCGGGCCGTGCAGAATGCTCGGACCTATCATCGATGAGCTGGCAAATGAAAACGATTCCGTAAAGTTCGTAGCTATCAATATTGACGAAAATCCGGAGCTTGCGGCGCAGTACGGCGTGGCATCAATTCCGTGCCTTGTGCTCTTTGACGGCGGAAATGAAGTAAAGAGGAGTGTCGGGCTTATTCCAAAGGATGAAATAGAAAGCTTGATTGGCTAATTTACGGAGGCAGACATGTACGATATTCTGATAGTAGGAGCGGGGCCTGCGGGGCTTACTGCAGCGATATATGCGCGTCGTGCGTCAAAATCTGTGCTGGTGCTTGAGGCACTGACTTACGGTGGGCAGATAGTGAACACACTTGAAATTGAAAACTATCCTGCAGAGCCGCACATCTCGGGCTTTGATTTCGCGACAAAGCTATATAATCAAGCAAAGGAACTCGGTGCAGAAGTGCGCTTTGAAAGAGTTACGGAGATAAGGAAGGGAAGCTCGAATGCAGATGCATCGCATTTCGGAGTCATAACGGCAAAATCCGAATACGAGGCAAAGACTGTGATTATCGCCACAGGCTCGGCCAATCGCAAGCTGGGGATCAGCGGCGAGGAAGCGCTCATCGGCAGAGGAATATCCTACTGCGCGACATGCGACGGCGCTTTTTACAGGGGCAAGACTGTTGCAGTTGTCGGTGGTGGCAACACGGCGCTCGAGGATGCATTATATCTTTCCGATGTCGCAGGCAAGGTCTACCTGATTCATAGGCGCGACGAGTTCCGCGGCGAAGAAATTGCAGCCGCAGGGTTAAAGGAAAAGGCAAATGTTGAGTTTATTCTAAACAGTGTAGTTACCGAGCTGAAAGAGGACGGCGGTAAGCTGGTATCTGTAACAGTTGCAGATGCAAAGTCGATTGCTGCGGGAGAGCCTACAGGACTGCGTGAAATACCGGTTGATGGGCTATTTGTAGCAGTCGGGCGCATACCGTCAAATCAGAGCTTTGCGGGATTGATTGAAACAGACGAGGCAGGCTACATAAAAGCAGGCGAAAACTGCAAAACCAATGTGCCGGGTGTATTTGTGGCAGGTGACAATCGCACAAAGGAAGTGCGGCAGCTTGTTACTGCGGCAAGTGACGGAGCAATTGCAGCTACAGCAGCGATAACTTTCCTTAATAGATAAAATGCGTAGCGCCCCGAGCTAAAAAGTATTTGGCTCGGGGCGCTAAAAATTTAGGGCCGGTTGCCTCCAAAATCAAAAACTCGATTTGGAGGCAACCGGCCAAGGCAAAATCGCAGAAAAAACGCATAGGATTTCCGACATAAGTGTAAATTGGGTGGCTCCAAAATCGAAAATTCGATTTGGAGCCACTTTATTTTTTTGAAAAGCTGTATAAAAATGGGAAAACAATCACAAAATAGCAAAGCATGGTTGCCTCCAAAATCAAAAACTTGATTTGGAGGCAACCGGCCAAAGCAATATCGCAGCAAAAACGCATAGGATTTCCATCAAAAGTGCAAATTGGTTGCCTCCAAAATCAAAAACTTGATTTGGAGTCAACCGGCCAAGGCAAAATCGCAGCAAAAAAGCAAAGAATCGCCATCAAAAGTGCAAATTGGTTGCCTCCAAAATCAAAAACTCGTTTTGGAGCCAACCGGGCGCGCCCCACACCCGCGCCCGTCCAACCAGCGCGCCACACCCGCACCCGCCCCACGGGCGCGCCACCCGCCACCTGCCCCACCCGCACCCCACACCC
>JAEEGK010009388.1_pt1 | contig 22844 bp, 15 predicted proteins | sample 8958771 | NCBI WGS metagenome assembly JAEEGK01 (sample SAMN16246547, study PRJNA631951) | gut metagenome | biome: gut microbiome; feature: rumen; material: SC-attached | host: Bos | place: Iran: Karaj | collected 2018-10 | reverse complement strand
GTTCTCTGGCCAAAATGGCTGGCTTTAAGTTTTCTTACGAATATGCAAATGGGAACGGGGAAACTCGGCTGGCGGCTCCTTCGGTAATGACGGTAGAAGATGGAACAGGTTTCCGCCCGGAGCGTCGGCATGGAAGACACCTCTTCGGTGGCATTCCTGTAACAGGTAAAGAATAAAAGTTTATATGAATATCGAATTTGGCAATCTTAAACGCGAAGAACTGAAGGCGGCAGTGACACTCGCCGCCCGAGCCTATCGCAACTATGCCTACGTTGCGCTCTATTTCCCAGACGATGAAGAGCGGTTCAGAAGTCTGCACGCATTTATGAACTGCGTAATGAAGAGCAACTTCGGCAAGGCCGACCTGCTGGCGGCGCGTCAGCAGGGACGTCTTGTCGGGCGTGCTACCTTGGAGTCCCCGGATTTTCAGCCGCCATCGTTATGGGAGAGTTTTATCAACGATGGCTGGAAGGTATATTTGGTCGCCAACTGGAAGAACGTGAACGGCTATCTCGCCATGGACGAAGGGGCATGCAAACCTTGCCACGACTATCAGAAAACAAATCGGGGCGTATGGTATCTCAGTATGTTTGAGGTCGAGCCGGACTTCCAGGGACAAGGCATCGGCACCCAGTTCCTGGCATTTCAGGAGGACTATGTCCGCCAACGGGGTGGCCGCGAGATGGTTCTCTTCACAAACTCGGAAGAGAATCTTGGCTTCTATACCAAGCGAGGCTACGAAATATTTCATGAGTGCGAAATTGAGCACGACGGAAGGAAGGTGGGAAGTTGGAGCTTGAAAAAATTGTTATAAATAATTATGAGAAAACTAAGAATTTGGCTTATAGCTGCAATAATCTTCATCGTCGGTGGCGTCACCTATGTGAATACCAGCAAAGAGGATAATCATAAAGAGTTGAAAATCGCCATTGCGTGGCGAGAAGATACTGATAATGAGTTTTGCACTAACGTAGTAGAGGCTTTCAGGCAGGCTGGCGTTAATGTAACGGTGCTGCCACAGGTAAAAGCTTCGTACATAGATTATGAAGGCAGTTCAGTATCGGCTAACCAACTCGATGCCGACGGTATCGGATATCTGAGCAATGATGCAGGGGTGCTTGTACGCGCAAATTCTTACAATGGCTCTAATGTTGCCGAAGTGCTTCGTGATGTAGACGGCGTGATATTCTCGGGTGGCGAGGATATTTCGCCAAGTCTCTATGCCGTGCAGGAAGATTGGCACCATATAAAATCAGAGATTGATTATAATGCAGCACGTGATGTTTCGGATTATCTGACAATGGCGTATTGTCTCGACCACGACATTCCAATTTTAGGATTTTGCCGTGGCTCGCAGATGCTCGGTGTGGTGTCGGGCGCAACCATGATACAAGATTTGCCTGTGTGGTTTGCCTCTCATAACCTGAACTATAATTATGAACATCGCAGAGAAAAAAGTGAAGGCGAAACCTATCGCGACTACACCCCTCACGATGTAAAATTAGCCGGCGATTCGCACTTGGCTAAAATGTTCGGCACCACTACGTTGACAGCAGTTCCTTCGTGGCATCATCAGGCTATACTAAGTGTAGATGGCACTCCGTTAAGCGTAACTGCCACTACAAGCGTTTCGGGCATTGAGACCATCGAGGGCATCGAACGCAAGGATAAGCGTTGTGCCGTAGCTGTGCAGTTCCACCCCGAAGCCGCCATTGTCAAGCATTTGGGCAAAGGTGTGAACAATGCCAACGCTTCTCAATTTATGTCCTATGAAACGGCGATGCCTCTATTCAGAAGTTTTATAGAGTGTTGCAAGTGAGACATATTAGTTTCGAAAGAAACTGATTATACAGATGTTTTTAACAAATAATTATGAAAAGAATTAGAAAATGGATGTTCGCCGCCTTCCTTGCTTTATGCAGCGCAATTACCGTTTGCATCGGCATGACTGCCTGCGAGAAGGCTCATGCGGAGAACGAGTTTCCCGAGCCAAAAGTAGAGGCAGAGGAACTAATACGTACCAGCCAGAGCTGGGATGGTGTGGAACTGCCCGACTATTTTCAGGGTCGCCCAGAACTCGTAGCGGTAAAGTATGTTTTCCCTCCAGGCATGAAACTTGGATGGCATCACCACGTGGCAATGAACTACGGCGTACTTGTGCAGGGAGAACTGACAATCATTGGTCAGGACGGCAAGACAAAGGTTGTACACGAGGGTGAAGCCGTAGTAGAAATGGTGGGTACTATTCATCATGGAGAGAATCGTGGCACTAAGCCTGTAATTCTCTATATGTTCTATCTCTCACAAAAGGATCTGCCATTAGCTGTGCAGCATCCTGAGATTCCAATGAATTAAAAAACACAATATGAGTATGAAAAATATAATTCTATGGAGATGTGCTGCAATTATGATATTTTGTGCAGCCTTCTTGACTTCGTGTTCCGATGATGACGAAACAACATCTACGCAGATACCGACGGATGAAGTAGAGGCACAGCTCTCACAGATGAGTTTACGAGAGAAAGTGGGACAATTGTTCTATGTGCGTCCTGAAGCTCTTGACACAACAATCAAGACGGCTAATCTTGCAGCCTTGAAACTGCAAGCCGTAAACGAGACAATGCTGGATGTTAACGAGAAATATCCAGTTGGCGGCATCGTACTTTACGCCCACAACATCAATGATGAGTCGCAACTTACTAATTTCATTGAACAGATACGCAAACTTAAAGGCTCCCCGCTACTATGTGTTGATGAAGAAGGAGGACGTGTAGCGCGTATTGCAAAAAACAGTAATTTTGACGTAAAGAAATATGAATCGATGTCTGCCATTGGACAAACCGGCAATCCAAGCAATGCCTACGAGTGTGGCAATACTATCGGAAATTATTTGCACTATTACGGCTTTGACATAGATTTTGCCCCTGTGGCAGATGTCAACACAAATCCTGACAACATTGTCATCGGCAATCGGGCTTTCAGCAGTGATCCGCAGGTTGCAGCTCAGATGGTAACAAACTATCTTCAAGGATTGAAGGATGCTGGCGTGACTGGTTGTATAAAACATTTCCCAGGACATGGCGATACAAAAGCCGACACGCATTACGGTTATGCGCAGAGCTTGAAGACATGGGACGAAATGCTGTCGTGCGAAATGATTACCTTCAAAGCGGGCATCCAATGGGGATGTCAGTTAATAATGACCGCACATATTGCGGTTCCAAATGTAACAGGTAGTGAAATTCCAAGTACAATGTCATCAGTCGTTCTTCAAGACAAATTGCGTAAAGAATTAGGCTATCAGAATATTATTGTCGCCGATGCCATGGAGATGGGTGCTATAATGCAGCAGTACACCAATACGGAAGCAGCCATAGGGTGCATACAGGCTGGTGTGGATATAGTTCTCGTACCGAATAATTTCGTTGAAGCGTTTGATGCCATTGTTTCGGCCGTAAACAACGGAACAATCAGTGAAGAACGCATCAATCAGAGTGTTCGACGAATTTTAAAGCTAAAAAACAGTATCAGAAAATAAATTCTAAGGGTTATGAAACGGACATACAAGTATTGGTTTCTTGCTGCATTTTTCATTTGCGGAGTTTATGTATTGTCATCGTGCAAGGACAGCAATGACAGTTCGGTTTCTCCAGACACGACAGTGTTGCTTGAATGGCAGGCGGGAGAAACCGTAAGTATTGAAGCAATTGAGGCTTTCGGAGGAGTGGACAAATGTTTTGCTGCCGACCCGATTCCCGATGAAGTATGGCAACGTATGCAGGACAAGACTTATAAGGAGAATCCATATATACAACGTAGTGACTTGCGGCACATACGTGCCCTTCATTGGGACTATGACGAAAAGATTCACATAGGCGAAATGGTATGCAACAAACTGATAGCAGACAAGGTCGCAAGAATTTTGCGTCAACTGTTTGATGCTAAATACCCCATCCAGCGTATGCTGCTGCCAGATGTTTATGATGCCGACGACGAGACTCAGATGCGAGACAATAACTCTTCATGCTTCTGCTATCGTGCCATAGCTGGTACTACGAAATTGTCAAAACACGCCAGAGGTCTGGCTGTTGACATCAACACTCTCTACAATCCTTACTACAAGGACAGGGAAGATGGTTCGCGTTTCATACAGCCTGCTACGGCAGCTGAATATTGCGACCGAACAAAGGAGTTTCCATACAAGATAGACCACGAAGATCTTTGTTTCCGTCTCTTCACTGAGGCTGGATTTGAATGGGGAGGTGACTGGACAACATGCAAGGACTTCCAACACTTTGAACTTGTTGAATAAGACTGATATGAGAAAGTTTGCAGTGCTGCACATCACCAAAGAGAAGACTGACAAATTCATTTGTGTCTTGAAAGGACATAAATTTAATATCCATTAAAGCGAATATATTATGAAAACAAGGATGAATCTGATTCTTGCCACCATCTTGACAATATGCGGCGGAGTGAGTATACAGGCACAGACTGTGCGAGGAACTGTGACAGATGCCATTAGTGGTGAAAAACTTTTTGGCGCCACCGTAAAGGTTGTCGAGACCGGGACAGGCTCCGTTGTCGATCTTGAAGGTAACTTCCGCATCGACATTCCACAATCAGGACGTTACACTCTCGAAACATCATACGTGGGCTATGAACCAAACGTGATGAAGGAAGTACTCGTGGCAGGCGTCAAGGAGGTGGTTATAGATATCCAATTGCGAGAAAACAATACCGAACTGACGGAGGTTGTGGTGCGCCCTCGTGTAAACAAGGAAGCAACAGTCAATCCCGCTGTGCTGACAGGTGGAGTTATGCTTTCCATGGAGGAGGCGAGCCGATTTGCAGGCGGATATAACGACCCGGCACGTCTGATTATGTCCTTTGCGGGAATTTCAGGAGAGGCTGACGGCAGTGGACTGTCCATACACGGAAATGCACCTGAACGTATGCAGTATCGCATAGAGGGTGTGGAGGTTTTTACGCCCAATCACTTTAACGACACATGGAATGCCGGCTACGGACTGGTGAGTGCGCTGAACTCCAATGTCATCGGCAACAGCGACTTCTTCACTTCCACCTTTAATGCCAACTACAACAATGCCCTCAGTGGTGTATTTGATGTAAAGATGCGTACAGGAAACAATGCCAAGCATGAAAACATCTTGCAAATCGGTACAGTGTCGGAGGAATTGACCCTTGAGGGACCTATCTCGCGCAAAAGCAACAGTAGTTACATCGTGAACTACCGTTATGGTTTCACGTCACTCGTGGACAAACTGAACTTGATAGATACAGACGGAGCACACGTCGATTTTCAGGACTTCTCCGCAAAACTTATGTTCCCGACCAAACGAGCAGGCACTTTTTCTATCTTCGGTTTGGGATTCTATGATACAACTTGGGATGAACGCGTGAATTTAGAAGACACGCACTCTGCTTATGACGCTTCTGACAATGATGCCAAATTGGCTCAATTGTTGGCTGGAGTGTCTCACAAAATACATTTAGGCAACAAGTGGACGTGGAGAACAACAGCGGCCTATAATATGCAACACTTAAAGAATGACATCTATTATTATGGTCTGGAGCGTTCTGCCGAAGGCTTTATCAGCCAGCCACTGGCATACGAAGAACCTGAGCGGAAATATCTATTCAGTATTCAGAAGGTGAACGAAGACCGGCTGCTGTTCAATACGGAACTGTCAAAGCAGGTAACCGACAGGTGGCTCATACAGTTAGGCGGTGAGTACTCTCACCGTTTCTTCAATCTCGCATACAAGTCCGTTGATCAGCTGTATGCTCCTGTCAGCACTATGCACGAATATACCAAGATGAAAGATGATACTGGTCTTGCCAATATATTCTGTCAAAACCTCGTCAGGGTCAGCAACTATTTCAGCCTTTCGGCAGGTATTGCAGGCAACTACTTCCTGCTATCCAAAGACTTCTCGGTAGAACCTCGTGCCAGCCTGAAATGGGATCCTGACGAGAAAAACAGTTTTTCTATGGGCTATGGGCTGCATTCTATGATAGAGAAACTCGATGCATACTTCTACCGCAACGCGGATGGCAATCTGGCAAATAAAGATCTCGGCCTGACTAAAGCACATCACCTACATGCCACTTACGTGCACAAGCTGAACAGCAACCTGACATTGCGCATGAACGCCTACTATGAATATGGATTCGACACTCCCGTTGGTATAGACGGCAGCACGTATTGTGTGACCAACCGCTACTTTTTCTATACTGATGAACCATTGGTCAGCAAAGGAAATACTCGCAACTATGGCGGCGACATCACCTTGGAACACTATATGAATCGCGGCTTCTTCGGACAGACAAACTTCTCGCTCTACAAATCGCAGTACAGAGGTGTAGACAAGGTCTGGCGCAATCAACTCTACGATCGTGGTTTCATGTTCAAGATTCTGGGTGGCAAGGAGTGGATGATTGGCAAGAACATGTTGAATGTCAGTGTCAAGTACAGCATCCAAGGAGGTTTGAGATATACACCTATTGACGTCGAACAGATGCGTGCCAACATAGCAGCCGGTATAATTGATGACAATCCTATTTACAAAGACAACGAGGCTTTTTCACAACGTTTTGACCCGTCTGGCATTGTTGACCTGACCATCAGTTACAAGATTAACAGGCGACATGTGAGCCATACTTTCGCCTTTGAGGGACTGAATGTCTTACAAACAGAGACACCTCAGTATCAGCGCTTTGATTTAGGCACTCTCGATGTGCGTACAGATAAATCAGGACTTTCTCTGCCGAACATCTTCTATCGTCTGGATTTCTGACATTTCTTTAAAACAAGAGTCCACTCTAAAAAGTCCTGGTCTGGCTTCGCCCTTTCACATTTTGTAACTATTCAGCGAATAGCTTTTGTATGCCTTTGAAGGGCTAATTCATTGCAAAAATCAGTGCAGATTGAATTTGACAAAGAAAGAACAATCTGAAATTTGTTTTCGCAAAGAAATCGCTCAAAAAAACTACACTTGCAGATTCGCTGAATAGTTACCACATTTTGTTATCTCAAGAAAAGATTCCCACTCATGGAGAACGAGTTCTATCAGCATGTAACCCCGAAGATCGACGAGGAGACATTCCGCCCACCATTAAAAGCACTGGTAATATAGAAAGTTATTGTCTCTCCGCACCTTCTCCGTTGCTTCCCCCTTGCTATCCCCTTGCTATCCCCTTACTATCGGCTTACTATCGGCTTACTTCAATATAGTTTGAATTACCATGAATCTATCAACCGTTTTGCTTCCATATACGCATAATCAATTATCTTTGTCATTTGTCCGAGCAAATAATTAAATGCTTAAGATTTTCAACTTTCTCTCAAAAAACATTGTCATCAGCCCATTAAAAAGTTTCAACTTCTCAATTTTCAACTCTCAACTCCCCCCTTCCCCCCTCATATATTTTAAGTTTTTTAACAATAAATGTTTGGTTCGGTAAATGCTATTTCATATTTTTGCTAAAGCAAACCAACTGATAAATCTCTTTTTTCAATAAACAAATACAATTTTAATAACCAAAGAAATAAAATCAATGAACAAAATCTTTACACTATTGGCATTTGCCGCTTCGTGTACGGGAGCGTTCGCCGCAAGCACAGACGTAAATCCCGACAAGACTGGCATGACCATGAACGCACAGGAATGGTGCAAGAACGTATCTGCCGGATGGAATTTGGGCAACTCGCTCGAGAGCGCAGGCGGAACATGGGACAACACGACATGGACATTCTATAATATCTATCAGACTGATGCCAATACATGGGAAACGGCTTGGGGAAACCCTAAGGTAACAGAAGACCAGATAAAGGCTGTGAAAGAAGCAGGTTTTAATGCCATCAGAATCCCTGTAAGATGGATTGGACACATCACTAATCAGGAGACAATGACCGTAGACCCTACTTGGATGGCTCGCGTAAAGCAGGTGGTTGACTGGTGCATCAGCAACGATTTGTACGTCATCATCAACACACATCACGATTATTACCTCGAAAGCAATCCGCTATATACAAAGCAGGCACAGATAAAGAAGATGGAAAAGGCGCTGTGGACAAACATAGCCACAACCTTCCGCGACTACGACGAACATCTTGCCTTTGCCGGAACAAACGAGGTTACAATGGAATGGAAAGCTCCGACTGAAGAGAACCTGAGCGTGCAGAACGGCTACAATCAGGATTTTGTCGATGCCGTGAGAGCAACTGGCGGTAAGAACTACTACCGCAACCTCATTGTGCAGACATACGCCTGCGACCCTAACTACGGTCTGGGCGGCAAACTGGTTATCCCGACGGATGTTGTGGACGACCGTCTGAGCGTTGAGTTCCACTACTATCAGCCATACACCTATTGCAGCGGAAATTCTGAAGGAACAATGTATTACTATTGGGGCGATGCCTACAAGAGCAAAGGCAGCGTTCCGGCAGATAACGAAAAGACAATGACCGACCTTTTCGCACGGGTAAGCACCACTTGGTGGGAGAAAGGCTACGGAGTCGTTATCGGCGAGTACGGAGTGTCCGACCACTACACAGGTTCTGCAACCGAAATAAGCGATATTCACGCCAACATGACGTACTACATCAAGACTCTCGTCTCTGAGGCTCGCAAGCGCGGTTTTGCAGCCTTCATCTGGGACAACAATGCGTTTGGCAACGGCAGCGAGAAGTTCGGACTCTTCGACCGAAACAACAACATGACTGTTAAATGCCAGTATTTCCTCGATGGAGTAAAGTCTGGCGCAACCACTCCTTACGGCTATGACAAAACCGAGGTTGCCGAGGTTGAGACAAACAAGGTTAGCACTACCCCAAGCGGTGGAACAACGCTATTCAACGGCTCGAAAGTACTTGGATGGGGCAACGGCACATCACTCAGCGCAGACCAGCTGAAAAACGTTAAGGCTGGCGACAAACTGGTGATTGTTACTACTCCAAACACCAACAGCACTACGCATTGCATGCAGATGTTCGACGGCGGCTGGGCTAATCAGCTTATTCCGCAGGTTGACATAACCAGCACTTCGGGCATCTATGTAACAACCGTCACACTCACAGAGGAGCTTGCCAACACAATGAAGCAGAAAGGTATCGTTATCCAAGGCATCGGACTCACTCTGAAGAAGATTATGTTGGTTTCGGCAACTGGTATTCAGCAGATATGCGACGACAACGCTGACGAATCTGTCTACTCTCTCTCAGGAACAAGGGTAAAGAATCCCACACAGCACGGAATCTACATAATCAACGGAAAGAAGGTTTTTAAATAACTTCATAAATTCATTTTTCTGAAAGCGCATCAATCAACACATCGTTTTTTTGATGCGCTTTTTCTGTTGCCTTTCCTGTGGAAGAAAAATATCTTCGGCACGGATTTTCTTGCCCGATTCGTTTTTGTTTGCTAACTTTGTACAATCTGTTTCACTTGTATTTTTTTATGAAGATTATAGCAACAAGCGACTGGCATTTGGGCAACCTCTTCCACGGAAACGACCGACTGCCGGAGCACAAGCACTTTATGAACTGGCTTCTGGCTCAGATTGATGAGCAAAAGCCTGATGCCCTTCTGATTGCCGGCGACATCTTCGACAACGGCAACCCGTCGGCAAACGCGCAATCGTCATTCTACGACTTTCTTGCCGATGCTACTCAGCAATACCCCGAGATGCAGATTGTAATAACCGCCGGAAACCACGATTCGGCCAACCGTCTCGAAGCACCGCGCGCACTCCTCACGCGCCACAAGGTCGAGATAAGAGGAAACATACGCATAGACTGGGAGAACGGCGACGATGGCGAAAGAAGGCGTATAGTAAACTACGACGACCTCATAATTCCGATAAGGAACAAGGAGGGCGAAGAGATTATAGTGCTTGCCGTGCCCTACCTCAGAAGCGACATCGTGCAAAGCCAAAACTACTCGGAAGGAGTGAACGGCTTTATCCGCGAACTTACCCAACGGGCACGCGAGTTGTACCCCGACGGCATTCTGCTGATGATGGCGCACATGTATGCCACAGGAGCCGACATAGCCAAGAACGATGCGAGCGAGAAAATAGTAATAGGCGGTCAGGAAGAAGTGAATATGGACGGCTGGAGCAATCATCCAGACTATCTCACATGCGGACACATACACAAGCGGCAGCGCATCTGGAACACCGACTGGGCGCGATATTCGGGCAGCATTCTGCCAATGTCGTTCGCCGAGAAGGACTATACTCACGGCGTAGACCTCGTTACGTTCGAAGGCAGAAAAGCAAGCGTAAACCAACTCGTCTACACTCCTCAGCACCGCCTGCGCATCCTGCCCGAGGGCGACGAAGAACTGTCTCCGAAGAAACTTGAGAAACTGATTGAGACTGAACTGCAAGACCGCACCGACGGCAAACTCGACGAGCATTTCGACTATGTTGTCCTGAAAGTGAAGATGGACAGCGTAAGCAACGACGAAATCAGCTCTCTCGAGGAACTCGTGAACCGGAAGAACGCGGTCCTCTGCAAGATTCAGAAGGTTATGCCGCTGTCTGACTTGCCGACAACAGCCGACAACACACAACTGCAAAGCATCGACGACATTCTGAATCGCGACCCGATGGACACGCTCAGAGAAGCGTTCTACATCATCAAGAAAACAGATATGAACGAAGAACAAGAATCGATGCTGAAAGAACTGCTCGCAAGCATCAAGAACGAAGAAAACGACTGAACAACATGGAGATAATAAAACTCGAAATACTAAACCTCGCCTCGCTCGACAAGTCGGACGGCGAAGTGATAAACTTCAAGGAAGGCGCATTGGGCAACAGCAACATCTTCTGCATCGTCGGACCGACAGGCAGCGGTAAATCAACGCTGCTCGATGCCATCTGTCTTGCCCTCTACAACCGCGCGCCGCGCTATCCGAGGAAAAACGGCGAGAAACAGAGCATTAAGATATACAGCGACAAAAACGATGCCGAGAAAAACAGGCTCGCCCCTACCGACTGCCGCAACATTCTTACTCGCGGCAAGAAGCACGGCTACAGCAAGCTCACATTCTTGGCAAACAACGGTGTGCTTTACAGAGCCGAATGGCACGTCTCGTTCAAGATAAAGAACTACGACAAGGTTCAGACTTCACTCTATAAAATCTCGGTTTCTGCCGACGGAAAACAGACCGAAGAACAAGCCGAGTGGGAAGACCTTCCGCAGATTATCGGACTCGACTACGAGCAGTTCCTGAGCACCGTTCTGATAGCACAGGGTAAGTTTGCAAACTTCCTCACAACCAGCGAAAACGAGCGTTACGAACTGCTCGAAAAACTTGTTGGCTGCGAAGAAACATACTCGCGCATAGCCTGCGAAATTAAGGCTAAGAAAGATTCTGCCGTAGAGGGTTACAACAAGATTTTGGCATCGTTAGAGAGCGCGAAAGTAAACAGACTCTCGGACGAAGAGCTGGGCAAACTGAACGAAAGCATCAGTCTGCTCGAAAAAGAAGAAAAAGAGCGCGCCGACAAAATAAAATCCATAGAAAAAGCCCTTCTTTGGTATACCGACAACGAAAAGAAACAGAAAGAAATCGACGACAGCAAAAAGGCTAATGAGCAAGCCAACAGAAATCTCGAAGAGATAAAGGATTCTGTCAAGAAACTGAATCTTTACGACAGACTGCATCCTGCCGTAGAAATCCTGCGCGAAATTGAAAATTCGGCAAAAGAGATAAACAAACGCGAAAATGAGATTGAGACTAATCAGAAAACTATAAGCCGTCTCGAAGAGGAAATCAAGGCAGAAAACATCTGTATCGAAACGCTGAAGAAGAAAGCCGAGACTGCACAAAAACAGATTGACGAGAAAGCTCCGCACATAATCAAGGCGCGCGAACTGAAAACGAATATAGTCAACGCACGGAATGCGCAGCGCGAGAAAAACGAGGCTCTTGAAACAGCAAAAAAGGATTTGCAGAAAGCCGAAGAAGCCCTGAAAGCCAACATAAAGGAGAAAGAAGAAGCCGAGAAGCGTTTGGAGAAAGCCAACGCTGACTTTCAGAAAACTAATGAGGAAATCAGCAAAAAGAAAAGTCTTATTGCCGATGAAGTGAAACAGAAATCCGAGGCTCTCGACGCTGAAAAAAAGAAAATCGAAGGACTCGACATCGAAAAGCTGAACAGTACAAAGTCTGAAATCGACAGCAAACTGAAGAGCATCGAGAAAGCAAAGGAAATCATCAGCAATATCCAAAAGAAAACGGAAGACGAAAGAAAAATAACTGCTAGCCGTCAACAACTTGAAAACCGAAACAAGGAGATTTCAGAGCAGCTAGACAAACTGAATATCAACAGTTTGAAAACAGAAATAGAGATCCTGCAAAACAGCTTTACGCTGATGAACAGCGAAAACTGGAATCTGCATCGCACAAGTCTCAAACAAGGCGAGGCTTGTCCGCTTTGCGGCGCAAAAGAACATCCATACGCCGACAAGAAGCTGTTAGACGAAGCTATTTCGGGTTTGCAAACCCTTCTGAACGAGAAAAAAACGGCTCTGAACCAGCAAAGCGAAACGGAGAAAAAACTGTCTGGCGAACGAGAGAAAAACAACGGCGAAATTAAGGCTATCGCGCAGCAAATCGAGACTCTGAAATCAGAAATCAACGAGTACGACAAGGCTCTTAATGTTCTGCACGAAAGCTACCCGAAGATGCCTCTCACACTCGATGAACTCACACAAATCGCGCCTCGCTTTAAAGAAGAACAGGAAAAAACGGAGCAGAAAATTGTCTTCTACAACGAGACCCAAAAGACTATAAATCTGCTGAACAAAGAGAAAGAAAACGCGGCAAAGAAACAACTCGACTTCGAAAGAGAGGCTAACGAGAACATTCAGAAGGCAACGAAAAATGTGTCCGATTGTGAGAAAAAACTTTCGGAGGCAAAGGCGCAACGACCTACTCTCGCCGAGAATTTAGAAAGCAAGACGAAAGCATTGTCTGCTGCCGAAGAGGCTCAGGAACAATCGCTCTTCACTCTGCAAAAACTTGAATCTGAGTACAAGAACGAACTTGGCGGAGTCGACCCTGACGCACTTGAGAATCAGCTAAAAACGGCAAAAGAACAAGCCGACAAAGACGTAACGGCGAAGAACGAAGACATTGCGAACAAAAAAGCCAGCCTGGGAATCCAAAACGGCAAGCAACAAACTCTCTGCGACCAGCAGAAGAAACAGCGTCAAAGCATCAGCCTAAAGTCCAGCGAACTTGACGATTGGCTTCGCAATCACAACGAAACAAAAGAGAATGTTGCTATAATACTGAACTCTACCGATAATTGGGAGCAGATAAGAAAAGAAAAAGACATCCGAACAAATGCCAAGGCGAAGGCAGAGGCCTTGCTCGATAGCCATAAGAAAAGCTACGAGGAACACCAACTGACCAAGCCAGAGAAGGAAAAAGACGCATTAACGGCAGAACTCTCAGACTTGCAGAAAAACAGCAAAAACGAGGGGCTCATTGAACTGAAGGCAAGGAAAAGCAATCACGACCAAGCCGTAAGGGATTTAGGCAGCAAAGCCGACGAACTGACGGCAAGCGAAAGACTGAAGAACAACTGGACGGCAATAAACGAAGCCATTGGCGGCGACGGAAAAACGCTGCGTAAGATTGCACAATGCTACACTCTCAGCTTCCTTGTAAAGCACGCAAATGCCGAAATCCGCAAGTTTAACCGGCGCTACGAGCTAATGCACGTAGAGAATTCGCTTGGCATCAGAGTTATAGACCACGACCGCGCCGACGACATTCGCGATACCACGTCTCTGTCTGGCGGCGAAACATTCATCATAAGTCTTGGTCTTGCCCTCGGATTGTCGTCGCTGTCATCGCGCAATATCTCGTTCAACAACCTGTTTATCGACGAGGGCTTCGGAACGCTCGACCAAGACACTCTCGCCACCGTCATCGACTCTCTCTCCATGCTTCAGTCGTCGCAAGGCAAGAAGGTTGGCGTGATAAGCCATACCGATACGATGAGCGAGCGCATAAATACGCAAATTCGCATCATCAAAAGCGGAAATTCGGGCAGCAGCTGGATAGAAATATATCCGTAGAATACAAGTCTGCCATACAGTTATTTTTCTTTTCTTGGCGTATAGAGCAATATCAGGTTTCCATCTGCAAAATTGCCCTATACGCCTTTTCTTTTTGGATATCAATACTTTACGATAATCTTGCAAATATCACATACTATTGGTATTATTCCACCACTACATGGTTATGCAGTGGGCATTTTTCATACCTAACTTTTGTTTTCAATATACCGCACGGGGGGGATTTTACGATATACGAAATCCCCATAATTTTGCACCAAACAAAAACAAAATCTTAGAATTTACGAATATTAATCATTAAAAAACACAAAACATGACAGAGGTAAAAAGGAATAAGCAAATTCTTCGATATCTGCTGATTGCGGTGTCGCTGATTGTTGGAAGCATCACTACTCTTGCCCAGAGTCTAAAAGGCAAAGTGGTGGACTCACGCACTCAGGAACCGATTATCGGAGCACACGTCAGCATTAAGGGAGACAAAAATACTACAGCAGGCACAACGACCGACATAGACGGAAAGTTCAACATCAACGTAAAGCATTATCCTACCGCCCTCGTTGTAAGTTATACGGGCTACAACAATGAGGAAATTGATGTCTACGAGGTCACAAACGATGAGATTGAGATAAGCCTCAACGAGAATTTCAATGCCATCGAGAACGTTGTTGTCATAGGCTACGGCAAACAAAAGAAGGCCGACCTTACCGGAGCTGTTTCGGCTGTTAGCATAGACAACATAAAGAATGTATCCACTTCTTCGTTCAACTCTGCCCTTTCGGGAACGATTCCCGGACTACAGGTTACACCTACAAGCGGTCAGCCCGGCGGCGGAGTAAGCATACGAGTACGTGGCGGAAGTTCTGTTCAGGGCGGTAACGAGCCTTTGTATGTCATCGACGGATTCCCTATCTACAGCGACAACACATCGGCAGGAGCAACGAGCGGCTCTGCAACCAATCCGCTTGCATCAATAAATCCGGGCGACATAGCCTCTATCACGGTACTGAAAGACGCTTCGGCCACAGCCATATATGGTTCTCGCGGCGCAAACGGAGTTGTCATCGTAACAACCAAGAAGGGAACGTTCAACCAAAAGACCAAGGTTTCGTACGAAGGAACCGCGGGCTGGCAGTCGCTCAGAAAGAAGTACGACGTCATCAACGCTCACGACTTTGCCATTCTGCGAAACGAAGTACTGGCCGTAACATATCCTAACCTTGGAGAATACCAGTACAAGAGTCAGGCTGAAATCGATGCACTCGGCAATGGCACGGACTGGCAGGACGAGGCTTTCCGCAACGCCTTCCAGACCAATCATCAGTTGTCGATATCAGGAGGCTCTGACAAAATAAGTTATGCTCTCTCGGGGGGATACTACAATCAGGATGGTATCATCATCAACACAGACTACGAGCGTCTTAGCGGCCGCGCAAACATCTTTGCCAAGGTGTCAAAATCGATAGACGTGGGCGTAAATGTCTCGCTTTCACGCTCAAAGGCCAATGTTGCCCCAAGCAGCGTTGTCAGCAGCATCATACTTATGCCATCGACAGCCACGATTTACGAGGCCGACGGCAGTTACACGCTGCGAAATCCGTTCGAAATGGAGTTTTCCAACCCTATTGCATCGCTCAAGGAGCAGACAAACAAAAACATAAAAAGCAACATTCTGGCAACGGCGTTCTCGGAATGGGAGATTATAAAGAACCTGAAGTTAAAGGTTCAGTTTGGCGTGAACTCCGAAAATACAAAGGAGAACAGTTATGTTCCGTCTTACATCTACGAGGGTAGCGCCTCCGACGGTATTGCCAAACTTGGTTTCATTAACCGATATTCGTGGCTTAACGAGAATACGCTGACATACAACTTCGGCATTAAGGATAATCATTTTGACGTTCTGCTCGGCTTTACACAACAGCAAGACCATGTTGAGATTGCCAAGACAGGCTCTTCGAACTTCGTGACCGACAAACTGAAGAGTAGCAGTCTGGAGAGCGGTTCTATAACTCTTACACCAAGTTCATCGGAAAGCGAGAATTCGCTGATTTCATATCTCGGCCGCATCAACTACAACTTCAAGGAGAAGTACTTCATTTCGGCCAGTCTGCGTGCCGACGGCTCTTCACGTTTCGGAAAAGACAACAAGTGGGGCGTGTTCCCATCTGTAGGCGGTTCGTGGGCTGTGAGCAAGGAGGAGTTCTTCGCACCTGTAGCAAGAACCATCAGCAACCTCAAGTTGCGTGCAAGTTACGGCGTTACCGGCAATCAGGAAATCGGAAACTACCAGTCGCTTGCCACCCTCGCCAGTTCGTCGTACTTTTTCGGTCAGAAGGTTACTTGTTTCAGTCCTACGCGCATCTCAAACAGCAAACTGGGATGGGAAAGCACTGCACAATTCGACCTCGGAATTGACTCTGATTTTCTGAACGGCCGCCTGCAAATTAGTGCCGACTATTACTACAAGAAGACACACGACCTGCTGCTGAGCGTGGAGATTCCATGGACATCGGGCTTCAGTTCGTCACTCCAAAACTTCGGTTCGGTATCTAACCAAGGTTTCGAATTTGCCGTGACAAGCCACAACTTCACTCGTAAGTTCAAATGGGATACGTCGTTCAACATCTCGCTAAACCGCAACAAGGTGCTCAGTCTTGGCAACGGTGCCACATCGTACACAAGCGGAAACTACATTGTTGAGGTCGGCAAGCCTCTGGGCACATTCTACGGCTCGGTAACAGACGGAATTCTGCAAGCCGACGAGATTGAGACAAAGGGGACATACACCGGTCTGGCCGAGCCTGTTGCCGGCGACCTGCTGTACAAAGACATCAACGACGACGGAACATATACCACATCTGGCGACCGTACTGACATTGGCAACGCACAGCCCGACTTCATCTTTGGTCTGAACAACAACTTCGAATACAAAGGATTCGACCTTAACATTCAGATTACCGGTCAGGTGGGAAACAAACTCTTCAACCAGAACGCGCAGTATCTGGCACTTTATACGGGCCAGCAGAATGCAGCAGCCGAGGCTGTTAACCGCTACACAACCTCTAATCCAAGCACTACCCTGCCAAGGGCAAAACTCGATCCGGCTCCTATATTCTCCGACCGCTTTGTCGAGGACGGCTCGTTCGTGAGAGTCAAGAACCTGACATTAGGATACAACTTCAACAAAAAGATTGCGAGATCTATAGGTCTGTCGGCCCTGCGCCTCTACGTATCGGCAACCAATCTCATAACTCTTACCAAGTATTCGGGCTTCGACCCAGAGGTTACTTCTGGCGACAACACCGTATCGCAAGGTACCGACTACGGAATATATCCTGTAGCACGCTCTTATAACTTCGGTATATTGTTAAATTTTTAATGAAAGATGACTAATATGAAAAATATCGGATATTTATTTCTTGCCGGCACAATAGCCCTATCGCTTTCATCATGCGTCAGTCTTGATGAGGAGCCGTCTTCAAGCCTTGTTGCCGAAAACTTCTATACAAAAGAGGCCGATGCCATCTCGGCCGTGAACGCAGTATATGAGACACTGCACTACGATGCCGGACAATCGCTCTACAACGGTCTGATACAAATCGGAGTGGAGATGGCCACCGACGACTATGAGGCCGGTCCGAGAGCCCGAAACTCGCACGTGCGCGCAATCTCAAACCTTACCCACGATGTGTCGAACAACCGCATGGAGGAACTTTGGCTTGAAAGTTACAAAGCCATAAACCGTGCCAACATCGCCATCGACAAGATTTCAGCCATTTCACCGAACAACATATCAGCCGACGTGCAGAAACGACTCGTAAACGAGGCCAAATTCCTGAGGGCACTTCACTATTTCAACCTCATTAGATGGTTCAAATACATACCTCTCGTGCTTCACGAAACCACAACTCTATCTACCGAGAGCCTGAACATAAAGCAGGCTACCGAGGATGAGGTGTACGAGCAGATTATCAGTGACCTCAAAGACGCAGAACAGTTGCCTGCCCCCGACGGCTATTCATCAAGCGATGTGGGACGCGCTACTGCCGGCTCGGCCAAGGCTCTTCTGTCAAAGGTATATCTTACCCGTCAGCAATGGCAATTGGCAGCCGACAAGGCCAAGGAAGTTATCGACACCGGCTGGTATGATTTGTTCGACGACTTTGCCGATGCTTTCAATCCTGCAACAAAGAACGGCAAGGAGCATATCTTCTCGGTTCAGTATCAGGGATATTCAAACTATGTGGGCAACTATCTCGCCGTCAGATCGGCAACAAACGAGGTGCCGGGAATAAGCGGAGAGAATGCCGACGCATATCATCAGGAAAGCGACCTGTACGGCAGTTTCGAGCCAACCGACGTGCGACGCGACATATCGTTCGTAACCGACATCGTAAGCCCTGTAGACGGCAAGAACTATCATCTGCGCGTGCCACTTCTGAACAAATATCACGACGAGAATGCGAACAGCAATCCAAAGGAGTCATCGGTAAACTTCCCTTATTTCCGCTATTCCGAGATTCTGCTAATCTATGCCGAGGCGCTGAACGAACTAAACGGCCCTACAGCCGAGGCCTACAATGCGGTTGACAAGGTACGTTCGCGCGCAGGAAGTTCAAAACTGGCAGACGTTGCCCCTGCCCTGTCGCAAGACAACTTCCGCGACTCGGTATTTCAGGAGCGCAGAAAGGAGTTCATATACGAGCACCAGAGATGGTTCGACCTCTCGCGCCGAGGAGCAGAATATTACGTCAAGATGCTCAAGGCTGCCGGAAAGACTCAGGCACAGCCAAAGCACATACATTTCCCTGTTCCTCAAAGAGAGATTGACTTAAACCCTAATTTAAAACAAAACCCAGACTGGGAATAATACCACAGAAGACTTATGAAAAATTTTGTAACAATGAATTCGGTGGGCATCGCTACAGGAATTGCAGCATCCCTAATGCCGGCTATGGCCAGCGCACAGAAGAACGAACAGCGTCCAAACATCATACTCATCTTGGTCGATGACCTCGGCTTCTCGGACATAGGTTCCTACGGAGCATCTGAAATACACACTCCAAACCTCGACCGTCTGGCAAGCGAGGGTATACGCTTCCGCCAGTTCTACAACAACTCTATCAGTGCTCCTACACGGGCATCGCTCATAACCGGACAGTTCTCGCACAAAGCAGGAGTAGGATACTTTAATGTTGACCTCGGACTGCCTCCTTATCAGGGTTACCTGAACCAAGAGTCGCTCACATTTGGCGAAGTGCTTCAGCAGGCCGGATACACAACTCTGATGTCGGGCAAATGGCACGTAGGCGACAAGCTGGGACAACTGCCAAACCAACGTGGATTCGACCATTTCTTCGGTTTTGGCGGAGGCGGCCACGACTACTATGCACGTCCCGAAGGACAGTCTGACAATCCGGGCAACCACTTCAACTTCAACGACTCGCTCTATCTCGACAACAGCCGTCTTGCCTTGAAGAAAGGCGAATATCTGACCGAGAGCATCACCACACATGCCATCGACTTCATCGACGAGGCTTCGAAAAAGGACAATCCTTTCTTCCTATACCTTGCCTTCAACGCTCCGCATTGGCCTTTGCAGTCTAAGCCTGAGGACATAGAGAAATACAAGGGCGTGTACAGCGAAGGATGGGACGTGCTGCGCCAAAGAAGATTTGAAAATGCCAAGAAACTTGGCGTGATTGACAAGAACACTACGCTGGCAAAACACGACGACCGTGTGAGGGAATGGGCTTCTCTTCCTGATGACGAAAAGAAGTTCTACGAACGCAGACAGGAGGTATTCGCTTCGATGATAGACCGTGTTGACCAAGAAATCGGCCGAATAAGCAAAAAACTGAAAGAGGTGGGCCGATACGACAATACGCTCATCATATTCCTGTCGGACAACGGTGCACAGGGCGGCAGCGATGCACGCACTCTTGAGCAGAACAAATCGGGCGAAGTGGGAACACCCGGCTCATGGCACACACAGAACAGCAACTGGTCGCAGGCTGGCAACTCGCCTTGGCGCGAGTACAAGAATGCTCCTTACGAGGGCGGAATAAGCGCGCCTTTCATAGCATGGTATCCGGGACACATCCCGGCAGGAAAGATTGTCGACGGCATAGGACACATCATCGACCTTGCCCCAACATTCTACGATCTGGCCAAGACAGAATATCCAAAGACATATAAGGGACACTCAACCAATGCTCTTCCGGGCAAGAGCCTTACTCCTGTTCTGTTTGGCAAGGCCGAGCAAGTAAAGCGCACATCGCCTCTGTTCTGGGAGCGTGCCGGCAACAGCGCGGTAAGAGACGGTGACTGGAAACTCGTATACAATTACCGCACAAAGACAACCGAACTGTACAACATCAAGGAAGACCGAAGCGAGAACAACGACCTCGCAGCGTCTCACAAGGATATTGTTGAGCGCCTACAGAAACAATACAACAAGTGGACGAAAGAAAACGGCGTGGTTGACTTCGACTATTTCAAGGATTTCTTCAATAAGCGCAATGCTCCGGGAAATGCCAGAAAATAAAGAAAAATACGATTATTAACCGTTTAAAAAGTTGATAAAATGAAAATTCTTAGCACAAGTTTATTACTATTGACACTCAGCCTGTCTGTCTATGCACAGAAGTTGCAGCAGACTGCTACAACAAAAGAACTGTACGAAAAAATCGTTGCAGCCAAAAAGGTTCAGATTCTCGATGCCCGCGGAGCCGACGAATTTGCAGTAAACCATCTTCGCGGAGCCGTTCAGGCGCCAGTACGCGACAGCGTTGCACTAAACAAAGTTATCAGTACGCTCGACCCTAACGCTCTAACCATCACCTATTCCATCGGGCCAGGCCGAAGCGTATCGCTGGCAAAGAAACTAAAGGAGAAGGGATTCGCCCAAGTATATTATCTGCCCGAAGGCATCTCTGGATGGGTTGGCGCCGGATATCCCGTCTATTCAAAGGCGCAAAAGGGCGAATTCACTCCGGAATACTTTGAGAAACTGCTGAAAAACAACGAAGTGGTGTTTGTCGATTTTGCCTCACGCCATTGCCCAGGATGTCTCAAACTTCAGCCTACAATCGAGGAACTGAAGAATGAGTTTGACGGCAAAGTTAAGGTGGTAAGCATTGAACTTGACGAGAACCTCGACGTAATCAAGACACAGAATATCAAGACTCTCCCAACCCTTCGCATCTACAAACACGGTCAGATAGCATGGGAGCATCGCGGAAGGACCACCAAGGAGCAACTCGAAACTGAAATAAAGAACAATCTGTAAAAAAAGAATCTTATGAGCAAAGCAAATAAAATCAATCTGTCGGAAGACTGGATAGCAACCATCATCGGACTGCTTGTCATTGTGATAGCCGTAACAGCGTTCGTCTCGGTCGGATGGGCGGCAACACCCGTAAAATATGCTTGGAACGGATTATCTGAACTTGGTAATGTATTTGCCAACCAGAATCTTGCAGGCATCATAACATTCGGCATCATCAGTTATGTGGCTGTTGCCATAATATTCCTGCTACAGGGCAAGAATATAAAAAACACTATAGGCTTTCTGCCGCTGTTTGCCATAGCCGTTGCGGCTCTCACCATCGGCGGAAACTCGGCCGTAAACAATCTCGGACTCGAGGCGGTAATTTTCTCGCTCATCATCGGCCTCTTAATCAACAACATCTGGGGCACTCCGGCTTGGATAAGAAAGGCTCTGGCATCCGAACTGTACGTAAAAATCGGACTCATCCTGTTAGGCACTACCATCTTTTTCCAAGACCTGCTCAAGAGCGGTGCTCTCGGACTCATTCAGGCCGTCATCGTTGTGTTTACCGTGTGGAACTTTGCCTTCTGGCTGTTCCGCCGTCTGAAAATTGACAAGGAACTCGCGCTGATGATGTCGAGCGGCGTATCAATCTGTGGCGTGGCCGCAGCCATAGCCAGTGCCGGAGTAATCAAGGGCGATTCAAAGAAACTCTCGTTTGTGGTCTCACTGGTACTCGTCATCGCCGTTCCGATGATTGTACTCATGCCTTTCCTCGCCCATCTCATAGGACTGAACGACACTCTTGCCGGGGCATGGATAGGCGGTACTATCGACACCACTGGAGCCGTAGTTGCCACAGGCACTATCTACGGCGACGAGGCTGTTAAAATTGCCACCATTGTTAAATTCTCGCAGAATGTGCTTCTGGGCGTTGCAGCCTTTGCCATTGCCATCTACTGGGCAGCAACCAGCCAAAACAAGACAGGTCTTGACGGCCAGAAGCCTTCAGCCCACCTACTGTGGGACCGCTTCCCTAAGTTTGTCATCGGCTTTGTGCTGGCTTCGCTGGTATTCTCGCTGTTCTTTGCCGGTGAGGGCTATGCTCCGCTCAGTAAAAGTCTGAAGGCACTACAGACGCTGTTCTTCACTCTCGGCTTTGTGTCAATCGGACTTGAAACCGATTTCCGCGCCCTCATCAACAAGGAGAACAAAAAAGCCACATTGGCCTTCGTGGGTGCCCAGACGTTCAATGTGCTCTTCACCCTTGCCGTAGCATTGGCAATATTCGGTATTCATTGGAGTTAATCTTTTATTTCACATATAACCTTCAGGGGGGCTGCGCCAATTTGCGTACAGTCCCTCTTTTTTGCGTTCAAGAGCCTGACTTTTCTAAATTATTGCTGTCCGGTAAACTTTTAGAGTTAAGATAAAATTAGGGCTGAC